>Ga0302326_10020968_pt1 | contig 13420 bp, 10 predicted proteins | sample Palsa_T0_3_FD_202264 | JGI IMG/M metagenome (GOLD analysis project Ga0302326, IMG submission 202264) | Peat permafrost microbial communities from Stordalen Mire near Abisko, Sweden - Palsa_T0_3 | ecosystem: Environmental > Terrestrial > Soil > Palsa > Peat permafrost | place: Sweden: Abisko... | reverse complement strand
GAAATCATCCTCTACACCGGCGTCAGCGACTGCAACATGGAGGAAGGCTCGCTGCGCTGCGACGCCAACGTCAGCGTGCGCCCCCGCGGCCAGAAAGAATTCGGCACCAAGGCCGAAATCAAGAACGTGAATTCCTTCCGCTTCATCCGCGAAGCCCTGGTATACGAAATCGCCCGCCAGATCGACGTCCTGGAATCCGGCGGCAAAATCACGCAGGAAACGCGCCTCTACAACGCGAACGAAGGCAAGACCTACAGCATGCGCTCAAAAGAGCAAGCCCACGATTACCGCTATTTCCCCGAGCCCGACCTGCTCCCGCTGGTAGTCGACGAAAAATGGAAGTCCGAAATCGCCCGGTCGTTGCCCGAACTCCCCGAAGCCCGCCGCGCCCGCATGGTGAAAGATTACGGCATCACCGACTACGACGCTCACGTCCTGACGTCTCCGAAATCACTAGCCGATCAATTCGAAGAGGCCGCAAAGGCGGCGAAGAATCCCAAGCGTGTCGCGAACCTGGTGCAGAGTGAGTTGATGGGCCGCCTGAAGGCGAAGGGCATCAAGATCGAACAGTCTCCGATCTCGATGAACGGCGTGGCGGCATCCGCCGACCTGGTGGAGGCTGGCACAATCTCCGGCAAGATGCTCAAAGATCTCTACGACCTGGCCTTCGAGCGCGCCAAAGATTTCCCCGCAGTCTATGAAGAAGAAGGCCGCCCGCAACAATCCACCGACACCACCGCCCTCGAAAAAATCATCGACGAAGTTCTCGCCGCCAGCCCCAAGCAGTTGGAACAATATCGCGCCGGAAAAACCACCATGCTCGGCTTCTTCGTCGGCCAAGTCATGAAAGCCTCCAAAGGCCAGGCCAGCCCGCAGATTGTCAATGAACTGCTGGCCAAGAAGCTGAAGTAGCCCTGCACCCAGTCACACGTAGACCATCACTTTGGTCATCTCAACTTCCGTGCGTCGCCCGTTACCATAGCAATGGGTTCGCCTGTCTTGGATCGGGCCTCGAGAATTCCCATGAAACTCAAGCTCGACCGCATCATCAGCGTTGCCACTCTGTCGGCATCGCTGGTAGCGATTGTTCTGGTATTGAAGAGGCCTGTGCCGGTGGCGCAGCCGCCGGTCCCCCCGGCCGTCTTGGAACATGCCGGCCAGAAAGACGCCCAGGCCCAACAAACGACTCCGCCGACGCCGGCGAGCGGGCCCTCCGGAAGCCGAACTCCTGAAGCCGTGCAGCCCGCCTCGCAAGCCGGTTCGGCCGCCCCCAGCCCCAAAGCCGGCACACAAGTCAATGCCGACGAAATCGGCGCCGCAGTGGCGCGCATGCTCGGCGACACCGCCGGAAATGCCAGCCTTTCTCCAGACTCCGACCTGGGCAGCGGCGCGCCCGACATCAAAGACCAGCAGGTCACCATGGAGGGCGACATGGTTCACGGCAAGTTTCTTACCGAGATTGGCGGCAAAGAGGTCTGGGTGACGATCTCCGGTCACATGGGTGAAAAAGATGGCTACGCGACTTTCGACCCAACAGAGTTCAAAGTCGGAGATTTGGATGTTCCGGTTTCACTCGTGAATCCCGCACTGCAGCGAAAGCTGGCCGAAGAGCGCGACCGGTTGAAGCTTCCGAACAACGGCGCCTCGCAGTAGTTACGGTGACACCAGACTGCACCAGCGCCCGAAATGGCGGCCGGTTTCGGCGTGAACTAACTCTCTACTCCGGATGCAGACTGTCAAACATCTTCCACAGCTTGTCGGCGGTGGCGCGATAAATTACCCAGCCATTGCCGCTATCGGAAATCTCGCGGAATAACAGCTCGCCGCGGCCATCGCCATCGGCATCCACAGCGTCAATCAATTCCAGGCGCGGCGTGAGGTCGAGATGATATTTGTCGGTTACTCCGACATAAACTTTGTGCAGGTTGTTGTAGATGTCAGGATAGGCCACGATCAATATCGAATACTTCAGCTGAGCATCGGCGTCTGCCTGAGAAGTGCCCGCTGCCGGCGGCGGAGGCAGGTGCGCTTCCGCACTGAACACAATCACCGGCTGGTTGTTGGTCCACAGATCGTACGTTTTCATCTGCACGTTCTCGAGAATCGGGCTCGGCGTTTTCGCAGCGAGCTTCGTCGCTGGTTTCGCAGAGGCGGGGTTGGCAGAAGAAGTCCGTCGCGCCGCCGGCGAAGTTGACGTCGGAGCAATCAGTGCCTTGGCCCGAGCCTCGACATAGGCGCGGACCTGTTCGGTGGCCAACTGCACGACTTGCTTCTTGCGATCTGCCTCATCGTCCTTCAGCCATTCAAAAGCAAACGAATGCGGATCAGGGCCGCCCGCGTCGGAAATTGCAGGAACTATGTCGACCAGCTTGTCGGCCGCGGCCTGCGCCGCCTGGGCCGCGCCTGTAGCCGGCGTACTGGACGCCCCAGGACCCGGCTTGCTGTACCCAGGAACGTCGTCGTCGGGTAACGAGCCAGCCGGCTTGCCACGCCGCAGCGTCGGCCGGGCGCCTGCCGACGCTCCGCTGTCGGAGGCCGGCACGCTGGCGCGGACCTCCGGCTTGGCCGCGTCCGGCTTGGCATCGGCGGACTTCGCATCCGAGGACTTTCCGTCGTCCGGCGTCTTCGGCACAGTTGCGCTGGGCGCAGTCGAACTTGTCGAACCCGGTCCGGTTGAAGCTGGCGCCGTTGCAGCCGGCGGCGTCGAGTCCGGCGGCGACGAAACGCCTTTCGTCAGGCGCGGAGGCTCGTCGCCTGAACCAGACGGCTTGGCCGGCGGGGTTGGAGCCGAGGGCGCGGAGGAAGATGGTGTGGCGGCACTCCGCGCGATTTTCGCAGGATCCCGGGTCAGTCGCGGCGGCTGGTCGCTGGCGTCGATTCCCACCGGCGCGGTCTCCGCCTTTACTTCCGTCTTCGCCATTTCGCTTCCCGCCGCAATCCAGCTGCCGGTAGCGATCCACGGTGTCTGCGCATTCGCGGCGGTGCTGTGGAGCGCGCTGTTCACCGTAAACAGGCCCAGCGAACTGCCCGCGCGCTCGGCTTCATAGACCGTCCCCGGGTCCAGCGCCATCGGAATCGGATCGGCCTTGTACGCCGATGCGTCCCAGAACTGGCCGTTCACCCGAATCGCAATCGGCACCAGCGTCTTCTTGCCGCTCGCCGACATCTCCAGCACGCCCACCGCCCGTGGTCCCACATTCTTCTTTTTTCCAACCTTCATTTCTCCGGGCGTGATCTGCGGCCGTTCCTCCTGCCCCGCCGCGCCCACCGCCCACAACCCCAGGCATGCCGGGAACACAACGACAATCGCGCTGCGCAAGAAAATCCTGCGGTGTAAAATCCTGAAGAGGGCGGGCTGCGCTGAAGCCGCTTTCGCCGCCCCTGACTTCATTTTCCCCGGAGACACTCCCATGAATATCAATGATAAGGCTCCCGACTTCACTTTGCAGGACGAGAACGGAAAAGAGATCGCGTTGAAGGCCCTGCGCGGCAAGACGATCGTGCTCTACTTTTATCCCCGCGCCGACACGCCCGGCTGCACCATCGAAGCCTGCGAGTTCCGCGACACCTACAAGAAGATGCAGAAGAGCGGCGCCGTGCTGCTCGGCATCTCTCCGGACACTCCCAAAGCGCAAAAGAAATTTCAGGATAAATTCAGCCTGCCCTTTACCCTGCTCGCCGACGCCGATAAGAAAGTCGCCGAGGCCTTCGGCGTCATGAAAGAAAAAAACATGTACGGGAAGAAAGTCTGGGGAGTCGCGCGCACCACATTCATCATTGGCCCCGACGGCAAGATCGAGCATATCTTCGAGAAAGTGAAGCCCGAGGGCCACGCGGAAGAAGTTCTCGCCTACCTGAAAGAATCGGCCAAGGGCGCGGCCTAAGGGCCGCAAGGGAGCGCCAACCGTATGTGGAGACAGCCGCCTCGGCTGTCCCGCCTGGGCGGTAGCCCGGCGGCCCAGCGAGGAGAACTCTCCTTGAGGTCCCGCTGCAAAGCGGAAAAAGGAACCAATACCACGTCCGCGTCGTATCATTCACTAGCCGGACTAGCCGGAACTGGGCTCACGCTCCGGCGCTGCGGAGGAAATCATGCGCGGTCTCATCAAACTTGCTGGAGTTTCTGCAACCCTGCTGCTCGCTATTGCAGGCGCCGTCGCGAAACCAACGCCTTCCCCGGCCGACGATCGCGGCTCGGTCGTGATCGTCTTCAAAGATGGCCGCCGCCAGAGCTTCGCCATGGCCGAGATCGCGCGCATCGACCTCAAGGCTCCCGCTGCCGTCGTCTACAAAGACGGTCACCGCGAGAACCTTCCCGCCGCCGACATCGAGCGCATTGAATTCGCAGCAGATATCTCCATGCTGCTCAGCCGCAACCATTTCACGGGCAAATGGGAGGTTGGGGAAGGCAACGGAGGCACTTTCTACATTACGCTCGACGCCGACGGTACCGCCAGAAAGACGCTCGGCCCTCCCCACGGCACCTGGATTCTGGTCGATGGCGAGGCCCGCATTACGTGGGACGATGGCTGGCATGACGCGATCCGCAAGGTGGGAACCAAGCACGAGAAACTGGCGTACGAGCCCGGCAAGTCGTTCGACGACGCCCCCTCGAACGTAACCGCCGCCAGAAACACCGAAGCCAAGCCCATCTAGCGCTGACAGATCTTCACGGATCGAAACACGGCTGTCATTCCGAGCGTAGCGAGGAATCTGGGTTCTTGCCGGCGCCAGAAAGAAACCTGGATCTCTCGCTTCACTCGGGATGACATCCAAGGGTTGCCTTCCAGCGCAGCGTTAAGGCTCTTCTTTTTGGCAAGGGCTTTAGCCCGCGAGCCGACAACTCCCTCCCATTCGATTTAATATGCCTCCACATGCCTGAGTCGCAAACTACGGCTTCCGTCCAGATCCATCCTCTCGCTCGCGCCTTCTTCGCCCGCGACCCGCGCCGCGTAGCCCGCGAACTCCTGGGCAAAATACTCACCCGGCAAACCGCCGGCGCCCGCCTCACCGCCCGCATCGTCGAAGTCGAAGCTTACCTCGGCGAAAACGATCCCGCGGCTCACACCTTCGCTGGCCGCACTACCCGCAACTCGGTGCTCTTCGGACCACCCGGCCACGCCTACGTTTATTTCATCTATGGCACTCACTACTGTCTGAACGTCTCCTGCGAACCCGAAGGTCAAGCCGGAGGCGTCCTGTTCCGCGCGCTCCAGCCGCTCTCCGGCGTCGAAGCAATGGCGCGCGCCCGCGGCATCGAACTCCACGGCCCGAAAGACTTCGTGAAACTCACCAGCGGCCCCGGCCGCCTCTGCGAAGCACTCGGCATCACCCGCGCCCGCGACAACGGATGCGATTTCACCTCCGCCAAGAGCGCCCTGTGGATCGGCGATGACGGAACTCGCGCCCGCGGCATCCGAACCACCCCCCGCATCGGCCTCACCAAGGCCGCTGACAAACCTTGGCGCTACCTCCTGAACGGCAATCCCTTCGTCTCAAGGCTCCGGCTTAAGTAGCACAGGTCATGTTGGGCAGAGTAGGTGTGGGACCCGGGGTCCCACACCCGGTCATGCGGCCCGCTGGCCTTCCCCGCAGGTGCTGAACCCTTGGTTTCACGCTTTTCGCCGCTCAACTTGACTCGCGGGTGTACACTTAGGTGGGTGAAGCACGCGAAAAGCCTTGATGGAAAAGGCTTCTCGCCGTGTGCGTACGATTCTCTGCAACCTTGCGGTGGCGCGGATCGTCCCTTTCTTAGGAGCCACCGTGTCCCGCTTCGCGCGATTCCCGATTCTCGTTGCCGCAGTCGCGCTAGCCGCAGCAGCGCCGCTCCTCCATGCCGCCGACGGAATGGTGGCGGCCTCGCCCGCGGCCTCTTCGCCTTATATTCTCATCGGCTTTGCCGGCGGCTTTGTGCGCCATAACAATCCCCACCACGGGCCGGTGCAACTCGCGCAGAAAATCCAGCAGTCTCTCCCTCAGGGCGATTCGTCCCGGGTGTCGATCGAAGTTTTCGAAAACCGGCGCAGGAGAGCCGCCTACAACGCCATTCTGGCCCGGCTCGATTCCAACCATGACGGCGTTCTGAGCCCCCAGGAAAAAGCCCACGCCCGCATCATTCTCTTCGGCCATAGTTGGGGAGCCTCCGCAGTCGTCATGCTGGCCCGCGAACTCGATCGTGCCGGAATCCCAGTGCTGCTCACCGTGCAGGTTGACAGCATCGCCAAGCCCTGGGAAAGCGACCGGGTCATTCCAGAAAATGTGGCCGCCGCGGCCAACTTCTACCAGCCGCATGGCCTTCTGCACGGCCGCTCCCAGATTGCCGCCGCCGACGATTCCAAAACCCAAATCCTCGGCAACTACCGTTTCGATTACCAGAAAAATCCCGCACCGTGTCAGGGAGCAGGGACTTGGTTCGACCGCCTCCTCACCCCCAGCCACATGCAGAGCCAGTGCGATCCCCGCCTCTGGACGCAGGTCGAAACCCTGGTACGAGAAACCATGTTGAGTCAGCACATGGCACCCGCGCCCACCACCGTCGCAACCTTGCCGTAGCCTCAAGCTTCCACTCGAAAGCATGCGAGCCGATTCGATCGGAATTGCTGTCATTTGTTCGCCGGCTGTCTGGCGCTACTCACGACGTTCTTTACGGCATCGATCACCGCCTGAGGAGCGTCCAGTCGAATCTGATGCCCGGCTTCTTTCACGACGATGAGCTTCGATTGCCGGGAAAGATGCTTGAGCTGGTTCTGAATGTCCATGTGATATCCTTCGAGATCCTTACCTCGCCAGAGGACAATCAGGGCAGTGTCGCCTAAGGGATATTGCGATTTGTTGGACCATTCGTAGAGAGTTTCTCCCTCTTCGCCGAAGTATTCGTCTTGCGTTGCGACCCAGTGTTTTGGCTGGGACGTTGCCCAGAGCTGCAGCTTTTGAATTTCAGCGGGGAGTTTGCCGTACGGGGGTTCGATGGCCGGACGCATGAAATCATATTTTGCAATCGCGTCTTCGATTCCGTGCTTTCCCTCGGGAGAGAGGGCATCCGCCGGTGTAACCGTGGATCGTGGCCCAGGAACCGGATGGCCCTGCGAGAATTCACGCATCTTGGCCAGCTTTCCGTTGATGTTCTGCATAGAATTCCCGTTGCTCGCGTCCACCATACCCGCAAGGTCCTTCCCGTAATCGGCAGCGCATATCTGCACCACAATCCCGCCGAGAGAATGCCCGACCATCACGTAAGGAATGCCTGCGGTTGCCAGAAGCCGGTGCAGATCGAAGGCTTCCTGCTTTCTGGTTCGCGGCTTGGGGCCAAGATCGCTCCAGGCTTCTCCGCCACGGTCATAGGAACAAAACCTGGGTGAACTCGGCGATTTTGGGCTGTACCAGAGCCCAATCAAACGAGAAGTCGCCGCTGCCGGCCGACAGCACCACCGCAGGACTGCCTTTCCCTGTACATAGCAGGTGAAGTTTGTAGCCCCCCATATCAACGAGCTGGCCGGGAGGCTTCGGGATCGGCGCATCTTGTGGAAAGCTCACACACCTCGAGAACAAAAGGAACAAGCATGTCGCTATGCGCATGGTTGCGGATCGCAAGGCTATCTTCCTTTCTCAGGCCGCAAGCGAGAACAAGCTGTACGATGAGTCGCTCGACTTGCGGTAAGCTTCCATCCAATCTACCTTAACGCTGATCGGTCCGACATTGTGATGCAGACTCTAACCATGATGATCCAGGCAGCGCAGACCCGAACTCTTCCGTCCCATCCTTAAGGCACGCCGCCTCTTCGTGCCGCCAGGAAAACCTTAACTCCAGCCCCCGGCCCGCGGTAAGATGTATCGCTGCACAGACCTGACTGCGCTAAGAGTTTCGAACGTTCTTCGGGATATTCTGTATGAAAAACTTGGCTCGTACTGCCGCATGTTTGCTTTCCACCGGACTAACCCTGATGATCACGGGCTGCGGAGGTGGCGGCACCAACACAACGCCGCCGCCTCCCGCCAATCAAGTCAACGTTACCCCCAGCCCTTTCACGGCAACCATCGGGACACAGCAGCAGTTCACCGCCGCCGTCACCGGCCCGAGCAACTTCGGCAACAGCGTGACCTGGTCGTTGCTCGGACCGCCGGGCAGCAACTTCAGCCCCGGTACCATCACCTCCTCCGGCCTTTACACCACACCCTACCCTGCGCCCGCGAGCATTACGGTCGTCGCCACCAGCACCCAGGACACTTCTTTAAGCGGCAGCGCTACCGTCACCCTCGCCGCTCCGGCTGCCAGCACTGGCCCCGCCCTCACCGTGGATGCCGGTAACCCCACTCACGCCATCAGCCCGTACATCTACGGCATGAATGCCTATCTGCTGGATCAGACCACGGCCAGGAACACCAACATCACCATCGATCGCTGGGGAGGAGACTCCACCTCGCGTTACAACTACCAGGCCGACGTCACCAACTCCGCCGCCGACTGGTACTTCGAAAACGGAGCCGGCACTGGCGGCAACGGCTCAACCGCCGTCCCCGGCGAGACCGCATTCGACGCGCAGGTCATCAGCAACAACAGCATCGGGATAAAAACCCTGGGCACTGTCCCCGTGCAGGGCTGGGTAGCCATCGATGACTACCATTGCAGCTTTCCGGCGGCCACCTATCCCAATCAATATTCCTTCGACAGCGGCAACCCTCAAGACTGCGGCGACGGCGAAACTCCCGCTCAGGTTGATATCACTGGCAACAATCCAACCCTTACCAGCAACCCGGTCGGTCCCTCGTGGGCCGGCGGCTGGGTCACCTACCTGGTCAACAAATTCGGCACCGCGGCCAACGGCGGCGTCATGGTCTACGATCTCGACAACGAGCCCAGTTGGTGGGACGCGACCCAGCGCGACGTGCATCCCCTGCCTTTCACCTACGACGAAGTTGCCACCAACGGCATCGCCACAGCGCTCGCCATCAAGACTGCCGATCCATCCGCCGAAGTCAGCGGCCCCGTCATCGATTGGTGGTGGGCCTACTTCTATTCCAAGAAAGACGTCGAGTCTGGCTGGAGTTCGGGCGGTCCCTGTTATGAGCCCTGGAGCAATCCCATCGACCGCAACGCCCACAACGGCATCGCGTTGATCCCTTACTATCTGCAGCAGTTCGCGGCCGCCGCAACCACCAACAACATGCGCCTGCTCGACTACCTGGACCTGCACACCTATTTTGCCGCGACCTATAATGGCAACTCCGTCGCCTTCACCACTGCCGGCGACACCGGCATGCAACAGGCGCGCCTGAACTCAACCCGCGTGCTCTGGGACCCGACTTACACCGATCCCAACTTCCCCCAGCCGAACTACCCCACCGACCCCAACTACTCCGGTGCCACCAATTGCTCGCCTCCCGCCCAGGCTCCGCAACTCATTCCCATGATGCAGTCCTGGGTCGCGGCCAACTATCCCGGCACCAAGCTGGCCATCGACGAATACAACTGGGGCGGACTCGAAGCCATCAACGGCACCCTGGCTGAAGCCGACATTCTCGGAATTTTCGGCAGCTATGGCCTCGATCTCGGCACCTTCTGGCCCACCACTAATCCCTCCCCCACGCAATTGCCCGGCCTGACCGCCTTCACCATCTACCGCAACTATGACGGCGCCAACTCAACCTTCGGCGACATGGCCCTACCCTCCACCAGCCTCATGGGAACGCAACAGGCGCAGGGCCAGCTCTCGGTCTACGGCGCGCTCCGCACCGCCGACAACATGGTGACCGTGGTGGTCATCAACAAAACCTACGGCAACCTGAACTCAATCCTTTCCCTCGCCAACGTCGCCCCCAACGGCACCGCTCAGGTCTACCTTTTCAGCAGCGCCAATCTGGCCCAGATCGTCCAACAGCCGAACCTCACCCTGACCGCATCCAGCACCCTGACCACAACCTTCCCCGCTCAGTCCATCACCATGATTGTCGTGCCCAAGATGTAGTCGTTCCGCCCCGAGAATCACTCGACCGCACCACGAAATCCTCTCTCCCACTTGCACCCGGCAGTATAATCTCGGCGTTAGCGATTGCGGACGTGCATGCTCGCTACTTCAGTCACATCGCCAGAAATTCCGGTGCACTCTGCGGAGTCGCCCTTTCGTACCCCGTTGGCGAAACTCCTCTACGTAGTGGTGGCGGGTCATGTTCTATGGCTCGCTTTCCCTCCGAGCGGCCGGTGGGGCGATGCAGGTTCTGCGATCTTTCAGGGTCTCGCCGCCCTCATCGCCGCCGTTGCCTGCTGGCAGGCCAGCCGCCGATCGAGCTATTTCGCCACAATTTTTTGGCGGCTCTCTGCCGCCACGTTCATCCTCTGGGCCGTGGGCGACGCCATCCACACCTTCCTGAACCTCACCTCCCTCACCCCCAACGATAACCAGATCAGCGCTTACCTCATCATCTTCCTCTCCACCGCTCCCATGTTCATCGCCTCCGTGCTGAGCGGAACCGCCGACGATGAATCCAAAGTCCACTGGGATTTGGTCCTCGACGCCACTCAGATTCTCGTCCTCGTCCTCGCCATCCATCTCATGTTGGTCGAAATTCCGGCCATGACCCTGGGCAACGGGCCCACCACGCTCTCGGCCTTGCGCCTGAAAAACTACTGGCGCGTTGCCCTGGCCATCGGTCTGGCCGCCCGAGCCACCTTCGACCCCTCCCCGGTCACCCGCCGCCTCATCAAGCCCCTCGCCATCGCCATGTCCGTATTTGCGATCGGCACGTGGATTGGAAGCGATCTGCAGGCCTTCACCACCTGGAACGGCGCCCGCTGGTTTGACCTGGCATGGACGATCCCTTTCGCCGCGGTCGCTCTCTGTGCCCGCGCCTGGCGCCAGACCTCGCCCAGTCCTGCCTGGGACCGCAAACCCGCCCGCGTCGAGAATATCCTGCTCTTCTATTTCCCTTCCATCGGTCTGCCCATCCTTCTGCTGTTCATGCACAACGACATCCAGTTCGGCCAGATCATCGTCGGCCTCGGCGCCATGATGTTCTCCATCGTCTTTTTCTGCCTCCGTCTGCTGATCACTCAGACCCAGCAGCGCCGCACCACCGACGCCCTGTTCGCCTCCGAGTCCCGCTACCGCAATCTCTTCGAACGCAACATGGCCGGCATTTACACCAGCACCCTCGACGGCCAGATTCTCGACTGCAACCCCGCCTTCTGCGAAATGTTCGGCTACACCCGCGAACAGCTTCTCGGCCTGCACGCTTCCGCCCTCTACGTCGGAGGCTCCAGCGAGCGCCAGGCCATCCTCGCCGATATTCTGCAGCAAGGCAGCAAGCGCGGCGTCGAACTCCCCTATCTGCGCAAGGATGGTATCCACATCTGGACCATCGAAAACGTCTCCGTCACCAACAACGGCGACGGACTGCGCGTCCTCGAAGGCGCGATGCTCGACGTCACCCAGCGCCGTTCCCTCGAACTGCAGCTGCAGCAGGCCCAGAAGATGGAGTCCATAGGACAGCTCGCCGGCGGCGTCGCCCACGATTTCAATAATCTGCTCACCGTCATGCGCGGCTACAGCGACCTCCAGCTCGGTTCCACCAACCCCTCCGATCCCATTCACGGCTACGCCCAGCAGATTATGGCCGCCGTCGATCGCGCCGCCGGCCTTACCCGCCAGCTCCTCGCCTTCAGCCGCCAGCAAGTCATGCAGGCCCGCGTCGTCAATCTCAACTCGCTTCTCCGTGACTTTGAAAAACTTCTCCGCCGTCTCATCGGCGAAGACATCGAGATGCACACCATCCTTGACCCCGGCCTGGGCACCGTCCGAGTCGACCCCGGCCAGATGGAACAGGTCATCATGAATCTGGTCACCAACGCCCGCGACGCCATGTCCGAGGGCGGCACTCTCACCCTTGAAACCTCCAACCTCACTCTCGACAGTCTTTTCCTCGAGCGCCATCCCTATGTCGTTCCCGGGCCCTACGTCCGCCTCGCCGTCAGCGACACCGGCACCGGCATCGACGAAGCCACCCGTTCCCGCATCTTCGAACCCTTTTTCACCACCAAGGCGTCGGGCAAAGGCACCGGTCTCGGCCTCGCCACCGCTTACGGCATCGTCAAACAAAGTCAGGGATACATCGAGGTCTACAGCGAACTCGGAATGGGCTCTACCTTCGAGGTTTACCTTCCGCGTCTGGCTTCCGACGATCAACCGCTGCCGGTCGAACCCCAGCGTCCGGCCCGGCGCGGCTCCGAAACCATCCTGCTGGTCGAGGACGAACCCCAGCTTCGCGCCATGGTCAAAACCATCCTCGAGTCTTACGGCTACACCGTCGTCGTGGTCGCCGATCCCACTCAGGCCGAAACCGTCTGCCATCAGCACTCCGGCGTCATCCACCTGCTGCTCACCGACATGATCATGCCCAAGATCAACGGCCGCGAAGTGGCTCGCCGCGTCGCCTCCCGCATCCCCGCCGTCCGCGTCCTCTATATGTCCGGATTCACCACCCACACCATCGTCCACCAGGGAGTCCTCGAACCCGGCATCTTCTTCCTCCAAAAGCCCTTCACCGCACTCGCCCTGGCCGCCAAAGTCCGCGAAGTTCTCGACCACTCCCGCAACGCCCAGTAGCCCGCCCCCGGTAAACTCCCGCTGGGTGCCCCATTTCTAGCGCGGGAGTTTATTAGTAAGCCGCCGGGTGCCCCATTTCTCGCGCGTTCTTTGCGCGAGAAGTGGGAACCACGGCACGAAGGTAACCCCGACCCAGGTGCCCTTGATGCCTTTACTTTTCAGCATCCAAAATCGCACCCCTCCATGCAACTTTCCCACTGGAACGGTGTTCCAACTAGAGGTACGATACATTTAGGCAGTCTGCCCGCTCGGGCAGCCAGCCGTCGTTCGGTGGAAGGGGTACAGATTATGAAGAAATCCACCTTGCTCAAGACTTTTCTCGCCTTTTTCGCTTCTCTTGCCTTGGCCTGTGTGGCCACACCTGCCTTCGCCCAACATGGCGGCCACGGTGGCGGCGGCGGAGGAGGTTCCCACGCGGGCGGCGGTGGCGGCTTCCACGGAGGCAGCAGTTCCGCTGGCGGCTACCACGGCGGCGGTTCATCCTCCGGCGGCTCTCACGCCGCTGGACGCGACTACAGCGGCGGCCGCTCCGCCGGTGCCGGTGGCTATTCGTCGGCCCGCGGTTCCGCCTCCGGCAGGGCCTGGTCGTTCGAGGGCCGTGGCGGCAGCGGCAGCATGGCTTCGTCTCGCGGAGCCGGCGTCGCCGACGGCCAATGGCACTCCTTTGCGGGCGCTCATAGCGCCGTGGCGGCCACCGCGGTCGGTCACGCCGCCTTCGCAGGCTCCGCCTTTCGCGGCGGTTACGGCTACGGCGGTTACGGCTGGCGTGGCGGCTATGGTTGGGGCGGCTGGGGATGGGGCGGCGGTTGGGGATGGGGTGGATGCTG
>Ga0302326_10020967_pt1 | contig 13420 bp, 10 predicted proteins | sample Palsa_T0_3_FD_202264 | JGI IMG/M metagenome (GOLD analysis project Ga0302326, IMG submission 202264) | Peat permafrost microbial communities from Stordalen Mire near Abisko, Sweden - Palsa_T0_3 | ecosystem: Environmental > Terrestrial > Soil > Palsa > Peat permafrost | place: Sweden: Abisko... | reverse complement strand
ACCCGGTTCGGCCGGTGGACCCGGTTCGGCCGGTGGAACCGGTTCGGCCGGTGGACCCGGTTCGGCCGGTGGACCCGGTTCGGCCGGTGGACCCGGTTCGGCCGGTGGACCCGGTTCGGCCGGTGGACGCGGTTCGGCCGGTGGACGCGGTTCGGCCGGTGGGCCCGGTTCGGCCGGTGGGCCCGGGCTAGCCCGGTGGCCAGGACTAGCCGGTGGCCAGGGCTAGCCGGTGGGGGCCCGGCCAGCTGGCCGGGTCAGCCTTCCGGCCAGTCGGCCGGGAGCGCGCCGGTATCGGTTCCCGTCACATCGCGGAACCGCTCGCGGAAGCTCGCCAGCAGATCGCTGCCCCACACGTATCCGCTCGGCACCCGCACCGCTTGGGCGAGCACGTCACGCAGCTCCCTGGTCCTCGCCCCGCCCCTGGCCAGTGGGACCGCCGCCAGCGCGTACATGTGGTCGAGCGCGCCGAACACCTCATTGGTAAGCAGCGGCAGCGTCCCGTGGCAGACCGCGGCCTCCACGAACCCCTCCCACCAGGAGGGCTCGCCCGCCGTCCCGTCGCTGCCGAACGCACGGCGCAGCCGCTCCCGCACGGCAGCGGCCACGGCGGGATCCGCGTGCTCGAGGCCGTGCTGCCAGGCCCAGGCTGACTCCTCGTCGCGTTCGCACAACGGCAAGGTCCTGGCGAGCAGTTCGATGGCGAGCGGCGCGATGTCGGCGTCGGCCGATCCCGCGGCCTCTGTGAACGCGGCAACCGCCCGCTCCAGGTACGCGATGCCATCCGCTACTAGCGCGGCCGAGTCGGCGACCGGTGCGTCGGCGACCGGCGTGCTCGTCTCTGCCGCCACACCCGGTCCGGCTTCACCCTCAGCGGTCATGCCGGAAGCGTAGAGCGAATCCGTCGGCCCTGCCAGACGCGCGGGCGAGAGGTCTGGGGCATTCGCCGGCGGACCAGCGAGCCGCCCTTCCGCTATGCGGTATATGTCGCATTCTTTTGGCATGGCGCGCTGCCCTGGCTACTACAGCCTCCGAATGCTGCCCCAGGGTTGACGACGTCCGTGGCGCGTCCCAGCACTCCCCAGAATCCCGGCGAGCGTCCGGCCCACCGCTCCGGGCCGGCCCCGGCGACTTCCTGGCAGCCGCCACTGTCCAAGGTAACCACAGGGAATCGACGCCCGGCCGCACCAAAGTCCAGCCGGTAGCTGATGCCCAGGTCAGCGGGACAGGACATGGGACCGCCTGGCATACGCGGCAACCCGCACGCCATCCGGGCCACAATCCGGGCCTGCTCCGGGCTGCTGGCCTCGACGCGGGGCGGGAAGGTGAACCGGATGTGATTCTGCGGGAACCCGATGACCCGGCTGACGGTGAGCGAGTCAACGTCCTTGACCGCCGTACACAGCGCGAGCGCGGCGGTCGGCGAGGCACTCGGGCCCGCCGCCGCGCCGATGTTCCCGCTGATGCTCCCGCAGCCGGCCAGGGCCAGCGAAGCTCCAACAGTCGCCACAACGCACATCCTGCTCACCAACATCATGTTCCTGAGACGCAGCCCGTGGCCCGTCGGTTCCAGGTCATCCAGCCCTTCCGGTGCGCTGGCCTATTGTCCGCCTGCCGTGGCTCGTTACGTTCACGTCTGATGAACTCGGCCAGCCTTCCGACGTAGGGGTGCGGCCCGCTGGAGTGAGCCGTCTGCCCCACCCGCGGGTGATCGGGTATCGGCCGGCCTGTTCCCCTCACGGCGTCGCCCCGGGCCCGCATCCGGGTCATTCCGGGCGCATCACGCCCCGACCGCCGACGTGGATGTGAAATTAGGACACGTCATGGAATAAACCGTCGTTTCCTGATCCCGGACGATCGTGCGGTGCCTGCGGACCCGGCCGACCGGATCACTCCCGTCACACCGGCACCACCGACCCCGTGAGCCACGACTTCCGGAGCGCCGCCGAAGATCGATGTGGAATTGCCTACCACCGGTGGGGGGCTCTGCCACATCGATCATGGAAAAGATGCGAAAGAGGCGCCTGCGGGCCGCCTTCCCCGGTGGATCCTCAGCCGGCCGGCAGCGGGTCCTCGAAGGCGGACGGCGGCGGGCAGGCACAGACCAGATTCCTGTCGCCATACGCCTGGTCGATCCGCCGTACCGGCGGCCAGTACTTGGCCCGCCGGTCGCCACGTGCCGGATAGGCCGCTTCCTCCCGCTGGTAAGGATGCTTCCAGTCCCCCACGATGAGCATCTCCGCGGTGTGCGGCGCGTTCTTCAGAGGGTTGTCCTGCGGGTCGTACTCGCCGGACGCGACCCTCGCGATTTCCTCCCTGATCGCGATCATCGCCTCGCAGAACCTGTCAAGCTCGGCAAGCTCCTCGCTCTCGGTCGGCTCGATCATGAGGGTTCCGGCGACCGGGAACGACATGGTCGGGGCGTGGAAGCCGTAGTCGATGAGCCGCTTCGCGACGTCATCCACGGTGACCCCGGCGTCCCTGGTGATCGGCCGCAGGTCGATGACACACTCATGCGCGACCAGGCCGCCCCGGCCGGTGTAGAGGACCGGGTAGTGCGGTGCCAGCCGCACCGCCACGTAGTTGGCGGCGAGGATCGCCACCAGGGTGGCCTGCCGCAGGCCGTCGGCGCCCATCATCGCGATGTAGGCCCAGGAGATCGGCAGGATGCCGGCCGATCCGTACGGCGCGGCGGCCACCTGGCCAGTCCCCCGGCCGGGCAGGAACGGGGCGAGGTGTGCCTTGACGGCCACCGGCCCTACCCCCGGCCCGCCGCCGCCGTGCGGGATGCAGAAGGTCTTGTGCAGGTTGAGGTGGGACACATCGGCGCCGAACGCGCCAGGTCGGGCGAGCCCGACCAGTGCATTCAGGTTTGCCCCGTCGATATAGACCTGACCGCCCGCGGCGTGCACGGCATCGCACACCTCGGTGACGTTCTCCTCGAACACCCCGCTCGTGGACGGGTAGGTGAGCATGATCGCGGCGACCCGCTCGCCGAGCGAGCCGAGCTTCACGCGCAGGTCGTCGGTGTCGACCGCGCCGTCCTTACCGCACGTCACCACGGCCACGCGGAGCCCGGCCAGCACCGCGCTGGCGGCATTCGTGCCGTGCGCCGACTCGGGGATCAGGCACGTGTCGCGCTCCGGCTGACCGCGTGATGCGTGGTAGGCGCGGATGGCGAGCAAGCCGGCCAGTTCGCCCTGGGAACCGGCGTTCGGCTGCACGGATACCGCGTCATAGCCGGTGATCTCGGCAAGCAGTCCCTCGAGGCCGACGATGAGCTCCGCATAGCCACGCGCCTGCTCGTCCGGGACGAATGGGTGCAGGTCGGCGAACTGCGGCCAGCTAATCGGCTCCATCTCGGCCGCCGCGTTCAACTTCATGGTGCACGAGCCCAGCGGGATCATGGACCGGTCAAGCGCGATGTCGAAGTCGGCCAGGCGGCGCAGGTACCTCAGCATGCCGGTCTCTGTCCTGTACTCGCCGAACACCGGGTGGGTCAGGAACTCCGACGTGCGCCGCAGCTCGGCGGGCAGGGCGTCGGGCACCTCCGCCAGCAGGGCGTCGGGCACCTCCGCCAGCAGGGCGTCGGGCACCTCCGCCAGCAGGGCGTCGGGCACCTCCGCCAGCAGGCCACCTAGGTCACCCTGGCCACCCAGGTCACCCTGGCCACCCAGGTCACCCTGGCCACCCAGGTCGCCCTGGCCATCCAGGTCGCCGTGGCCATCCAGGTCGCCCGGGCAGAGCGCGGCTGCGACCTGCGCCAGATGCGCCTCGGTAGTGGTCTCATCGCAGGAGATCTGGAACGTGTCGTCGTCGGCCAGGTAGAGGTTGTAGCCAGCCGCGCGTGCCCGCTCCACCGCGGCGGCCGCGCCGCCCGGCCAGCGCACCCGCACCGTGTCGAAGAATCCCCCGGCCGACGCGTCGAGCCCGCGGCTGCGCAGCGCGGCGGAAAGCGCGGCGGCCCGCCGGTGCACCCGAAGCGCGATGGCGGCCAGGCCGTCAGGCCCGTGGTAGGCGGCGTACATGGCGGCGGTGACCGCAAGCAGCACCTGCGCCGTGCAGATGTTGCTCGTCGCCTTCTCCCGCCTGATGTGCTGTTCCCTGGCCTGTAGGGCAAGCCGGTAGGCCGGCCTGCCCTCCGCGTCCACGGAGACGCCGACGATGCGGCCGGGCAGCTGGCGCTTGAGGCCGCTGGTGACCGCGATGTAGCCGGCATGCGGCCCGCCGAAGCCCATCGGGACGCCGAACCGCTGGGTGGTGCCGACCGCGATGTCGGCGCCCATCTCACCCGGCGGGCGCAGCAGGGTAAGCGCGAGCAGGTCAGCGGCGACCGCCGCCTGCGCGCCGCGCTGATGCGCCGCCTCGATCGCGGCCGCCAGGTCACGCACCGCCCCGCTGGCGCCGGGGTACTGCAGCAGCACGCCGAACAGCTCGCCATCGGGCTGGGCCCCGATGACCTCCGGGCTGGCCTCCGCCACGACCAGCCGGATGCCGAGCGGCTCCGCCCTGGTCCGCAGCACTGCCAGGGTCTGCGGCAGGCAGTCAGCGTCGGCAAGGAAGATGCTGCCCTTGCCGCAGGCCCGCCGGGCCAGAGTCATTGCCTCGGCCGCGGCGGTCGCCTCGTCCAGCAGCGAGGCGCCGGCCACTGGCAGCGCGGTGAGGTCGGCGACCATCGTCTGGAAGTTCAGCAGCGCCTCGAGCCTGCCCTGCGAGATTTCCGGCTGGTACGGCGTGTAGGCGGTGTACCAGCTCGGGTTCTCCAGCAGATTGCGGCGGATCACAGCCGGGGTGACCGTGCCGTAGTAGCCCAGGCCGATCATCGAGGTGAGGACCTGGTTCTTCCCGCCGAGCCGGCGCAGCTCGGCCTGCGCGTCGGCCTCGGACAGCGGCGGCGGCAAGCTCAGCCTGCCATCGGCCGCTATCTGAGCGGGCAGCGCGGCGCTGGCAAGCTCCTCGAGCGATTCGTGGCCGACCACGGCGAGCATCCGCTCCTGCTCAGCCGTGGACGGCCCGATGTGACGCTGGGCGAAGTTCATGACGGGGGACCTCCGGACTGCTACGAGCCTGGGCCGCCATGCGGCCGCCGGACTCCCCCTCTGTCATCGCCGCAGGCGATTCCAGAGACGCCTGTCTCGTCCAGTCCTTGGGCCTGAGAGGTTCCGGGGATGTTGCCCCTTCGGCGTCTCTGGCTGGCTGCCTGAGATCTCTCCCGGACGAGGTTGTCGGCTATCCGCCGAGCCTACCCGAGCCGATCACGCCCAAGGCCTGCAAACACGCAGACACGCAGCCTCGGTCATCCAGACACAGTGGGCAGGCCGCCAGTCGGGAAGATAATCGGATTCCCAGGCAGGCCGGGCGTGCTGCTGAACAGGTACCTGATGTAGTCGAAATAGAGAATGAGCGCGTTCGGCTCGTACTCCGAGCGCGACGCGACCAGCAGGAACCCGGCCACTACTAGCGCTGCCGAGATGCCGGCCGCTGCCAGGTTGATCATCCAGGACCGCAGCAGCATCGCCGCGGCCAGGGCAAAGGGCAGGCCGCCGCCCGCGAACCCCAGGACAAGCTGCACAGTCGGCCCGAAGTTCGCGCCGAACGTGACGGTAGCCGCGAAGAGCCAGCCCGCGAGGCCTGCCACCCCGACCAGCAGCATCCACAGCACCCAGCCCCGGGTACCTGCGGGCAGCCATGAGTCCCTGGACGTGTACCAGGCGAGCACCGCCAGGGCAGCGAACAGCATGACGCCAAGAAATATGACCGCTGTCCGAGCGAGCACAGGCAGCCCGGCAAGTGGCACGATCGCGTCGCTCGCCCCTGGCGCTCCCGGCAGGATCGACTGTATGGACTGGCCGGACGACCCCTGCGCAGGCGGCCGGAACGACAGGAAGAGCGCTACAACTGTGCCCATCGTGACCGAGCCGATGAGCCAGGCATACCAGACCTGCCGCGCATCCACGGCGACGCCCCGGATGCGGATGCCTGCCTTCGCGGCGATGGACGCCATGGTTCCAGTGGCTAGCCGGTCTTGCGCGCCCGGCGAGCAGCTAGCTCGTCGGCGTCCGGACTGTCTGGCTCAGTCGTGCCGTCATCAGCGCGCACCGAGGGCAGATCGGCGAGGCTGCCTTCCACCTCACGCCAGACCCGGCCAAGAGCGATGCCGAAGACGCCCTGGCCGCCCTGTAGCAGATCCACTACTTCGTCGGCGGACGTGCACTCGTAGACGCTAACCCCATCGCTCATCAGCGTGACCTGTGCCAGGTCGGTCCTGCCGCGATCACGCAGGTGCTGCACCGCGACGCGGATCTGCTGTAGCGAGATTCCCGTCTCCAGCAGCCGTTTCACGACCTTGAGCACCAGGATGTCGCGGAAACCGTACAGGCGCTGCGACCCGGACCCGTGAGCAGCGCGCACGCTAGGCTCCACCAGCCCGGTACGGGCCCAGTAGTCCAGCTGGCGGTACGTGATGCCCGCCGCCGAGCAGGCCATGGGCCCCCGGTAGCCAGTGCCCTCGGTACCCTCAGGCCCCTCGGCAAGCTCCTCGCCGAACAGCAGGCCCTGCTCTCCGGCCTGCTTGGCCGCGGTGCGCCAGGCGTTTTCCCCAGACGTCCCGCTGTCACCCTTTGTTGCCGTCACGCCTACCTCCGACGGGCCTGGCACCGATGCCCGTATCGCACGCTAGGCCGGCCGGCACGAACCGTCAACGATCGCCCCCGGCGCGTCGCCTACTGTGCGCCGAATTGCCGCGAACTCCCCATCATGTCGAGCGACCGAAGTCCTCTGGCGTAATCGTGTCGAGGAACTCGCGGAACTTCTCGACTTCGTCTTCCTGCTCGTCAGGGATCGGTACGCCCGCTTCATCGAGGATCTCGTCGCTGGCGAAGATCTCCGCTCCGGTCCTGAGCGCGAGCGCGATCGAGTCTGACGGCCGCGCACTCACTTCCTTCCCGTTCGAGAAGACAAGATCGGCGAAGTAGATCCCGTCCCGCAGCGCGGTGATCTTCACCGTGCGCAGCTGCACGCCGAGTGCCTCGAGCACATCGCGCAGCAGATCGTGGGTCAGCGGGCGCGGCGGGACCATGCCCTGCTGAGCAAAGGCGATCGCAGTGGCCTCGACCGCGCCGATCCAAATCGGCAGGTACCTTTCGCCCTGCATCTCCTTCAGCAGGACGATGGGCTGGTTCGTAGGCATCTCGACCCGGACGCCGACGACCTCCATCTGCCTCACGGCGGCTCCTACGCGCTCGGTCAAACCTCGGCCCTGATCCCGTGCACTCCCTTTGTCAAAGTACACCCGCTATCACGCCGTGCCAGACCTCGGCCGGCCCCCGCGGGCTCGCCGTCGGCCGTTGGGCCCCCCTCTAGCAGGGCTTAAGCCAGCCCAGCCTCGCCAAGCTCGGCCTCGACAAGAGCGGCGTGCAGCCGCATCGAGAGGGCAGCGATATCCCTCGCGGTCTGGCCGGCCCGGTCGACCGCTCCCGGGCTGCGCTGGTGCAGCAACGGAGCCACCACCTGCTCGATAAGCGACGTCTCGCGCTCCGCCGCGGCCTTGATCGCCCGCAGATGCCTGGCCTGGACGCCGAACGTGCCGAGCGCCGCCACCAGCCGGGCCACGGCGAGCGCGTCCTGGCCGTACTGCCTGCCCCGCCGGCGCACCAGGCCGAATTCCTCGAGCTGATCGAGGCCATTGGCATCGATGCCGGCCGCCTCGATCAACTCCCCCCTGCTGAGCATCGCGCCGGCCCCCGGCGCCACGGGCAACTGCTCGGCACCGTCGGGAGAATCGAGCTTCTCCTTGATCACCCGGAGCGGCAGGTAGTGATCGCGCTGCGCGGTCAGGATGTACCGCAGGCGCTCCACGTCGCGTCGGCTGAACCGCCGGTACCCGGACGGCGAGCGGGCGGGCTCGATAAGCCCCTCCGACTCCAGGAACCGGATTTTGGAGATGCGGACATCGGGGAACTCACCGCTGAGCTGGGCAAGCACCTCGCCGATACCGTAATAGGCTCTGACAGGCTGAGCGCTCATGCTTCGTCCCGTACGCCCCCGCCGTCGATCTCCTCACGCGGCGAATGGGTGAGGAATACCAGCCGGAACTTTCCCACCTGGACCTCGTCCCCGCCGTTGAGCCCGGACTCCTCGATGCGCTCCCTGTTCACGTAGGTGCCGTTCAGGCTGCCCACGTCGCGTACCGTAAACGCCTCGCCCTGCCGGTAGAACTCGGCATGCCTGCGGGACACGGTGACATCGTCGAGGAAGATATCGCTCTCCGGATGACGCCCCGCCGTAGTGAGGTCGCTGTCCAGCAGGAACCTGCTGCCCGCGTTCGGCCCGCGCCTGACCACGAGCAGGGCCGTGCCTGCCGGAAGTGCCTCCACCGCCGCCGCGTCTGCCGCCGACTCATCCAGCACCTCGGGCTCAGCGGACTCCCAGCCGCCGAGGGAGATCGTGGAGGTTGACTCGCCGGGCCGTTCGCCGCTGACGGCGCGCGCGAGCGGGGTACCGCAATGTGAGCAGAAACGGGCGCCTTCGGCATTGGGGCGGCCGCACCGGGTGCAGTGGACGCTCGGCATCGCTTCGCCCGGCCTCCCATCCATCGGCCATGCATTCGGGTCGGGACTCAGCCCGGTAAGGCTGGCCCGCGGGGTGAACTCCGGTGATTGTTTCAAAGCTACCTGGGCCGCGGCGCGGCGGTCCACGCGCCACGCGCGACGACGGCCCCATCGCCTACGGTGGCCGCCGGGCAGGGGCGTATCAGGTCCTCGCGTCCCCGCTACGGCATCGCCGCGGCGCCTCTGCCACATCAGGCCGCACCTCCGACAGTAACCTCCGCAAACAATGACGAAGATTCTCTCATGCGGCACCGGCTCGTGGCCGGACTGTGACCAGCCCGGTCCGGCCGTGCACGCTGCGCAACCGGCTGCCCGCCCCCGCTCAGCCGCCGCCCCCGGTCAGCCGCCGCCCCGGTCAGCCGCCGCCCCGGTCAGCCGCCGCCCCGGTCAGCCGCCGGCCCGCTCAGCTGCCGGCCTGCTCCACAACCGCGCCCCACTCGTCGATGAGGGACTGCGCGGCATCGTCGTCCGTGCCTTCCGCCCACAGGTGGGTGAGTGCGCCGGCCGGGTCGGGCAGCACCAGCACCCAGCCGCGGCCCTCCTCGACCACGCGCACCCCGTCGGTGGTGTCCAGCGGACGATCACCGGCCGCCTCCACCACGGCCCGCATCACGCCTCCCTTGGCCGCCCACGGGGTAGGCATCGAGACCTTGAGCAGGTTCGCCTCCGGGATTCTCGCGTCGATCTGGCTGAGCGTGAGCCTGGCCCGCGCCACCAGGCCGAGTAGCCGGGTGAAGGCGGCGATGCCGTCCATGGTGCGGCAGAACTCGGGCACGATGAATCCGCCGCGGCCGTCCGCGGCCAGAATCACGTCATCGGCCTCGGCGGCCTCGGTGAGCGCGTCCATCGAGGTAGCGGTCCAGTCCACCCGCACGCCGTGGAAGCGGCATACCTGCTCGGCCACCCGGGTGGTCGTGACCGGCAGCGCGACCCGCCCTGACTTGCGCTCGGCGGCCACCAGGTCGAGCACGACGAGCAGCGCGCGGTCGTCGCTGACCACCTCGCCCTTCTCGTCGAGCAGCGCGATCCGCTCACCCACCGGATCGAACCGCACGCCGAACGCGGCCCGCGACGACGATACGAGCTCGCCGACGCGCTGCATCCCGGCCCGCTGCTGGGCTAGCGTCTCAGTGGGCGAGATCTCGTCCAGCCGGTTGTTGACGGTGAGCACGTCAAGGCGGAGCTTGCCGAGCAGCCCGGGCAGCACGAGCGCCGCGGTGCCGCCCGCGCAGTCCGCCACCAGCTTCAGGTCAGCCTCGCGCACGCCGGTCATGTCCACGCAGCGCAGCAGTTCCCTGGTGTAGGACTCGATGATCCGCGGCGGGTAGGACAACTCGGCGATCTCGCCGGGGAACGCGCGCCTGAACTCCTGCCTGGAGAAGACCCGCTCCAGCTTGCGCCGGGCTGCCTGGGACAGGTCGGCGCCGCGCTCGTCAAGGAAGACGATGTCGATGGACTGCGAGTCACCGGGCGTGGTGCGAAGCGCGATCCCGCCGCTGTAGTTGCTGCGGCCCGTCTCGAACCTGGCCACCGGGAGCGGCTGCGCCTCCAGGTCGACCACGTTGATGGCGCTGGCGTTCAGCGCCGCCTGCACCGCCCGCTTGAGCGTGCGGGCGGCCCGGGAGGCATCACGCGAGGTGGTGACGGTCGAGCCCTTCTTCAGCGTGCTCGCGTATGCGCTCGCCAGCCGCACGCACAGCTCGGGTGTGATCTCCACGTTGATCAGGCCGGACACGCCGCGGCTGCCAAAGAGCGCGCGCTGGCCGCGCGACTCCCAGATCACGCTGGTGTTCACCACCGCGCCGGCCTCTATGGTCTTGAACGGGTAGACCTTCACCCCGGCCGACAGGTAGGCCTCGGACTCGATCATGCACTCGTCGCCGACGACGGCGTTCTCCTCGATCCGCGCCGAGGCCATGATGTCGGTCTTCTTGCCGATCACGCAGCCGCGCAGGGTCACCCCCTGGCCGACGTAGACGTTGGAATGCAGGACGGCGCGGTGCAGGAAGGCCCCCTCCTTCACCACCACGTTGCTGCCGATCACGGTGTACTCGCGCAGCGTCGCGCCGGCCTCGATCTTGGCGTACTCCCCGATCACCAGCGGGCCGGTGAGCATCGCGTCGGGATCGACCTCGGCGCCCTCGGCGATCCACACGCCTGGCGACACCTCGAAGCCGTCGATGTCCACCGCCACCCGCCCGGACATCACGTCCGCCTGTGCCTTCAGGTAGCTCTCGTGCGTGCCCACGTCCTCCCAGTAGCCGTCGCCGACCCAGCCATACAGCGGGGCGCCGCGTTCGAGCAGCCGGGGGAAGACATCGCCGGACCAGTCGCAGATCTGGTCGGCCGGCACTTCGTCGAGCACCTCGGGTTCCATCACGTAGATACCGGTATTCACGGTGTCCGAGAACACCTGGCCCCAGGTCGGTTTCTCAAGAAAGCGCTGGATACGGCCGTCTTCCCCGGTGATGACGATGCCGAACTCCAGCGGGTTGGGCACCCGGCTGAGCGCGACAGTCACCAGCGCGCCGTTCCGCTTATGGAATTTGACAAGCTCAGACAGATCGATGTCGGTAAGAGCGTCACCGGAGATGACGAGGAATGGCTCGTCGCGCAGCGCGTCGCGGGCGTTCCGGACGCTGCCGGCGGTGCCGAGCGGCATTTCCTCGGTGGCGTACTGGAGGCTCATGCCGACGTCCTCGCCGTCACCGAAGTAGTTGCGCACCAGTGAGGCGAGAAACTGGACCGTGACCACGGTCTCGGTGAACCCGTGCCGCTTGACCAGCCTGAGCACGTGCTCCATGATCGGGCGGTTGACCACGGGCAGCATCGGCTTGGGCTGATTGGCTGTCATCGGCCGTAGCCGGGTGCCCTCGCCGCCCGCCATTACGACAGCCTTCACGGCTGATGCAGCTCCTTCCTCATTGACACTAGGCTTGAGCTCCCCGCGAGCAGGGTGCGCGCCTGGACCAGGTAGAGCCCTCCGGCGCACCAGTACAGCGCGGTACCCCAGATCGCGAACGCCCACCCGCTGACCCGCGCGATCTCGGCCGCCGTGCCCCCGTGCGAGCCGAGCAGCAGCAGCGGGAACGCATAGAGCAGGCACAGCGTCGCGGTCTTGCCGACGAAGCTGACCTGGAACGTGCCGAACCCCCGCCTGCGCAGCACGGCCAGCGCCACCCCGACCGCGATCTCGCGTGCCGCCAGCAGGCCCACCAGCCACCAAGGGATGAGTGCCCGCACGGCCAGCCCGACGAGAGTGGCCGCGATGTAGAGCCTGTCCGCCGCCGGATCGAGCATCTGGCCGAGCCGGCTGACCTGGTTGAACGCGCGGGCGATCTTGCCGTCCAGCCAGTCGGAGATGGCGGACGCGATCAGTATCCCCACCGCCCACCAGTCGGCGGTGGACGTCCTGGGACCGAGGATCAGCCACAGGAAGACCGGCACGCCGAGCAGGCGCGCCGCGCTTATCCCGTTCGGGATGGTCAGGACCCTATCTCCGACGTCCGCTGGCTCGGTCACCTCAGGCCCCACCTCCTTCGGGCGACCCTACCTGTCACCGGCCCGCGATCCTGGGATGGGCATAGCGCGCCGGGCGGGCTACGGTAGGGGATAGAACGCGGGAGTCCGGCGAAACCGGGCTGAGAGGGCGGCTGAGACGGGCCGACGACCGCCAGGACCTGATCCGGGTCATACCGGCGAAGGGAGTTGCCATGACTCCGGTAAGCAGAGAATCGGCAGATACATCCTCGGGCGTTTTCCGCAAGGCCTACCGCACCGGATCCCGCCCGGACATCCGGGTGCCGGTCCGCGAGGTGACGCTGACAACCGGCGACAGCTTCTGCCTCTACGACACATCGGGGCCCGCCGCGGCCGGCGATGAGGCACTGCCGCGGCTGCGAGAACCATGGATTGCCGAACGCGCTTCGCGGGGCGCCTGCGTGACCCAGCGAGCCTGCGCCAGCCGGGGCGAGATCACGCCCGAGATGGAGTTCGCCGCGTTGCGCGAGGGAGTGCCGCCCGAGCTTGTCCGTGACGAGCTGGCGGCCGGCCGGGCCGTGCTGCCCGCGAACGTCAATCATCCCGAAAGCGAGCCGATGCTCATCGGCAAGGCCTTCCTCGTCAAGATCAACGCGAACATCGGCACGTCCGCGGTCACCTCCTCGATCGCGGAAGAAGTGGACAAGATGCGGTGGGCAACCCGCTGGGGCGCCGACACCGTGATGGACCTGTCCACCGGGAAGCGGATCCACGAGACCAGGGAGGGAATCCTCCGCGGCTCGCCCGTCCCGATCGGCACGGTTCCGATCTACCAGGCCCTGGAGAAGGTAAACGGCAAACCGGAGGACCTGTCCTGGCAGGTGTACGCGGACACCATCATCGAGCAGTGCGAGCAGGGCGTCGATTACATGACCATTCACGCCGGCGTGCTGCTGCGGTACGTGCCGCTGACCGCGCGGCGGCGGACCGGCATCGTGTCCCGCGGCGGCTCGATCCTGGCCGCGTGGTGCCTTGCCCACCACGAGGAGAACTTCCTGTACACCCACTTCGCCGAGCTGTGCGAGATCCTGCGCCGCTACGACGTGACGTTCTCGCTCGGTGACGGGCTGCGGCCCGGCTGCATCCACGACGCGAACGACGAGGCGCAGCTGTCCGAGCTGCGCACGCTCGGCGAGCTCACCAAGACCGCTGCGGACTATGACTGCCAGGTGATGGTCGAGGGCCCTGGCCACGTGCCGATGCACAAGATCGCCGAGAACGTGCGGCTCCAGCAGGAGCTCTGCGACGAGGCGCCGTTCTACACCCTCGGGCCG
>Ga0302326_10020964_pt1 | contig 13421 bp, 13 predicted proteins | sample Palsa_T0_3_FD_202264 | JGI IMG/M metagenome (GOLD analysis project Ga0302326, IMG submission 202264) | Peat permafrost microbial communities from Stordalen Mire near Abisko, Sweden - Palsa_T0_3 | ecosystem: Environmental > Terrestrial > Soil > Palsa > Peat permafrost | place: Sweden: Abisko... | reverse complement strand
AACAACGGTCACGCCCTTACCAGCCAGGACTGCGATCCAGATACACACCGCAGCGACAGTCCGCTACCTGGGAGCCAAACGGGGAGCCAACGGCATCCGCTGAAGCCGATGTATCGCGGCGCTTTCCCTGACCCGCCCGCAGTCACAGCATCTGCACCCGCGGTGCTCAGGGTCGCGGCAGCGCTAGCCGCCGATACCGCCTTCTCGCGTGTGCTGGGCGAAGGCATCGCTGCGGGACCCAAGCGGCCGTGGGGTGATCACCGGGGCCTGCATGTCATCTCTTCCCTGGCTGCCTGAGGTCGACCCTGTCCGCGGCAAATGAGTGCGTCCATAGCGTCTTAGGACGTGGACCGGAGGCGGAAGAGCGAGAGGTCGTAGCCACTGCCGGTGAGGCTGGAGGTGACCCGTCGCCCATCGCTCTCGACATAGACAAGTTCCACGAGGTCTTCATCAGTTAGAAAAGCGCCCTCGACGGTCGTCAGATCGCCGGATTTGATCCGGCGCGACAACTCGCCCGCCAAGTATTTGGCCAGGCTATTGCGCGTTCCGATACCGAGGCCACCAGCCGGCCGGTTGCCGAGGGCAGTACGCACTTCGGGCCAGCGGCGGTTTACCGCAATGGCCAGCTGATAGGCACTCAGTTAGGGACGCCCAAAGTCGTGCGCTTCTTGGTAAGGGGTCTCCCTCAGGATGTCGGTGATCTTGCTTTCGACTTCGAGCTCGCCCCAGACGCGCATGGATCCTCCACGGCTCGGTCAGTGTAGGTTTCGAGGATGCCACGGAGCTTGACCCTTCGCGCCGAGTTGTGCCACCAGCCGATATAGGCGCCGCGGTCGGCGGTCGGCTAGCAGGCGATGGGCCCGGCCTGACCGCGGGTGCCCCAGCGATGACAATGGGACGGTGGTGCGATGGCGGCGATGGATGGCCGGGCCCAAGCACGGCGTGGCGCGCGGCGTGGCCGTCTACGGCGTTCCCCATGGCCCTGACCTTGAGCACTTGGATGAGCTGCTGGACCGGTGTGAGCGGCTACACGGAAGTGCCCGGGCGCATGGCTTCGCCCTGAGCAGCGTTGCCGAAGACCTGGAGTTGCTCGACTGGGCCATCGATGAGTGGCACCGCGATGGGCGGATTGGGCACGCCGCACTGGGCAACGAGGTCGGCCTGTTCCTTGGCACCGTGATCATCGCCGGCATCGCGCGTGCGCGTTGGCCGGTGCGGCCGAATGGGACACGCGTAGTGCATCTTGCCTCCGGCCGGGAGCTAGATGTAGTTGCTATAGGCGACGACCGGATGAATAGAGGCGCGCCCCGGCTTACCAAAGCGTCAGGAAGTAGACCCGGCCTGGGCTGCCAGCTGAAGTCAAGACCCGCACCGTAGAAGCGGGAGGTGCCGCAGAACGCGCCCGGTCGGCGGCAGATGAGTATGTTTCTGCTGAACGGAGTTGTCACATGCACGCATATCGATGAGCCCCTGGCACGCTCACTAATGGTTCACCCAAGCCGACGACGTTTCTGTGGCGATTGCCCCGCAGTTCGGCATAAATCCGAAATGGAACCATGCTTCATAGAAAAGCCGTTCTTTCCGGCGTCACGTAGCAGGCGTCAGCTTGTGCGCAGGAATGCACCGATGGCGGCGATGGAATCCTCGTGGGTCGTGATCGTGTAGTGGTTCGCGTCGATCTCTACCACGCGTGCCGATGGCACCGCCGCCGCGAACCGCTCGGCCTCCGCGGCGGGAAGGATGAACCCGAACCCCGGCATGATCTCCTGCCGGGCGCGCAGCACCAGCGCCGGTATGGTGATCGCGTTCCACAGCGCGTGGATCGCCGCACCGCTGGACTGGCCGATGATCGCAAACGAGGATGCGCCGACAGCGTCCGCGATGCCGAGCACGTCGCGCGCGTGGTTGCGCCAGCCGTACGTGCCCGCGCCGGTCACCTCGCTGCGGCCGCGGCCGCGCAGGTCGATCGCCACCAGCTGCAGCGTGTCAGCGGCGAGGCGGTCGAAGCCGCACAGGTTCGCCGATAGGCCGGGCACACATACCACCGCTGGCGCATCCGCGGCACCCCACCGCCGCACCCGGAACCTCCCGGACTTCAGCGGGATGTCGCAGTCCTCGTATTCCACGGCCTGCTGCGTCATGTCGGCCCTCTCCCTGCGTGTCGGCCCATCCGAGGATAGCCCGGCGAGGAGTGCTGAGCGCCGGCCGCGCCGGCTGGCGGCGCCGGCCGGCGCGGAGCGGCCCGGGTGGCTGGTAATGTTCCCGATGCCGTGGTTGTCCGCCAGCTGAGCGCGCTGCCGCCGGGAATATCAGGTAACCCCTTCAGGGGACTGCACCGCAGCACATCCTCGTAATGCCGGGTCTCACCTGGCACGCTGACTTCCTCTGACCGGAAATACGTTGCTCATGGTGCTGTCGTGGCTGATGTCGTATTTCGCGCTTGCGCGACGTCCCCACGGGCACACATGGCTATGCGGCAAATGAGCGCGTCTCCGCGGAGGCGGCTGTCAGGATGGCAGTGATCGGACATCATGCGCTGTCCGCGACAGACAAGAGCATCGAGGAAACGCTAATGCAATCGCGCTAGGCATTTGCCAAAAACGTTTCCGCGGAAACGTCAGAGTGGTGCAACCTTCCGGTCTGCGGCATGTGAGGACAGCTTCCAAGGTTGGCTGAAGCTCCGCATAGCCTGGCCATTCCTATTCCTCCTGTTTGGGAAAATAAAAATATTTCGTGACGCCCAGCAAGTCTGACGATGAAAGTGGGCAAAACCGTCGCGGCATACTCGATGGCATGCTAGTGTCGCTCGGAACGAGGGCGGAGGCTAAGCTCCTTTTGGCCGCGTACGTGGGGGACCGGAGGTGTGGGTGTCGTCATGGCGTGGAGACCCTTCTGCTGGTATTGTCGTGAGTTCTTCGAGGGCAGCGCCCGAGCGATGTTACTGGCACAAACGGCCCTGGTACTTGCCCGAACTGCGGCTGACGGCTCGACTTGAAGGACGAGAATAATCCCCCGGGGTATTCAGATCCAACCCCGGCGGGATTCGGCTAAACCTGCAAGGAATATTCGGCATCGCGATTTGAATGTACTCGGACCGCTTGAGTATCACGCTTGAGTCGATAATTCTACCCGCGCGGCGCAGGCATTCCGGTAACACGCCTGATGCCAGGAGGACCGATCAGCAGCTGGAGTCTGGATACAGACCAACTCACGGATGGTGACTGACGACGGATCCTGCTGGCGACGCCGTAATCCACACTGGCCGCTGGCACGTCAGACATGTGACTGGCCGAGGCAGGGGGTTGTCGTGACGTTTCATCATGAGGTCCCGGTCGTGAATCACCGGGGGAGAGCAGCCTTCGTAGTGGCAACGGTAATGGTTGCCGCCATATTGGCTGGGTGCGGCCAGGGAGCCGCACGGCCTGCCGCCTCTGCCGCTGGACCGTCTCCGGGGCCTGCCGCGGTCACGGCGGCAGCGCCGCATCTGCGCAATGTCGAGGTGTTCTCGCATACCTACCAGCTGTCCCCTTCGGGTCCATTGGCGAGCCCGCAGACAGTTCGCTTGTCGCTGACTCACCGCGTTCCGCCCGGCTGGGCCATTGTCGTGGCGACTTCGGAGACCAGCCAGGGTCCGTGGACCTACCTCCCCGCGAGGCTGAGCGCGGATCGTCGCACGGCCATCTTCACGACGGTCCACCATTCGCTGTTCACCGTAATCGGCGAGAATGTAAGCAGCCTGCTGGGGTTTTTCAAAACCGAGTTCCTCGATGGTTTGAGCAGCGGGGCAACCGCCTCGGCAGCTCAGCCATCGTGTGCGGCCGGGCCGGCTGCCCGCGAGGGCTACACCGTGCAGTCCAGTGCCGGTCCAACGGTCAACTGGTGCTTCGGCATGGACTCCTCCGGCCAGCGGATCTTGCGGCTGGCTAACAACCGCCTGTATCCCCTGGAGATTCAGCATCCAGGGCTGACCGTGGCCGAGCAGCCAGCTATTGACTATGGCTCGCTGCCATCGCTGTCGCACCTGCTCTCGGGCCACCTGTCGATCTTGGCTCCTGGCGCGCAGATCGGCTACCGCGTCGGCCTCGCACCCGGCCAGGAGGCCGGCGCCGAGACTGCGGCGGATGGTTTCGGTCAGGGCCTGTTCGCGCTGCAAACTGGCATAAACGCGCTGCTGGCGATCCTCACCCGGTTCGGCGCAGGCGGCGCATCCAAGGACATCACCGTCATGAACGATGCCTTGGGCGATGCCGCGTGCGCCGATGCCCTGTCGGCCGGGAACCCCGGCTCCATCCTGGCCTCGTGCCTGAGCCCGAAAGATATGATCGACTACTTCGGTACAGTCGGCCTGCTGCTCGCGCCGCTGGCCGCGGCCGGCGGCCTCGCCGATTTCTTCGCCAGCGAATTCCAGGGCCTACACGACATCTTGACGCAGGAGGATCAGTACACCATCGTTGTCCAGCGGCAGGCTGCCGTCCCGGTGCTCGGCCGGCCCGCCGGAGACTTCGACGTCGACAGCCAGGGCTTCGGCGAAGCCCGGCCCGCCACCGTCTTTAACGGCGGCGATCCGACCGGGCTGGTGACGGACATTACCTGGTCCTCGTGGGGCGGCAGCACTGCCATCGGTACAGGAACCAGCGACTACGTCGGGCCGAACCAGGACGTTGCCGGAGGCACCCAGGAGATGGTGACAATCGTCGCGTTTGATCTTGGTACCTGCGGCGGCACGCTGATGTACCAGGCAGTGGAGTGGTACTTCCCGCAGCACGGCCAGAGCTTCAACCCAAGTCAATATGAAGATATCTGCACCGGCAGCTATGTCGGCGAGTAACGAACGGGGTACCGGATCATCTACAAAGCAGCTCGGCTCCTGTTGACGGCCCGTGATTCCGGCTGGGACGATGACGCCCCAAAAGGTAGATGGACATTCTGCGCCGCACCAGGTGAGAAGACCACCGTTCTGAACCGACGCTCCGGCATGCAGGATCCATAATCAACGCTCTATTACAATCCATACGAAACTACACCGAGGCCGACTACGAGCGAAAATGCCGCCTGACAGGATTAGTTCGCATATAGCCGACATACTCACATCGGCATGAGTGCGGTTTCGCGCAGCGCTAGCGCTCAGGCTGCGTGGGGTTCGAACCACACGGAGCCGAGGTCGTGTCCTGCGGTCAGGCGCACGTCGGCGTCTAGGGCGGCGGCCAGGCGTCGCAGCAGGGCGATGGTGGGCTCGGTGCCGCCTTCTTCGATGCACTCGATCTCGTCGGCCGTCATGTCCGCGCGCTCGGCTAGGTCGGCGACGCTGAGGCCTAGGGCGCGGCGCTGGTCGTAGACGGCCTTGCCGAAGGCCAGGGCCTCGCGTATAGCGACACGTTCCGGATCCGCGGGCTGTTCCGGCGGGCGGATCCAGCGGGTGTGGTAGCCGGTCATCACACCTGCCTTTCGAAGGTCTCCGCGGCGGGCCCGTGGTGCTCACGCTCGCACAGCTCCTGCGCCGGACTGCCCGGTCGATCTGCCTCTGATCGTGCTGCCTGGTCTTGCGGAACACGGTCAGGAGCACGATCCTGCCATCAGCAGTACACCAGTACGTGATCCTTGCCGCAACATCGCGCAGCCGAATCCGTACCTCCCAGACCGCTCCTTCCAGGTGATCAGACCAAGGGCCGCCCAGTTCCGGGCCTTTCTCGGCGAGCATCCCGCATACTTCGTCGACCCGCTTGAAGTCGTGATCGCTGAGACTGTCTAGCCAGTCGCGGACTTCCGGTTCGAGCTCGAAGTCGTGCAGGCGCCGTATGCTGCCGCTCACGCCTGGCCAGACTACCGGGCATACGACTGAACACGGCCCAATCGCGACATGATCCTAACCCGTCCTCCTGATTGCAGGGCGATCCGAGTGGGTACTTCGTGACTCTGTGGGCGCATCAAGTTTTGGGCACTCGAACATCGGCGTTGTCAACGATTCCTGGGAGCCAAACTGGGAGCCAATGACCACAGCTACCGAGCTACGCCAGGCCACATTCAGCCAATGCGACTACAGCTAAACGGCACGTCAGGCGATACCCAGCACCTCCGAGCCACACTTCGAAAGTGCCTCCTAAGCAGTAGGTCCCGGGTTCGAGTCGCGGTCGGGGCGCCAAATGTACAGTTAGATGTTGATATTCGAAACTACGATCGTTCTAGTGATGTACTGCTCGCAGGCAATCACTCAATCTGATACATCACCTTGCCGATGAACAGCGGGTACGCCCTTACCAGCAGAACTGCGATCCAGATACGCGCCGCAGAGGCGATCCGCTACCGGGGAGCCAAACGGGGAGCCTACGCATCCGCTGAAGCCGATGGATCGTGGCGCCTTCCCCGACCCGCCCGCGCCCACAGCATCTGCACCCGCGGTCCCGGGTCGCGGCAGCGCCAGCCGCCGATACCGTCTTCTCGCACGTGCTGGGCGAAGGCATCGCAGCGGGAGCCAGGCGGCTGTGGGGCGATCACCGCCGTCTGCATGTCATCTCTTCCCTGGCTTCCTAAAATCGACCCTGTCCGCGGCATCGCCGCGTAGGAAGCGGAGCGGCTTGTGAAACTCTGCTTAAAGCCCTTCCGCGGGCGGCCGGCCCAGGCCGGTTCATGCATGAGCGGATGTGCGCGGCATGGTCAACCCTGATGAAACTAGCTATACTTATGTCAATGACAGAGCTGATGTCGCTCGCGGATGTAAAGAACCGGCTCTCGGAAGTCGTGGACCGCCTGCAGCGAGAGCACGGCCGCGTCGTGATCACCAAGCACGGCCATCCCGCCGCGGTGGTCATCAGCCTGGATGACCTGGAGTCTCTGGAGGAGACACTCGACGTCATGGACAGCGCTGTTCTGCTGGACGACATCCGCGAGGCGCTGGCCGACAGCGACGCGCAGGTGCTGAGCAAGGAAGATGCGCTGCGCCTGATCGCCGACCGGTGAGCGACGGCGACTTCGCGAGAGAATGGCATCTCGCGATAACCACGTGCATTCGCGCCCAATCGGTGGATAAGTACGTTATTCGGAGACGACTGTGGTACCACAACTTCGGGTTCGGATTCAAAGCCGCCATAGCCATGCTCTGTCAAACGCCAACTGGATCAGGGGCCGCGGTCAAGCACCTGCGGCCTGGCCGGGAACCTCAAGCGGGTGTAGGGCCCTTTCTAGAGGGGTCGAGAACGGCTCGCAGCTTTTAGAGAAAGGAAGGAACGGCACGCCTGCGGCTCCCTCTTTCTAACAAAAAAGGCTGCTTCTTGAACCGTTCCAAGGGTCGCGGAGGTAGCGGTGGCCGAGGCGGTGATCCGCTACCGGGCTGAGCGCGGGCTGAGCCAGACCGCGCTGGCCCGGCTGCTGGGCTGGCGCCAGCCAGTGGTCGCGTGGTTGGAAGCCACCGAGCACAACCGCAACAAGGCGATGGTGGGCTCGGTGCCGCCTTCTTCGATGCACTCGATCTCATCCGCCGTCATGTCCGCGCGCCCGGCCAGGTCGGCGACGCTGAGGCCCAGCGCGCGACGCTGGTCGTAGACAGCCTTGCCAAAGGCCAGGGCCTCGCGAATGACGATCCGCTCCAGATCCTCAGGCTGTTCCGGCGGGCGGACCCAGCGGGTGTGGTAGCCGGTCATCACAACTGCCTTTCATAGGTCCCGCCGGGGGCCTGTCCGTGGTGCTCACGCTCACACAGTTCCTGCGCCCGGGTGCTCTCGATGGGAAATAGCAGGCATCGCTCCGTTGTGGTCTGGTCGAGTCAGACGGCTCGGTTCTCGGCAGCGAGCATCCACGCCTGCTTCTCGAGTTGGTCGATGATCGAGGGGAGAAGGACGGACGTGGACGGGTCCTCAGCGTCGACCTCGTCGTGCACCTGCCGCAGGGTCCCGACGGCGCTGTAGAGACGGTCGGTCATCTCGTCGACCGCGTTGAAAGTGCTGATCTCGCCGGCAGGGGAGGCCGCCAGGCGCATGGTGGCGCCGACGGTTTCCGGCCGACCGCCCGGGACAGCACCCGAAGCACGCATCCGCTCGGCGATGGTGTCGCTGGCGGAGCGGGCCTGGTTCACGATCTCTTCCAGCTGGAGGTGAAGGTCACGGAAGTTGTGTCCGACCGTCCTTGTAGTAGAGCCTGAAAACCCTGGTCACGCTGTATACGGGTCCTCTCCTGGCCGTGGGAACCAGATCAGCGGTTCAGGCGACGCGGGCCAGCGCGTCGGCGGGCCGCGGCCTGGCGATCCGCCATCTCCCGAACGCGCCGGCCAGCAGCCGCCGGCCATGGCCAGGCCCACGGCCAGGACGATCACGCCGGTGCTGACCGTCGGGACATGACAGATTACCGCTGCTAGCGGGCCAGGGCAGCTTCCGGCAGGCCGTGGTCACCCATCGCGTGCCCGGGGCCGTGACCGGCAGGCTAAGAGCGCTGGCTGCTGGTCACCGGGTGTGGCGGTTTCCGGGGGGACGGTCGGGGTTGGCGCATCGTCGCCGCGATCGCCGCCTGGGACCGGGCCCGGTGTGCCCGCGGTGTAGGCGCGGGCGGACCGTTGTACGAACTCGAGCACATCGGGCTGCAGGCGATCCATGCCTCTGCGGTCATACCACCTGGTCACTGCGGCCCCCGCGATGACCCAGAAGACCAGCCCGACGGCGGTCAGCACGACGCCCCTGGTGAGGCCGGCGTCTCCCTGCGCGCTGAAGTAGAGGATCGCCCGCACCCCGCCGAGCACCTGCCGGAGCGGCTCGAAGCTGGCGGCGAAGCGGAAGAACGACGGCAATGCCTGCACCGGGACGGTGCCGCCCGACGATGCCAGCGCAAGGTAGACGAACAGGAGCATCGCAAGCGGCTGCCCGAGGGAGCCGAAGGCAGCGAACAGGGCGAGCGTGCCAGCCGCGATCGCGATGCCCGCGAACGACATGAAGAGCCAGAGCTCGCCAACGTAGGGAGCGTTCATGTGAAGGAGCCCGACCGCGACCAGGAGCAGGATGCCGGTCAGGATCGGCACGGCGACCAGCGCCACCGACCATTTCGTCAGCAGCGTTTGCCACCGGCTGATAGCGACCGGCATTCGCTGCCGCCATCTGGGGCCGATCTCGCTGGTGCCGTACCCCAACGCGGCGTCGATGCTGGAGTTGACGAGAACGGCGCCGAGGAACCCGCACATGAGCGCCAGCAGTGAGATGTAAAAGGCGCTCAGCCCGAGCGCCGAGTCCGGCGGGACCGAGCGGAAATCGCTCGTCGTCACCGTGATGGGGTTGGCGGTGTCGACCCCGCTGCGCGGGGTACTGCCGAGCTTGGCGGCCTCCGGCGAGAGCTTGCCCCCGACCGCGCTCGATACCTGTTGCAGGGCCGGCTGCGCGACGCCGGTGGCGAGCTGTACCCCCATGGACCCCGCCCGGGGGTTGGTCGGCAGCTGGATCGACGGCGTGCCGGCGGACGCGGACGACAGCCCGTAGGCGTAGAGCAGGGACGCGGAGAAGCCGGGCGGGATCACGATGGCGGCGTAGGCATGGCCGCTGTTCATCTGAGCCTCGGCCCGGGCGTACGAGACCTCGTCCAGCGATAGCCGACTCGTCACGCCGCTGGTGTGCAGCAGGTCTGAGGCCACCTCGGTGCCGAAGTTGACCTGGCTGCCATGCACCGTTCCGCCACTGTCTTCGTTGACCAGTGCCACGGGCAGACCGCTTAGGTGTCCCGTCGGGTTGACGATGGCGCCGATGTAGAACAGCGTCATGAAGAACATCAGGATCGCCGTCAAGGTGATCGGGGCAAGCCACAAGGTGCGCACCCGTAGCAGCGTCGACGCTCTCATCGCGCGTGCCCGAAGTACATGAGTTCCCAGATCGCCTTGTCCGCGAACTCCTCGACGAGCGCGCCCGCGCGGAAGTACTGCACCCGGCACTCGCCGCTGAAGCGCAGGTAGGCGCCGTCGAAGCCGGCCAGCGTCGCCGCGAGCCGCTTGATGCCGTGGGCACCTTCGATCAGCCTGGCGCGGGTAAGGACGTCCTCGACCGCGTAGGTCAGCACATAGCGGTCGTCCCCGTCCTGGTAGCTGTAGCGCAGCACGCCCGCCACGGGCTTGCCGGTCTTCTCGTCGGTGTGGACGTCCTCCAGCGTGAAGGTGACCTTCTCGGCGTCGCCCGTGAGGATGTGTCCGTCCTTGGCGAGCATGAAGTTCGGGATCGCCGCGTAGCCGTACTTCTCGTGCGCGGTCACGTACGACGTGATGACGGAGTACGGGCCTGCCTGCCCGCGCGCCCAGTACCAGTCGTGGATCAGCTTCTGCAGGGCGGCGTTGCCCCAGTTGTGGTCGTGGTAGCCGATGCCGGCGGTCTCGTGGACCTCGTCGCCGACACGGTAGCGCACCTCAGCCGTCCCCTGCGGGACGGCGGGCATCCAGGCGAACGTATAGGCCTTGTCGGCGCCGAACCAGACGTGCCCGGTTCCCGGCCGCCACGACGGGACCTGGCGGGTCAGCGTCACTTCGACGCTTACCTCGTCGATCGCGGCGGTGATGTGGTAGCGGTGCAGGTCACCCTCGAAGCGGTTGCCGGCGATGCGGGCGTCGGCGTGGTCGGTCGCCGCCGAGTAGCTCTCGGACGCGAAGTGCTGCGCCTTCTGCAGGCTGCGGCCGTCGGGCAGGTCGAGGTTGATGCGCACCAGCGGAGTAAGCGGCTTCTGCGGCTCGGTGAAGTCCTTGGTCTGAAAGACGACGACGAGCGCCGCGCCGTCGTCCAGGTGCGCGTCGAAATACCACCACTCGAAGCTGCCGCGTCCGCCGTCGGTGCGGGCACCGTCCTCCCAGGGGGCGACGGTGTCGGGGGAGAGGCCGAGGCGCTCGTAGTCAGCGTCGCTCGCGGCGCGTCCCGCCAGGGGTGTCGTCGTGATCACGGCGTACCTCCTATAGTGAAGGAATATTCGTTTTAATGTTGGGCCAGCCGCACCCCTTCTGTCAAGAATGAATGTTCCTTCTTTTTAGTGGTAGTGTGGCGCCATGCCCCGGATCACCGACGAGCGCCGCGAGGCCCGGCGCGAGCAAATCCTCGAGGCGGCACGCGCCTGCCTGCAAGAGCACGGCCTCGAAGCCGTGTCGATGGAGATGATCATCGCCCGCTCCAGCCTGTCGACCGGCGCCGTCTACGGCTACTTCAAGGGCAAGGACGAGATCATCAACGCCGTCGTGACCGACGGAACGGCCGCGATGGGCCGGCGGCTCGCTCCGATCCTGAAGAACCCCGAGCCGCCGCCGCTTCCCCAGTTCGCCGAGCAGCTACTGCGCACCATCGCGGACTTCGGCAGCGACAAGCCCGGCGGCATCGACCGCCTGCTTGTCTCCCTGCACGGCTGGAGCCACTCCCAGAGCGACCCCGGGCTCAAGGCGCCCACCCGCGCCGCCTACCGCCGACAGCGCGAGCTGTTCACCGACACTGTGAGACGGTGGCAGGCAGCCGGGACGCTCGACCCCGGCGCCGACCCTGACGGGGTAGCGCAGCTGCTGCAATCGGTAATCCTGGGGTTCGTCGCCCAGCGGGCACTGGCAGGAGACGCCGACGTGCAGGCGCACGCCAGCGCCCTGGACGCGCTCACAAGACAATGCTCCGCCGGTCACCCGGGCGGCCGGGGCGTTGCGCCCGGCGGCACCCCGATTCCCGCGCGCGGCGGCGATACCGGCTGGGGTCCCGGTCAGGATCAGGTTGCCGGTCTCAGGCGGAACCAAGGCACTCAGCGCGGCGATCTGCCGCGACAGGGAGAGGATCATTCGTCCGGTGCTTGAGTTCTGCCTCGCTCGCCGTTCACCGAGAGCCTGACAGAACTGAGACCGAGCGCGCCCTATGCCGCCTTGTGGCAGCAGCTTTAGCCAGTTCCCGCTCGGCGGCGACCATACCGGCGGCTCGGTGAGCGTTCTCCCAGACCGTGCCCCTCACTCAGCGTCACAGTGGTGATCGGCATCACCTCGAGGCCAACCTTCGATCCAGCCCCGGTCGGACACGCTGGAGCTGGCGCGCGATATGCGGCAGATGAGTGCGTCAGCGTCTCTGGTAGCAATGGTGCAGGGCGGCGGGAAGATAGTTGTGATGGAATCCGATCATGTGGCTGAGCGGGACCGGCAGCCCTGTAGTTTTTGACGTGCCGGCTTTGGGTAAATGACCGGCGGCCATACGTAGCCGCATAGATGCGCGGAGGTGTTAAATGATACTGAAAATCAACCAGAAAGCTCAACCTGACCCCTGGGAGCCCAGCGAAGCGGTCAAGAATCTCATAGAGGGTAAGTGGCAGCGCGGCGACCTGGTGAGTCTTCTCGGTGTGTACGCCGGACAGGCGGGGTCCTATACCACGCTCCTCTGGCAGGTGCCTGCCCTCAGCTTTACCGGTCAATCATTTCTGCTTACGATCGCCTTGATGCACGGTAATAGCAGATGGGCTGGAGTTATAGCCGTCGTGCTATCATTCCTCATCGCGCTTGGTTCCCTATTTCTCCTTCACCAGCATCGCGGCCATGCGATAAATCACATGATTATGGCAGGTCGGGTATCTCATCTCCTAGGTTTGGAGAACCTGCTGGGAACCGTCAAGGAAGCGAAGGGCGGGCTAAGTGCCGACGACGCTGTCCCGCCGGACGCTGATGCAGAGACCATATGGGATGTAGACCACTGGATCTATCATCTGTGGCGATTCGCCTGCTGGGCATTCTTGCTAGCTGACATTGTTATCATGGCTGTATCCTTGGACGTTCACAGAGTCCTCTCTTTCTTCCCGCGCACTTTCTAGAGCTGGGTATGGTGTATAAGAACTCTTCAGGCGGCGCGCTCACATCGGCAGAATCGAGTGCGGGGGCTGACGGGCCTGATCCTGGCTGGAGTTTCAGGCAGCGTGGGGGGCTATCTCGACGATGAGGTCGGCATTGAGGGCCATGCTGATCCGTTCTAGCAGTGGGATGGTGGGCACCACACCGCCTGCTTCCAGGCGGGACAGCGCGGGCTGGGTCATTCCGGCGCGGGCGGCCAGTTCGACCTGGGATAGGCCCAGGGCCAGGCGGCGTTCGCGGACGGCCTGGCCGATCAGGAAGGCCCGGCGGCCCTCGGCGTATCCCTGACGGTATTGCTCGCTGCCGCGGCGGTCGCCGGCGAGTTCCTCGTAAGCGGTGTGCTCGCCTGTCATGTCAGTTCACCTCCCGGTCGAAGACCTGATGGGCTTGGCTGTGCTGGGGTTTCGCAGATCACCTGGGCACGCAGGGCGCGGGCGACCTCGGCGGTTTCGGTGCCGCGGGTCTTGCGGAAGACCGTCATTAATATCACCCGCCGACCCGGGGCCAGCCAGCAACTCAGACAGGGGACTCGTGCGATCATGCTGATCGCGGCGGTCGCTAAGCCAGAGCTTAAACACAGAGCGCACTAGAACATTGTATGTATTCAGGACTAGGGCTTCCA
>Ga0302326_10020962_pt1 | contig 13421 bp, 10 predicted proteins | sample Palsa_T0_3_FD_202264 | JGI IMG/M metagenome (GOLD analysis project Ga0302326, IMG submission 202264) | Peat permafrost microbial communities from Stordalen Mire near Abisko, Sweden - Palsa_T0_3 | ecosystem: Environmental > Terrestrial > Soil > Palsa > Peat permafrost | place: Sweden: Abisko... | reverse complement strand
GTATTGGCGTGGAGCGCATTTTCCCCGTGCATTCGCCGATGATTAGCTCGATCGACGTTGTGCGGCAAGGCCGCGTTCGCCGCGCCAAGCTAAATTATCTTCGCCAGCGCAAAGGCAAAGCTGCGCGTATCAAACGCGTGGAGACGTTCGAAAAAGCGCCTGTTCCCGCAGCCGCAGAGTAACCTTACTATTTTGATTTCGCCCGCTCCGATAAATCGGGGCGGGCTTTTTGTTTAAGGCTGCGCGCCGCCGCGACTTTGACCGTTTGTGGAAAACTGGGGGCTCGCCGTGTGCTAAAATCCGTGGCCGATGGGCAGACTTTGCTGTACGCGGTACGAACGCGACGCACGCCAGCACGGATGGCAGCGCATTGCCGGGCTGGACGAAGCGGGACGCGGGTCTCTCTTTGGCCCGGTAGTGGCCGCAGCCGTCATCTTGAACCCCCGCCGCCGCATTGTGGGCCTGGATGATTCCAAGAAACTCACTCCGGACCGTCGCCAAGAATTAGCGCCGCGCATTCGTGAATACGCGCTGGCCTGGGCGGTGGCGGAAATCGAAGCCAGCCGCATCGACGCCTGGAATATCTACCAAGCCAGCCGCCAGGCAATGATGGCAGCAGTTTCGCAGCTCTTTCCTCTCCCGGATTACCTCCTGCTGGATGCCATTGAAATTGATTTGCCCATTGAACAGAAAGCGTTGATTCATGGCGATGCCCGTTCGGTTTCGATTGCGGCCGCATCCATCCTGGCAAAGGTAGAGCGCGACCAATGCATGCGGGAATATGACCAACTCTATCCCCAATATGGGCTGGCGCAGAATAAAGGCTACGGTACTCCGGACCATCTAGAGGCTTTGCAGCGCCACGGGCCTTCGCCGCTGCATCGCTTTTCGTATTCTCCTGTTCGGGAGGCGGGTTGCTGGGCCGTTGGCGCAAAGCAGGACATGTTACCGCTCACACCTGCCACCGATGCCCTCGGCGCCAACGAAGACCGCACGACGCTTTCGAAGTCATAGGCTTCTCCACCTACTTGGCCTTTCCACCCCGAAACCGGTCCCGATCTTGCCTCTCTGCCAGTACATCCGGGCTAGGCGCTTAAAAGACACTGTTATCGCCTATGGCACCAGCCTTCGCCCGGTTCATTGCTCCTTGTTTTTCGCGCATGCTAACCTTCTGACCTGAGCCGCCACTGTGGCCCAACCACGCCGCCCCGCCGTAGGTGAAGGCGAGGCAGGCGAAATTACCCATGGCCTTTAATAAAAGCAAAGCGCTGGAAAGCGCGCTGAAGTTCCTCAATCAGGGCAAAGTTGCCCAGGCCATCGCCGAATACCAGCAAATTCTGCGTCATGACCCCAAGGACCAAGCTACCTTGATGACCGTGGGCGATCTCTACGCCCGCCAAGCCGACCTGGGGCACGCCATTGAATATTTCGAGCGGCTCGCGCAGGTTTACCTGGACGACGGATTCAACAGTAAGGCCATCGCGATTTACAAAAAGATTGGCAAACTAGCTCCCAACGAGCTTCCTCCGCTTGAGCGCCTCGCCGATCTTTACGTTCAGCAAGGAATCTTGAGTGAAGCGCGTCCGCTATATTTGCAAATTGCAGAAGCACATCTGAAAGCCAATCGAGCTCCGAAAGCCGTGGAAGTGCTGCATCGCTTGTTGGAAGTTGAGCCGGAAAATCTCCGCGTGCAAATGCGCCTGGCTGAACTTTACAACGTCATGGGCCTGAAGAAAGACTCGGCTCAAACGTATCTGAATTATGCTCAAAGGTTATTCGATCGGGGCGAAAAGGACGAGACGGAAAAGCTAATCGAGCGCGCCTTGGAAGTGGACCCCACTAACGCGGCTGCGCTTCTTTTGAAAGCGAAAGCGCTTAACGCGAATAATAAAACTGAGCAGGCCATTCCAATCCTGGAGTCCCATCCGGAAGCGAATACGGGCGGCGAAGTCACCAATATGCTGGTGGATTACGAGCTGCGGTCGGGGCAGAGCCAGAAGGCCGCGGAACGTGGCCGCCAGGTGCTGGCCCGGGGCCATGCGCATTATGAAGTGCTTTACAAGGTTGCTGAGACCTTAATCGAAAGCGATCAAGCAAGTGCTGGGCTTCAGCTCTTGCGCGAGCTGCGCGGCGCCATGATCGAGGCGGGCGAGCAGGATAAGTTCTTGAAGTCGCTGACGGCCGTGAGCGAGCGCCTGCCGGGAAATCCCGAACCGTTGGAAATGCTGGTTGATTTCTGCCGCACTACGAGCGATCCGTTCCGGCTGAATGCCGCGCTGGGCCAACTCTCCGATGCCTACGCCGCTGCGGGAAACTTCCCCCGCGCCGAAGCGCTGTTGCAAGAACTCGTCGACCGCAATAAGGACGACGAACGCGTGGTTGCGCGGCTCAATCAACTTCGCGAACGCGCGGGCGGCGCGCCGATGGCGGCGCCTGAACCAACGCCGCTGCCTGAAAACAAAGAGGAAGAGGCCGAACCTCATGTTCCGCAAGCTTCTATCGCGGTGGCGCCGGTTATTGAAGAGACGCTCGATGATGAAACACAGCGGTACATCGCACAGGCCTTGACCGACGTCGATCTCTTTTCGAGCTACGGTCTGACGCAGAAGGCCACGCATCTCCTCGAAAACGTTTTGCAGCGTGCGCCACGACATACGCCCACGCTGGAGAGGCTGTTGGACCTATATCTTGGCGCCGGCAACGAAAGGCGCACCGCCGAATTGGCTGGGCAGCTAGAGCAAATTCATCGCGAGCGCAATGACCAGGTGAATGCCGACCGTTTTGCGGAACTGCGGCAAAGATTCCAGAAGGCGGCGGGAGTATCACCGGAAGAATTACAAGCTGCTCCACCCATGGCCGTGCCAGTTGAAAGCTTGCCTGCTGCCCCTGTAGCGCCAGAAACCCAAGCGCGGGCGAGCGTGGAAACTGCGTCCGAGGGCGCCGTACCCGTGGACCAAACTGCCGAGCTGAGCGCCGCCGAAATAGCCGCCGAATTCGGCATACCGCTGACAGTCGCTCCGTCGGAACCTGCTGTTGAAGAATTTGCAGTTGCTCCCATACCGTTGGAAGAGCCGGCGATATCCGTCGAGGCACTTCCGCCTCAGCAACCCATCGCACAGACTCCGCCCGCTGCGTCCGGGGAAGAGCTGGATCTATCCGACGAATGGGAAGCGATTTCACAGGAAGTAGTGGATGCTGAGAAAACCGCGCTGGAGGAGACTCCTGCCGCAGTTGAGGCGGAAAGCGAACCCGCTATCGCCGAGTCTGAGCAGGAAGCCGCGCCCGCGCCGGAGCCTGAACCCGAGCCCGAGCCCGTCTTTATCATAGAGGAGACTGAACCAGAGGCCGTTATTGAAGAGATGGCGGTCCAGCCGGAGCCTGTCGAGCTCGAACCCGAAGCGCCGATCGCGCTGGAGATTGAGGCAGAACCAGAGGCAGTCCCAGCATCGGCCAACGATTCTTCCGTGCAACCGGATTCGTTCGAGATCCAGGAAAGCAGCGAAGAAGCAGACGAGATTCCCACGATCGAAATCATTGAGGAGCCGGACTCCGAAACTCTCGCCGCCGAGCCAGTTACTGCAGCCAACGGCGAATTTGAATTGGAGCTGACGCCGGAGCCCAGTTCTATCGCCAGCCATGCCGGCCCGGCGACCACTGAGGATTTCCTCAACGAGCTGGCGGCCGAGGTCGAAGATCTGGAAGCGCCCCCGGCGGATCGTGCCTTTGCGTCCGCTGCAAAGAATATTGATGAGCCGGTCCCCGTTTCCGCGGCGAGTTCAGTGCCTGCGGCTGCAATTTCGGAGAACGGAAGCTCCAAATCATCTGCTGTACCCGAGATAACGACCGAAAGCCTGAACGAGCTTGCCGAAGTTTTTCAGGAATTCCGCAGCGAACTAGGCGAACTTGGCGAGGAAGACGAAGACCTGGAAACACACTACAACCTCGGCATCGCCTACCGCGAAATGGGGCTGCTCGACGAAGCCATCGGGGAATTCCAGAAAGTGGCGAAAGCCGTTCAAAAGGGCAAACCCTTCCGCTACACCATGAATTGCTCGACCATGCTCGGGCTCTCGTTCATGGATAAAGGCGAGCCCAATATCGCGGCGCTGTGGTACCAGCGCGCACTGGAAGTTCCCGGGCTGGAGCACGAGACTATTCTTGCCCTGCGCTACGATCTCGGCTTGGCCCTGGAAGCCGGCGGAGATTCGTCAGCGGCGCTGGATTGCTTCCGTCAGGTCTATGCCGCGAACATCGAATACCGCGACGTCGCGGACCGCATCTCCACCCTTCAGAAACGCTAACTCTCTTCTTGGTTACGCTGATGCTGTGGTTGCTGCGCCTTTAAGGAACGCGAGCAAGTCGGCGTTGATCTGGTCCGCGTTGGTCGTGGGCATGCCATGAGGAAGGCCCTTGTAAACCTTCAGCGTCGCGTTCTTCAGTATTTTCGCGGACTTGGGTCCCGCAGCGGCGAACGGCACAATCTGATCGTCTTCACTGTGCATCACTAGCACGGGGATTTCGATTTTTTTCAGGTCCTCAGTGAAGTCGGTTTCCGAGAAGGCCTTGATGCAGTCGTAGTGGGCCTTCATGCCTCCCAGCATTCCCTGCAACCACCAGTGCTCGCGAATGCCCTCTGAGATCTTGGCGCCTGGACGGTTGTAACCGTAAAACGGCAGAGTAATGTCCCTGTAGAACTGCGGCCGGTTGGCTGCGAGTTGCGCCCGGAGGTCATCGAACACTGAGATAGGAGCCCCTTCGGGGTTGTTCGCGGTCTTCAGCATGAGCGGCGGAACTGCGCTGATGAGTGCGGCCTTCGAGACACGCTTGGAGCCATGGCGGCCCAGGTAGCGCGCTACCTCACCACCGCCGGTCGAATGCCCAACCATAATGGCGTCCTTGAGATCGAGATGTTCAAATAGCCCGGCCAAATCATCCGCGTAGGTATCCATTTCGTTTCCATCCCAAGTTTGGCCGGAGCGGCCGTGCCCGCGGCGGTCATGCGCGATCACGCGAAACCCCTTCTGGCCGAAGAACAGCATTTGTCCGTCCCAGTCGTCCGCAGTCAGCGGCCAACCGTGGCTGAAGACGATAGGCTGCCCCTTTCCCCAATCCTTATAATAAATCTGTGTTCCGTCTTTGGTCGTAATTGTCGCCATGGATTGCGCTCCTTAGTCCTAGCTTATTTGATGCGTCGTGCTTAGGTTCCCGGGGATTTCCCTGCTGACCTCGAAACGCTGCCATTGTACGCCGAGCTTAACGGTTTGCGGTATTGCAAACTGAATCGCACTACCTGACAGCTCAGTTCCCTCATATAGCCCCGTTCGATGACACGGAGTAGATGTTGCGGCTGCCGGAGTAATCTCCCATAATCCTTATCCTGATGATGAACCGGGTTCTCCGAGTTGTGCTCCTGCTGCTTTGGCTCGAACTGGGGTTAGCGCTGATCTTGGTTCCATGGTCCGAAGTGTGGGATATGAATTATTTTCTTTACCAATACCCCGGGCTGGCATTTTTTGTAAGAAATTCCTTTCTGCGCGGCGCAATCACGGGGCTGGGTCTGATGAACGTACTTTTTGCGCTCGAAGCGTTTCGCCGCCGGACTACGATCGTTGAAACCCGCAGCTAACAGATCGCTCGTTTGCTACGTCACCGACCGGAAGTCTTTGACTGGTACTGGGATGGAAGTCTCCCTCACCTTAACAATACTGCAAAACATTCAGTTAGCCGTCCACGCTGGGGTCGATTGGGTACAGCTACGTGAGAAGGATTTGCCGGCCGGGCAACTGCTCGAACTCGCGCGCGCGACGATCCATCTCAGTAAGGAGCAAGCCGCCGGAACTGATCACCAGCCGCAAACCATAATTAATGACCGCCTGGACGTCGCTCTAGCCGCGCGCGCTGATGGAGTGCATCTCGGACGCGAATCCGCTCCGGTGCGCGACGTGGTGCGGTGGTGCCGCGCCGGAAATGCACCAAATGGGTTTGTGATCGGAGTTTCGTGTCACAGTTTGGAAGAGGCTCGCGAAGCGGAAACCGCCAATGCTGACTACATCTTCTTCGGCCCGGTCTTTGAGACACCGTCGAAGCAGGCGTTTGGCATGCCGCAAGGCACAGAAAGGCTCGCCGAAGTTTGCCGGACTGTACAGTTGCCCATAATTGCGATCGGAGGCGTGGATCAAGAAAATGCCGCGCTTTGCATTCGTGCGGGCGCCGCCGGAATTGCAGCCATTCGGATATTTCAGCAGTCAAGGGATGCGAAAGCTGTCACGGAGTCGGTCGCATCCATGCACAACCTGCGTAGAGAGGAACTGTAGCGGATATTGCAAAAAATTATGCGCTAAGCCAGCGGCCCACCGGTTGCCAGCTTTCCTTATGGTCGCAGATCACTTTGATAACGGCGGTAATCGGAATCGCCAGAATCAAACCCATTGCGCCCCACAAAAATCCCCAGAAGAGAAGCGACACGGTTAGCGCTAATGCATTCAGCCGCACCATGGAGCCGACGAGCGCTGGGACCAACAAATTTGCTGCAACGAGATGCAAAAAAGTAAGTACGGCGAAAATGCCGATGAAAGGCGAAACGGTGTGAAATTGTTTCAGGCCGATTAACATGGGCGGCATCCAGGAAAGGACCACGCCGAGATATGGGATCAGATTGCAGGTACCGGAAATAAGCGCGGTGAGGAACGGAAACTCAAGTCCGATCAACAAGAAAAAAAGCCAACTCAAAACGACAAGAATGACTCCCACCATTGCCGTCCCCACCACATAGCTGCGGAGAACCAGGGAGATATCTGTCAGGGTTTCTTTGACCAAGGTACGTTCGGTGGCCGGAAATAACTGCATGGTCGCGTGCCATACTTGGCGCTTCGCGGCGAGCATAAAAAACAACAGGAAGGGTATGAAAGTAGCTCCCAGCACTACTTCATATAGCCCACTCAGCCGAGAGAACACCGCCGCGCGAACGGGATGCGATTCGGCGACGGCTACTATATGTTCAGCCTGCTGGCCAACCTGGTCGGGAGAGCCAATCTCCGAAACGTGTTCCTCCACGGACGCCAGCTTTTGTTCTACGGCATTGGCGACCGCGTGCAAGGGTGCGCGGTACTTAGGCCAGTCCCTGCCGAACTGATCCACACGTTCGACCAGCGACCATGCTACGAACAGCAAGACTGCAATTGTAAAGAGAACAATGATGAGCGATCCCAACGCGCGAGGGATATGCCAGTTTTCCATAAACGTTACGACCGGATCCAAAAAGTACGCGAGCAACACCGCCACCAAGACCGTTACGAGAACAGAAGACGCCCAGTAGCAGAAAGCGACCACAATTCCCGCCGCAATGATCTTGGCAGGTGTGGAATTGTCGCTGACGATTTCAGTGTGTTCCAGTGGCATTCCCGTACGATAACACAGGCTGCGCCGCGATATCCGCCGATGTGCTTACGCGTACACCCGCGAGCCCCGATTCGTTAAAATGCGCGGCAGGAACCAGATTCGCCGGCAGGACCACGGCCTCGCAATGATAGAATTGCTACCCGTTTTGCGCGGGATAAGAATAGGAGCAAATGGGCAAGGAACTTTTCGGGACGGACGGCATCCGCGGCATCCCCGGTGAATACCCGCTCGACGATGCAACATTGGATCGCGTTGGTCTTGCGCTGGGAAATTATTTGGGTTCGGCGGGGCGGGCCCATGGCGAAAGTCCCAGCGTTCTGATTGGACGCGACACGCGCGAGTCCGGCCCGCACATTGCCGAACGAATTGCCTGCGGGCTGGCTGCGGGCGGTGCGAGTCCGGTTTCCGCCGGAGTACTTACTACACCCGGCGTGGCCTGGCTCGTCAACCGCGAAGGGTTCGCCGCCGGCGTGGTGATTTCCGCCTCACACAATCCGTACCACGACAATGGAGTCAAGCTGATTTCGTCCACGGGAATGAAATTTCCGGATGCGATAGAAACGGCTCTCGAACAGTTTGTCCTTTCCTCGCGCGACGCGGTCTCAGCCGCAAAGACGCTGCGTCTTCACGACAACGAAAAGATTGATGATGATTACCTGGAGGGATTAGCCCAGGCTCTGCTACCAGGCGCAAAACTCGCTGGAATGAAAATAGTGCTGGACTGCGCGAATGGAGCGGCCAGCAATCTGGCGCCCCGCCTCTTTCGTTCGTTGGGCGCGGATGTGATCGCTATGAATCACGCGCCCGACGGAAAAAATATAAATGCGAATTGCGGCTCGCTGCACCCGGAAGGCATGCAAAAGCGCGTCGTGCAATCCGGCGCAGCGCTGGGTGTGGCATTTGACGGAGATGCCGACCGCGCGATTTTTTCCAGCGCCACCGGGAAGCTCGTGGATGGCGACGGAGTTTTGCTCGTCGCGGCGCGTTATCTGAAATCAGCCGGAAGTCTTAAGGGCAACGTAGTAGTTGGCACTACCATGGCTAACCTCGGGCTCGAGCGTGCACTGGAAGATTCCGGGCTGAGGCTCGCGCGCACCGCCGTGGGCGATCGTTACGTGCTGGAAGAAATGCAGCGCATCGGCGCGAATTTCGGCGGCGAACAATCCGGACATATTTTATTTCTCGATGACGCCACCACGGGTGATGGAATGCTCACGGCCCTGAAGCTGGCCTCGATCATTTCAATCGCCGGACCACTGGATTCGCTTGTCGCCGATCTCAAGATTTTTCCGCAGAAAATTGTCAACGTCCGCGTGCGGTCCAAGCCGCCTCTGGATTCCCTGCCCGAAGTTGCCCGCCTGCTTCGCGAAGCCGAACAGGCGCTCGGTAATTCCGGACGAGTGGTGCTGCGCTATTCGGGTACCGAACCGCTCGCCCGCGTGATGGTGGAAGCCGAGCGCGACGAGGACGTCCGCCGCTGGACCGAGTCCCTTGCCGGCGCTTTACGCTCTGCAATTGGCGCGTAATCCTCTGCCTCCTTCCCTTTGTTCCTGCTCCTGTTAAAAAAAACTGCAACCCCGGGAACTTTCTGCGTTCTCCGGACATTACAGATATAGAAGCATCTGAATCGGGAGGGCGTGACGCTCGGAAAAGCACGAACCGGGCTCGTGGCGAGCAATGACCAGCGATGAGCAATTGATCCTGGAACTCCAGCAAGGCTCGGACGAAGCCTTCACCGAACTCTTCTTGCGCTACCGCGAGCGGGTCTACGGATTCTTCCGGCGCCGTATGAACGATGCCGCGCAGGCCGAGGAATTAGCCCAGGAAACCTTTCTCGCCGTGCTGCGGGCCGCGCAACGGTATGAACCTCGTGCTACGTTTCGCGCCTATCTGTTTGGCATCGCTTTCAACATTCTCGCGGCGCATAGACGCAAATCAGTTCTGAACCCAACGCAGCCAGATAGAGCGCCGGACGAACCTTCGGATCCATCAGGCACAAATCCGGAGAATGTAATTTGGGTGAGGCAAGCTGTGGAACGGCTCGAGGCCGCGGAGCGGGAAGTTTTATTGTTGCGCGAGTTCGAAGAATTGAGCTACGAGGAAATCGCAAAGATATTGCGTGCGCCGGTAAACACCGTCAGATCGCGATTGTTCCGGGCGCGAATGGCGTTGCGCGAAATCCTGGCGATCGCGCCGAGAAATTTGAGAGGGCGGAAATGACTTCATCCACTCATCCTTTCGAGCAAGAAGAAGTGATGGCCTATCTCGACGGAGAGCTTTCCGCGAATCGCGCGGTGAGCGTTGCAGCGCATTTACGCGAATGCACGGAATGCGCGGCGCTGGCGGAGCAGATGCGTGGCGTCTCGTCTCAGCTTTCAAATTGGAGCGTGGAAGCCGCTCCCGCAAGCTTGACGAAGAACTTGGAGGCCGCGAGGGCCGATCATGCACTGGTGAAAGAAACAAAACGCGCAGGGTTCGCCGGGTGGCTGACAGAGAAAATTCCGTCTTTCAAGAACCGTTGGGTATTGGGAGCGGCTGGCGCTGCGGCTGGCGTCGTGTTGCTGTTCGCTCTCACATTGCCAACTCGACGAAGAGAGCAGCATTCGGAGGGATGGGCGCAATTGGCGTATACCGAACAATTGCGCTCGGCCGAAACCGCGCCGAGTAAGTCTGCCGCGGGCGAGGTTGAAGCATTCATAGCCCAGGCTCGACCGTCTCCTCCGCCCTCGCCTGAACCGACTCAGCCCATGATCGCCCGAACAGCCTCAGTTTCCTTGATCGTGAAAGACTTCGGGCCATTGGAAGCAAGTGTGAAGGCGGTTGCGCAACGTCACAATGGGTACATCGCCAGCCTGAATTCGGCTTCGCCGCAGGACGCTGCGCGTACTTTGTCCGCCACGCTGCGAATACCGTCGGCGCAACTCGAATCAACGATCGCGGAGTTGAAACAACTGGGGCGCGTGGAACAAGAATCCCAGTCAGGCGAAGAAGTGACCAAGGAGTTTACCGATCGCGCCGCCCGGATGAAGAATGCCCGCGCCACCGAGGAAAGATTGCTGGACGTTCTTCGCAATCATACCGGCCAGGTAAAGGACATTCTCGCAACCGAGCAGGAAATCGCACGAGTTCGCGGCGACATCGAGCAAATGGAAGCCGACCAGCGGAGTTTGCAGACCCGAGTTGATTTCGCCACTGTGGAGCTTTCGGTGCAGGAAGAATATAAGGCGAGCTTGCAGGGCGCTCCTACCGCGATAGGCACGCGGCTGCGCAATGCAGCGGTCGAAGGTTATCGAACAGTGGTCGAAAGCGTGATTGGATTCGGGGTCTGGGCGCTACAGTCTTTGCCCACCGTGCTGTTGTGGGGACTTGTTCTCTTCGCACCAGCCCGTTGGATCTGGAAACGGCTGCGTCGTCCTGCGGTATCGCAATCCTAGCTTGCGCGCAGCGTCTGAGTTTCGTCGCCCCCATCTAACTATTCCATTGCGGGGACTTGTATCTTCATGTATTCCTTTCCTTGATCTCAGGTTCCCAAATGCGCAACCGGAGAGTGGTTATGGCTTCGTCAAGAATCGCTCTGATTGTATTGATAACGCTCTTTACGGCCGGGGCTGCCTTCTCTCAAGAAGGGCAAAATGAGGCGCCGACACCACAAAGCCCCGTACCGAACTCGTCCACGCCGAAGCCAAGGCGCATTCGCGTAGGTGGGGCAGTCGCTTCGGCAAACCTTATTCATCAAGTTGCTCCGGTGTACCCAAAGGAGGCGAAGAAGAAGCACATCACGGGGGCTGTCTTGCTCCACGCAATCATTGGAAAGGACGGCACAATCGAAAATCTTGAGTACGTCAGCGGGCCTTCGGAGTTGACGCCTTCGGCCATGGAAGCGGTGAAGCAATGGCGATACAAGCCTACGCTCTTGAACGGTGATCCTGTTCAGGTAGACACCACGATCTCAGTGGTCTATACCCTTGGCAACCACTAGATTGCAGCCTTCCAAAGAACGTAGAAAACCCGCGAGAGCTTTTCAGAAAGCGGAGATGTCCGCGCAATTTGGAAATGCAAACGGGTGTTTCTCAGCGTAAGTCTTGTCGCGCCAAGAGGCGGATGGTTCAGGCGACGGCCAAGGCTCTTGGCAATCCGCGTGCAGTTAGAGTAAACGGCTGTCTCTTATCCCGGGGTGGGCCGGTTTCGCCGCGCCGAAACCGGAACTAGGGGTAGAGCAAAAAAAGGGGACTCGACGGAGTCCCCTTTTTTATTTGCCCTGCTTTAATTCCGCTGTTCTTGCCGGGTTTAGCTGCAGCCCGATGTGCTGCCGCAGTTGGAACACTTGTAACAGCTGCCGTTCGGCGTCATGAGCATGCCGCACTCGGAGCATGATGGCGCATCATCAATCGCAGCTCGCGGACGCGTGGAGGCTTCAGGGTCCGGCACCTTCATCACCGTAACCGGAGCCAGGGCCTTCGCTTCCGCTGTGACTGTTGCGATCGGGGCTGTTGGATCTCCCGTGGCAACTTCACCGTCGAGATAGTCCGGCGAGATAAATTTCCCGCCCAACCAGCGCCCGATGTAATCCACAACCGATTTTGCGTAGCGAATTCTCGGATTGCCGGTGTAGCCAGAGGGCTCGAAGCGCGAGTTCACGAATTTATCGACCAAAGCGCGAAGCGGGACTCCGTACTGCAGCGCGACCGAAACGGACAGCGCGAATGCGTCCATGATGCCGGAGAGCGTGGACCCTTCCTTAGCCATCTTGATGAAGATCTCGCCCGCGGTGCCGTCGTCATACTTGCCTACCGTGAGGTAGCCTTCGTGCCCGCCAATCGAAAACTTATGGGTGATCGAGCTTCGCTCGTTAGGTAGTTTGCGGCGTCTCGTTCGGTCAAAAAGTTCCTGCTGCTCGTGCGGAGGAATCTCGTCCTTGGCAACGGGAACTTCGACGGATGCCGTCGCGGGCTTCTCTTCTTTCTTCTTGCCCGAGACAGATAATGGCTGTGAACCTTTCGAATTGTCGCGATAGATGGCCACGGCCTTGAGTCCGAATTTCCAAGACTCGGTGTAGGCTTCCATGATGTCTTCCACCGAGGACTCTTCCGGCATGTTGATGGTCTTGCTGATCGCGCCGGAAAGAAACGGCTGAGCGGCAGCCATCATGCGTAGGTGGCCTTTCCAGGAAATTGAGCGCCCTCCGGGAGTGGCCAGCGAGCAATCAAATACCGGGAGGTGTTCTGGCTTTAATCCCGGCGCCCCTTCGATAGCGCCATTCGCATCGATAAAATCCACGATCTGCGCAACCTGCTCCGGCGGATAGCCCAGATTCATCAGCGACTGCGGAACGGTATTGTTCACGATTTTGATTACACCGCCGCCCACCAGCCGCTTCTGCTTCACCAGCGCGAGGTCAGGCTCGATTCCGGTGGTGTCGCAATCCATCATGAAGCCGATGGTCCCGGTGGGAGCCAGAACGGAAACCTGAGAATTCTTGTAACCAAACTTTTCGCCTAGCTCGAGGGCATCGTCCCACGACTTTTGCGCCGCATGAAGCAAGGACGGTTGCACGTGCTCTTCCTTGATCGGCCTCAGAGAATCGCGATGCATGCGAATTACGTCAATCATGGCTTCGCGATTCCGCAGGTAGCCGCCAAAAGGTCCCATACGCTCCGCGATGCGTGCCGACTGCGCGTAAGCCTCGCCGGTCATCAGAGCTGTAATCGCGCCGCAGAAGTCTCGCCCCCTATCGGAATCGTAGGGCATGGCCAGCGACATCAGCAGTGCCCCCAGATTCGCGTAGCCGATGCCCAGCGGACGAAAATCGTGCGAGTTTCGCGCGATTTTCTCGGTGGGGTAGCTAGCATTGTCCACCAGGATTTCCTGCGCTGTGATGGTTACGTCCACCGCGTGGCTAAATCCTTCCGTATCGAACTGCCCGTTCGAACCCAGGAATTTCAAGAGGTTCAGCGACGCCAGATTGCACGCCGTGTCGTCCAGGAACATGTACTCCGAGCATGGATTTGAAGCATGGATGCGAT
>Ga0302326_10020960_pt1 | contig 13422 bp, 6 predicted proteins | sample Palsa_T0_3_FD_202264 | JGI IMG/M metagenome (GOLD analysis project Ga0302326, IMG submission 202264) | Peat permafrost microbial communities from Stordalen Mire near Abisko, Sweden - Palsa_T0_3 | ecosystem: Environmental > Terrestrial > Soil > Palsa > Peat permafrost | place: Sweden: Abisko... | reverse complement strand
CGCCGCCATGGCCCGCACGCTGGCCACGATGTCGTCGGTGGCCAGCGCGATGTGCTGCACGCCGGGGCCGCCGTAGAACTCCAGGTACTCGTCGATCTGCGATTTCCGCTTGCCGGCCGCGGGCTCGTTGAGCGGGAACTTCACCTTCCGGGACCCGTCCGCCACGACCTTGCTCATCAGCGCGGAGTATTCGGTGGCGATGTCGTCGCCGACGAACTCCTTCATGTTGGTGAAGCCCATGACCCGGTGGTAGAAATCCACCCATTCGTCCATCTTGCCCAGTTCGACGTTACCCACGCAGTGGTCGATCTCGGCGAAGAAGGCCCGCTCGCCGGGCGCCACGACGGGTGCCGCGGGTACGTAGCCGGGCAGGTAGGCACCGGAGTACCCGGACCGCTCGACCAGCGTGTGCCGCGTGTCGCCGTAGGTGGCGATCGAAGCCACGACCACCTTTCCGTTATCGTCCTCGACGATGGCGGGCGCCTCCAGCCCGCGGGCCCCGTGCGCGACCGCGTAATCGTAGGCGTCCTCGGCCGAGCTGACCTGCAGGGCCAGGTCGATGACTCCATCTCCGTGGACGGCGACCTGCTCGCCCAGCGCCGTACCTGCCCGGACGGGGCCGCGGAAAACGAACCGCGCGGTGCCCGATTCCAGGACGTGAGTTGCCTCGTCTGGGCAACCGGTCTCTGGCCCGCGGTAGGCGATCTGTCGCATCCCGAACGCGGTGGAGTAGTAGTGCGCCGCCTGCTTCGCGTTCCCGACTGCGAAGACGACGGCGTCCATGCCGATGATGGGGAAGCTGTCCTGCGATGGCGGGCTCATGCCATTAGCATGCGGAATTAGGCTCAAATTGCGCAACCAACCACAGCTTCGCTAGACAAATTGACTATTTATACCGAACGAAGCGTGGTATCCCTGTACACCATGACTAGCAGTAACCCGGGGTCGATCGACCGGCTGGATGCCGCGCTCATCGAATTGCTGGCCGCCGAGCCGAGGGTGGGGGTGCTCGAGGCGTCCCGGCGGCTCGGCGCTGCTCGCGGCACGGTCCAGGCCCGCCTAGACCGGATGCGGGAACGCGGCGTGATCACCGGATACGGCCCGGAGGTGGATCCGGCGGCGCTGGGCTACGAGGTCACCGCGTTCATCACGCTCGAGATCCGCCAGGCCGGCGGGCACGATCCGGTCGCGGAACGACTGGCCGCGATTCCCGAAGTGCTCGAGGTCCACACCATCACCGGTGCCGGTGACCTGCTCTGCCGGGTGGTCGCCCGAGGCAACGCCGACCTGCAGCGCGTGCTCGACGCGATCGTCTCCGCCGAGGGCGTGGTCCGCTCTTCCACCTTGATCTCCCTCGCCACCCAGGTCCGCTACCGGGTTCTCCCCCTGGTCCGCGCCGCCGCGTCGACCGGGCGGGTATGTTGATGGGCGTAGGCGCTGCGCCACAGCGGTTGCCTGACGAGGACCTGGAAACCTTTGGCGCAGGAGCGGGGGTGAATGAGACCGTTGACCGCGACCCAGGACTCACCGCCGCCTCAGGTGGTGAGTCACCAGATCGTGGTGGGTGATATCCCGGTAGAGGCACCTGGCTTCCGGTCCCGGGCTGACCTGCTCGCCGAGCTGGACCGGACTAGTGCGCGGGTGTCGGTGATCCACGCGGTGGCCGGGCGGCAAGGCGTCGGCTCGACGCAGGTGGCGGCCGCCTACGCGCGGGCGAAGCTGCAGGCAGGTTGGCGGCTGGTGGCCTGGGTCAACGGCGCGGACACCGGCAGCCTGCTCACCGGACTGGCGGCGGTCGCCGATGCTACGGGACTGGCTGACGACCAACCCGGACGGGACATCACTGACGCGGCCGCCACGGTGCGACTCTGGCTAGAGACCGACGGGGACCGCTGCCTGCTCGTATTCGACGACGTGTCAGACCCGGCGGCGCTGTCAGCGTTTGTCCCGGCCCACGGAATGGCCCGGGTCCTGATCACCAGTGCGCGGGAGTCGGGAGCGAACCTAGGAAGCGTCGTCCCCGTCGATGTGTTCAGCGCTGCTCAGGCGTCGGCGTTCCTAGCCGGGCGGACCGGCCTGGACGATGAGGCGGGCGCGGCTGAGGTGGCCGCCGTGCTGGGCCATCTGCCGCTGGCGCTGGCTCTGGCCGCGCCGGTGATCAGGGGGCAGCGCCACGGGTATGCACGCTACCTGGACCGGATGCAAACGATCCCGGTCGAGGCATCCCTCACCGGAGACGACGGCCAGCGGTACCCGCACAGCGTCGTGCGGGCGGTGCTGCTGTCCCTGGCCGCGATCCGGGAAGCCGACCGGACGGGCATGTGCCTCCGGGTCCTGCAGATCATGGCGGTACTGTCGGCGCCTGGGGTGCGCCGCGAGCTATTGCACGTCGCCGGGCGGGCGAGCGTCCTGGCCGGCGACGGGCGTCGGGTAGAGGCGGCCCTGGTGGACCGGGCGCTGGAGTGGCTCAGCGACCGGTCGCTGCTGACATTCAGTCTGGACGGCCAGACCGTCGCGATGCACCGCCCGGTAGCACACGTCATCCGTCAGGGGCTGGCCCGGCGACAGCGGCTGGGGGCCGTGTGCTGGGTCGCCGCATCTGTGCTGGAAGCGCACGCTATCGCGGTTGCGGGGTCGCAGGACCATCCGGGCGTCAGGGGCATTCCCCAGCAGGTGACGGCGCTGCTGGATAACACGGCCGAGCTCGCGGAGGAGGCCGACGAGGAGCTGGCCGAGACTTTGCTGCGGCTACGGTTCATCGCGCTTTATCACCTGATTGAGCTGGGCGATAGCACCCAGGCCATCGCGGTCGGTGAGCCGCTGACCGCGGACCTCGAGCGGCTGCTGGGTCCTGGCGATCCCGACACCTTGAACGCGCGGAACAGCCTAGCCGCCGCCTATCTGGCCGCGGATCGGGTCGCCGAGGCGATCCTGCTGTTCGAACAGACTTTGGCCGTACTGCAGAGCCAGCTAGGTTCCGATCATCCAGACACCTTGACTTCGCAGAACAACCTGGCTAGCGCCTACCAAGACGCAGGCCGGGTCGCCGAAGCGATCCAGCTATACGAGCTGAACCTGGCCGCACGAGAACGACTGCTAGGCGTCGAGGACCCCGGCACCCTGAACTCCCAGGGCAACCTCGCCGCGGCCTATCTGGCCGCGGACCGGGTCCCCGAGGCGATCTCGCTGTTCGAGCAGACCCTGGCCAGCCGGGAACGAGTGCTGGGCCCCGATCACCCCGATACCCAGACCTCACGGAAAAACCTCGCTAAGGCCTACCAAGACGCCGGCCGGGCTGCCGAGGCGGTTCCGCTGCTCGAGCGGACCTTTGTCGGTCGGCACCGGGTACCGCACTTCGATCATCCCCGCTCCCAGATCTCACGCAAAGACCTCGCGACCGCTTACCGAGGCGAGGACCGGGTCGCTGAGCCGATCTCGCCAGGTGAGCAGACCTTGGCCGCCCGGGAGAGTCAGGCACCTGCCGATGCCGCCGCCCTAGGGCTTTCGGTAAGGTTCCGCCGGCCTCCCGCCGATTCGGCCAGACCGGTGCTTCCTGGTGGCTTCCGCCGGCCTCCTGCCGACCCAGCCGGGCGGCTGCGTTCTGACCGCGCCGCAGGCTCGCCGGCCAAGCTGCCCGACCATTCATCCCGCAGCCGGACGCAGGATGCGCCTCTCAAAGACGCCGAGCACGACTATGAGGTGGTCGCGGCGATTACTGCGGGAGATCCAGCTGGCCTCGCCCAGGCGTACGACAGGTACGCAGCTGCCCTATACGGCTACTGCCGTTGGATGCTGCATGATCCGGCTGACGCAGCCGAGTCTCTACAGGACACGTTCGTCCTGGCCGCCGCTACGCTGAGCGAGCTGTCCGAGCCTGCCAAACTGCGCCCGTGGCTGTTTGCGGTGGCCCGCAACGAATGTCGGCGCCGAATCCGGCCTAGGTCAGCGACCCACGATGAGGCCGATGCGGCGAGGCAACGGGCTGATGGGGGCCAGCGGGCGGATGAGGTGGGCCGCCCGGCCGAGTCGGCGATGCAAATCCCCGTAGTCGACGAGCCCGCCGATGCGACAATCCAATTCCCCGCAGTCGGTGATCTGGCCGATGCGACGATGCAATTCCGCTTGGTCGACGAGGCGGCCGGGCCGGTCCGCGAGCCGGCCGATGCGATACGCGGGCGGGCCGATGTGACGATGCAATTCCGCTTGGTCGACGAGCCGGCCGGGGCGGTCCGCGAGTCGGCCGATGCGATACGCGGGCGGACCGATGCGACGATGCAATTCCGCGCAGTCGGCGGACTGGCCGATGCGACGATGCAATTCCGCGTGATCAGCCAGCCGGCCGGCGCGGCGAACGGCCTAGCTGACATCAACGACGGTTACCTAGGGCAAGCCGAACTGCGCGCGCTGATTCGCTCTATCTTGGCCGACATGAAGCCTCGAGAGCGTGAGGTAATCGAGCTGAGCTTCAGGCATGACCTGCATGACGACGATCTTGCCATCGCCCTCGGCATGTCATTGAGCCGGGCGCACGCCCTAGCGTCGCGCACCCGTGGTCGGCTAGAGCAATCGTTCGGTACGCTGCGCACCGCGCTTGCCGGGCGGCAGGCCTGCCCGGTGGTGGGGGAGTTGCTGGCCGACTGGGATGGGCAGCTGAGCGAGCAAACCCGCGACCTGGTCGCGTGGCACATCGAGCAGTGCCAGACCTGCATTAATCAGGCGCGGGGCGGGTTGCGCCCGACGGCTCTTTCCGGTCTACTGCCGCTGGCCCCGCTCCCTGCCGAACTGCGGGAGAAGGTCTTGAGCCGCTGCTCTTCCACCTCTGAGGATGCGGTGGCCTACCGCCGGCGGGTGGTGCGGCGTGCGAAATCGACGTGGGCCGCAATATTCTCGCAGGCGATCACCTGGGTAGGCTGGGACAGTGTCCGGGCCAATCCCGGACCGGCGATCGCCACGACCGCGGTCGCGATGTGGGTCGTGGCAGCGGTGACTGCTACGCTGCTGACCTTCGCTGGCGCCCACGCTGCACAGGCCCAGCCGACTGGCTCCCGCGCCACGCATGCCCAGGCAGGCCAGACAAGTGCCGGGATCTCCTCGAGGAGTCCTGCGGCCGGTCAGCCGGTGACCGCCCCCACATCCGCCGCTGCGAAGCCGTCCCCGAGGGTCACTCAGCCCTCGGCCTACGTGCCGTCTCAGGTCCAACCGGCGCCGTCGCCAGAGGTGTCGCGTTCACCGCCGCCCAAGCCCTCCAAATCACCCAAGCCCTCCAAATCGCCCTCGCCCTCGCCGTCGTCCAGCCCCTCGAAATCGCCCTCGCCCTCGCCCTCGCCCTCGGCCTCGTCATCCCCGTCGCCAACGGCTTAAGGCTGGACGACTTACGAATGCGGCGAGCGTCTTTAGAGCTGATCGGCCCGCCAGCCCCGTAGGCACCGGCTGCTGGCGGCTTCCCTCATGACGGCCTGCCCGGGGCCAAGACGGACCACCCGGCTAGGCTCCACTGTGCCGTGTTGAGCGCGCAGCGGGTATCTATCAGGACTGGCTGGGCGACGATGTCAGCCAGCGCCACGGGATCGATGGCGCGGTAATCGGACCATTCGGTCAAGTGCAGCACCAGGTCCGCGCCCTCGGCGGCCGCGGAGACGGAACTCGCGTAGTGCAGGTCAGGGCGGGCCCGCATCGCGTTGTCCATTGCGACCGGGTCGTGTACCGAGACAACCGCGCCCTCGCTGGCTAGGCGGCTGCAGACGTCGAGGCTTGGCGAGTCCCTGATGTCGTCGCTGTCGGGCTTGAACGCGATGCCCAGTGCCGCGATCCGCTTGCCGGTCAGGTTCCCGCCGACTGCCTCGCGGGCCATCGTGATCACCCGCTCGCGACGACCGAGGTTGATCGCGTCCACGGTGCCAAGCAGGTCCACCAGCGAGCCAATGCCCTTTTCCATGGCGGTGGCCCGGAAGGCGCGGATGTCCTTGGGCAGGCAACCGCCGCCGAATCCGAGGCCCGCCGATAGGAATTTGCGCCCGATCCGCTCGTCCAGGCCGATGGCGTCGGCGAGTTGGGTCACGTCCGCGCCGACCGCCTCGCACATCTCCGCCATCACGTTGATGAACGAGATCTTGGTCGCAAGGAACGAGTTTGCCGCCACCTTGACCAGTTCAGCCGTCTCCAGGTCCATCTGCAGCGCAGGGATGCCCGAGTCCAGTGGCTTTGCGTATACCTGGCGAAGCAGCGTGACCGCAGCGTCTGAGGTTACGCCGAAAACGAGGCGGTCGGGAGTCAGGCTGTCCTGCACGGCGTGTCCCTCGCGAAGGAACTCGGGGTTCCAGGCGAGGTCGACGCGGTCCCCGGCCGGTGCTGCCGCGCGCGCCCGGGCCAGCAGTTCCCTGGCCGTGCCGACCGGGACCGTGGATTTGCCCACGATCAGGCAGTCCTTGTTCAGGTGCGCGGCGAGCGCGTCGGTGGCTGCGTGCACATATCGCAGGTCGGCGTTGCCCGCCTTAGCCTGGGGTGTGCCAACGCACAGGAAGTGAACCTCGCCGAATTCGCCGATTTCCGCCCACGAATTGGTGAAGCGCAGCCTGCCCGCATCGATGTTCTTGCGCAACTGCGGCTCGAGGCCGGGCTCAAAAAAGGATGCCTCGCCGCGAGCTGCCTTGATGATCTTATCATTGTCCACGTCGACGGCGAGCACCTGGTGTCCCAGGCTCGCCATGCATACGGCATGCGTGAGGCCGAGATATCCGATTCCTATAACGGTGATCCGGAGTGTGTTTCCCCTGCCCATTCCTAGCTCCTATTTTTATAGATATTGTGAAAGCTTTAGTTAGACCTGATGATCGGACGAACCGTCTTTATTGCTGCCGATCCCAGTATTGTCGATAATCGTCCAGTCGTTGCCCTTAACATCGACCCACGAGGTGGCGTCCGAGGGGCTCATCTCGACGCCGTTGAACCGCGCTGCGGGATCATGACAGGCCTTCCCTTCCGCTCCGGGTGGGACCTGCGGGATTATGCTGCTGGAAGGGCTCGAAGGCTTGCCATGGCGATCCAGGGAGATCCCAGGGCGCCCGCCTCCCCGGCTTCCCTGGCCACCTCGGCGGCCTCGGTCGTGATGGCCCGCGCGTCGCCGCTCCACTGGGTGCTCGCCAGGTACGGGTGTGACGAAAGACAGGTTCGTGTTCATCTCGACGTGACCGGCGGTACGGATCAGGAACGCCGTCCTGGCCCCGTCGACCGCGTTCCCGGCGGGCGGGAGCCAGCTGGCCGTGATCGGTGATCGTCATGCCGTTACTCTGGGCGACCCCGGTGGCAGCCGACCCCCGCGGAGGTTGCGAAGCGGTTGCAGACAGTGTCATTGCAATTCTGGACATAAAGGCGGCGGGCACCGCATATCGGCGGGAAGCCGTCCTCGCCGAGACGGCCCGGCTGGCGGCGGACTACCAGCGGTTCACTGAGAACAGCCCAATACCCTCAGCACAGCGGAACGCGCGGGCCTCATCGCCTTGTGCGACGACCGCGATTTCCGGACGGTGGCCTCAGTCACCGGCCAGCCAGTCAAGCTCGTCACCGACATCTAGCTAGTCCTGCGTGGCGGCTTCCTCCCCTGCTAGCGCAGTCCAGTGGGCGAGCTGATACCAGACGGCCAGGGTGTCGGGGTTCTCGGGGCCGAGTACCCGCTCATAGGTCGACAGCAGTGCGGCGAACTGATCCCGAGCAGCGGCCGCCGCCCCGGCGCACCCTGTCCAGTACGCGAGTTCCTTCCGCGCGGCCAAGGTGTCGGGGTGGTCCGGGCCATATATGCGCTCGCGTACGGGGAGCAGTGCGGCGAACTCGTCCCGGGCGGCAGCCGCGTCCCCGGCGCGCCCGGTCCAGTAGGCCAGGTTGAACCTGGCCATCTGGGTATCAGGGGAATCCGCGCCGAATACGCGCTCGCGGACGCGCAGCAGTGCAGCGAACTGGTCCCGGGCGGCGGCCGCGTCTCCGGCGTAGCCCGCGAAGTTGGCCAGGTTGTGGCGGTTGATCAGGGTGTCGGGGTGCTCGGGGCCAAGGACGCGCTCGGCTACCGGCAGCAGTGCGGCGAGCTGGTGCCGGGCGGCGGCCGCGTCCCCCGCGTGTCCCATCCAGTAGGCCAGGCTGGCGCGGGCGGCGAGGGTGTCGGGGTGCTCGGGTCCGAGGACGCGCTCGGCTACCGGCACCAGCGCGGCGAACTGGTCCCGGGCGGCGGCCGCGTCCCCCGCCTGCCCGACCGAGTGGGCGAGTTCGCTCCGCGTGGCTAGGGCGCCGGGGTGCTCGGGACCTGCTGCATAGGTGCTCACATCACCGTTGGCGGAGATCGCGTGATCAGACACCGATAGCCGTTCGGCAGGCAGCGTCGCCTGAATCTCCTGAACGAGGGCCCGCAGCTCAGCCTCAGCGGCCGGGTTCTCCTCCAGCATGTCCGCCCAGCGCCCTGCCCATCGCCCCGCCAGAGCGTTGCGGATCGACTCCGTATCTGCCCTGGCTCCGTCGGCGAGCTGTTTGCGTGTCTCCTCCAGCCACTGCTCGACCAGCTGGGTCTGCTTGGCGTTCCCGCGGCCTAGCAGCTGGGCGTACTCGCGCTCTGCTGTCCCCCACCCGCCGATGGCTGCGGTATCTATCACCAGCCGCCCGGCCAGCGTCGCCAGTGTGAGCAGGCTGTCCGCCAGCATTTCCGACCCCCTCTCACATCTATCCATGGGTGAGCAAGGCAAGACGGCTGGGCCAAGGAAATTCTACCGCCACGGACAGTGGTCTCCTATGCGCCAGGATTACGGAAAAGATGCCCCGTTTATCCCCGCTGAGACGGGTATGTTGATGTTCGTAAGAACGGTGTCATGGCGGTTGGCTGTGCAGAGCCTGAAATCGTGGTGGGGGCCTGACAGTGGATCCGACGGTCATTTATCAACCTGCGGCTAGCACCGGGGAGCCGCAGGCCGCGGAACCGCCTGGCCAGACGATGGCGAATGACCAAGTCGTCGTAGGCGATATCCCGGCGCAGCGGCTCGGTTTCCAGCCCCGGCCCGCTCTGCTGGCGCGACTGAACCGGGCCAGCCAGGGGCAGCCCGTAGTGGTCACAGGCATCTGCGGAGCGGGTAAGACCCAGCTGGCCGCTGCGTACGCGCGGGCGAGGCTAGCGGGCAGCTGGCGGCTGGTCGCGTGGATTAATGCCCGGGACAGCGAGAGCCTGCTGGCCGGGTTGGCCGCGGTGGCCGAAGCCACGGCGTCATCTGGTGGTGGTTCCCGGCCGGGCGCGGCCGACGCGGGCCAAACGCTCCGTACCTGGCTGGAGGCTGACGGGAGCCGTTGCCTGCTGGTGTTCGATGACGCGGAGGACCTTGCTCTGCTGCGGCCGTTCGTTCCGGAAGCCGGCGCGGCGCAGATACTGATCACAGCGCCCCGGGAGCCGGTGGCGGAGCTGGGGACGAGTGTCCCGGTAGACGTGTTCAGCGCCGAGGAGGCACTGGCCTTGCTGGACGGCCGGACCGGTCTGGCCGATGAAGCCGGCGCCTCGATAGTAGCTACCGAACTGGAGCATCTGCCGCTGGCGCTGGATCAGGCCGCTGGGGTGATCGCCGGGCAGCACCTAACGTACGAGGCCTATCTGGCCAAGCTGCGAGCGCTGCCGGTCGAGGATTATCTGGTCAGCGAGGATGACGCGGAGGAGCAGCCGTACCCGCCGGGCGTGGCGGAGGCGGTGTTGCTGTCCCTGGAAGCCGCCAGGGCGGCCGACCCGCTCGGCGTGAGCACCGCGGTCATGGAGGTTATGGCCACGCTGTCGCCGGCCGCAGCCCGCTGCGGTCTCCTGCGTACCGCGGGGCAGACGGGCACACTGCTCGGCGGCGGGCGTCGGGTGGCCGCGTCCCTGGTGGACCAGGCACTGGAGCAGTTGAACGAACAGTCGCTGCTGAGTGTCAGCCTTGATGGCCGGGTGGTCAGCGTTCACTGCCTGGTAGCACGAGTGGTCTGCGAGGGGCTGGCCAGGCGGGGACGCCTCGCGACGGCGTGCCGGGCGGCCGCCTCAGCCCTGGAAGCGCCCGCCGAGGCACTCGGGAGGCGGCCGGATCACGCGGCGGTCAGGGAAATGCTCGGCCAGGTCACGGCGCTGCTGGACAACGCGAGAGCGTACGCGGATGACGCCGACGAGAACCTAGCCAGCGTGCTGATGCGGCTTCGAGTCCTCGCGCTGTCTCTTCTGATCAAGCTAGGCGACAACATGGCGCACGCCATTGCGATCGGCGAGTCGTTGACTGCGGACCTCGAGCGGGTGCTGGGGCCGGATCATCCCGACACGCTCGACGCACGGACCAGCCTGGCCACCGCCTATCAGGCCGCGGACCGCGCCGCCGACGCGATCCCGCTGTTCGAGCACATCCTGGTCGCCCAGGAACGGGTCCTCGGCCCGAAACATCCGGAAACCCTGACCTCACAGAACGACCTGGCTGCCGTCTACCAGGACGTGGGCCGGTCCGCCGAGGCGATCTTGCTGTTCAAGCTGACCCTGGCCGCCCGGGAGGGGCTGCTTGGCGCCGACCATCCCAGCACCTTGAACTCATTCGGCAACCTGGCGGCCGCCTACCGGGCGGCGGGCCGGGTCAGCGAGGCGATCGCGCTCGAGCAGACCCTGGTCGGACGGGAACGGGTGCCCCTCGCCGCTCAGGCCGCCGAGGAGCCGGTGCCGCCAGCTGCCGAAACGGCCGACAATCCGGTGCCCGAGCCGACCCCGCAGCCAGAGCCAGAACCAGAGCCAGCTGCGGCGACCGTCGACGAAGGGCCGTCGGTGGCGGCAACAGCTTCGGAAACGGACGATGATCCGTCGCCCGAGCCAGCGCCGACTTTAGAACCCGAACCGGAGCCGGAGACATCGGAAGACGTCTCTGAACCCGAGCCGCCGGCCGCCGTCGCCGAAGCGCCGCCCGCCGACGAGCAGCCCGCCGAAGCGCCGCCTACCGAAGCGCCGCCTACCGAGGAACCGCCCGCCGCTTCCGTTGCCGAGGCGCGTGCGGTTCCCGCAGCCGAACCGTCGGTGCTGTCCCACGATCGCCCGGCCCGGCGCTGGCGGCGCGTCCTCAGCCTGGTGGCCGCGATCGTGGTCCTCCTGACCGCGGGCGGCGTGGCCGTGGCCCTCTACCGGCCGCACGCCGGGCACTCCGGCCACCGTTACGTGACGGCCTCGCGCGCGGTCCGGGGTCAGCCCGGGAGCAATGCGTCCCGGCTGGCCGCCGCCTGGGTTGCGCAGCAGGTCGCCCGAAACGTGATCGTGGCGTGTGATCCGCTGATGTGCGCTGCGCTCGAGGCTCAGGCGGTGCCCGCCGCGAGCCTGATGATCCTGCAGGCCGGCACGACAAGCCCGCTGGGGGCCCAGGTGGTCGTGGTGACGCCCGCGGTCAGGAGCCAGTTCGGCAGCCGCCTGGACAGTGTGTACGCGCCGTCTGTCATCGCTGGCTTCGGCTCGGGACCGGATCGGGTGACCGTGCAGGTCATCGCGCAGAACGGGCCCACGGCGTACCTGACGGCGCTGAGCGAGGACATTGCGGCACGGAAGGCGGCCGGGGCTCAACTGCTGGCCAATAAGCGGATCCAGACCTCGGACGAGGCCCGGGCGCAGCTCGGGGCCGGTGCGGTGGATTCCCGGCTGCTTATCATGCTCCCGGCGCTCGCTGCGAAGCACCCGATTCAGATCTTGGCCTTCGGCCCGCCCGCTCCCGGCGCGGGCCCGGGCGTCCCGCTGAGCTCAGCCGACCTGTCCGGCTCGGGCCAGGTTGCGGTCATGACCGACGCCAGCTACCTGAGCTGGCTGACCAGTTTCGTGCGGGCTCAGCTGGTTCCGTTCGCGGGCAGCATGGCCGTGCTACAGCAAGCCGGCCAGCTCATCGTACGCGTGGTGTTCGCCCAGCCCAGCCCGCTCGGCCTGCTCGCCCATGCGTGAGGGCCGGAACAGGTCACAGGTTGCCGCGCCCGGTCCGCGCCGCTTCTTAACAAGTTCTTATCTGTCCGCCGAAGGGCTGGCTGCGCTGTTAAGCCTAGAGAGAAAGGGTATTCCTACCCAGAGTCTGGAATCCTCGTAGGGGCCTGGCAGTGAATCGGACAGATAAAGGCGACGCGCAGCAACTGCGTGTCCTGGGTGAGGGTGAGGCCGCGGCCGAAGACCTGACGGCGGCCACGCCGGTGGTGGGTGACATCCCCGCGCAGGGGCCTGGTTTCCAGCCGCAGCCCGCCTTGGCCGCCGCGGCCATTCCGCCGTTCGAGCAGGCCCTGGTCAGCCTGGAACGACTGCGCGGCCCGGACGATCCCGAAACCCTCACCGCCCAGCACAACCTGGCGGCCAGCTACCAGGACGCCGGCCGACTGGCCGAGGCGATCCTGCTGTTCCGGCTGACCCTGGCCGCCCGGGAACGAGTACTGGGCGCCTATCACCCCGACACCGCCACCTCACGAAACAACCTGGCCAGGGCTTACCGCGAGGCAGGCCGCGCGGCCGAGGCCATCTCGCTTGTTCAGCAGATCCTCGCTATACGCGAGCGGCAGCTAGGCCCCGACCACTCCAGCACCCTGGCCGCCCGGAACAACCTAGCCGCCGCTTACCGGGCCGCGGGTCGGGCCGCCGAGGCGATTCCTCTGTTCGAGCAGAACCTGGCCGCATGCGAGCAGGTGCTGGGCGCCGACCACCCCCGCACCGTAGCCTCCCGGTGCAACCTCGCCCACGCGCAGCAGGAGGCCACCCGGGGCGCTTAGTGGATCAGGTCGGTGGCGATCTCCAGGATGACGGCCCGCAGCTTGTCCGGGTCGTCGACCTGCGTCAGGTAGACGTGACAGATGGCGCCGACCGTGAGCGTGGCGGCGGTGGCACGTACCCGCTCGCGCAGCGGCGCGTCGGGACCGGCAAGCAGGTCGACGAGCGAGTCGAGCCGGTCGCGGAAGCGCGCGAACCTTTCCTTGCCCGCTTCCATGCCTTGCACCGCGGCCCGGTTCTGCTCCAGGAAACGGAACACCGTACTGCCGGCCAGCACGATCCCGACATAGCGATCCAGGATCTCGCGCCGGGTCTCCTCGCTGCGCGGCAGGTCCTTGGCCCAGTCCAGGAGGTCGTCGATCTCCGCGAAGTAGTCGTCGGTGAAGCTGTGGACGATGTCTTCCTTAGACTTGAAGTGGTAGTACAGCGCGGCCTTGGTCACGCCCAGTCGCTCCGCGATCTCACGCAGTGAGGTCTTCTCGTAGCCCTGCTCGGCGAACAAGTCGAGCGCGACCTTCTGCGCTTGTGCTCTGGTGTCCCTACGCGGAGCGGCTCCCGCGTCCTGCATGTCCGTTCGCACTCCTTCGCGGAGCTGGGCCGAAGTTACTTGACGGCCGGTTAGTTCGCAGCCTAGCATAATGACTTGCCGGCCGGTAAGTACTCTAGCCGGTGAAATCGCG
>Ga0302326_10020959_pt1 | contig 13422 bp, 9 predicted proteins | sample Palsa_T0_3_FD_202264 | JGI IMG/M metagenome (GOLD analysis project Ga0302326, IMG submission 202264) | Peat permafrost microbial communities from Stordalen Mire near Abisko, Sweden - Palsa_T0_3 | ecosystem: Environmental > Terrestrial > Soil > Palsa > Peat permafrost | place: Sweden: Abisko... | reverse complement strand
GACCGCGCACCTGACCCGCACCTGCGCATCGCCCGGGTCAGCCGTCCCCGCCGCCAGCTCGGCGACCAGCGGGACGGCGCTTTCCTGCAGCGCCAGCCAGCGGGCGTGCCGGGCGACTCGGATGATCTCCGCGGTGGCGGCCCGCTCGTGCGCGGCGTGCTCACTCGCCGCCGCCGTGGCGGCCTGGCCGGCGGCGAGATCCAGCGCCCTGACCCCCGCGGCGACGGCCACCTGGCCGCCGGTCGACCAGGCCAGCAGGGCGAGGAACCCGGCCAGGTCGGCGCGGTTCAACCCGTCCGATACCTGCACGCCCAGGGTGGCCAGGGCCACGGCGGCGAGAAACCACGCCAGCTCGGCGAACCGGCGGCGGACCAGCACCAGCACGCCCGTCCAGCCGGCGCTTCCCCACGCCCAGTTGACCGCCAGCATCTGGCCGGCCGGGCTGGCCGCCGCCGCGGCCGTGCTGGCGGCCAGCGCGATCAGGGCCACTACCCAGGCCGCGCGCCAGCCGAGCGCTCCGCGCAGCACCAAGACCGATCCGGCGGCGATGGCCAGCGCCATGACCAGCCACATGGCCCCCTGGAAGGCGAACGAGCCGTAGGCCGGCCGGTAGTCAAGCAGCTGCCCGCCAGCTCCGGCGAGATGCCAGCCCGCGACCAGGACGACCACGGCGATGGTGAAGGCCCGTTGATAGCGGCCGGACATCATCGTCGTCGGCTGGATGACGGTCATGCCGGCCAGCTCACGGTGACGGTCGTGCCGGCCCCAGGACGGCTGGCGATCGCGGCCCGGCCGCCGGCCGCCAGCATCCGCCCGGTGATCGACTCGCGGATGCCCCGGCGCGACGGCGGGGTGGCGGCCGGGTCGAAGCCGCGGCCGTGGTCGGTGATCTCGACGACCGCCCAGCCCGAACCGCCGGTGACGGTCACTTCCGCCTCGCCGGTTCCGGCGTGCTGCCCGACGTTGCGCAGCGCCTCGCCGACGCAGGCGACGAGGTGATCCACGACCGAAGACGGCAGCGTGACCGGGACCAGCTTCAGCCGCACGGCTAGGTCATAGGCGCTGGCCGCGGCCCGCTCCAGCTTCGGCCTCAGGTCGGTCAGCGGCACGAATCCGCCCGGCGCGGCCGGCACGCCGTCCAGCCCCTGCAGCACGCGCAGGTCCCGGTCGGCCTGCGCGGTCAGCGCCGGGGACGGTTCGGCAAAGGCGCCGGCCGCGACCATGGTCAGCGTCGACAGCACGGTGTCGTGCAGCTGACGGTGCTGCTCGCGCTCGTCAGCGCGGCGCGCCTCCTCGGCCCGGATCTCCCGCTCGGTTTCCAGGCTGGCGGCGACGATCGCGTCCGCTTGCCCGGCGCCGCCCCGGATCACCGCCACCAGCCCGGCGACGACGATCGTCTCGGCCACCAGCAGCCAGGCATCGACCGGGTGGCCGCTGCCGAGCCCGTAGGCGATGACGACGATCGCGGCCCCGGGCAGCGCGAGCCACGGCCGCAGCGCGAGCTGCAGGATGTAGATCGACGTGCAGGCCAGCGGGAGCATCCAGGTGGTGTTGTCCTTGATCAGCACGGCCGGGACCAGGTGCTGCTGCACCAGCGCGAGCGCCGAGATAACCGCGGCGTCGGCCAGCACCACGGCCGGCGTCAACCCGGACCGCCGGACCCGCCAGGCGAAGAAGGCCGACCACAAGCACAGCGCGGTCAGCGGCGCGCCCAGCCACCAGCCGGAGATCGGCTTCGTCGCGGCCAGCAGCGCGACCGCGGTGAACAAGACCGCGCCGCCGAGACGCAGGCCGATCGCGTACCAGCCGGCCAGCCGGTGCAGGGCCCGGTCGGATGGCCCGGCGAACCGCGGGCGGTGCGGCGGCCCGCGGCGGCCTGCTAGGAGCCGGATCTGCCCCCCAACGGAATCCACCGGACCAGTATGCGTCAGGACTACGGATACGGGAACGGTGACGTTCACCATCTGGGCCGGGCCCAGCACAGGCCGACCGGTGGAGAACGTCGCAATGGACCCGCTGGCCCCAGCAGACCAACCGGGCCAAGGGCGCACCGGTGACCCGGCCGCTATTCGCACCACAACGTGACTGGTATCCGGGTACGGGAGGGACGGGCCGTTCGGGAAAATTCACTACCACGGAACGGGACTAGGCCCCGCCGGGCGGACGGCAGCGCGAGACCGCTGCCGTCCAGCCCGGGACTACTTCTTCTTCTTGCCTTTCTTGCTCTTCTTGTCCTTCTTGGACTTGCCCTTCTTAGCCATCCCTGTCACCTCACTTCCCGACCCGAAGGTCAACGAAATGTTGACCGGACGTCAACGTATCATTGACCTGTACCAGTTGTCGACTACGCTGTGACGGTGGCCTCCAAGAGTCCCGTCAAGCGGATCCTGGCCGCGCTCAGCGCTCTCGACGTCGCCGACAGCCCGATTGGCCGGCTTGACGCCGCCCGGCGCCTGCGAGAAGCGGCCGAGGAACTGGAGGCCGCCCAGGTTGAGGCCGCCCGCAAAGCCGGAACGACCTGGAATGAGATCGGCGCGTGCTACGGGCTCACCAAGCAGGGGGCCCAGCAGCGCTTCCGGCCGGTCCGCCAGCCGGACACCGGCCCGGAGTTACCTGTGCGGGTCCAGGCATGTAACGCCGCCACGGAGCCGGGCATAAGCATCCATTCGCGCGGCATCGACTTTGCCGGGATAGCGCCCGATAAACCTGCGCCTAAATAATGCGACTAACGGACCGGTAATTCGCGGTGTCCGGATACGGCGGACTTAACTACCCCGTATAGCCTCCTGGGCCTCCAGGCAACGGTAGATTCAAGGCTGTGACCGGCGCTCCACAGACCATGAGGAAGCCGACGGAAGGTGGCGCACAGATTCGGCGTTCCTGTCGGCGGCCGGCCTCGGCAGGTCTGCGGCCCGCCGCCTCAAGAGCGTCCGTAGCGCTAAGGAGCACGATGCCGGAGTTGAATACAACGCCTGGAGCCGCGCCGGATCCGGCCGGTGATCCACCGCCTCAGGCCGCAGCCACCGGTTCCACTTCGCCGAAGCTGAGCGGAGCCGCGCTGTGGGTGGCGATCCTCGCCATGGCAACATGGATCGCATTCTCGATAGTCCTCATCGTCGAAGCCAACGTGAACGAGACGGAATGGACGCGTCTCGCTTGGGTTTTCGGGTCGATTCAGGCTATAGCGTTCGCCGCCGCAGGCACGCTTTTCGGAACGGCCGTGCAGCAACAGAACGTGAGTACCGCGCAGCATCAGGCGGCAATGGCGACAAAAGATGCGGAGCAGCAGCGCGGCGACGCCGCCAACGGACGGGCGCTCGCCGTGGCGATGCAGGCCGAGGCAGCCACTGCGCCCACCGAGAATACAGAAGGTATCCGGCGGGCCGGAGCGGCCGGTGTTCCCGGCCGGGATTCGGCCGACGAGTTGCGGCAGCGCCATGCTCAGCTATCCCGGGCGCTGTTCGGTAATCTCGTCTAGGCCGCAGAGCCATTCTCACCACGGCATGATCCGGCGGGCGAGGTGGTGGCGGCGGCCGGGACACGCCGCGTACGATGCGGGTCCTGTGCACTGATCAGCATGTTCACGATGCCAGAGGAAGGAGTGCCGGTGGCCGGGCCAGACGACTTTGTGACCGATTTGATCGATATCGCCAGCGTGCCGCTGACGGATCTGAGATCGCTTGACCACCCCATCTTGACCCGAGCGCTGCAGCGAGCGGCCGAGGAGGCGAGAGACTCTGTTGGTGTCGTCGCCGGGTTCCAGGCCGCCATCTGAGGGTGACTGGCCCGCTACAGGGATCGACGTCTCCTCGCTTGGCGCAGCAGGATGGGAAGCGTACCCATTCAGTCAGTTTGTGCTAAAACTACACAGCCGCTGCAACCTGAAGTGCAGCTATTGCTACGTTTACGAGCTTGCCGACGCGAGCTGGCGGGACAAGCCGCGGATAATTTCAGTTGAAACCCTCACGCAGGCCGCGCTTCGCATCGCCGAGCACGCCGCCGCGCACCAGCTTCCCGCGGTGGAAGTAGTCTTTCACGGCGGCGAACCGCTTTTGTGCGGCGAATCCTTTATACGAGCCGCGATAGCGACCCTGCGCCAGGCCATTCCGGCTAAGACCAGCCTGCGCCTGCGCATGCAAACCAACGCGACGCTGCTGACCCGGCCCATGCTCGAAATGCTGCGCGAGCATGACACTAAAGTGGGAGTCAGCCTGGACGGGACGGAGCGGACGCACGATTCGAAACGTAAATACGCCACCGGCCGCGGCAGCTATCAGGCCGTCAGCACCGCCCTGCGCCTGCTGGCCACAGAAAGATTCTTGCCAGTATATTCTGGTATTCTGTGTACGATAGACATCAGCTCCGATCCGGTCGAGACTTACGAATCTATAATCGGATTCGCTCCGCCAATGGTAGACTTTCTACTACCGCACGCTAATTGGTCGACGCCGCCACCCCTAGCCGCGGCCGCCGACTACGGCCAATGGCTATCGGCGGTCTTCGACCGATGGTATGATAAAGGCTCGCCTGAAACACGGATCCGGCTTTTCGAAGAAATTATTAATTTGCTGCTCGGCGGGCAGAGCGCGACCGAACTGATCGGCCTCAGCCCGGTGACGCTGGCGGTGATAGATACCGACGGATCTATCGAGCAGGTTGACGCGCTGAAGTCAGCCTTTGCCGGCGCCCCGGAAACCGGAACAAATGTAATGACGCATTCATTCAACGATCTCCTTTCCCATCCGGCGATCGTGGCCCGGCAGATCGGCGACCAGGCGCTGTCGGATACCTGCCGGGCGTGTCCGGTGGTAACGATATGCGGCGGCGGCTACTATCCGCACCGCTATAAGCCGGGTCGGGGGTTCCGGAACCCTTCGGTTTACTGTGCGGGACTGCGCCACCTAATCGAGCACATCGCGCATCGAATCCGCTCGGATCTGCGGGAATATGCCCCGTGCTGAACCGGCATCGGCTGTCCGTGCGCGACTTCGATTCCCTGGCCACCGGGTTCGGGTCGGCCACGACGCTCGCCTCGCTCAGCACCACGCAGTTCAGCCGGCGTCTCATCGGCTTGAGGGCGGTGCTCGACGCGGCCGACCGCGCGGGCTGCGCCAGCGCGTCAGGCTACACCGCGGGCTGGGAACTGCTCCAGGCGGTGCAGCGGTACGACGCCATGGCCTATGCGACCGTGCTCAGCTATCCGTCGGTCGGATCCTGGGCGGCCCACTGTCTGCGGCTGCTGTCCGGCGCCGACGGCGGCACGGCCGGACCCAATGCCGGCCGGGATGCCGGATACCTGGGATGTATCGCGGCGGCGGCGGCGATACACGCCGCCCTTCCGTTCCGTATCGAGGTACCGGTCCAGGACGGATTCGTGGGCCTGCCCACGCTCGGACGAATGGCGGTTTCCAGCGGTACGAGCGCCACCATCTGCAGTACCGGGCCAGTCACCACCGTAGCCGGAAAGACGCTCGGTCAGGGGCCGGACTGGCAGGCGCTCCGCCGCGGGACCTGGGAAGCTGACGGCAGGACCCTTTCGGTGACCGTCGACGACGTCGACCAGTTCCGGGGCGCACCGGGACTGCCGCTGGCCCCGCGGCTGCCCGAAGCGGCCAGCGCCCGGTGGCTGCGAGATCTTGGTGAAGCCTGGCGGATATTGGTTCGCCACCATACTGCTTACGCCGAAGCCATCGGAGCCGCCCTGGTCTCGGTGGTGCCTATGGTCGCGGCGCCTTCGGGCCACGGGATCAGCGCCACCTCACGCGAGTCTTTCGGTGCCGTCGCCATCAGCGAAGCGGCCGACTCGGTGATGCTGGCGTCGGCGCTCGTGCACGAGGTCCAGCACGCCAAGCTCAATGCCGTCCTCGACCTGATCCCGCTGTCCCGGCCCGACCAGAGCCGGTACTACGCACCATGGCGGGAAGACCCGCGCCCGCTCGGCGGGCTCATCCACGGGACCTACGCCTACCTCGGGGTCAGCGACTTCTGGCGGGTGCAGCGCCTGGTGCCGGCGACGCCGCACCGATCGTACGCGCAGCTCGAGTACGCCCGGTGGTCGGACGGCGCCGCCCGCGCCGTCGCGACCTTGCTGGCCTCTGGCCGCCTGACCGCGGCCGGGAGCCGCTTCGTCGAACGGATGCGGGACAGGCTGGCGACCTGGAGCGTGGCCGTACCCGGCCGGCCGCGGCACCTGGCCCAGGTCGCCGCCGCTGATCACCGCCTCGGCTGGCGGCTACGCAACGCACGTCCCGACGACGCTTCGGTCGCCGAGCTGGCCGCGGCGTGGTGCGCGGGTCAGCCGGCCCCACCGCACGGCGTCACGCGCACTGACTACACCGACGGCGGCATCGCGCTGGGCTCGACCAGCCGGCTTGACTTGCTGTACCTGCGGGTACGGGACCCGGGCGGTTTCACCCGGAGGCTACACAGCGACGGCACCGCGGCCATGAACGGCGACATGATGCTGATCTCAGGCCGGACCGAGGCGGCGGTCGTGGCCTACCGCCGGCAGCTAGCGAACACCCCGGCTAGCCTGCAGGCCTGGGCCGGGCTCGCGCTGGCCTTGCGGGCCGCCCGTCCCGGACCCGCGGCTACGGCCCTGTGCAACGGCCCCGAAGTGGTGTACGCGGTCGGCCGGCAGGTGGCGCAATTGACCGGAGCAGCCCCCGATCCAGAGGAGCTGGCCCGCTGGCTGGCTCCGGTGATTCCCGCCGACGACCTCATGCCGGGATGGTTCAGCGGTCAGGAATCTCCATCTCGAACTCGATGAAGGCCCCGCTCTCCGCGGCCAGAACCTCGGGGTGCCCCTTACCCAGGCGCTCCCGAAGCGGCGGGAGCGACGCTGACCTCATCTGCTCGGCCGCTTCGGTCTCGCCCAGCTCACTCAGCACCCGGGCGAGGTTCATGGCGATGAAGTAGGTGCGCGGATGCCCAGGCCCTCTGATCTCCTCGGACCTGACGTGCATAGCCGTGAACTTGTCCCGCGCCGTGATCAGGTCGCCGGTGAGCGCATAGTCAATGGCCAGGCTGAGATCGCTGCTGGTCGTCCGGCGCAGATGCTGCCGCCAGGCACGGTGAAATTGCTCGTTGGCCTGGAGGTCGATGGCAAAGGCAGTATCGACGTCACCGACGGCGCGATGCTTGACCGCGCGGTTATGTTCGGTGGTCGCGACGAGCACGTGCTCGGGCCCGTAACAGAACGGTGCCTGCGCGGATACCCGTTCCGCCAGGTCTAGCGCCTGGTCGGCCCGGCCGAGAAGCCGGAGCACTTCGGCGAGAACGGACATGGCCGCCAGCGTGTAGTTGTGCGTGCTGCCAAAGCGCTGCTGGTTGACGGCCACGCACAGTTCGGCTTCGGCTCGGGCTTCGTCGAGGCGCCCGAGCCGACGGAGCGTCATGGCGTAGTCGGTGCGCAGCCGGATGATCTCACGGTGCTCGGCCATCTCAAACAACGGCTGGATGTGCTCGATGGCCTCGGTAAGCGTGCGGGCCGACTCCGCGTACCGGCCGAGGAGCCGGAGGTCACGCGCGATCTGCCCGGCGGAAGACCAGGTCTCCCAGCGGCGATCGCCGAGGGTCCGGCGGCGTCGCCTGAAGGTGTCCGTATTCAGTTCCAGCGCGTCGTCGTAAAAACCGTTCAGGCGTTTGTCGATACCCAGGTTGTGCGCCGAACGCAGGGTGTTTTCATCGTCGTCGGTGAAGACCTGTTTGTGCAGTTCATAAAGGCGCTCATCGAGCTCGAGGGCTTCACCGTACTGGCCTGCGACACGCAGGTCGCAGGCATAGCTATTCGCCGTGACCAGGGTCTGCCGATCCGTTTCCGGGAAGGCCCCCTGGCAGCGCAGGTAGGTGGCCTCGTTGAGGGCCTGGGCCTCGTCCGACCGGCCCAGCTCGCGGAGCACGACCCCGAGCATCCGGCAGGCGTGGAGCGTCTGCCGGTCGTCCGGCCCAGGGGAAACCTCCCAGCGGCGGACGGCCTCATCCATGAGCTCCCGGCAGCCCGCGTGGTCACCTCGCTGGAACAGGAAGCGAGCTTCGTCGATGATCAGGCGCCGGGAGTCCGGGCTGTCCTGGTCGAACATCGCGGTAAAGCTCAGGTGCCGGTAAATGCTGGCGAACAGATACCAGTTGAGCTGATCATCGGGCCGGCCCGGGTTCGCGGCGACGAGCAGCCGGCAGACGAGATCCCGCATCTCCGCCTGCCCGGCGGTACTGAGCCGCTCGCGCAGCACCGCCTGGACCAGGCGGTGCTCGGTCAGCGTCTCGTTGCTCGCATCCACCTGGAGCAGCGCGTACTTGCCGACCTTCCGTATCGCCTCGTAGAAGTTCTCTTCCTCGCGGAACAGATTCCCCAGTTCCGGCGGGAGGTCCGGAGCACGCTGGAACGCCCAGAGCAAATGGTAGGGAATCGGTTCCGGCCCGAGGAAAGAACACAGCTGCACCAGCGCGGCGGCCTCGGGCGCTTCGCGTTGCAGGTGCTCGAAGGCCATCGTCCACGCGGCGACGATATCCAGGGTGTATCCCCGTGGGAGGTTCTCCTTGAGCAGCGCCGTCTTCCTGCGGTCCAGGAGCCGGAGGTACCTGCTGACCGACATGCCGCCGTTGACCTGCCACGTCATGGCCTGCTCCAGGGCGAGCGGCAGGTCACCTAGGCGCTCCGCCAGCCGGTCGGCGTCCTCTTCGCTGATGTTTGTCCCGTGCTGCCGGATAAGCCTGATGCTCTCGTCGCGGGTGAACTGCGGCACGAAGAAGGTTCGCGCCCATTCGTCCCACGCCTGGTTGCGCGAGGTGACCAGCCGGTGCCCGCCAGTGGGCGGCAGGTAGCGCATGATCTCTTCCGGCTGCTCCGCGTTGTCGATGACCAGCAGCCAGCGGCTGTAGGGCACACCCCGCCGGAGAGCTTCCATCACCCCCGCCAGGATGGCTTCCTGGTCCGCGTCGGCGGAAACGGGGAGCTTGAGGTGCGCGGCGAGGTCAACCAGGCCGTTCCGCAATTGGCCGGGAGCCCCGGCCGGTATCCAGCAGACGAGTTCGTATTCGGTGGCGAACCGGTAGACGTATTCGATCGCGATCTGCGACTTGCCCACCCCGCCGAGGCCGTACAGCGCTATCGGCACGAGCGCGGTGGTGAACCCGGTGCTCAGCTGCTTGCGGAGGGTAAGAAGCAATTCTTCCCGGCCGGTGAAGTGCGGATTGGGCATCGGAACGTTAAGCCACACCGCGGGCGCCTTGGGGGATGCGGCTGGTGTGTCAGGGCTAGCCATGGCGTGCACTCCTGGAGTAGCGAGAATAACCGATCGAAGGTCTGCGGAGTCCGCCTTAGCAGATTCCTGATCGCCAGACGCGATGGCGTGTGGCACGGAGGAAGGCAGCCCGTCGAACGGAACGGCAAGCTTGTCTCCAATTTCCCGGTAGCGGCCGCCCAAAGAACGGAGCACGGTTACCGCGATCGATGCGAAGGGTTCGGAAACGGTTATGCCCGAAGCGGGCCAGCGAGAATCTGGCCCTTGGGCGAGGAAGGAAGTGAAGGCGCGAGAGGCGCCGAATCTGTCGCCGATTATCTCGCAGGCGGAACGGAAGACGCGCAGGAGCTGCGCCCTCGACATCGACGAGACCAGCAACTGGCGTACGCCACGTGGGAAATCGAACACCACCCCGTCCCGGCCGGTCTCGGCACGGTGCAGCAGGCCGCTGACGAAGACCTCGGCAAGATCCGCGGGGCGAGATCCCGGCAACGTCTCCGACTGGAGCAATTGCAGGACCGGGAGGCTGAGCGGCGCCGTGGCCAGGTGCGAGGCCAGACGCATCGCGGTTGGTGAGGCCATCGACTGGAACGACGCGATCTGGTCTCGCGGCCCAGACTCATCATCTTGCGCCCGCGCGGCCAGCGGCGGGATACGGGAATACGTGGCCATGCCCGCGATGGGCTCCGTGCTTTCCCTGGCGAGCAGCGAGGCCCAGGGGGCAATCCACCGCCCGTCCAGCTCAAACGCCAGGATGGGTACGCCTGCGCCGGGCATATTCGGGTAACCCGGGCGCGGCGCCGCCTGCAACCGGGCCGGTCCCGCTTTCCCCGGGCGTGGGCTGACCCGGACCGGGACGAACGACACGCCGCAGCCCGGCCACAGCCGCTGCGGCATCACCTGCACGATCGCCAGCGTGGCCGTCCTGGCCAGCGGCTCCAGCGACCGCACGATGCTGCCCGTGCGCCAGCCGCGACCCACGCCATCGGTGACGATCAGCACCAGCCGGAAGTTTGCCGATGCCGCCAGCGGCGGCAGGTGAGCGGCGGGCTCGTCGGCGTTCAGGTCGGTGACCCGGATCTCAGCAAAAGCCCCGAGCTCGCCGAGTAGCGTCCGGAATTCGGCCACGACCTGGGACCACACCGTCATGGACAGGCTCGTGTCGCTCACGAGATCGAGATCAAGCCGCCGTTCGGCGCGTCCGGGCGGCCCGGCCACCCACCGCCGGAGTGGCTCGAGCGCAGCGCGGATTCCCGCCGAATCCAAGAGCGCGACAACAGGCGCGGATCCGTCGGCTGAACGAGCAGGAGTTTCGATCTGGTTGATACCATCCCCCCTTCTAGCCCGATGATCCGGTGCGGCGCGAGGCCAGGGCGAACCGGTCCGCCAAGTCCCAGACCAAGGTGAGATTTGCCCCTTCGCCCATATTCGCTCGTTCGGTCGCACTTGCGTTTCCCGGGTTAATGTTCGCGGCCTCCTGCCGCAGTTCCAAGATATACCCGGGCAATCCCAGGAAGCCGTGCCGGGAAACATACTGGTCGACCCGGGAAACAAGAGATTCCGAAATGGGCTCGTCGCGGCGCCAGAGCAGAACGGGAACGCCAGTCCGGATGGCAATAGAAATAGCGTCATTAGCGGGCACCCCGGGCAAGGGCGGCGGTCTCAGCATCCCCAGGACAGGCCGATCGGGGGACAACTGGCCGTACAGCCTGGTCGTCACGTGCTGCTCATCTTCCGGGTCTATCCACAATATCGCGGCCTGGTCGACGCCCAGTCGCACCGATTTTGTTTCCCACTGAGTTATACTGCGGTTCAGCAGGCTGGAATTCGTGGTCCGGTCCCAGATCCTGATGACGACAATATAGTCAATCCCCACCACGTGCGCGGTCGCCGATCTCTCGATTTCCCACTGATCTACTGGTTCGCTCAGCAGCGGGACCGGCAGCGTGAACTCCACGACAAGATTGCGTCTTATTGAACCAAGCGGATCTGTCCATATTTGCGATATGGCCGCATCAAAAAGCTGTGGTATATCCTCCCAGGGCACCGGTTCTACCGTGCGCCCCTCCGGCGGGTAGAGCAGCACCCCATGGACCACCCGCCCAGATTGGGCGGCATGCTGAAGGCTGATGCGCGGGAGGTAAAGATTACCGTCGGCACCGTCAGGCGTAATCTCGGTGAGCAGATATCCGCGGGTTACCGGCGAGCTCCACAGTTCGGAAGAAAACCGCAGCCGCTCTATCTGCTCGCGATCCAGATTGTCCCGCCGGGCCAGGGCATCTACCCATCTGTGCAGGTCAGTTGTTATATCCTCGGGTAGCTGACGGCACAAGATCTCGAGAAAATGGACGAGCGGGGGCAGGTCACCCATGGCGGGCATGGCCTCAAGCGCGCGCACGACCGACGGCAGCCGCAGCCAATCTATCTCCGGATGGCTAAGCTGCGGAACCGCCTCCCAGTAGCTGCGGATAACCATGTCGGCCCGGACCTGCGGATCGACCATATCGAGATGCCGATAGAGGTCATTACGCTCGCTCGGCTCTAGTAGCGGCGCTGGATCCAGTGCCTCGATGGCGGCTTTGATGGCCGCGAAGATGCCCTCGTCTTCAGCACGCTGAAACTTACCCAGATACTTCCCGAGAGAATCAAGCGCGCCCGGGTGCGCGGAACACGCATACACGATCGCCGAGGTGGAATTGAAATCGTCACTATCGACGTCGCTGTTGGCTAGGTAGAGGCGGCCGGCGAATAGGCTCTGCAAGGCCGCCGCGTAGAGGAGCCGATCCGCGGGGGAAAAGAAGGCGCTGTGCGCGTGCAGCAACCGGGCCAGGCGATCCAGTTTCTCGTCTTGCCGCAGGCTCCGGTCCGGCCTGCGCGGTGGCACCCCGGGCGGAGCAGGCTGGCACATGGGCTCCAGCGGCCGCCAGTAGCGGGAAATGACATCGGTGGGGATCATCCAGGCGGTCCGGTCCTCGGCCGCGGTGTCCTCCGCGACCACGCAGCCGATGACCCGGCCGTCGTCTTCGTCGATCACCCCGGCGCCGCTGTACCCGGCACGGATGCGCTTACCAGTGAGGGTCGGCGCGTCCAGCTGGATCCACTCGAGCCTGGGGCCGGCCCGACCGACCAGGCGAGCACGCGACCAGGTACCGGACGAATAAGGGGGCGGATACCCGAGAACCTCGATGACCGGGCGCTCGCTCATCCGGTTGGCGAGTGGGCCGACCAGCCGCAGCGGCGCCGGCGTGGCCTGGATGGTGTCTTGGTCGACGAGTTGAAGTACCGCCAGGTCGCCAGCTTCCGCCTGTTTGGGGAACCAGCCACCGTCCAGCACCTGCACCCGGTGAATGCGGCTGTCGGCGGAATGCGGGAAAATAACAGGTATGTAATCATGAGGTACGTCATCAACCGGCCGCCCGGCGATGACGGCCTCCCCAATGGCCTGCTGAACGACGTGCGCGCAGGTCACAATCTTTCCCTCGCCGATGTACACCCCAAGGCCCACTGGCGCTTCCTCGGCTATGGACAGTATTCTTGCGTGCCAGGGAATAGCATCAGCCACTGACCGGCTCCGGGATAAGCCGAGCGACCGAGATCCGTGCCCGGGAAAAGAGCCCGGCCTGGCGAACTTGATCTACAGATGAGACGCCACGAGCAAGATTTATGATCTTTCCAGGCCCGCTGCCGTCCGCATCCGAACGGAAACAGACGTGTCTCGCCACTCCACCCCCCAACAAGCCTGCACTTCATCGCAAACCGGTTCTGCCGTACGACAAGCTAAGGACGCCGATCGTTGCCTATAGCGTACTAGCCGCTATGGGGCGATTAAATACTTTGTTGCAAAAGTGACCTGGGTTGCCTAGCAGGTGATTAGCGATGACCGCGGGACTCGGCGCCTAACGGGCCAGATCACCGGGGGTACCGACAGGACACCACCGCCGCCGGGCGGCCGATGGTCAAGGGCGCCGCCCGGCCTGCTCGTCGGTGCCGTCGTCGCCTTGCCGCCAGTTCCGGGCGAGGGCGACGAGGCCGCGAACCACTTCGGGAGGCAGCCCCGGAGTGCTCGCGATGTGCCACAGCGTCGGGTCCTCGTATTCGGCCTGCCCGAGGTCCGGCGACCCCACCTTCGGTTCCCCGCCTGCCAGTATCCGCCGGCACGAACCCGGGGCCCAGCCGAGCC
>Ga0302326_10020957_pt1 | contig 13423 bp, 10 predicted proteins | sample Palsa_T0_3_FD_202264 | JGI IMG/M metagenome (GOLD analysis project Ga0302326, IMG submission 202264) | Peat permafrost microbial communities from Stordalen Mire near Abisko, Sweden - Palsa_T0_3 | ecosystem: Environmental > Terrestrial > Soil > Palsa > Peat permafrost | place: Sweden: Abisko... | reverse complement strand
CTCACAAGAATTTGTACTGTTGTTTACAGCGTCCGGTGGCCGGCCGACGTTTGCCGGGCTTCATCGGGAAGTAGGTTCAGTGACTGATCCGCAGGCACCTGCCGCTGTCTGGCGCGCAGTGCGGAATCTGCCCGACTTCTGGCGGCTACTGCAATTGCGCGCCGCAAGCCAATTCGGCGACGGGCTCTTTCAGGCCGGTCTGGCCGGGGCGCTGCTGTTCAATCCCGAACGGGCCAGCCGTCCGCTGGAGATCGCCGGCGCTTTCGCGGTGCTGTTTCTGCCGTACTCGCTGCTGGGTCCGTTCGCCGGTGCCTTGATGGACCGCTGGGATCGTCGGCTGGTGCTGATCGCTGCCAATGTGGGTCGGGTGGCCTCGGTCGCGGTGGTGGGCGTCTGCCTGGCAATCGGTGCCCGCGATTTGGCCGTGCTGTGCGGAGCGCTGGTGGTCAACGGGCTCGCCCGGTTCGTCTCGTCGGGTTTGTCGGCTGCGCTGCCCCATGTGGTGCCCCGCGAGGAGGTCGTGACGATGAACTCGCTGGCCTCGGCGACCGGTGCGGTCGCGGCGTTCCTCGGCGCCAACTTCATGCTCGTGCCGCGGGCGATCTTCGGCTCCGGCGACCGCGGATCGGCGTCGATCATTTTCATCGTCAGCGTTCCGCTGCTGATCTCGCTGCTGCTGTCGCTGCGATTCGCCGCGCACGTTCTGGGCCCCGACGACACCCGACGGGCGGTGCACGGTTCAGTCCTCTACGCCGTCGTCACCGGCTGGGTACACGGCGTGCGGACCGTGCTGGACCGTCCCACCGTGGCCGCCACACTTGCCGGGCTGGCTGCACACCGCATGGTGTTCGGCATCAACTCGCTGCTGGTGCTGTTGCTGGTGCGTAGCCGCGACCACCCCTCGATCTCCGCGCTGGGCAGCGCGATGCTGTTCGTCGCCGCCGCCGGCATCGGATCGTTTCTGGCGAACCTCATCACGCCGCCCGCGGTGCGTCGGTGGGGCCGGTACGCCACGGCCAACGGCGCACTGGCGATCGCCTCGCTCATCGAGATCAGCGGTGTCGGCTTGCAGCTGTCGGTGTTGGTGACATGCGGCCTCCTGCTCGGCGGCGTCGGCCAGATACTGAAGTTGTGTGCGGACACCGCGATCCAGGTCGACGTGGACGACGCGCTGCGCGGACACGTTTTCGCCGTGCAGGATTCGTTGTTCTGGGTCGCGTTCATCGGTGCGATCACCGTGGCCGCGATAGTGATTCCGGCCAACGGACACTCGCCGTTGCTGGTCGCCGCCGGCGCCGCCGTCTATCTCTGCGGGCTGGCCGCCCACGGTGTCGTCGGGCGGCGCGTCGCGAATCGATAAGGTACTCAGATGGCCAACCTGCAGCAGATCGTCGACGACTTGCGCGCGGAGAGTGACGAACTCGATGCGCTGGTCGCGCCGCTCTCCGATGTCGGCTGGACCGCGCCCACACCCGCCGCGGGGTGGACGGTGGCTCACCAGATCGGGCATCTGCTGTGGACGGACCGCGCCTCGCTCAGCGCGGTCAACGACGAGGCGGCCTTCGCAGACTTGTTGAACACCGCGTCGGGCGATCCGATCGGCTTCGTCGACACCGCCGCCGATGAGCTCGCCGCGGTCGCGCCCGCCGAGCTGCTCGCCGACTGGCGGCTCACCCGCACGCGGCTGCACGACGCACTGCTGACGGTCCCGGACGGCCGCAAGCTGCCGTGGTTCGGGCCGCCGATGAGCGCGTCGTCGATGGCGACCGCGCGGATGATGGAGACCTGGGCGCACGGGCTCGACGTGGCCGACGCTCTCGGCGTGACCCGGCCTGCCACCGCCCGGCTGCGATCAATCGCCCATATCGGGGTTCGCACCCGCGATTTCGCGTTCGTCATCAACGGCCAGCAGCCGCCGACCGAGCCGTTCCGGGTGGAGCTGCGCGCGCCGGACGACAGCATCTGGTCGTGGGGGCCGGACGATGCGGCGCAACGCGTCACCGGCCGCGCCGAAGACTTCTGCTTTCTGGTCACCCAGCGGCGTCCACCACGGGAACTTGACCTGACCGCCGACGGCCACGACGCCGTGCGCTGGCTGCCGATCGCGCAGGCTTTCGCCGGGCCGCCGGGCGGTGGTCGATGAGCTCCGCCCAAGGCCGGAGCGGCGGTCGATAGCCGTGAGCGACGCCCTGACGATCCTGCCGCGGGAGCTGACCGAGGGACTCAGCGACGACGTCCGCGCTGCTCCCCCGCCGCCCACGCCGGTGCTGGCCGAGCCCTATGCGCTGCGGCTGGTCGATCCCGACACCGACGCCGAGTTGATCTCGCGTTGGATGAACATGCCACACCTGGTCGAGGCGTGGGAATCGGATTGGCCGGCGTCGCGGTGGCGGGACTACCTGCGCGCCCAAGTCAACGGCGACTATTCGCGGCCCTTCGTCGGCAGCATGCACGGCGAGGAGGCCGGCTACGTCGAAGTGTACCGTGCCGCAAAGGATTCCATTGCGCCCCGTTATGACGCCGACCCCTATGACGTCGGGTTGCACGCGGCCATAGCCGAGCTGTCGATCGTCAACAAAGGCCTGGGTCCGTTCCTGCTGCCACGCATCGTCGCCAGCGTCTTCGAGGTCGAACCCCGTTGCCGCCGAATCATGTTCGACCCCGACCACCGCAACATCTCGGCGCGTCGGCTGTGCGAATACGCGGGGTGTACGTTCCTCGGCGAGCACGACATGAGCAACCGCCGGATGGCGTTGTACGCCTTGCCGCGGACTCCGGCCGACGTGCCGGTGCAGCGCTAGCTCGGCGTGCCGCCCATCAGCTCGGCGTAGCCGTCGTAGTCGGGCTTCATCGCCGCGGCCACCAGTTCCCACAGCACCTCGTCGGTGCCGCCGCCCACCCGGGCCAGCTTCATGTCGCGCCACCACCGACCGAGCGGGGTCTCGTCGACCAAATAGCCTGCGCCGCCGAAGATGTGCATGCACTCGGACAGCACCTCTTCGCCCAGCCGCGCGGCGGTCACCTTCACCGCTGCAGCGGACCGCAGATCGAGTCGGCCGTCGTTGGCGATGCCGTTGAGGCCGTGCCGAAGTAGGTCGACACGGGCCTGCAGGTCGGCGATCCGCAGCCGCAGCGCCTGGTGCTCGAACAGCGTCGAGCCGAACTGCTTGCGCTCCATCATCCGGGCGTGAGTGATGCCGAGCGCTCGCTGGCAACCGGCCGCGACTTGGCCCGCGATCGACATCCGCTCATGTGCCAGGCCCCAGGAGATCGCGGCCAAACCCGTTCCCGGACGGGCTATCAACGCATCAGCGGGCACCCAGGTGTCGATGTGTACCGCGGCGGTGTCCAGTGGCCCGGCGCCGACTTTCCGGTAGGGCAGTTGCACGTCGGTCTGCGACACCGGAACGGCGATCACCAGCACGTTGCCGTGACGGCTGCTCTCGTCGTGATCGACACCGCGGGCCACCACCATGATGTGGTCGGCAACCGGGGACAGCGACACATACTTTTTGACGCCGCGGACCGCGAATCCGTCACGTTCAGAACGGACTTCGGTCTGCACGATCTGCAAATCCGAACCACCCGACTCCTCGGATGCGCCGATGCACAGCACCGCTTCGCCGCGGATCGCCTGTTCACAGATGTTCTTCAGGTACTCCGAGCGGCCGAAGCGGCGCAGGATGGAGATCGCCGAGTCGTGCAGGCTGACGCCGACGCCGATGCCGGCCGAGCCGAGCCGACCCAGAGAGAACGCGAGCGCGACCAGCTTGGCGACGTCGGGTTGCTGACCGTTAAGCCACTTCTGCGCGAACACGCCGCGCTCACCGAGGTGCTCGATCAATTTGCGCGGAAAACGTTCGCTGGCTTCGGCTTCGGCGGTCCACACGGTCACCTGGTCGTCGAACACGTCATCGAGCAGTGCCCGGTATTCGTCGATGGTCAGTTCCGCGGTCCCGGTCATGAGGTCGCCGTCGCCACATTCCGCTTGACTTCCAGGCGCCGCAGCTTGCCTGACGAGGTACGCGGCAGCGAGCCGGGTCGGACGAACACCACGTTGGCGGGCACGATGCCGCATTCGGAAGCCACCTTGGCAACCAGCTCACTACGGGCGCCGGCCTCGTCGGGGCCGCGGAATTCGGCGGTGATCACCAATCCCGGCCGGGTCGAATCCTCGTCGGCGCCCACCGCGACCACGGCTCCCTCACGCACACCGCGTATTTCGGCGGCGACGCGCTCGATCTCGGCCGGGAAAACGTTGCGGCCCGCGATGGTGATGATCTCTTTGGCCCGTCCGCAGACGACCAGTCCGTCGTCGGTGAGGTAGCCCAGGTCTCCGGTCGGAAACCAGGCGCCGGGCTGCAGTGGAGCCTCGCCGAGGTAGCCCGACATCATCGAGGTACCGCGGATCTCGATCTCGCCGACGTCGCGGTCGGGCAGCTCAGCAGTGCGCTCGGAGGCGGCGCCGATCTGGACCTCCATTCCGGGGATCGGCGAGCCCAGGATGGCGTGTCGCCGTGTTCCGGTTGTCTCCGAACCCACTGCGGGCGAAGTTGTTTCGTCGTACAGCAAGCCGGTTCCGGAGGCGGGAATGGTGACCGCACACGTCGATTCGGCCAGCCCGTACGACGGCGCGAGCGCGCCGGCGTCAAACCCGAACGCGCTCAACGCATTCGCGAAGCGCTCCATCGCCGCGCAGTCGACGGGTTCGCCGCCGCTGATCGTCACCCGCACCCGTCCCAGGTCGACATCGGACACCAGCCGCGCGTACTTGCCGATCATGCTGTAAGCCATGTTCGGCGCCGCGGTCATCGTGGCGCTGCTCTCACTGAGCCAGCGCAGCCACCGGAACGGCGACGCGGCGAATGCCGCGGTGGGGGCCAGCCAGAGCGGTGACCCGGTCAGCGCACCGCTGAGCAGAAACGTCAGACCCATATCGTGGTAGAGCGGCAGCCAGGTGCACCCGACATCGGCCGCGGAGTCGACACCGAAGCGGGTGATCAGGCCATGCACGTTGTTCAGCACCGCCTCGGGCGACAGCTGCGCGGTGCGCGGAGTGCCGGTGGATCCCGCGGTGCCCTGCAGGACCGCGGCTGTGCCCGCCGCAGTCTCGGCTGGCACGAAGGTCGTCGACAGTTCACCTCGCGGGGCGTCGCCGACATCGAGCACCGTCGGCCCGCCGGCGAAGGCGGTGCCCTGCAACAGATCAAGCTCGGGGCCGCGGCTGAACACCGTGCGCACGCCGACGCCGACGAATCGGGTCAGCGTCGCGTGTGCCCACGTCTGCGCATCAGCGCCACGCACCGGCCCGGGCAGGATCGACACGCTCTGCCCGGCCAGCCAGGTGCCCTGGATAGCGGCGACGAAATCCGCAGTCGGCTCGCCGACCAGGCCGACCGCGCCCAAGTGCGGCTCGTCGAGTACGCGCGTGGCGATGCTCTCGGCGCGAGCGTGGACCTGTTGCCACGGATGCCGTATCCAGGCGTCAGCTTCCCTGTCGAAGACGACGAGATCGTCGGCCGAGGTGCACATCGCCCTGGACACGGCGGCGGCCAGCACGCTCACTTGCCGACCTGGACCTTCGCCCGGATGACGCCTTCCAGGTCGCCGACGGTGTCGCAACCCAGCAGCTCCTGCTCGGACACCGCGACGCCGAGCTTGTCCTCGATCGCCACCATGCCCACCGCGAAAGCCACCGAATCCAGGCCCACATCGTCTACCAACCGCGATTCCCAGGTCACCCGGCTGATGTCGACGTTGAGGTCGTCACGCAGGATCTCGGTCAGGGCAGTGCTCACCGAGTCGGCATGTGACTCCTCCACGTTCATGGGCCGCCACAGTACCGGGCCGCCGCAGCGAACGGGAACCTACGTTTTCGGCGCCAAAGCGCTGGCCGCATCGGCGGTCCCGTCGCCGTCGACGTCGGTGAGCTTGACGTCCCAGCGCCCATCGCCATCGGTGTCGACGTAGCCCGTTACGCCGTTCTCCCCGGAGCTGATGGCGCGGTCGGCCAGGCCGTTGCCGTCGCTGTCCAGCAACCGGATGCCGGCCTGCCCGTCGGCGCCGAAGTCGGTCAGCGGGCCGCCGGTGTGCTCGACGCCGTCGAGGCCGAACCAGCGCAGCGCGGGGCCCGACCGCGCCGGACGGTCCGAGGCCACCGTCCAGGAGCCCGAGCCGTCGTCGGTGAAGTAGTCCGCCCTGCCGTGCACGTCGAGCACGGCATGGTCGCCAATGCCGTCTCCGTCCAGATCGGCCAGGGCGTCATCGGTCAATCCGTCGCCGTCGATGTCCAGGCTGACCGCGTCGAGTTGACCGTCGCCGTTGAGGTCGAGGTCTGGTGTGCGGTCCCATATCGTCGCCGCGCCGTCACCGGCGCTCAGGCAATACTCCATGCCCTCACCGACGCGGGCCGGCCGCTATTGGTTCCCGCGAGCTTGCCACCAGGACATCAGCTCGGCTGTCGCCTCGTCGTGCGTCAGCGGCCCACGATCCAGCCGCAGCTCCTTGAGATGACGCCACGCCTCCCCCACCTGCGGGCCTGCCGGGATGCCCAGCAACTCCATGATCTCGTTGCCGTCCAGATCGGGGCGCACCCGCTGCAGGTCCTCTTTGGCGGCCAGCTCGGCGATGCGCGCCTCGAGGTCGGCGTAGTTGGCCTGCAGCCGGGCGGCCCGGCGTTTGTTGCGGGTGGTGCAGTCGGCGCGCACCAGCTTGTGCAGTCGGGGCAGCAGCGGACCGGCGTCGGTGACGTAGCGGCGCACCGCGGAGTCGGTCCACTTGCCGTCGCCGTAGCCGTGGAACCGCAGGTGCAGATACACCAGCTGCGAGACGTCGTCGATGAGGTGCTTCGAATACTTCAACGCGCGCAACCGCTTTCGGACCATTTTGGCGCCTACGACCTCGTGGTGGTGAAAGCTGACTCCACCGTCGGGCTCGTGCTTGCGGGTGGCCGGCTTGCCGATGTCGTGCAGCAGCGCCGCCCAGCGCAGAACCAAGTCGGGCCCGGCATCCTCCAAGGCGATGGCTTGGCGCAACACCGTCAGAGAATGCTGGTAGACGTCCTTGTGCTGGTGATGCTCATCGATGGTCATCTGCATGCCGCCGACGTCGGGCAGCACCACCTCGCCCATCCCGGTTTGCACCATCAGGTCGATGCCGGCGACCGGGTCGTTACCGACCAGCAGCTTGTCCAGTTCGGCGGCCACCCGCTCGGCGGTGATCCGGCCGAGCTGAGGCGCCATCTCGTCGATCGCCGTCCGCACCCGCGGCGCGACCGCGAAACCGAGTTGCGAGACGAACCGCGCGGCCCGCAGCATCCGCAGCGGATCGTCGCCGAAGGAATCCGCCGGCTTCGCGGGGGTGTCCAGCACGCGCGCCCGCAACGCGGCCAAACCGCCCAGGGGATCGACGAATTCGGCCGCGCCGGCCTCGGTAACCCGCACTGCCATCGCGTTGACGGTGAAATCGCGGCGCACCAGATCGTCGTCGAGCGAATCACCGAACCGCACCTCCGGGTTGCGTGACACCCGGTCGTAGCGATCGGCCCGGAACGTCGTGACCTCGAGCCGACGATCGTTCTGCTCGGCGCCGACGGTGCCGAATTCGATGCCGGTGTCCCACAGCGCGTCGGCCCACGGTCGCAGCAATTTCTGCGTCACTTCGGGGTGCGCGTCGGTGGCGAAGTCCAGGTCCCCGGTGTCGAGTCGGCCCAGCACCGCGTCGCGCACCGAGCCGCCGACTAGATACAGCTCGTGGCCGGCCTTCGCGAACAGCGACCCCAGCTCGCGCAGGACGTCCGCGTGCCTGTTCAACGCGACCGCGGCCGCGGCCAGCAGCTCGGCGTCGTCAGAGGGTTGCGGCACGCAAGGAGCGTAGTCCGGCTCCGCCTCGGCCCGTTCCGGCCCGCATCGTCGACCGGACGGAGACTAGTCCGCCAGTAACAGGCCGCTCACTTCCGGCGAGTGCGGCCGGGGGCGTATCAGCACGCCAGCTACTATCGCTTGGGTGTCCGACGGCGAAAAATCGCAACCCCGTCGGCGTCGGGGAAGGCGCCGCAGCCGGCGCCCAGCGGGGTCAGGCGAGAACCAAACTACCGGCAGTGAGCCGATTGATGGCGGATCGTCGGCCGCCGCCGCCAAATCCAGCCAACGCCGGCCAGCTCGCGGTGGGCCGGAACGCCTGCGTACCGTGCATGAGACCTCGGCGGGCGGGCTGGTCATCGACGGCCTCGACGGGCCCCGCGAAGAGCAGGTCGCCGCGCTGATCGGCCGCGTAGACCGGCGCGGCCGGATGCTGTGGTCGCTGCCCAAAGGCCACATCGAACAGGGTGAGACAGCCGAACAGACCGCGATCCGCGAGGTCGCCGAAGAGACGGGGATTCACGGCAGCGTGTTGGCGTCGCTGGGCCGCATCGACTACTGGTTCGTCACCGACGGACGCCGGGTGCACAAGACCGTGCACCACTATCTGATGCGCTGCTCGGGTGGAGAACTCTCCGACGAGGATGTCGAGGTCGCCGAGGTGGCGTGGGTGCCGATCCCCGAGCTGCCGTCGCGGCTGGCCTACGCCGACGAACGCAAGCTGGCCGAGGTCGCCGACGAGCTGATCGACAAGCTGCAGACCGACGGTCCGACGGCGCTGCCGCCGCTGCCACCCAGTTCGCCGCGACGTCGTCCGCAAACTCATTCGCGGACCCGAATCCGTCGACCCGACGAGTCCGTTCGCGGCCGCCAGAACGGTCGCGGTTCCGGCCCGTGACAGGTTCCCGGCTCCGGCAGGCCGCCTTGATGCGCCTCGTTGCGGTAGTCGGCATCCTGATTGGTTTGGAGGCCGTGTTCACCGCCGTGCCACACGCCGCCGCGGGCGAGCCCGGCGCAACGCCGTTCGTCCAGGTGCGCATCGATCATGTGACCCCGCAAGTCGCGACCACCACCAGCGAGCAGGTGGTGACCGTCCAGGGGACGGTGACCAACATCGGCGACAGGCCGGTCCGCGACGTGATGCTCCGGCTCGAACACGCCGCGGCCGTGACCACGTCGGTCGGTCTGCGCAGCAACCTCGACGGTGATACCGACCAGTACGAGGCTGCCGAAGACTTCGTCACCGTCGCACCGGAGTTGAAGCGCGGCCAGAAGATCGGCTTCTCGCTGTCGGCACCGATGCGGTCAGCGGCCAAGCATTCCCTCGACATCTCCGCGCCCGGCGTCTACCCGCTGCTGGTCAACGTCAACGGCACACCCGACTACGGCGAACCGGCGCGGCTGGACAACGCCCGGTTCCTGTTGCCGGTGGTGGGGGTTCCGCCGGATCCGCAGGAGGCCTCCGGCGACGCGATGGGCGTCGCGCCGGACACCTCGAAGCCGTCGCCGGTCACCATGCTGTGGCCGCTCGCGGACAAGCCCAGGTTGGCGCCCGGCGTGCCGGGCGGCACGATCCCGGTGCGGTTGAGCGACGACGACCTGGCGACGTCGCTGGCCGTCGGCGGCCGGTTGGACATCCTGCTGTCGGCCGCCGAGTTCACCACCAACCACGACGTCGACCCCGATGGCGCCGTCGGCCGCGCGCTGTGTCTCGCCGTCGATCCCGACCTACTGGTCACCGTCAACGCGATGGGTGCGGGCTACGTCGTCTCCAACTCACCCGACGGTCCCGGGCAGATGCCGGGCACCCCCACCCATCCGGGCACCGGACAGGCCACGGCGATCACCTGGTTGAACCGGGTGCGGGCGCTGGCGCACCGGATGTGCGTCGCGCCGCTCCCCTACGCCCAGGCCGACCTCGACGCGGTCCAGCGGGTCGGCGACCCCGTGCTCACCGCCACCGCTACCGGCGGCGCTGCCGACATCGTCGATCAGATCCTCGGGGTCGCCTCGGTCCGGGGCGCCACCCTCATTCCCGACGGGTCGTTGACACGGAGAGCCGTGGATCTGTTGAGCGCCAACAACAGCACTGTGGTGATCGCCGCCGCCGATTCCTCGGTCGGCGACTCGAATGCGCCCACACCGCCGATCGCCGACACCGCGCCGCGCCGGCTGTCGCCGCAGGTGGTGCTCGCGCCGTTCGACCCCGCCGTCGGCGCCGCGTTCGGCGCGACCGGTTCGGATCCCGTCGCGCCGCCGTACCTGAACTCCGCGCTGGCGATCCGGCTGCAGCATGACTCCGAGATCGCCCGCAGGCAAGACGCGCTCAGTTCGATGCTGTGGCGCGCGCTCGAGCCGAAAGCTCTGCCGCGCAATCAGATTCTGCTGCCGTCGACCACCTGGAAGCTGAGCTCCGACGACGCCGGCGCCATCCTCACCACGCTGGCGACCGCGATCCGGTCGGGCTTGGCCGTGCCGCGACCCCTGCCCGCGCTGATCGCCGACGCGTCCGCCGTCCCGCCGGTCAACGCGACCCCGCATCCTGCCACCGAAGCCGCCGGCAGGCGAGGCCGTTTCACCGACGCCGTCGTCGCCAACATCTCCGCCGACGTGGGCCGGCTCTCCGGGCTCAGTGCGGCGTTGACCACCGATGTCCGCACCGGCCTCACTGGCGTCAGCTACACCGCACCGCTGCGCGAGGACACCTTGCGGGCGATCAGCCAGGCCGACCGGCCCGACAGTCGCAACGGGCTCGCGCAGCAGCGGCTACAGGTCGTCGGCGACTCGATCGATGACCTGTTCGGCGCGGTGACCATCGTCAAACCGGCCGGGGCCTACACGCTGGCCACCGAACACAGTCCGGTGCCGCTGGTCCTGCACAACGGGCTGGCTGTGCCGATCCGGGTGCGGCTCTACGTCGACGCACCCCCCGGGATGGCGGTCACCGACCTCGGCGAGATCGAGCTGCCGCCGGGATACCTGCCGCTGCGGGTGCCGATCGAAGTGAACTTCACCCAGCGCGTTGCGATCGACGTCGCCCTGCATACCGCCGCCGGTGTGCCACTGGGCGAGCCGGTGCGACTGTCGGTGCACTCCAACGCCTACGGCAAGGTGCTGTTCGCCATCACGATGAGCGCCGGCGCGGTGCTGTTTGCGCTCGCGGGACGACGGCTGTGGCACCGGTTCCGCGGCCAGCCCGATCCCGCCGACCTCGACCGCCCGGATCCACCGGACGCGGATCAGTACATGAACGAAGAGCGACGCGCATGAACCCCGCCGGCCAGCCCGCTCCGGCACCGCCACGCCGCCCGAAGCACAGCCTGGGGCCGCCGACCGGTCCGCTGCCCCCGACCGGGCACGTGCCGGCACAAAACACCTCTCCCCAACCGCGTCCCGAGCTCTCCGATGCCGCGCTCGTGTCGCGTTCGTGGGGAATGGCGTTGGCAACCCTGGTCAGCCGGCTCACCGGATTCGCCCGGATCGTCGTGCTCGCCGCGATCCTGGGCGCCGCGCTGTCCAGCGCGTTCTCGGTGGCCAACCAGCTGCCGAACCTGGTCGCCGCGCTGGTGCTCGAGGCGACGTTCACCGCGATCTTCGTGCCGGTGCTTGCCCGTGCCGAACAGGACGACGCGGACGGCGGCGTCGCGTTCGTGCGGCGACTGGTGACGCTGGCGACCGTCGTGTTGCTGGGCACCACGCTGCTGTCGGTGGCCGCGGCGCCCATGCTGGTCCAGCTGATGCTGGGCCGCAGCCCCCAAGTGAACGAGCCGCTGACGACGGCGTTCGCCTACCTGCTCCTACCCCAGGTGATCTTCTACGGGCTGTCGTCGGTGTTCATGGCAATCTTGAACACCCGCAACGTGTTCGGGCCGCCGGCCTGGGCGCCGGTGCTCAACAACGTCGTCGCGATCGCCACCCTGGGCGCCTACCTCCTTGCACCCGGTCAGTTATCCGTGGACCCGGTGCAGATGGGCAACACCAAGCTGCTCATCCTGGGGATCGGGACGACGCTGGGCGTGTTCGCGCAGGCCGCCGTGCTGCTGGTTGCCATCGGCCGGCAGCGCATCAGCCTTCGCCCGCTGTGGGGTATCGACGCCCGGCTCAAACGCTTCGGCGCAATGGCCGCGGCGATGGTGTTGTACGTCCTGATCAGCCAGATCGGTCTGATCGTCACCAACCAGATCGCCAGCACGGCAGCGGCCTCGGGCCCGGCGATCTACAACTACACCTGGCTGGTGTTGATGCTGCCGTTCGGCATGATCGGTGTGACCGTGCTGACGGTGGTGATGCCGCGGCTGAGCCGCAACGCCGCCGCTGACGACACCTCGGCCGTGCTCGCCGATCTCTCGCTGGCCATCCGATTGACGATGATCACCCTGATCCCGACGGTGGCGTTCATGACCGTCGGCGGGTCGGCGATGGGCAGTGCACTCTTCGCCTACGGCCATTTCGGCGACGTCGATGCCGGCTACCTGGGCGCGGCGATCGCGTTGTCGGCGTTCACGTTGCTTCCCTATTCGGTGGTGTTGCTGCAGTTGCGCGTCTTCTATGCCCGCCAGCAGCCGTGGATACCGATCGCGATCATCGTGATCATCACGACCGTCAAGATCGCCGGGTCGCTGGTGGCTCCGCACCTTACCGACAAGCCCGAGCTCGTCGCGGGCTATCTGGGACTGGCCAACGGCCTGGGTTTCGCGGCCGGCGCAATAGCCGGCTACGTCTTGTTGCGCAACGCGCTGCGACCGCCGAGCGGTCATTTGATCGGTATCGGCGAAACACGGACCATCCTGGTGACTACCACCGCATCGCTGCTGGCTGGGTTGGTCGCCTATGTGGCCGACGTGATGCTCGGCATGCAGCGGTTGACCGCCTACGGCGGCGGCGTTGGGTCACTGCTGCGGCTGTTCGTGCTCGCGGTGATCATGCTGCCGATCGTGGCGCTGGTCATGCTGCGCGCGCAGGTACCGGAGGCCGCGGCGGCGGGGGCGGTGTTACGCCGGTGGATCGGTAAGGCACCGGCCCGCGGGAAGGCCGGTCGCTTGCCGCCCGCGGGCGCCGCCGCGCCCGCTTCCGGCAGGTCAGCACCCGTCACCGCCGGCGCAGTAAGCAGCGGCGATCGATTGTTGCGTGCCGGTATCGTCACGTACCCTGAGCGAAGCACTCCGTCCAGTCGGGCGGACTATCCGGCAACAGAATCCGTCCGGCGCACGCGTCCGGAGCAACCGCCCGGGGAGGGGATGAGGAGAGGACCGGGGATGACTGACCGCCCATCGGACAGCACCTCATCCAAGGCTGCCTCTGGCCCTGCCGAACTGTCCAGATCGTCTGCGGCCGACGCTTTCCATCCCGACGTACCGACCGATCTTCGGGTCGAGACCGTCGCCGCGCCGGGGGGCCCGACTGCCGCCAACGGCGGGTCGTCCGATCCCGTTCTCGACCCCACCGCTCTCCCGCACGACGAGACGGCCACCGAATCGGCGGGCCAACAGGACGAACAGGCCCTGGTCCCGGGCGCCAGCATCGCCCGCGGCCGCTACCGGTTGTTGATGTTCCACGGCGGCGCT
>Ga0302326_10020955_pt1 | contig 13424 bp, 11 predicted proteins | sample Palsa_T0_3_FD_202264 | JGI IMG/M metagenome (GOLD analysis project Ga0302326, IMG submission 202264) | Peat permafrost microbial communities from Stordalen Mire near Abisko, Sweden - Palsa_T0_3 | ecosystem: Environmental > Terrestrial > Soil > Palsa > Peat permafrost | place: Sweden: Abisko... | reverse complement strand
TAGAATTGCTTGCGATACAGGATGTCGAGGCCAAGCGTCGGCTCGTCCAGCACCAACAATTTCGCGTCAATGGCCATGACCAGTGCGAGGTGAAGCTGGGTCACCATGCCCTTCGACAATTCACTTACTTTACTGTTGCGAGGAATGTCTGTCTTCGCCAGAAAACTTTCCGCCTCGGCGCGATCAAATCGTGGATGCACGCCGGCGACATATTCGAGCGCCTGCGCCACCCGGATCCACCGCGGCAGCACGGCGACGTCGGCAATGAAACAGACATCGCGCATGAGCTGGTCGCGGTCGGTCCAGGGGTTGCGTCCGAGCACCTTCAGTTCTCCCTGATACGCGGTAAGACCGAGAATCGCGTTGAGTGCGGTGCTCTTGCCTGCGCCGTTGGGGCCAATGAGCCCCAGAATGCGGCCCTCCTCGACACGCAAATCAATGCCATCCAGGGCGATGGTTGCGCCGAAAGCCTTGCGGAGACCGCGTGCTTCTATCACTGGCCTGGCTTGGACTGTCATCCTTTCGGCTCCTCTTCCGAAACATTCGTCGCAGGGGCGGGCAACGACGGAGTTGTGCTGTTCAAGAGCTCCTCCGCTTTCAGGCCCAGCCGCTGAATAGTGGAGTAAACTCGCGGCCATTCTTCAGCAAGAAATTTCTGGCGTTCGCCCTGCAGCAGCAGATTGCGCGCCCCCGCATTGATGTACATGCCCCGACCTCGCCTGCTCTCGACCAGTTGCTCGTCGACCAGTTGTTGATAGCCCTTGAGAACCGTGAGCGGATTGACCCGATACTCCGCTGCGACATTGCGCACCGAAGGCAGCGGATCGCCCTCTTTGAGCACGCCGTCGAGTATCATCGCGACCACGCGGTCGCGAAGCTGGCGGTAAATCGGCTGACTGTCGTTCCACTCACGGTCCATCATATTTTCCAGATCATCGTTACCAGACCTGCTACGCGCCTTCAGTTCGTCCTGTGCAGCTCGACGTGCGCGTGTATCGGCTTGTCCCCCATCATGAACGTCCAATCCTCGAGATGATGGTTGGCGTCGATTAGGGTGATCACGGAATGGTGCATATGCATCTCCGTGCTGCCGCTGATGTCCTTGAGCTCGAACTCGACGGTCTTGCCGTCGGGGGTCATCTTGCCGGTCATGCGTGGCCGGTTCCCTGCGTCGCAATAGTGAACCAGCATGAGCTGGTCTCCGTCAACGTAGAGCATCGTGACCGGATGGTCGTACTTGGTCGCATCTAACGGTGTTCCTGCTTCCTGCATCTCGTGTACGAGGACATTTCCCCGCGAGGTCACGCGCAGCGAGACATGCATCGGCTTACCGCCGGACATCTCCGGAATCTCGGGGACGGTGACCGGGCCTTCCCACTCTCCCGCCAGACTTTTCATGGTTGCGAAGGACTTCTGCGCCTCTGACAGCACAGGAGCCACGGAGGCCTTTTGCGCGTCGGACTGCGCGAAAGCGGCAGCGGAAAGAGACAGCAGAACGACTGGTAACATAGAACGAAGGGATTTCATGTTCCATTCTCCTTTAGGCTCTTCTTTACGTTTGAGTCAGGGCTAATCGGGCACGCCGACGGACCTGCATCTAGTGATCTAGTTAACTATAACAGCACATCACATTGCAAGCTCTATTTTGGAAAATCTTTTGCCGGGAGCAGCTTGGTTAAGACGACGGGACTACGAGAGCTCTATAACCTATTGGGATTCAACAAGATCTGTCCGAAGCTGGAGGTTGACCATCGGGGAACGAGTTCGGACCCCTCAAATCAAGATCCTGCATAGAGCTGAAAAGGTGCCCAGTAAAAGGGCTTGCGGAATGCGCTGGAAGAATGCAGCAGCGAGAGTTTGGCTGCGCGCAGAGCTGAGGCAGGAGTCTCTCCTTTATTTAGTTCTTCATAGAACTTGTCCATGAGCTGCCCGGTGGAAACGTCGCTGGCCTCCCACAAAGCGGCGATCACGTTGTGGGCTCCGGCCTGAAGAAAGGCCCAGGAAAGCCCGACCAGGCCTTCGCCGGAATAAGCGCGGGTGCCAGCGCCATAACACGCGGAGATCGTAACCAACCGGGCTTGCACGGGATGTTGAATAATGTCGCGGGCATAGAGTTTGAAGCTTTCGTTCTCGCCGGAGCTTTTGGATAACACGATAGCGGAATCGAGCGGGCTCAAGCGGCTGGCTATTCCGTGCGCGACAAAGTGGATGTAGGAAAACTCTTCGGGATGTCCGGCAAGGTACGCGGCCGGCGTAGCTTGATCGCGCTGAAAAATCCTTTGCTGCGCGGCCGGGAAATGCTTCGCAACGCTCGTCATCTCGACTGTGGCGTTCTCTAGTTCGGGATATTCCTGGCTCGAAGCGACCGCATTGCCAAAAAGAAGCAGGCTGCGGTTGCGATTCTGTTTGCCCGCATGCCCCGCGGCCAGCAGGCGCAGTGAACTGGCGTTGGTGATGGTGACGTCTTCGATCCAATAGCGCGGCACGGGTTCAGCTACCAGCAGCGTTTCGAAATTCAGGTTGTTCAGTTTCCCATCTGGGATGATGATGACGTTCGCGTCCTTAGGCAGCAGATCTTGTGCCGGGGCGATCAACGTTCGATAAAGCGCGCCGCCGTCTTCGTTGGCGGAGCCCAGAACATCCTGCGAACTCTCTAGAGCGTTGCGATAGCTTTCAGCTTTCGCTTCAATTTCCGCGGCGGCGGGAAGTGGAAACAAGCGAATTTTGTTCGGAGTGATCGCCCACATGTACGAACTCTGCTCGCCCAGCCAATAAAAAAGAATGGTGCTGCCGTTCTGCTGCGCGACTAGTTGCGCGTTGACGCGATCCGGCTTGAACGAGGTTTCTTTCTGAAGCAGTCCCAAACCCTCGTTCAAAGTACGGCCACGGTAGAAATCGGCAACCTGCAAGGCTTCGGCGGTCTTGCCCCGGACCACGAGCAGATGAATGTAGTCGTCGTAGATGCGCGCCGCGTTGGTAAGAAATGGCAGGCGCGAATCCACGTGCTTGAGTTCGGAGCGGGCGGTCTCGAAGGTGCCGAGAGCAGTGCGGTACTCGGCATCGGCGGCATCGAACTGGCGTTCATCTTCATAGAGGCGGGCGAGCGAGCGCTCCGCTTCCCACTTCAAAAAGACGGGACAATCCGGAGATTGCGCGACTTGGCGAAATGTATTCTCCGCAGCCGCCGTGTCATGCCGCCGGGCGGCGACCCGCCCCTGAACGAGCAGCGGATAAACCTGGTCACGTCCGTTGTTATCTTCTCTGGCTTTGGCAAGAGCTTCGTCGGCGTAACGCTTGGCATCGTCAAGCTTGTTGGTTTGCTCGGAGACGAAGGCCAGGGCGATCAGCGAATTGATGATGGATTCGCGACTGCTGAGTTGCCATGCGAGCTTGAGCGACTGCTGAAAAGACTGCGCAGCTGTCTTGAAGTCCAAGGCATCCATGTAGACGTAACCGCCGTCTGTGAGCCATCTGACTTGATCGGTTACGTCGCCGAGCTTCTCGGCTTGCTCTCCGGCCTCAATAAACGTCTCCTTGGCTTTCTCGGGATCGCCCAGCTTGTAGTAGGCCCACCCCATGTTTCCCAGCGCGGTCTGGGCGACACCAGCGAAACCTTGAGAAACGGCGATGCGCCGAGCCGCGTTAGCCCAATCGAGGGCTTCGTCAAAGTGTGTTTGCTCCTCCGCAGACCAACTCAGGTTCAGCAACGCGGTTGCTTCCAGGAACTGATCGCCGACGGAGTGTTCCGACGCCAAGGCACGTTCAAAGCATCGTTGCGCTTCGACGTAGTGAGCTTTGTGCATTTGGAGGAAGCCTCGGGCTCGCATAACGTCCGGACAAGTCGGATAGTCGGCAGCCGAGCATATCCTTTCCGCCCAGCCCAGTGCCTCTTCCGCCTCAGGAAACCTGTGCAGGCTCGCGTAGGTGACTGCCTCAATCCTGTGCTCTTGGACGACCAGGTCCGGGGTGGGTGGTGGGCCCGGTTGCAAGGCCAGCAGATGCAACACCTCGTCATCCCTTCCCTGCCGGGAAAGCGTTCTTGCTTTGAGGATCGTGAATCTCCAGCCCCACTCCTTGCTGGCGCCGTGGAAATACCGGTAGCCCATGTCGGCTTCTTGCGCAGCGACTTCCGTGTCTCCTTTCTCAAATGCCGACTCTGCACGGTCAAAGGCGATCTTTGGATCGCGCCGGCCCACACAAGCGAAGAGGAGAGTGCATATGTAAAGAAGAGTGACTCTACAAAGATTCTTGACGCGAAGCCGACCCCTCCGCACACGACTCGTTGGCATAACCATGTGTCGCTAGAGTCTAGCTCGGAAGAGTAGAAAGAGGAACGGGTCAGGATGATCTATGAGACCTGTCGGGTGAAGGCAAAGCAACTTCAGGTCCGCGGGTCAGGTTTTCAGACTGCGGCGAAAATAGTCCAGCACGTATCGATTCGAACGACTGCGCTCCCGCTCGCCCTCCAGCCACACTTATGGCTGGCACCCGGTCGGAATAGCCGCGCCCACTAGGGAGCCGGCGGCGGCGTTCCATGGGACCCGCTGCCGCTTCCGCCCCCGTTTGAATCTGCCGTCGTGATCCCCGAGTTTCCCGAAGCCAGGCATCCCATATGCAGACGGATCATGGTCAGGTGGAATCTGTACTGATCGTAGATTCCCTTGGCGGGGTTGCCTGGCGTGCGCGTCACCTCTAGTTCGCCAAGGAAAATCTTGCCGAAGTGAGGCAGATCGATCACATGACCGAATGAAGTTCCAGGAGCTCCCTCCACGCGATTTATCAGCGAGCATGACAGCTTGCCGTCTCCGTTTAGAACAGGACGGTCGGCCGGATATTCCTCGCTCGCCCAGTCGGGAAGGCCTTTTGCCGTGGCGATCTTTTCATATTGCTGCGTGATCCGATCGAGGACATCGCGATTGTCGAAGTACGACTCATCGTCCGCGGGCTTGGGACCAAGGATATCGAGGCCGCGCTCGACTTCAACTTTGTGTCCGCCGATTCGCAGATTGTCGAAGCGCGTACCCAGAAACGTAACCGAGGGCACCTGACCAGTGCCATAGATGGGATGCACGGTCGAAATCTGCGCCACCACACGATCGGCGGTCACTACGTCGAGCACGTTCAGGCCCTCGACGACGGAAGTTGTCAGCGTGGTGAAGCCGGCAATCTTCGAACTGGGATGTCCCGCCACCTGGGTATAGCCGCCCTGGTAGGAAAGAATACCTTCAAAGCGGAAGGGATCCGCTTGCTTGAACTGGTAGCGGCCGTTTGAGGGCAATTGCACATACGCCCGGGGCTTTATCTCTTCCTTCAACGGCTGCTCAAGGTCCGCATGCAGAACATTGGCTTCGGCGAAATAGTAATGAACTGCCTTCATCGGGAATTCGTTTGCGAGCGCGGCCATATTAAGTTAGCTCCTCTCGTTTGAGCTCACTTCTGAATTTGTAACTCGAATGGAACCCTGCTTACTTCCCTGCTGTCTCCGGCGGCAGTAACTCCCCGGAGCGCCAACGTGTAACTGCCGGGTTCGCGGTTCGTCCCCGGCACCTCGATCGGCCACTGATCTTGCACGGACGACGCCGGAATTGTAAGTGACCACTGGCGGTTTCCTCCCGCATCGTACAGCTCCGCAATATAACTCAAATAAGTGCTGTCCGGCGGAATATTTAGAACTAACAAGAAGCTTTTTCCTGGTTGCGCCGTGATCACCGGTGTTCCAACGCCGCGTGCACGCATATGAAGCGATATAGAAGGCAAGAGCTGTGGGCTATTGAGCGCCTGCTCCAACCGCGGATAAGTGACAAAGTTCTGATAACCGATCACCATCAGCAAGAGGGCGAATACAGGCACCGCGAAAGCTGGACGCAGCCAGGCGAGCCAGCCCGCCCGAACCCGGGCAGAATCCGACGCGGCAGATTTTTTCCCGTCTTCCGCTAACACGGTCTTGCTGTGCTCGACGAACATGGAGGCCACACGTACATCGAGCGCGCACACTCCGCAGTCGAAGAAATGCTCCTCGAACTCCTCCCGCTGTTCGGGATCAAGTTCCTCGAGCAGGTACCGTTCAGTAATCTTCTCCCGAACCACTTCATCGTGGTCCATGTTTGAATTCCCCCTCATAGAGTAGTGACCTATCACGGGCCAGCGTTTCAAGAAATGTCAGGTGGTTACAGCCGCCGGCGGATCCTTCTCTATGTTATTGAAGTACAGCGACTTGAACGATTGCTTGGCGCGATGAAGCAGTACCCTCAGATAGTCCCGATCTACACCAAAGTCACGGCATACTTCATCTTTATCTTTCTCTTCGAGGAAAACCTCGCGCAGCAATCGCCGGTCGCGCTCGGGGAGTTGCTCCAAAACCTCCCGGACTTTCTCTCCCGTCTGCTTTGTAGACAGCGCGGCAAACAGATCCACGGATTCGTCGGGATAATCCTTCTCTTCCTCGTGATCGAAGCAACCATCCCGCGAGCCGGCCCGATAATACTCCTGCAAAACATGCGTGCAAATGGAATTTACATAGGGGCCCAGGCGCTCGGGATGCAGAATCTTGCCATCCCGCAGGGCGGTCAGTACCCGGGTGAAGGTCTCCTGACGCACGTCCTCGATCCCCTCCGCCGACTTTACCTTCGAACGCAGCTTGATCTGGATCAGATGGCTGAAATAGCCGACGAAATGTTCCTGGGTGCGAGAGTCGCCGGCACGAAGGCGCTGAACGTAGGCTTCGTCGAAGGAGTGAAATTGCAAGGCCTGGACCCGCCGCCCCTGAAATGGCAGCCAGTATAGCACCTCAACCGAACCGCGAAAGCTATCCTGTAGGTGGGCGTGAGACGCTGGGCGGCGCAGGACTGTGCGGCTGTTGCGAGCGCCGCCGTTGGCCGGAATGACGCGAGGAGCAAGCATTTGCGGAAGCCAAGCCTCTATAAGGAGCGGACGAAGCGATACGGAAATTAAAATGCCGAAAAGTACCGGGGCTGCTCCCCCTGGGGCCCCGGTACTCTAAAGGGGTCCCAGCCAGCAGTTTGCGAGCCGAGTCCCATGTGGTGGAGTCGCCTTACGGCGCCACGTCTTCCACTTATTCGGATAGTGTAGGAATTGCGTTCATCGTTTCATCTAAATAGCGGGAAATTTCAGCTACGGGTGTGGACGCGGAGTGCGCGGTCGGATTCCCGCCAATGCAGGACTGTCTTGGCGTCTGTCTTAAGCTTTCAAGGGCGTGGGCGGGCTCTAAGCCTTCGCGCTTTTCTTCTTTTCCAGCGCAGCGTAGATTGCGGGGTCAGTGCAGATTTCGTAGTAGGTGCGTTCGGTCCAGCCCTGGACCGAGAAGTCTTCGACATTGATCCGCGGCACGCGGCTTTGCCGCACCACGATTTTGCGAAAGATGTCGCGGTCGACCGGGACGGTGCCGCTAAACAGCCTGTACTCTCCCTTATCCGACGACGCTGATGGTGGCATCTTTACCGCCAGCGGCACCAGCGAAATTTCCTGCTCCAGCTTGCGGAATGCCGCTTCATTCATACGAATCCCGCCGAGGTTGTAGCTCAGAATCGATTCTTCCGGACTCGCCGCCGCGTCGACATCCCCGGCCTGGAAAACATAAACGTGAAATGGCCCAGCCTGCGCTTCCATGACCTTGCGGGCGCGCTTGTTGCAGGAAGAAAGACGGTCGCTCTCGTTCAGCGCCTCCGAGATCATGATCTGATGCTCGCCATCCATCAGGTAGAGCGGAGCCGATTCCTGCAGCGTGATGCCCACGCCCAACTCCAGAACTGGCATGCCCGAGCGTTGCATCAATTCGTTGTAGCCGCGCACGATCTCGATGATCTCCCGCGCCAGCACGCAGGCCCGGCTCACGGCAAGTTCCGGTTCGCCGGCGCGCTCGAGGATCGCAAGGATGATGGCGTCGCCCTCGAGGAAAACTTTCTGCGCTCCATACTTGCCGAGCAGCTTGTTCACAGGATCATAAAAATTAAGGCTGAAGTAAGACGCGGGATTGAGCCCTTTTTCCATCAAGGTGCGCGTGAGCCGCGTGGAGTCGCGCACGTCGGCCTTGAGCACCACATGCCGCAGCACGCGATCTTCCCCGGGCTGTTGCTGCTCCTCCGGCAAGAGAAATTCGTAGAGCGTGCCGTTCATGCGGGAGAGCTCGCGCAGCTTCTCGGTGCTGACCAGGTTCACCGAGTCGAGTGCCGCGTTCAGCGCTTCCAGGCGGCGCAGGTCGCGATGGTACTGAGAAAAGTCCTGCAGGAATCGAGCCGCAACCTTGGCCCGCTCCGCGCCGCGACAGCCGGCGACCTTGCCCACCGCCGCGTACAGACTGGCGGGCGAAAGCTTGCCATGCTCTTGAATCATGCGCTCCACCCGGTCGCATTCGGGACGTGAAATCAAAGCGTTCTTCAACTGTTGCGGATTGATGCGCGGAGCGTACTCGCCGAGCAGCGGAACAGCGTGGTACGAGGCAATCACGCACTCCATCACCTGCTCGTCTTCAAGCAGGCGCACCCATTGCGCCAGCCGCTGTTGCTGGGCCGCGCCTTCCGCCGTGGAATCATCGGGAGTGCCCGTTCCTACCAGCGCGCGCGCATTCTCCGGCGCACACAGCCAGGAGTCGATGGTCTCGGTAGTCGTCGCGTCGCCGTAGAGCGAACGTATGTAACCCCACACCACATCCTGCAGCCGCGAATAGCGATCCGGATCGCGGTCCCAGTGGCCCAGCATGACGTAGTGCTCAGCGCACAAATAATCGTCGCGGCCATCCTCGGAAAATGCCAGCCGGTTTACGAACAGGCCGTAGCTGCCGAGCCCGGTGCTCCCGGGCGCTCCAGTTTTGGATTCGCCGGCTGTCGATTCTCCGGCTTTCGATTCCCCGAAGAACGACCGCCGGGTGCGCGCCAGAGTTTCTTTCTCAATCTCGCGCAGTGTTTCGAAGAGATCCTGCCCGGTCTTGCGCAGGATAATTTTCTTTCGCACCTGAAAAGCAGCCACGCGCTCGCGATATTCCACTCCTTTGCCCTGACGCATGCCTTCGTAAGATTTGAGCAGGACGCGGCAGCGCTCCAGCACTTGCGCGAACTGCTGGGGCATTTCCGCACGCAGAAATTTGGTGACGGCCATGCGGGCCAGCATGTCGATGGAAATTTTTTCTTCTCTCTTGGCGCGATTCAGCGCCGCGAGGTGCAGTTCGGTGAGCAGGGGCTTCCAGTCCGACTTTTCTGCTGGGTTGCGAGTGCCTGCAGTTCCAGTTGCGGCGGTTCTCATCCACGACGGCGCCTGGTTTTGTGGCGCAGCCTCTGCCGCCAGCAGTCCCTCCAGTTCGCCGTGACGTACAATCAGGCGCATCACTTGCGCCCGCGCCGCTTCCACAAAGCGTGGGCTGAAGGCCACGTCGTGCCGCAGATTGTCAACCCCAACCGCAAGCCCTTCGAGAGCAATGGATGGAGCAGCCGCAATCAACTCTGGGGGCGCCAGTTTTTCTGGCTCTTTGCCCAGGCGGAAGATGGGAAGTCGAGGCATCGTGAATGGCTGATAACTATTGGAAGTTACTGATTACACATGGACATATCGAGGCTACCACGGGCCGGGCGGAGGCTAAAGTTACGTAGGTTATATGCGGAAGTTCTATGCGGACCGACAGGCTATTGGGGGTTTGGATGCTCACTCTGATTTCGTCACGCGAAGCCGCTCCGCTCGCGAACAAACATCAGCGTCGGTCGCCCTTTGTAGGTGGTGGCCTTGAACTCCTTGTATCCGCATTTCACCGCGACACGAATCGACGCAACATTCTCAGGAGCGATGATGCACGCAGTCCTTGCCGACGCGAAGTGCGCATCGCCCCAAGCCACTACGGCGCGCACGGCTTCGGTGGCATAACCCCTGCCCTGCGCCTGCGAGGCGAGCACCCAGCCAGCCTCCGGCAAGTTTTTGAGCGAAGGCTCCAGGTCCCGCTTGTAATCGGCGAACCCAATCTCACCGACAACATTGCCCGTTGTCTTTTCCTCGGCCACCCAATAACCGAAGACCAGCAACCTCCAATGGCCAACGTAACGCAGCAATCTTGTCCAACATTCTTCTTCCGTAAGGGGCTTGCCGCCTATGTATCGCGTCACTCGAGGATCCGACCACATCGCGGCACAGCGGACAAAATCGTCGAGGCGATGGCCGCGAAGTTTGAGGCGCTCGGTTTCGAGGGTCGGTACTTCATCAGACTGGTAAAAGGATGGAGACATTCGAGCAGCTTACCGACTTGTGCGGATCACGGCAAAACCATTAGCCGAGTCTTCATTGGCTTTTCGCCCTCGCCGCCTCGAACTCATCGCCCTTCTGCCAACCGATGAGGCGTGTGAAGCTTGCTGCTTCCCAGCCCAGCGCGAAGCCGAAGCGAGCCATGGCGGAACCACCAGTGAAATCCATCTCAGGATGGTATTCGTCGCTCGGCTGGTGGTAATGCTTCTCGACGTATTCTTTATCCTGAGCCAGGCCCCAGGCCTCGTCATGGCCCTTGAACTTGGCGCCCTGGTTGATCGAGAACGATGGAATGCCCACCCGGGCCAAACTGAAATGATCGGAGCGGTAGAAGTGTCCCGCTTCGGGGTGCGCATCGGGACGGATCGCAAGCCGGAATTCTTTCGCGGTGACCTGCACCCAGGGATAGAACGTTGTGCGCTCCGCTCCTGAAACCTCGACCTCTTCCGGCGCCCCAATCGGCTGGACGTCATCGTAGTTCAAATCCAGAGTAATTTTCCCCGCCGGAATCGGCGGATGTTGGCCCAGATATTCCGATCCCAGCAGACCCTGCTCTTCCGCCGTGACTGCCGCGAAGATAATCGACCGTCCCGGCCGGTCTTTGGCCACGCTGAAGGCGCGCGCCAGTTCGAGCAGAATGGCGCAGCCCGTGGCATTGTCGGCGGCTCCGTTGTAAATGTTGTCGCCCGGCATGTCGGGGTGAATGCCGAGGTGATCATAATGGGCCGTATACAACACGGCTTCGTCCTTCAACTTGCGGTCCGCGCCGGGCAGCATCGCCAACACATTGTTCGACTCGAAATTCCGCACGCCGCTCACCATGTGCGCCTTCAGCTTCGCACCCAGGCTTACCGGATGAAACTCGCGCGCGCGCGCATCGATCATCATCTTATCGAGATCCATACCCGAAGCCGCAACCAGCTTCTTGGCGACATCAAGCTGCACCCACGATGCAACTTTCAGCGCCGGGCCCTCCAGCTTTAAGTAAGACTTCTCTCCCGAATTCGAGTTCCGCACTACCTCCCACGGATAACTCGCCATGTCTTCTTTATGGATGAGAATCACGCCCACCGCGCCTCTGCGCGCCGCTTCTTCATACTTGTAGGTCCAGCGACCATAATAGGTAAGCGCCTTGCCTTTGAAAAACCGGGGATCGTCCGACGGCGGCTCGTTCACCAGCATCAGTAGCACTTTGCCCCGCACGTCGACGCCCTTGTAGTCGTCCCAGTTATACTCCGGAGCCTCGATGCCGTAACCCACGTAGACGATCTCGGCGTCCACATCGGACTGTGATTGCTGAGTTTGATCGTAGGCAACATATTCGTCAAGCGGCTTCAGGTTCATTGCCGGGCCTTCCTTCGGCACCAGCGAAAACTCAGTCTGCGGCAGCGTCGTGATTCCCACCAGCGGCACCTTCTGCAGGTACGACCCGTTATCGCCGGCCGGCTTCAGTCCATATTCGGCAAACTGCGTGGCCATGTATTCGGCCGCAATGTCGCCGCCACGTTGCCCGGTGCCCCGGCCTTCCAGAAGATCGTGTGACAGAAAGCGCACGTGCCAGCGAATGTGCTCGGGATTAATCGTCGCCATGGCTGCAAATGCCTCGCCCGGAAGCCGCACTGAGACAGGTTCGCGCTTCGCCGCTCCCGCCGGCGAGGCGGTGGGTGTCGCCCCTCCTTCGGCCCACACGAGCACACTTAGCGCCACGATCAAGCCGGCAAATACAATGCTTCTTACCCTTGCCCGCATAGGCCAGTCTTCTCCCTCGTAAGCCACGCATCGGCGCGGAAGAACGTTACAGCTTAGATTGCTTTTGTAAGGCTGAAGGAATTGTATAAGGATGGAGCGAGTTTGGTCCTGAGGAAGTGGGCGCATCGCCTGCACAATAGTTCACTTGCGCCCAGGACCTTCAGACAGGTTTACTGGGACAGAATTTAAGGGCAAGTGGGGCAAGCCTGAAATCCCAGAGTACCGAGCTTGGTTTCTGAGAATCCTTAGGACGTCGCTTTCTTCGAAGGTTTCGACTTGCGGAAACGGTTGAGGGCGACGGCCTCGCGAACCAGCGCCTTGAAGGCAGACTGGTCAACTTTTTCTCCTTCGTGGATGTCGATCGCGCGGCGTACGTTTCCGTCGAGACTCGAGTTGAAGAGATGGTCCGGATCCGTTAGAAACGCTCCCTTGGCGAAGGTAAGCTTCACGACTTTCTTGTAGGATTCGCCCGTGCATATGATGCCGTCGTCCGACCAGACCGGGGTGCCCCTCCACTTCCACTCCTCGACGGCGTCCGGGGCTGCGTCCTTGATGAGCTTGCGCATCCGACTGAGGGTTTTCCCCCGCCAGTCCCCGAGTTCGGCGATTCTTTCCGAGATGAGCTTCGATGCCGACTGGCCTTGAATCGCGCCCGACTTTTTCATGTTCTTCTCCCGGAAGTTCCAGATGTATTTCCTGCCCAGGTTCTCGCGTTGGTCACATTTCCCGCGACCGCGGGATCAGTTCTTCGAGCTTCAACCGGCGCGGAAGTCGCGCACGTCTTCTCCTGGCCTGAACACCAGAGCGGGCGCCGCGTTTCGCGACTCCGCCATCTTACGATTGATCTCCGCGAAGTCGGCCTTCACCCAACCCACGCTCGAAAGTTCGATTTCGCCGTCCTGGGCGACCCAGAAAATGGTCGGAACGTTGGTCAGTCCATACGCATTCGACGCAGGATATTTTTCGGTATCGTCGAGCAGCACGGGGAACGTGATGCCAAATTCCTTGGTGAAGGAAGCCGTCTCGCGCGGATGGTTCTGCGAGACACCGACGATACGAACACTCGTGTGTCCGTACGCCTGCTCCAGCCGCTCCAGGAATGGAAACGCATACTGGCAGGTGGGACAGGAAACTTTGAAAAATGCCAGCACGATGGGCCCATGTATCAACTCGTCGCGCAGCACGAAACGTTTGCCATCCATCGCCTTCAGTTCAAAGTCGGGCGCTTTCGCGCCAGCGGTCAGTGCTGCCATCGGTCGTCCTCCGGGTCGTGGTTTGAAGATGTTTCGCAGCCAGCGCATGCATGCCCTCGCTCCGACTACCCTTATTTTAGATGATCAAAGACCGGGACCCGCAAAGAGAGTTGCGAGAGCCCCGACTCCGTATCTCAGAGTACTTCGGCTTTCCGCAGAATCTTTCGCGCCAGCCCCGTGAGC
>Ga0302326_10020954_pt1 | contig 13424 bp, 14 predicted proteins | sample Palsa_T0_3_FD_202264 | JGI IMG/M metagenome (GOLD analysis project Ga0302326, IMG submission 202264) | Peat permafrost microbial communities from Stordalen Mire near Abisko, Sweden - Palsa_T0_3 | ecosystem: Environmental > Terrestrial > Soil > Palsa > Peat permafrost | place: Sweden: Abisko... | reverse complement strand
TTTTTTTTTGTTTTGGTGTGTGGGGGGGTTGTGTGGTGGTGTTGTTTTTTTGGTGGGGGGGGGGGGGGGGGGGGGGGGGGGCCCCCCCCGAAATATAGCCGAGGATGCCGTGGAGACAGAAGCGGATTGCCGAGGCAAACAGCGGAATGACAACCACAAATTCCAAATACTTAAAATCAAATTTTCTATTTTTTCATGTGCTGGGAAGTGACACGAATAATTTGGAATTGACGCATGTTCGCGCAACGAAGGAAGTTGGACCGCTTTGGGATGACGTCATTTCGCGCATTTTTGCAGCTGGATGCAGATTGCGTGGCTCCCGATTTGCAGACGTCTACTCGGATTATCATCGTTGTCGCCTCACGGGCCTCTTTTTGACCAGAGACCGCGGCACACCCGGCAATCAAACTTTATTTGCGACCAACTTTTTTCCACCAAGAAATTTCAAAGCCCCGAATTATATACATCACGAAACTTATCGGTCGCTGTAATTCCAAACAGTGGTCAACGGGTGACAGTTATTCTCTTGTCGCTTTGCCACGAGTATTTCGAACAGCACGCAGCCCCAAAGCCACCCATGGGTTTAACTTGCGTCATGAGCGACACCACTTGCACTTGAATATCTTTTCAGGATCTGAGAAAAGGATGTCGGGTTAAAGAACATGCAGACGACGCAGAGTTAGCAGTGTTGTATTCACGAACAGAGATTCCGGAGTAATTCAACCATGCCGGAGCAACTGCCGCGTTGATTTTCCTAAACACTTCCATCTGATCGATTTGGAAACAAATTTTGGAAAAGTGAATGATTCTATTTGAGGAATCCATGGCCATGCGCAGACGACAGTCCTTGCGCGAGCCAGATGAATGAAGATCGCCTAATTGTATTCCCAAGAAACAGCTGAATGACACCAATCACGGTCTCTCACACGTACATCTCCTTTGCAACTCTTGACTCAATCTGAAATATTCAGCAGACGCTTCCCAGATTTCTAAAGAAGCAGCAGAAAAACTGTCTCCGCATTCCCTGGAAGAGATCTCGTTCTCGGAGTGCAAACAATACATAAAACAAGGTCTTACACAAACCAAGAATTGTCACCATGCCGCTAAGGGATTACGAACAGCTTGCAGACGAAGCTGAAAGGAAAGGGACATTAAACAGATTCAACACACGAATATTCGGAATCACATTCTTACGCTTTTCCATTCGAGAAGAACTAGAAAGGCTTGAGGAGAACTACTTACGGTACTTAAGAAGAATCTCGATTCGGTGCAAGTGTCTTCGGCCAAAAATATACTGAAATCAAGATGCCAAAGAGTATATCTCCCCCCGTCCGAAACCTCGAAAAGATGGTCTTCAACACATCACACGAGGGTCTATTTGACAATGATTATTGTCAAGCTTTTCCTTTCTCAGATCTACAGGAGGCCCCTCTGCCGCCAACGCACGCCCTCGGCGGTGGAAGTCTCTGCCAACGTACGGAAATAGGATGATTGTTGACTTATGTCCTTCGATCAAAAGATCTGTGACGTATACGTACCGAAACGAGAGTGAAGCGCACTTATTGTTTCCGAAGCGACTATTCCCCCAGAGGTTGCCATGCCGAAACGTTTATTATATTCAGAAGCCACAATTAAAAATTATTCTTTATACATCTGTCGCTTATCTGCATATTGGCGGCAACTCTGGATCCCATATCAATGTCCATCTCCATGTCAGGCAAATCGATCCGCCCACCGCGCGCGAGGCGAGAGGTTTCCGATGAGAAGTCACCTGTCGGTCTCTCTTGGTCAAGGGGCCAATATATTGCTGAGCACCTATTAAACCTACAAGCCAACGAGGGTGCGTCCAAACATATTGTTTTCACTCGGAACTTTCCGTCTAATGCGGAGCGCGGGTAGTTGTTGCCAACGATGGGTACTATTCATACCGTCTGAAGTATGACCTCGATCACAAGTCATCTCACTGTACACATGCCATTCCCAGCGTACGAATTCAAATTCACGTCCCGCCCCCCAGGGAATTGGTGGTCGCTTGCCATTAAAATGTGACGGGCTGGGTACCTGCCCTTGGATTCTCCAAAAAATTGTGGCCTTTTGCACATTGTATATCAGGAAAGTCAAATGATATTGACACGACGATAGTGTATATCGGCATTACTTTATACGTTCACGCTGGCAGAACTTTTGGAACAGAGGACTTCTAAACGGCCATGGACAGCGATTCAGATAGGTCTTGCTCTTGTATACATGTACAATTCAGATTGATTCAGATTGGACGGTATCATCTCACGAGGACGACTTTGATATCATGCTCTGCTGTTGACTCGGGTGCATGGATTTGCAAAACTTCTCATCTGGTTGGAATCTTACGATATCAGGCAAGGAAAAGGACTTCACCTCGATCTGATACGACATGTCCCTCGAACGCGTCAGAACAGTCATCGTATTTTGATTCCCGCATGGGTAAACACACTGAACAAATTGTCCTAACGAATTCCACAATTGATTGTCGCTCGATTGATGAGATTGGAAGATTTCTCCGCGCGCAATACCGGACAGACTGTTTGGCAATGGCGTTCCTGCGATGCTCACAAAGAATATTCAGATCACAAAGTTATCTAAGTTCACCGACAGAATCAAACTCTACTACCCAAGACATCCCAAAACACTATTCATCCCAAAAACCTATTCTCTCAAATACCTATTAGATCCCGAGTTCACATTCGCGGCATCGGTTCTTGGCCTTCGCTTCGATCCTTCCCCCGAACTTCAAAACGAACTACAGCAGCAACTTTGTCTTCGAGTCAAACACAGTATTCCCACACGTACGCGTACGACCATTAATTCGTTCGCGAGTCCCTTATTGAAAGGAAAAGCACGCATTGCAAAATAGCAGCTTTCCGATCGGAAGCAATGATCCGAATCTATGGCATCCAGATCTGCATTCGCCGCCCCTTGTTCTCGTCCCAGATCATATATAGGCTTTCGGCGGATGGCGGCCACACATTCGAAGGGCGGAGGAATTGTGGCAGATAATGGTCGGTATATATCGGCAAGGTCAGATCTCCATCTCATATGAGTGCTTTGGCTGATCCACAGACATATGCTGCAGTTAATTATTTATGACATATGCTGCGGTGAATTATTTGTTATGGCTCCTCAAGGAATCAGTTGAAGAACGACGCCAGGCGAGGGAGGCCGAGACTGCGAAAGCAAGTTACCAGAAACGCAACACAAGAACTAGAAATTCACCTGTCAAGAAACAGCAAACACATCGATTGAAGGGGTTTCATGGATATGTTTCTTTGTTTCTCTTTCGATTTTCTTGAATCTGTAAGTGCGATGCGGATATTGACTGCGGTGGAACTTCAGATCGGATATTGACGCGCGGGTGTGCTTGGAGATTAAATGTCTCCAATTCAATGCATATGACGACCCGACGTTTTCTCAAGCGATATCTGTTATTGCAATCGATAAGATCAGTCTCCCACGTCATCCTCGAACTCCGCTCTCCCTCATCCAAAACAACTTCTGCATCAACATCTCCACAACACCACAGATGCCTCGTGCAAAGTATGTACCTTCCCATTTCCTAGCTGACGGTAGCTCTACACTCAACACTGCTGCCAAAGCCGCTCTCTGCGAAATGCGGGCGTTTATTCTGTGTATCATGGCACTATCTCCCCTTTCGCCCAGAATTCTTAACCAAATGGCTGCAAAAGGTGAGATCACATGAGATGCCGCTGACAGCAGAATGGCTTCCAAACCACGGGGGCTATTCTCGAACAGCTCCGCCAGTCGGGGAAAACGATGAACTTCAGCTCGAAGGCCAAATTTCATCGCAAATATTGGACAAGGCAGAAGCAGCAATTGCCGCTGCAGCGCCGCATAAATACTATGCTAACCGTGATGCCAGTGCACTGTGGGTGGGTGGGTGGGGTTGATAAATATGTGTTACGATTGTCACTTGGGTTCTTGGAAGTGAGATCCGAAGGAACGGCGCGAAAAGACTAGAAACGAGAAATTCTTGGAAGACGACTGTCGTTTGCGCGGTCTTTTCTAAGAACAGAACGAAAAGAATGCCCAATTCTGAAGAAGCGGTCTGATGTATCGATATTATAACCTCACGAGAAAGTTACTTGCTTCAAATATATTCCCTGTATGTCGAGTATTCTACTAGAGAATACTTAATACAAATGTGCAAATGCCAAAACCCGTTTCATTACCAGAAATGAAAAGAAGTTTATATGCTCCGATATTAACGTCCTGATCCGTTCCCGTGCCATTAACTCACTCCCCCACCCGCCCCCCCCTTGGTCCTTACCAGAAAGACCTCCCCCTCCCATGCAAACACCTCAATAAATCCCCTTCTCCGCAATCCTCACATACCGTGCCTCCGTCGACCGTGCCTTAAGTAACATCGCCCCCGCGAGAATAGCACACGTCCCGATCCCGACAAACCCGAATAACGTCGTGAACAGGCGGTCCAGGAATAAATCCGCATACGGCTGTAGGGGGATAACACAGCCTTGGCGGGTGGTGGCGATGGCCTCGTTGGGACAGGCGGTGGGACTTAGTACGAAGGCGGGGGAGGTGCTGTTGAAGAAGCCGCAGCAGTTGTACTATTGGTAAGCATGGATGAGGGAGAAAGGGGGAAGGGGGGTGGTGAGGAGGGATTGAGAGGGAGGGAGGAGGAGTACGCGTTCTTGAAGAGCTTCTATTGTTGCGGTGCTGGTGAGCGCGTAGGCGCTGAATATGTTGTCCTTTTCGGCCAGCGTCAGGGTCCATATTTTGAGTCCGACGATGAGCAGGGAGAGACTTGCGAGCACGCAGAGCCAGGAGTGGATATGCAGCCAACCCCTTGAACTGGGCATAACGAGGGCTTGTCGTCAGCAACTTGGTCATAGAAGGGGAATACGTGGTAATGAGGATAATCCCGCGATGAGCGTGATGATACCCGCTGCGAGGCCCAACGATGTCGGCGTCATGAGGAAGATGATATGTTGTTCAACGGGGCCGGTAGCTATGAAGTCAGCGACATACGCAGGTCGAAGAAATACTAGGATTATTGATGGCGTCGGCTTTCCATAGGATGGATATGGCGACGGTGACGGCACCGCTTGCAATGAAGAACAAATTCGTGAGAGCATAAGTCAACGAAAGTCTCTTGTCAACAGCCATCCTGACAATTCAAGCCAGCGACAAAAATCGAAAGAGGTGAACACAATGTTGTGATGTGATGTGATGTGATGTGTATCCGAGTGTGTGAAACGAAAGGACTGACACGACGAACCAGCGCCGCGAGAATCAGGACACAGGAAAAGGAAGGAACGTCAAGAACAAACGAGTCCAGCCGCTCGAAGAAAGAGTGTCTGCGAAGGCTGGAAATCGATCGGGTTTGACAAATAATAATAAAGGGTGGACGTTTTGATGGCCGACGGGCTGTGGCTACGACATTTGTGTGAGCAAGGCGAAACAGGTGCGCTGCTACAGTATGTAATTGCTACGAGAGGGTCGTCTGCACTGTGACAGGGGACGATCGAGGGTAATGAATGTAATGACACGGGTGACACTAATTGTAAGAGAAAGGGGCTGCCCATCCACGCGGTGTGTGCCTCAGGCGCCCCACTGGGCGAATTGTGTGCGCGGGTGTGTGCCGACAGGTTCATTTAACGGGGTGAAACAGCAAATAACATTCTCCTGTTTTAATACGGACTAAGGGGTCTGTGCGCGCGTCTCGCTCAAAAGCAATCCCAAGTGGCGGAAAATCCCACAGCCTCTGGTCGCGGTCAGAGCCACATACGTCTGCCCGGCCGGCTAACGAAACCGAACCTCCTCAAGTCACACCCTTACCTCTTCTCCCGAAGGTCTGTCGTTTCACGAGAATCTTCGACCAAATAGGCAATTCACCCCTTAGGCAATCACCCCATTAACCCCAGTTCATTGAGATCACCGTTAAAGTGTAACTTAAGGATTTCTAGGTTATTAATCTCTCGTCGATTACTCTTTCTGGAATGAAATCGGAAGCGCGAATCACAAGGGTCTCGGTTATTTCTAGTTTCAAGCCCCTGTATCTATGGCCTCATCATTTTTCCCTCAACTGTATTTACCCGCCCTTCCGTCCGGCTTTTATCATCTGTATCATAGCCATCCTAGCCAATCGCCAATTTAAACTCTTGTCCACCAAAGGGTCCATGATCCGGGTCGTGGGACGGCTATCCTAACCCACCCACACGATCAGCGCGGCTTTCGTTATGGCCCTGCCACTCTTAATGAGGAGGCAATCGATCAATTAAGATGCACCGCTTTAGAGGCAAACAACTTTACAGTAACCTTTCCCGCCCCTCATTGGCTGCCGCGATAAAGAGCGCCATCTATTCTGTCACGCCGCGCCCTTGATTGGTGGATCATTTCCCCCGTCGCCGCCCATCTCACCACGTTGAAGCTAAAATTCATTCGTCTCTCCATGCAGGATGACCTACAACAGGGGGCGCAACGGAACTTCTCTCGTACTCAATTCCTCGGAGAAAATTCAGCGCACCCAGGATTGGCCGGGCACATGGCCCTGGTTTTTGGAACGCCTCCTTTCCCATTGTCTCAAATAGTGTAATTAACCTGACAAACGGGCGTCGGCAGATCCCTTCCGCAGACCTGCGCAAGATGAAGTCGACAGCTGTCCGGGCCTTTCAACTTTATATTTAGGTGGCAGGTCGAGCCGATCCGTGTTACGCGCTCCAAAAAAAAACATGTCGTCCAAGACCCATTCCCGGTCCCTGTCGAAGAAACTCTTGAAATCGGTGGGGTTGGCGTATGTGCCTGAACTCACGCAGGACACCCAGAATCGGGCGACAATCGTGTTGCCAACGCGTTTTGTTGCTTCGGACAAGTTCTCCGATTTCAAATTCTCGGCAAATTCGGGGCCGGGAAGTCCGGCGACAAGGAGCGTCGATAAGCTCGCTGAGGAAGTCACAGATCTCGGAATCAAGGAAAGGCCATCGCCTATCTTGCCAACTTTATCGGAGAACGTTGTAGACGACAAGCCCCTTGAGCAAGATGTCAACACTCTCGCAGTACCGCAACGGCCAACTCAAGCCACATCGTTAGATTCAGAGGCGACTCTCGTAAAAGAGAGACCGCGATCCCCCAGTTCAGATACGGGAAGTACACTCACAGACATGTCATCGATGTTCCTTACTGAATACATCAACTCGACCTGTCCGCATATTGCCAAGCCGTTCTTCGTCCCACCACTGATTCTGCCTGCCTGGCCTCTTCAAGAGATAGCAGGGTTCTCAGGATGGTTCACCAAGAAGATCAAGGCGAATTTACAATGGGAAAGGTAACTTCCACGATTTCGAGTCTCACGTTAGAATGTATTTCCGAATACCAGAACGACATGTCCCGGGCCCTGATCCAGGATACGGCACAATCTCAATCGACGTCACCCCTCCGTTCTCAACCGACCTCCCCACCGACCGCCCAACAATAATCTACCTTGGCGGAATCCTAACTCCCAAGGAGCACAATATCACCCGCTGGCAGATCGACGAGCTGGCGGATCCCACAGGCCTTTACAGGTTTCGAGTTGCATTTGTCAATCTGCGGGGTAAACACGGAAATCCTATGACATCTGGACGTCTTTTTGACCCACATTACGATAATGAAGATCTAGCGGTGGTTGTCTCGTATCTGCACGCCAAATTCCCAGATTCCCCATTGATTGCGCAGTCGTTTTCGTTTGGAGGACCCGTCGTGGCTAGGTATATCTCCTGAGATATCTCATTAACAATAGATACATGGCCCAATTAGGGCCGGCCTGTCCACTTCACGCGGCCGTGTTATTTGCGCCTTGCTTCAACATCGCACGGGGCCTAGAAAAGTTCACTGAAAACAAAGTAACTCGTCCAGGTTCGGTCTACAGCGCCAACCAGATCCGCAAAATGTATACCGCAACGGCCGACAAGTTTGCGAGGGCTGGCTATCCCATAGAAGGGATCCCAGAGCCCAAGGGACCATGGGTGTCTGATCTATACGAGGTTTTGATGCCGTATCTGACTGGACGCTCGTACCTGGATTTCACAGAGTCGCTTCTCCATGACTTGGAAGTGGGTATTCCTCAGATTAGAGTGCCCACTTTTTTTGTCGGAAGTTATCGAGATGAGTCCACTGGTGCAGAGATGAGAATACACAACGCAATGGGAGCGAATCCAAATGTTATCAAACTAATGGGACAAAGTCGTTCCCATCTAGGGTATTATACTGGTTTAATCAAACCCAAGCGATGGGTTCAGAAGCCTCTGTTTGAGTTTATGAAGGTATAGTATAACAACAGCGACCGGACTAATTGTAGGCCATGTCCGATGTTCCCATGAGGAAGGATTCCAAGTTCACTTGGGATAAGTATTATGACGGTGCAGAAATAATCTACGAAGCCGTTGCTGAGGGGGATAATAAAGATGCAAAGCCCCGTCGACACGGACATGGAACAAATATTCGCGATGCTTCTTGAGACATGTAAGCATTAGATGTTGGGAGCTGTTTGATATCAAGGTTTACTGTAAATTTGCATAACTGTTCATAAGGGAATAATTCATATTCAGTACTTCAGAACGTTATATCTCGTGAACAACCGTCTATTTCCTCGTCATACAAATATGACAGATCAGACAGACAAGCCCTGTCCATCTATTCTGCACCCAACTTATCCAATACAAACGAACCATAAACACTAACCCAACATTAACGCTCACACAGATCCAAATCATCCTGAAATCCCACAACAGAACACACACCAACATCATAAAAAGTTTTCTATAATTATTTCTTAAGATGGATACAATGCAACTCCTCCGTCCCACAATTACCGCACTTCCACAATCTCTGGAATTATGGGCGATGCTTGCGAATGCCATCGTACTGTATGATCTGTTGATCGCCGATGATGACCTCTCCCCGACGTTACTGTCTCACTCGATTCTGCTTTCGAACCCACATCGTCATCGAAGGGACTGGTATCATCAGGTTGTCCTTGATTCTCGCTTTGTGCTACCGACGGCGCATAGTTAATGGGCCGCCGATCATCGTCAGCGGGATACTGCTCCATCTTTGCAGGACTGGACGATCTCGATTTCCCTGACCCAGATGACCCGGACGATAAAAATCCTTTCTTTTTCGGCGGAGAAGGAAGTGGTGAAGGTTGAATGTCGAGTTGGTTTGGATCCAATACAATCGTCTTCTCATCGAACATGTGTAACCGCACTTGTTCCCGAATGATATCCGAGTCGTAAGGGAAGTAGAATTTCTGAACGGTCTTTATCACAAATCGCGGAAGAAGGCAGATAACGATCATCAGCATGGTGACGGCCCAGAAATCCAAGGTCCCGAAGACGTGTGCGGCAATTTTGTAGAAGGTAGGAGTTGCAGTGAATTGAGAATATATTCCTGTCCATGCCCATACTGACAGTACACTGAGGGAAACGATGAGCAGGAACAACCAATCCCAATGCTGTTGATTGAGGAGGACGTATAAGTTGATAACAGTGATAGTTCCGCATGCCACGAAGACTCCGATTTCGCTGGTACTATTGAGATCGAGGCCGGAATCGGTGACAAAGCCGCCTTTGGTGTAGAGAAAGATAGGGAGGAAGAAACATATTACTGATTGATATAAACCATCAAACATATACGCCCTGAAATCAGTCAATTACATGAGGTGATAGTACCAAAATTTCGAGGCCGTCCATTCTAACCGCAGGATACCTCGTTTGTACAATTGAGGAACTTTCATAGCCACATCAGCAGTGACATCTTGATCGAATGCTCCCATGAAGATAACTGGTAATGAAGTGAAGACAAGATTGACAAGAAGAATGTAACTAAAAGTCAGGACCATCTCTCGGTATGATATACGTGTAGTCGTAAAGATATGTTCCCTCCCAATCGTCATAGATTTGATACCAAAAGAGCGTAAATGTCCATACAATGTTCTTGTAGAAGAAATTGGCAATCATCTCCGCAACTCGGCGATAAGACCATCGTCCGTGTACCAGGACCAGTCGACTCAGGTACCTGAATTGACCAATGGCGTAATCTGAGCTCATAACAGCTTGTCGCCCCTCCTCGCCGGCAATACCAACTCCAACATGAGCCTCCTGGATCATTGCAACATCATTCGCACCATCTCCGATCGACAGGGTCATGACATCCAATCCCAGTTTAACCATTCTCACCACAAGCGCCTTCTGCGACGGACTTACTCGGCAGCAGATGACACTCTTGCACTGCTTGCACAATAAGAGAAACTTGGATTTCAAAGGCTCTTCCAGCACCAATTTCAGCGCATCTCCATCGATAATAAGAGCATGTGTAGGCGATGGAGGATTGTGATCATGCTTTGCAGCCTTCAACTCCTCTTCCGTGCCTTGAAGTTGGAAATACTTCTCCAATGCATCGTGTAGTTGCTGTTCGGCTTGTTCGGTGGTGGTATCGGAATTGACTTTGAAAATGATGAGTTCCATGCTGTTGCTCAGGAGGTTGCAACTGAATCCGATATTGATAGCGGTTTCAACGCGATCGCCGGTAAGGACCCATAATTTGATACCAGCGTCACCAAGATGTTGGATAGCGTCAGGAACACCATCTTGTAATCTGTCCTCAATTGCGGTTCCACCGAGTAATTGTAGTTCCCGCTCGATTTCGTCCGAGACCTCCTCTAGCTTGGTTTCCCGTTCGTCGATCGACGAGGCAGCAATTTGGTGTCTGCGGTTCCATTCGGCATAGTAGTCTTCCGAAACATCCCGTTTCGCGATACAAAGCGTTCGCAGACCTAATGTTAGTCAGAAAAGAGTAGAAAAGAGTAAAGCATACCCTCATTAGAGAAGACGTCCAAATCTCGTAGAGTTGCCGTTCTAATATCCGGATTTTGTTCCCTTGCCAATCTCGAGTAAATGACATTGTCCGCGCCCTTGCAGAACAATATAATCCTACCACTATCGGGCATTCTGACGATTGCACTCATCCGCTTCCTGCTCGAGTTGAATTCCAGGATGTTGAGAACTTCATATTCCTTCCTAACACCTTGAATGAGCAACACGACACCCCGCTGAGTCCGCTCAATCAATGAGAATCCCATATCTCGAGCCGTAGCAACAAGCGCAGCCTCATCGGGAGATTGAGCCTTGAAGTCGACTCTGGGAGGATCGTCAGAAATTTTCTCGGTAATGACGGAGTGACATAACGCCAAAGCCATCATGAATTCCTCATTCGCAGATTTCTGAGCTGACCCACTGTCTCCAGCGAGATCGTTGACGAATTTTGATGAAACGAACGTCACAAGGTCTTCATCGACGTATGGGTTATTGGATACTTTTCGGAGACCCTCCAGCATTTTTTCGCGATCATCCGCGATTTCCGCTCGACGTCTTGTGCTCTCATAATTCGTGTCCATCCCCTGACGCTTTTGCATTCCTGCCATGGCCTCGGTATACGCTTCGCCGTAGGGAACTCCGTTGACGGAACATTTCTTGAACTCCATGACATTCTGCGTCAATGTGCCAGTTTTGTCAGAGAAAATATACTCGATTTGGCCGAGATCGTCAGAGATGTTCCAACTCTTGGGGACACATGGGTGATCGAGCTTTTCATAATACATTTCCACGTCCGAGTAGATGAAGTACACTTGAGCGGTTTTGACGATTTCGATGGAAATGTACAGCGAGATGGGAACTAAGTTCTGGAATAGGATGACACAGGTCCAGAAGGTGACCACACCGTCTTTTGGAGCGGTGCCTGCTATCGTGCCAAATTCAAAGTAGTCGGCTGAGGTAGTGGCTCGGGCTGAAACGACTCCAGAAATGATACCAGAGATCAAACACATGAAAAACAGAACGACGAAGTTGACAATGACCTATTGTCAGAACAGCTACTAGGGGGATATACATTCCAATTCAGTGACTTGGCAATTCGCGAACGTTTACTGGGTGTGATGCCGGAATTCATCATTATCTTTGTCTCCTCTCCCGTGAATACAACTGCGCCGATAACCCAGTCTGTATTCTTCAGGTTACACCCTCTCAACAACAGATTCTCAATACTAACTGGTTCTGCCTTGATCTCCGGGTCCATTTGTGGAGAGTTGATGTCCCGATCCTCCCATTTTGCGACGCCATTGTATGAGTAAAGATTCGGTCCAGGCCCCTCCGATTCAATCCAGAAAGAGGCAGCCTCGCAATCATGAGCAGATCGAATCGCAGATCCGCATCGCAATGCATGACGTACTTTCAAGTTGGTTTCGCCGTCGAGGTTCTTGGTTTCAACATAACATGCTCCATCGGAATCAGAAGTAGCGAGAACGACAATATCAGCGGGAATCGGATCGTCTGACCGCAATAGTATGAAATCGCCTACTCGGACGTTTTTCCAGAACGTGGTGCGAAATTTCGCCTTCTGCGGAGTTTGTCGGTATCGATCGATGATACTTGCCTCCTCAGGCTTCCCTTGCTGTCGTTGAGATGCAGTCACGTCAACATAGGGTGACGACGGTGCGGTAAAGAATCCATTCTGTCTATGCGACATGTGTGAGTTCACCGTATCCATCGGGTAATCTCCTGGATGCCGGACAGAGGACTCTGACAACCGTATGATAGTAGACGTTCTGTCAAGATCATGCGGATCCTGCTTGATGCCTTTTCGTCGCGCACTGATAAGCCGGATTAACCGCGATGTTGCTTTCTTTATCCGTCGCCATACGGAAATATGTTCGTCAACCACGTTGGCATTGTGCCATTCATGCAATGTCTTTGTCTGTGTATTGTTGAGTTCGCTGTCGAGGATTGTACGACGCCAGTCTTCCATGGCATCTTTGAAGGCTGTGACGAGGAGAATTACGATTAGCGGGACAGCGCCGAGACCTGGATTGGATGCGCCAAAGATGGGGAATATCTGCAATTAGACACTTTTGTGGGGCAGATACCTGTAATATAACGATAAAAAGGAAATACATGTTTGCGACATTGTGGAATTGGAGGTAGAGATTCTTGGGGATAAAGGTCAGAGGAGTGTATTTGGCTGTTCGTATTTTATTCCGCGGATACCAATGTAGCGGTGTGCCGTCATCGTGGGTCTCCTCTGGAGGCAGTCGCATGTTGAAGTATATCCGTCGCCGCTCCGTCTTCGATTCCTCTTCGTCTGCACGGTGCTTCATGGTGGTTGTGGGCGATGGAGGGACAGGGTAGTCGGCATTGGGATCACCATTGGGAGACAATGTGCCGCCGAAATTCTGTCCTGTGTGAGCCAAGTCAGCTTCTCCAGACGTTGGTCGATTTGTGTCGCTTGCCCGACTGAGACGACGAAAGACGCTCAGCGCGGTGTTTTTTCGAGGCCGTCCCTTTGGATGCCGCTGCGAGGCCCATCGTAGGCGCCCTGTT
>Ga0302326_10020953_pt1 | contig 13424 bp, 10 predicted proteins | sample Palsa_T0_3_FD_202264 | JGI IMG/M metagenome (GOLD analysis project Ga0302326, IMG submission 202264) | Peat permafrost microbial communities from Stordalen Mire near Abisko, Sweden - Palsa_T0_3 | ecosystem: Environmental > Terrestrial > Soil > Palsa > Peat permafrost | place: Sweden: Abisko... | reverse complement strand
AGCCCCACCCCGGCCCCCAGCCCCACCCCGGCCCCCAGCCCCACCCCGGCCCCCAGCCCCACCCCGGCTCCCAGCCCCACTCCGGCCACTGATAACAGCAAGAAGTGTGGTGCAGTTGACGACTTCCGGCCGGCCCGGCGAGCGGAGGCGTGGCGGCTGGCAGCGCGACTGGCGGGCGGCGGGACCCTCGCGGCCGGCCGGCCGATCGGCAGCGCGCTCTCCCGGACCTGGTGGCCGCTCGCCATCCCGGCCGCGATCGCCGTTCCCCGGCTCCGTCGCCCCCTTACGGCGCTGATCCTCGTCCCCCCGCTGCTCGACTGGGCCGACCGCCGCCCGCCGCTCGACCCGGCCCGCTACGTCGCCGCCCGCCTGCTCGACGACGCCGCCTACAGCCTCGGTGTCTGGCAGGGCTGCCTTAGACACCGCACCATCTCTCCGCTGCTTCCCGTGATCGGCGGCAAGCGACCGCCGCCCGCCTGACCACCTCGGAGACAAGGCCGGACGGCCGGCTCCCGCGGGCGATCCGTGATCGGCGGCAACCGATCGCCGACCGCCTGACCGGCTCGGGGTCGATGCTCGACGGCCTGCTTCCCGGAGGCGATATCGTTCACCGTGCGCGTCGCCGCCTGGGCGCGTAGCCGACGGCCGCGTGGGCGGGGATACTGCATCCATGGACGGAGCGGTGTTCCCGCCGCCGAAACAGCGCATCGCGGCCGAGTGCGCCCGCCCCGGCGGCCGTCCGCCCCTGATCGCGGGCTGCGTCGCCCTGCTCGGCGGCAGGACCGATGACGTGGACGACCGCCTCATCACGGTGCTCGGCGGCGAGCCTGCCGGGCAGGTCCTCGACGGCATGGCAGGCGGCCGGTCCGGCTACTGGCCCCGGGTCTGGGCCGCCCGCGGCCTGCTCCACGCCTGGGAGGACCGCACGACCGAGGCCGACGCGACGACCGTCGCCATCATCGGCGCCCTGGGCGACGACGCCTGGCGGGTCCGCGAGATGGCCGCCAAGGTCGTCGCCAGGCACCGCATCGGCGCAGCGTTCGACGCCGTCGCGCCACTGCGTGACGACCCGATCCTGAGAGTCCGCGCAGCGGCCCACCGCGCCGTCGTCCTCCTCACCGCAAGCACGGCCTGATAACAGCAAGAAGCGTCGGCGGCGGAAATTATCGCGCGACAAAAGGCTCGGAAAGCCGAGTCGAACGTCGCGCAATAATTTCCAGATTCCTCCGATGGGGAGATAACAGCAAGAAGCGTGCACGCGAAGGTGCCAGCGGGCCAGCGGGCCATCGCGCGCCCGCAACCGCAGTGCGCCCGCAACTGCGGTGCGCCCGCACCCGCAACTGCGGCGCGACCGCAACTGCGGCGCGCCCGCCGGCCTACGGGGTCAGCCGGTTGGGGCCGCGGAAGAGGAACGTCGCGTCCCGAATCGAGTCCAGTCCGAGCAGCGTCATCAGCAGGCGGCCGAGACCGAGACCGAACCCGCCGTGCGGCGGGCACCCGTATCTGAAGTTGTTCAGGTAGTCCCGCATCGGCTCGGGCGACAGCCCCTTCTCGGCCGCCTGCGCGACGAGGATGTCGTAGCGGTGTTCGCGCTGCGCCCCGGTGGTGATCTCCAGGCCCCGCCAGAATAGGTCGAAGCTGGCGGTGAGCTCCGGCCGGCCGTCCGGCCGGAGGTGATAGAAGGGCCGGACGGACGACGGGTACCCGGTCACGAACGCGAACTCGTGCCCGGTGCGCTCGCGGACCCAGGCCCCGACGGCCCGCTCTCCGGCCGGGTCCAGGTCGTCGCGCGAGCCGTCGCCCGCAGGGTGCGCGGGGGAGTCGCCCGCGGCCACTGCCGCGATCGGCAGCGCCTCGGCCATCGAGATCCGCGGAAACGGCACCGACGGCACCACCACGTCCACCCCGAAGTGCTCCTTGATCGCCGGGCCGTGCGCGGCCGCGACCTCGGCCAGCACATGCGCCAGCATCCGCTCCTCGAAGTCCATCACGTCCTCGACCCCGTCGATCCACGCGAGCTCGACGTCCACCCCGGTGAACTCGGTCGCGTGCCGGGCGGTGTACGACGGCTCGGCCCGGAAGACCGGGCCGACCTCGAAGACGCGGTCGACGCCGGCCGCGATCGCCGCCTGCTTGTAGAACTGCGGCGACTGCGCCAGGTAGGCCTTGCGGCCGAAGTAGCCGACCTCGAATACCTCCGCCCCCGACTCCGACGCGGTGCCCATCAGCTTGGGGGTGTGCATCTCGGTGCAGCCGTGTGAGTAGGCGAACGCGCGCATAGCCTGCTCGACGGTGGTCTGCACCTCGAACACGAGCCGGGGGGCGGGGCGGCGGCGGACGTCGAGGGACCGCCAGTCGAGGCGGCCCTCGGGCCCGGTGTTGGCGTCGATCGGGAGCGGCGCCTCGGCCAGGCTCTCGACCGTGACCTCGTCCGGGATGAGCTCGATGCCGCCGAGGGTGACGACCGGGTTGGCCACCACCCGCCCGGTCACCCGGACCGCCGACTCGACGGAGAGGCCGTCGAGGGTTCCCTCGAGCGGGCTCCCGTCGCGCCGGTGGGTGATCTGGACGACGCCGGTATGGTCGCGCACGAGCACGAACTGGACGGCGCGCTGCAGCCGGAGCGTCTGCGCCCAGCCTGCAATGGAAACGGTCTCGCCGACGTGGCTGTGCAGGTCGGCAACGAGAGTGCGGATCATCGCTTAGTCCTCCTGAGGACTCCGTGGTGATCCCTTGACTGGTGCGGGCGAGAAGGGCCGACTCGCTGTGCCACCGCACCTTCGCCGCCCGCCTGGCGGAGCCAGCGGCGGCCTCATTGGAACCGCTCGGGAGTGTCTTCACCGACGGGGCGCGAGGCCGCCTTTGCAGCTGCCGGCGGCTCTCTCTGCTCGCGTGGTCCCTGGCTACTCGTCTCCGTCAACGCGTTGCTGGTAGGGTAGGCGACACCTAGGCGGCAGGGCAATGTAATTAACCGCTTGGCAACGGGCGCCATTTTGCGTGCCCGGAGCACAGTAAGAACAGCAAGCACACTCACTGAATGTACGTTCATCGATATGAGCGAGATGCTGCCCCTATTCCCGCTGTCGACGGTGCTGTTTCCGGGCATGCGCTTGCCGTTGCACATCTTCGAGGAGCGGTACCAGACCCTGGTCGCCGACCTGCTGGCCGGGCCGGAGCCGAGGCGTTTCGGGGTGATCGCGATCCGGGTCGGCCGTGAGGTCGGCGCCGAGAGCGTCGCCGCGCTGCACGAGGTCGGCTGCGTTGCGGTCGTGCGCCAGGCCGCACCGACCGCCGAGGGCCAGTATGACCTGCTGACCGTCGGCACCGACCGGTTCCGGCTGGTGGACGTCGACCGCTCGGGCCCGTATCTCCAAGGCGAGATCGAGCTGCTGCCCGACGACACCGCCGCCGAGCCCGGCGCGGCCGAGGCGGCGGCCGGAACCGTGCGCCAGGTGCAGGCCGGGTTCCGGGCGTACCTGAACGCCCTGGCCGACCAGGGCGGCGGGGTGATCAGCATCGCCGACCTGCCGGACGAGCCCGCTCTGCTCTCGTACGTGATCGGCGCCGCGATGATCATCGACCTGCCCGAGCGCCAATCCCTGCTGGCGGCGCCCGACGCGATGGCGCGGCTGCGGCTCGAGCGCTCCCTGCTCGTGCGCGAGATCGCGATGCTCCGGGCCACCACCTCCCGCCCAGCCCCCGACTACGCGCACGAGCAGTTCAGCCCGAACTAGGACTCTCGCCGTCAGGCGCCGTCGTACTGGCCGTACCCGCCGGCCGGCGGCGTGCCCTGGGCCATGCCCGGCTGCGGCTGCTCGCCGTGCGCCGCCCGGAGCCGGTCGTACACCAGCGTCACCACCGCGGCCAGGAACGGTGCCACCAGCGTGCCCACCACCACGTCAGAGATGAAGGTCCTGGCGGCGTACGGCAGCGCCAGCAGGATGATGCCGATCACGAACTCGCCGACGATCAGGATCAGGAACACCACGACGTAGGTGCCGAAGACGTGCCAGGCGTAGCCGCGAACGGTCGCCCAGCTCTTGCCGAACGACTCGAACGCGGTGGCGCCGCCGACCACGATCCACGGCACGATCAGCGACAGGAACGTCAGCAGGATCAGCCCGGGCACGATGATCAGCGCGAACCCGATCGCGATGGCGATGCTGGCGAAGATCGAGGCGATCGCGACGCTCCACACGAACGGCAGCGCCGCGTCCACGCATCCCCGCAGGTCGAGGTCGCCGCGCCCGTCCCGCGCGTCCTGCACGGCCTTGACCAGCGCCGCCTGCAGCAGGAAGGTGCCGAACAGGCTGAGCAGGCCGCCGACGACCGCGCCGAAGGAGCCAAGCGCCAAGCTCAGCAGCGCGGTGATGACGGCGATCACGAGGTAGATCGCGAACGAGATGAGCAGGAAATGGGCGGCGTGGCGCTTGTAGAGCGCCCACGCCTCGCCCAGGACTCCGGAGAGCGGGTTCATGCGCTCATGGTAGAGATCTACTCGTCCGTAACCTGCGTATGACCTCCGGTAATTAATTAAATTCGATCACCCTCACTCGTGCACGATGACGCCGCGGACGTTGCGGCCCGCCATCATGTCCTCGTAGCCCTGGTTGACCTGGTCCAGCGTGTACCGGGTGGTGATCAGCTCCGACAGCTTGAGCTTGCCCGCCCGGTACAGGTCGAGCAGGCGCGGGATGTCGTCGAACGGGTTGGACGAGCCGAACAGCGCGCCCTGCAGCCGCTTCTCGAACAGCGCCAGCTCGAACCCGGACACGTTCACGGTCTTGGCGGCCGGTCCGGCCAGGCCGGTCAGCACCACGATGCCGCGCTTGCGGATCGCGGCGAACGCGGCCGACACCACATCCTCGGTCACCACCCCCATGGTCACGATCGCCTGGTCGGCGCCCACGCCCCAGCTCAGCTCCAGCGCCAGCGCCTGCGCCTCGTCGGTCGTCGCGACCGCGTGGGTGGCGCCGAAGCCGAGCGCGGACTCGCGCTTGAACGCGACCGGGTCGACCGCGATGACGTACCGCGCGCCGGCGATCGACGCGCCCTGCAGCGCGTTGACCCCGACCCCGCCGACCCCGTACACGATCGTGATGTCACCGGGCTTGACCTCGCCCGCCTTCACCGCGGACCCGAACCCGGTCGGCACGCCGCACGAGGTGAGCGCGGCCAGCTCGAGCGGGATGTCGTTCTCGATCTTCACCACCGACGCCTCGGACAGCACCGCGGCCTGCGAGAAGGTCCCGAGCAGGCACATCTGCCCGAAGTCGGTCGCCCCCTCGTGGTAGCGGAACGTCCCGTCCGGCAGGCAGTTATCGAACAGGAACCGGCCGTAGTCGCACAGGTTGGTCTGGCCGCGCGCGCAGAACCGGCACTTGCCGCAGACCGGCAGGAAGGAGGCCACCACGTGGTCGCCGACAGCCAGCCTGGTCACCCCGGGGCCGACCTGCTCAACGACGCCAGCGCCCTCGTGCCCGCCGACGATCGGGTACCTGACCGGGATGTCGCCGGTGCGCAGGTGATCGTCGGAGTGGCACAGCCCGGAGGCGGCGAACCGGACCAGGACCTCGCCCGTCTTGGGCTCGTCGAGGTCAAGCTCGACGATCTCGAACGGCTTGCCGAGGTCCCTGAGCACCGCTGCTCGCGTCTTCATGCAACACCCTCCCGGGATATATCCACAGTTTGAGGGTCATCATCCGCCTAACCGGAAGGGACGGTCAATGCGCGGGCGGCCAATCGCGGGCCGCGCGGACTGTGACCGTCGTCAACGAGTCCCGGACGCGTCCCGACGGAGGCGTGCGGGTATCGGCCAGATCACGATAACAGCAACAAGTGGCGAAGGTCGGGACCGGCAAGCCCGCCCAGTACAGATAAAACGCCAGGTCAGAACGGTAGCGCGATGGATACGACGGGTGATGCGAAGAGCCAGCTCTGGTTGCGTCACGCAAGCAGAGCTGGCTATCGTCGAGGAATGCTTACTTTCCGGACTTCAGCCAGGCGGTTCGCCGTCGTGGTCGGCATAGCGAGCCTCGGCCTGACCGCCGCGGCCTGCAGCAGCTCGTCTTCGTCGTCTTCGTCGGCTCCTGCCTCCGCGCCGGCCACCGCGTCCGCGTCCGCATCCGCCAGCTCCGCGGCCGCTCTGCCCAGCGGCGACGTGGATGTGTTCTCGGCCGGGTCACTCGACACCCTGATGACCAAGTCGGTCGGGTCGGCGTTCCACGCCGCGACCGGCTACACCTTGGTCGACACCTCGCACGGGTCAGGGACCCTCGAGGCCGACATCAAGGACAAGACCGCCGTCGCCGACGTCTTCGTCAGCGCCTCGCCGACGGATGTGGCCGGCCTGGTGGGCGCCAAGAACGGCAACTGGGTCAACTGGTACGCGGACTTCGCCGCGTCCCCGGAGGTCCTCGGGTACTACCCGAAGAGCAAGTTCGCCAAGGACCTGCAGACCATGCCGTGGTACAAGGTGATCACGATGCCCGGGTTCCGGCTCGGCCGGACCGACCCCTCCCAGGACCCGGGGGGCGTGCTCGCGGCCGAGGCCCTCAACGAGACGGCGACCGCGCAGAACCTGCCCGCGCTGAAGACGCTCGCGACCGAGCAGTCGGACGTGTACTCGGAGGACCCGGAGGAGGCCGACATCCAGACCGGGCAGCTCGACGGCGCGTTCATGTACGAGGCCGACGCAAACTCCCAGGCCAGCCCCTTCGTGAAGCTCACCGGCACCGACCTGTCCGGCCAGTACACGATCGCGCTGATTAACAACGCGCCCCACGAGGCCGCGGCCGAGGCGTTCATCAAGTTCCTGCTCGGCCCGACCGGCCAGAGCGAGATGAAGGCCGACAACTTCGTGATCGTCTCGCCGGCCAAGGTGACCGGGACCGGCGTCCCGAGCGCTCTCTCCAGCGTCCTCGGGTCGTGACCCCCGGCAGGTCGCCGGGCCTGCTGCGCGGGCTCGGCACCCTGCTCGTCCTCTACCTCGCATTTCCGGTCGGCGCGTTCGCCTACCGCGTCCTCGTCGAGCGCGGGGACGAAGGGTGGAGCGTGCCCGGGCTCTGGCCGGCCCTGGTCGTGTCGGTCGAGGGCGCCACGATCTCGCTGCTCATCGGCGTGCTCGGCGGCATCCCGCTCGCTTACGTGCTGGCCCACCGCCGGGGATGGCTGTCCTCGGCGGTGGGCGTGGTCGTCCAGCTCCCGCTGGCGGTGCCGCCGCTGATCAGCGGCATCCTGCTGATCTACATCGTCGGTCCGTACACCCCCCTCGGGCAGCTGTCGGGGGAGCGGCTCACCCAGACGATGTACGGGCTCGTCATCGCCCAGTCGTTCGTCTCCGCGCCGTTCCTGGTGGTGGTGGCGCGCAGCGCCTTCCGGGCGGTCGACCCGACGCTCGACGACGTCGCCGCGACCCTGGGCCACGGCCCGCTGGCCCGGTTTCTCCGGGTCGACGTGCCCGCCGCGTCGGACGGCCTGCGGACCGGCATGATTCTCATGTGGCTGCGGGCGTTCGGCGAGTACGGCACGACCGTGGTCCTCGCCTACCACCCGTACAGCCTCCCGATCTACGTCGACAACCTCTTCTCGTCTGCGCCGCTGGCGCAGGCCGAGGCGCCGACCGTCCTCGCCTTCGGGGTCGCGGCGCTGGCGATCGCCCTCGTCAACGTCCGGCGGCTCCCGCACGTCCGCCGTCGCCCGATCCCGGCGCCAGTCGCGCCAGTGCTGACGTCGCCCGCGCCGGTCGGCTTCGACCTCGACGCCACCGTGGGGACGTTCCGGCTGGTGGTGGCGCACCAGGAAGGCGGCCACCGGCTGGCGATCGTCGGACCGTCGGGCTCGGGCAAGTCGGTCACGCTGCGCGCCCTGGCCGGGCTGCTCGGCCCGGGGGCTGGCCCCGTAACCTACAACGGCGTCGACGTGAGCCGCACCGCGACCGAGCGGCGCCGGATCGGCTACGTCCCCCAGGGCTTCGGGCTGATTCCTGGGCGCACGGTCTGGCAGCAGGCGGTGTTCGGCGTCCACGCCGATCCAGCCCGGGCCGCCTGGTGGCTGGAGACGCTTCACCTCGACGGCCTCCTCGACCGGCTGCCCGAGCAGCTGTCGGGCGGCCAGCGGCAGCGGGTCAGCCTAGCCCGGGCGCTCGCCCAAGACCCTCAGGTGGTGCTGCTCGACGAGCCGTTCTCGGCCCTCGACGCCCCGGTCCGGGCCGAACTGCGGCGGGAGCTGCGCCGCCTGCAGCGCGACGTCAACCTCTCCACCGTCCTGGTCACCCACGATCCGGAGGAGGCGGCGATGCTGGCCGACGAGATCATGGTCGTGAGCGACGGGCGGGTGCTCCAGTCCGGGAGCTGCCGCGACGTCTACCAGCGTCCCAACTCGGTTGAGGTCGGCCGGCTGCTCGGCATCGACAACCTCGTCGAAAGCGTGGCCGGCCCTGATCTGCCGATCGGCCTGGGCGAGGGCCTGCCGCCTGGCGCCCGGCTGCTGTGGCAGGTGCCACCCGAGGCCGTTCGCCTCCGTCCGGGAACGGCGCCGTCGGGGGGGAACGGGCCGACCGTCGACCTCGGCTCTGGCCGGGTGACCGATGTCATCGACCTCGGCCGCAGCGTCGAGGTGGTGGTGGAGCTGCTCTCCGGCGTCGAGCTCCTGGCCCGGACATTCGAGCTGCCCGACCTCAGCGTCGGAGCCGCCTGCCGGCTCGAGACCGAGGCCGACGCGGTGTCGGTCTGGCGCCCGGCCGAGGAGGGCCGCAGCGTCGCCGCCGCCCGGCCAGGCGGATTAGCCGATGCCATCCAAGTAGGCTTCGGCCGCCCGCGCCAACTCGACCAGGCTTGAGGCGTAGCTCCCGAACGTAACGCCGGACAGATCCAGGGTCACCCGGATAGAGGCCCTACCGTCGACATTGACGACGCCGCCGCGGGTCAGTTCGGCCGCCGTCGCGGCCCGCTCTATATCGACATCAGCGAAATTGCCAAGCGAGAACTCCAGGATGACGGAGTGGTCGCCATTATCTCGGACGTACAGTCCGGTGAACATCTGCAGCGCCCGATCCTTTCTGGCGAGGCCGGGCATAGAGAAGATGAGAGCGTTGTCGTTACCCCGCTCGATGCTGATGCTGGTGTCGCCGAGCAAGAGCCCTCGAATGGCGCTCCAGGCGGACTGCCGTATCTGTGCCGTTCGCGACGCGAACCGGCCGTTCGGCGAGTTCAGCTCTGAGATCACGTCTCGGGTCGCGTAACCGACTTGATACAGGTAACCGAGGAAAAGAGACGGCAGCGTGTCGGCACTCAGATCGATAAGGTCGGTCGGCAGTCGCATTCCGAAGGATAGCGTTCCGCTCTCCGTGCCCTGGGCATAGGTTACGCCGCCGTGCACCAGCTGCCCGGCCTGCCCGATAACGGCCATCAGGTCGGTCTGGCCGACGCGGCCAAGCGGCCCGTCGATGGCAACGAACTCTATGCCTGGGAGGGCGCCCTGCTTCGACGGTATCACCTCGCGGGTTACATATACCTCGGTCTGAGAGTACCTGGTCTCGCTCGTGCCAGCCTGACCGCTTGCCTCGTCGACCAGCGAGATCTTAACCCGAAGAACGTCATCCGTTATCCGCTCGGCGCCCAGTAGTCTCTCGAGCTTCTCCCGAACCTCGTCCCAGGTGGCCATTGTCTCCCCTCGTCTGAAATTAAGCCAGCTCTTCGTCCGCGTCCTCCGCGCGTTCGCTTCAGCCTAGACTCAATGACAGCAACCGCCGTTAATTCCACGCGAAATCGGAAAATGTGGAAAATGCCGGTGTACGAGAGCCGTATTTTCGCGCGTGTCTATTTCCGGGGTGACTAGGCCATCTCGGACACGGTGCCGTCTTCCACGGCCAGGTGACGGGTGACCGAGATGCCCTCGAGCATCCGGCGGTCGTGGGTGACCAGCAGGAAGGTGCCGGGGTAGCCGTCGAGGGCCGATTCAAGCTGCTCGATGGCGGGCAGGTCGAGGTGGTTGGTCGGCTCGTCGAGGACGAGCAGGTTCACGCCGCGGGCCTGCAGCAGGGCCAGGCCGACCCGGGTGCGCTCGCCCGGCGAGAGGCTGCCGGCCGCCCGCGTGACGTGATCGGCCTTGAGCCCGAACTTGGCCAGCAGGGTCCTGATCTCGGCCGGGACCAGGTCCGGGAGCTGGGCCGCGAACGCGTCGAGCAGCGGCTGCTCGCCCCGGAACAGGCTGCGGGCCTGGTCGACCTCGCCGATCATGATCCCGCTGCCGAGCGAGGCCTGGCCCGACGTCAGCGGCACCCGGCCGAGCAGCGCGCCGATCAGCGTGGACTTGCCCGCTCCGTTCGGCCCGGTGATCGTGACCCGGTCGGCCCAGTCGATCTGCAGGCTGACCGGGCCAAGCCGGAACGCGCCGCGGTCGACGACCGCCTCGCGCAGGACCGCCGCGACCGAGCCGGACCGCGGCCCGGCCGCGATCTCCATCTGCAGCTGCCACTCCTTGCGCGGCTCCTCGGCCACCTCGAGCCGGCCGATCATCCGCTCGGTCGCCTTGACCTTGCCCGCCAGCTTCTCCGAGCGGGCGACCTGCGCGTGCAGGACGTGCTTGTCCTTGTCGGTGGCCTTGGACTTCGCCTCGCGGACGCCCTTGTCGGACCAGCCGATCTGGGTCCTCCGCCGGGCCTCGAGCTCGGACTTGGTCTCCGCGTACTGCTCGTAGTTCTCGCGCGCGTGCCGCCGCGCGGTCTCGCGCTCCTCCAGGTAGCCGGCGTACCCGCCGCCGAACAGCCGGGTCTTCTGCTGGGCCAGATCGAGCTCGAGGACCCGGTCGACCGTCTGCTCGAGGAACGCGCGGTCGTGGCTGACCAGCACCGTCGCCGCGCGGAGCTTGCGGACGAAGTCCTCCAGGATCTCCAGGCCGGCGATGTCGAGGTCGTTGGTCGGCTCGTCGAGCAGGAACACGTCGTAGCGGGACAGCAGCAGCGAGGCCAGGTTGGCCCGCGCCGCCTGGCCGCCGGAGAGCCCGGTCATCGCCCGCTCCAGGTCCACCCGCAGGCCGAGGGTGGTGATGACCTTCGCGGCGCGCTCCTCCAGATCGGCCCCGCCCAGGTTCAGCCACCGGTCGAGCGCGGTCGAGTAGGCGTCGTCAGCGCCCGGCGATCCGGCGGCCAGCGCCTCAGTCGCCTGGTCGAGGTCCTGTTGAGCCTGGGACACGCCGGTGCGCCGGGCCAGGAACGCGGCGACGTTCTCGCCCGCCCGCCGCTCGGGCTCCTGCGGCAGGTAACCGACGGTCGAGGTCGGCGGGCTGAGCATGACCGAGCCCTGCGTGAGGGCGCCGCCGTCGAGGCCGGCCAGCAACCGCAGCAGGGTGGACTTCCCGGCCCCGTTCACGCCGACCAGCCCGGTGACCTCACCGGGCGCGATGGTCAGGTCAAGCCCGGAGAAGAGAGTGTGGGTCCCGTGCCCGGCGGTGAGACCCTTGGCAGTCAGTACGGCGCTCATTAGAGGCAATCCTAGGCGGGCCGGCTAGTCGTTTTCCGCTGCCCGGGGCAGTCGGGCGCCCAGCCCGCCCTAGCCGTCGGCGTCCGACAGCGTGAGCTGGGAGCTGTGGTACGCGGCCCGGCCGGCCAGTTCGGGGCTGTAGCGGGCGATGATCTGCCTGACCCGGCGGGCGGCGAGCGGGCCGAGCAGGTCGTAGCAGGTGATGAAGAGGTCGCGGGCGGCCGCCCGCGGCCAGGCCGGGGGGAGCAGCTCGTAGGGGAGGTCGGGATCCATGGCCGGGAAGGCGCGCCACTCGTTCATGACCCGGGTCCGCGCGACCAGGGCGTCGGCGGTGGTGATCTCGCCCGCCACGGTCTGGTCCCGCAGCAGGCCGGCGAACTCGGTGAACTCCTGGTAGCGGTCGCGCAATCCGGATAGATCCCACGCCCGGGCCGGGATGTCGGCGGTCACCAGCGCGGCGCCCGCGCCGCCGGCGGCGTCGGCCGCGCCCGGGGCGGCCGCGCTGACGGCGGGCAGCGCGGTCGCCCGGAACGCGGTCGCGGTGGAGATGCCGAGGTCCTTCAGCCGGGCCATCACATCGCCCGCGTGATCGCGGGGACAGACCCACAAGCCGTCGTAGAGCGGCGCGAAGCCGAGCCAGCGCAGCTCCTTCCTGAGCTCGTCGCGGGCGGACCGGTGCTCCTCGGGGATGGAGAACGCGACCAGCGACCACATCCCGTCCCACGGGGCGGGGGTCGCGCCGAACGAAAAGATGCGCCGGCCGCCGTCGTCGAGCACGTCGGCCGCACGCTGGGACAGCCGGACGAACGTCCGCCGCCCGTTCCGCGACGTCACCAGCAGGCCGTTGCGGGTCAGCCGGGATAGCGCGGCGCGAGCGGCCGAGTCGCTGACGCCGAACTCGGCCAGCAGCCCGACGATCGCGGCCGACGGCAACGACTCGGTCCGCTGCCACCAGTAGTCGCCGAGGAGCGTGAGCAGCAGCCGCGGCGGCCGCTGGGCAACCGGCCCCGGTGTGGTCCACGGCTGCGGGACGTCCTCGTCCTCCAACGCGTCAAAAAAGGAATCTGTGCTGCTCACGGCTGCGCTCACCGCATTCGGGATCACGGTAGGAAAGGGTCACTTGGGCGGGTCGATACCCAGGAAACGGAAGGCGTTCTTCCACAGGACATCGTCTAGTTCGGCTTCCGACAGCCCCATCGAGCGGAGTGTGGAGGCAATCGGCTGTTCGCGACCCATCGCTGGGTAGTCGGAGCCGACGAGCAGCCGGTCCGTGCCGAACAGGTCCGCTAGGTACCTGATCGCCCGCCGGTCGAAGACCAGCGAGTCGTAGTAGAACCTGCGGGCCAGCTCGATCGGGGAGTGCTCGGCGAACCACGGGGCGGCCTCCGGGCGTTCCGACTCCGGCAGCGGCGGTTCCTCGTTCCAGGTCCGGCCCCAGAACCACTGGGCCCGGGTCAGGATCAGCGGGAACCCGCCACCGGCGTGGCTGAAGGATATCTTCAGGCCCGGGTGCTTCTCCGCGACGCCCCCGGAGATGATCGCGGCGGCGCCGAGCGAGGCCTCCGCGCCGACGCCGAACGTCGCGGCGGCGGGGCCGGGCACCCGGTCCGACGGGGCCGGCAGTCCGTGGATGAAGACCGCCGCGCCGAGGCGCTCGCACTCGGCCCAGAAACCGTCGAACCGGGCCTCGTGCAGCGACGCGCCGTCGATGTTGGAGGCGATCTCCACGCCCGCCAGGCCGAGCTTGAGCAGCTCGGTCAGCTCGGCGGCGGCCAGGTCCGGGTCCTGCAGCGGGATCGTCCCCAGCCCGTAGAACCGAGCCGGGTAGGCGGCGACCAGGCCCGCGATGTACTCGTTGGTCACCCGGCACAGGTCGAGGCCGGTCTTGGCCTGCGCCCGGTAGCTGAGCAGGGCCGGGAACGGGGAGAGCAGCTCCGCGTCGAG
>Ga0302326_10020952_pt1 | contig 13425 bp, 11 predicted proteins | sample Palsa_T0_3_FD_202264 | JGI IMG/M metagenome (GOLD analysis project Ga0302326, IMG submission 202264) | Peat permafrost microbial communities from Stordalen Mire near Abisko, Sweden - Palsa_T0_3 | ecosystem: Environmental > Terrestrial > Soil > Palsa > Peat permafrost | place: Sweden: Abisko... | reverse complement strand
CGCGTTCGCGGGGCAAAAGCTTGCCGCGAGCCGTGTGCTTGCGGCGCGCCTCGTCGCTGCCGCCGCGATTTGCGCGCTCGACCTGTGCCCGCAACGCCGCTGCAAGCTCCGCCATGCGGGCGTGATTCGCTTGAAAGCGCTCGCTTGCGGGCTCGATCTTTGACAGCAGGCGCGGCATCGATGAGCCTCGCTAGGCGATGCGTTCGACGGCGATGGCGACCGCTTCGCCGCCACCGATGCACAGGGCGGCAATGCCGCGGCTCGCGCCGCGGCGGGCGAGCGCGTGCACGAGCGTCGTCACGATACGCGCACCGGTCGCGCCGATCGGGTGGCCGAGCGCGCAGGCGCCACCGTGCACGTTTACCCGTGCGTGCTCGATGCCGACATCGCGCATGGCGGCCATCGTCACGACCGCGAATGCTTCGTTGATCTCGTATAGATCGACGTCCTGAGCGCTCCAGCCGAGCCTCTGGAGTGTCTTCTTAATCGCGCCGATGGGCGCTGTCGTGAACCACTCAGGCTCCTGAGCATGGCTCGCGTAGGCGAGGATGCGCGCCAGCGGCTTCAGACCGCTGGCGCGCGCCGCAGCTTCGCGCATGAGCACGAGCGCCGCGGCGCCGTCCGCAATTGACGATGAGCTCGCCGCAGTCACGGTGCCGTCTTTGGCAAAGGCCGCCTTCAGGGTGGGGATTTTCGCGATATCGCAGTTGAAGGGCGTCTCATCACGGCTGACCACGGTCTCGCCCTTGCGAGCCTTGACGGTCACGGGCGTCAGTTCCGCCGCAAAATCCTGCGCGTCAATAGCGCGCATCGAGCGGCGTACGGATTCTTCCGCGAAGGCGTCCTGCTCGGCACGGCTGAACTGGTAGCGGCTCGACGTGCGTTCCGCAAAGCAACCCATGAGCTGCCCGTCGAAGGGGCTTTGCAGTCCGTCATAGAACATGTGATCGAGCACTTCACCGTTGCCCATTCGATAGCCGGCGCGCGCCTTGGGCAGCAGATACGGTGAATTCGTCATCGACTCAAGACCGCCTGCGACGACCACCTCGATGTCGCCCGCGCGAATCTGATCCGCACCGAGCATGATCGCCTTCAGGCCCGAGCCGCACATTTTGTTAATGGTGGTGGCATGAGTCGCAAGCGGCAGGCCTGCGCCGATGGCGGCCTGGCGAGCCGGCGCCTGGCCGAGGCCCGCCGGCAGCACGCAGCCCATGATGACTTCCTGGATTTGCGCCGGGTCGACTGCCGCCGCCGCCACCGCCGCGCGGATCGCCGCGGCGCCGAGCTGCGGGGCTGTCAGCGGCGTCAGAACGCCCTGGAATGCCCCGATCGGCGTACGCTTCGCCGCAACAATGACCACACTGTGTTCGGACATGATTCACCGCTTTGAAAGGCAATGCGGCTGGCAAGCCGCACCATGCGCTAATATAGCATCCGGGTTTCCTTGCGCTCGACCGCTTTACCCATGAGCATTCCGGCTATTGAGCTTCAGCGTGAACCTGGTGCTCGCAGCGCACCTCTGCGCTTCATATCAGCTGCATCTTTGTTCGACGGCCACGACGCCGCGATTAATATGATTCGTCGTCTGCTGCAAGCGCAGGGCGCGGAAGTCGTGCATCTCGGGCACAACCGAAGTGTCCTCGATATCGTGCGCGCAGCGATCGAGGAGGACGCCGACGGCATCGCGGTGAGTTCCTACCAGGGCGGCCACGATGAGTACTTCCGTTATATGGTGGACATGCTGCGCGAGCGCGGCTACGAGCACATCCGGGTGGTAGTCGGCGGCGGCGGCACGATATCCGCGCAGGAGATCGATGCGCTCGAGCGCTACGGCGTGGAGAAGATCTACACGCCGGAGGACGGGCGGCGCATGGGGCTCGTCGGCATGATCGAGGATGTCATGCGCCGCGTGCGCGGCAGTTCCCGTCCGGCCTACGAATTTCATCCCTTGAAAGCCCGCGATCACGGCCACCTCGCGCGAACGATCTCGGTGCTCGAGGGCGCAGGCGGCAGTGAGCAGCCGCGCGAGGCGATTCGGCGCGCATTGGCGCGCGTCAAGTCGAAGGCCCCGGTGATCGGCATCACCGGCACCGGCGGCGCCGGAAAATCGAGTCTGACGGATGAGCTCTTGAGCCGGTTCGTGCGCCATTTTCCGGGTCGACAGATCGCGGTGGTGGCAATGGATCCGACCCGCCGGCGCTCCGGTGGCGCGCTTCTCGGGGATCGTATCCGCATGAATAGCCTTGCCGCGGAGTCGATCTTCATGCGATCGCTCGCCACGCGCCGCCAGAACCTGGCGACGAGCGCGGTCCTGAAAGACGTTATCGACCTGTATCAATTGGCGGGCTTTGATCTCGTCATCATCGAGACTGCGGGCATTGGCCAGTCCGACACCGAGATCGTGGAGCTTTGCGATCTGTCGGTTTACGTCATGACTGCAGAGTATGGCGCGGCAAGTCAGCTCGAGAAGATCGACATGCTCGACTTTGCGGATTTCATCGTCCTCAACAAGAGCGAGAAGCGCGGTGCGCAGGATGCGCTGCGGGACGTAAAGAAGCAGTGGCGGCGCAATCATCCGCAGCAGATGGCGCTCGCCGAAGCCGAGCTGCCGGTCTATCCCACGATCGCGAGCCGCTTCAACGATCCTGGAGTCAATCGCCTGTTTGCTGCGATCGCAGGCGCCATCAGCGCGCGGCAGCTGGGCGCCGCGTCCTGGGCACTGACAGAGGGCGATGCGACCGAAATGGTGGCAAGTCCCGCGCTCATCCCCGCGGCGAGAACCCGTTATTTGGCCGAGATCGCCGCGGCCGGCCGAGCGCTCGGCGCGCGCATCGAGGAACAAGCGCAGGCGGCAAGTCTTGCCCACGGTTTGTATCGATCGCTTGAGAGCCTGCGCGACGCTGCGTTGCCTGCGCCCCTCGAACGCTTCAGCGCGAGCGCGCTCGCCGACCCCGCCACTGATCCGACGCGCCTAGAGCTGCGGGCGGCGTACAACGCGGCGCTCGATAAAGTGGGAGCCGCCGGTACTTCCGACCTCGCCGCGTGGCCCGCGCGGGTGGCCGCGGCGACCGCGGTGAACTACGCCTATCCGGTGCGCGGACGCGACGTCACGGGCGAGAATTACACCGAGAGCTTAAGCCGCCTGCCGCTGCCCAAGCTTGCCGTGCCGACTTTTCGCGACTGGGGCGAGATCCACCGGTTTATCTGCAGGGAGAACCTGCCGGGCGCCTATCCGTATACCGAAGGCGTATATCCCTACCGGCGTGAGGAGGAGGATCCGACCCGAATGTTTGCAGGCGAGGGCGCGCCGGAGCGCACCAACCGGCGTTTCCAGATCCTGGCCGGCGGCCACGGGGCGGCGCGTCTGTCGACCGCATTTGATTCGACGACGCTGTATGGCGAAGACCCGGATACGCGCCCGGATATCTACGGGCGTACCGGCAACTCGGGCGTTTCCATTGCCACACTCGACGACATCAAGAAGCTCTACTCCGGATTTGATCTGTCGGCGCCGACCACGTCGGTTTCGATGACGATCAATGGCCCGGCGCCGATGATCCTCGCGATGTTCATGAACGCCGCCATCGATCAGCGCGTGGAACGGTATTTGAAAGGCAACGGCCAATGGCCACAGGCGGAGAAGCTGATCGCGGCCGCGCACCAGCGCGCGCTCGAACGCGGGCTGCCCGTGCCGCGCTACAAAGGCGCACTGCCGCCGCAGCACGACGGCACGGGGCTTGCGCTGCTCGGCGTCACCGGAGACATGCTGGTCGCGCCCGAGGTATATGAACGCATCCGCTCCGAGGCACTGACGGCGGTGCGCGGCACGGTCCAGGCCGACATCCTGAAGGAGGATCAGGCGCAGAACACCTGCATATTCTCCACCGAATTTGCGCTGCGCATGATGGGAGACGTGCAGTCGTATTTCATCGACAAGCGCGTGCGCAATTTCTACTCGGTGTCGATATCGGGATATCACATCGCAGAAGCGGGCGCGAATCCGGTCTCGCAGCTTGCGTTTACGCTCGCAAATGGCTTCACGATCGTCGAGTACTACCTTGCGCGCGGGATGCGGATCGACGACTTCGCGCCAAACCTGTCGTTCTTTTTCTCCAACGGCATGGATCCGGAATATGCGGTCATCGGGCGTGTGGCGCGGCGCATCTGGTCGCGCGCCATGCGCGAGCGCTACGGCGCCGGGCCGCGCAGTCAGATGTTGAAATACCATATTCAGACTTCGGGCAGGAGTCTGCATGCGCGTGAAATCGACTTCAATGACATTCGTACCACGCTGCAGGCGCTGTATGCCCTGTTCGACAATTGCAACAGTCTGCACACGAACGCCTACGATGAGGCGCTCACGACTCCGACCGAGGAGAGTGTGCGGCGCGCAGTGGCGATTCAGCTCATCATCAACCGGGAGCTCGGTCTCAACAAAAATCAGAACCCCTGGGCCGGGTCCTTCGCCATCGAATACCTGACCGATCTCGTCGAGGAGGCCGTATACAAGGAGTTTGATGCGATTTCCGAGCGGGGCGGCGTGCTCGGAGCCATGGAGACCATGTACCAGCGCGCCAAGATTCAGGAAGAGTCCATGTACTACGAGACGCGCAAGCACGACGGCAGTTTGCCCATCATCGGCGTGAACACCTATCTTGCCGAGAGCGACGCGCACAACGCTCAGCCGTCGGCCCCGCTCATCCGCTCGACCGAGGAGGAAAAGCAGGATCAGGTGGCGGCGGTGCGCGCCTTTCAGGCGCGCAACAGCGCTGCGGCGCCGACGGCGCTGCGGCGGCTGCAGCAGGCGGCTGCGAGTGGCGGCAATATATTTGCAGAACTCATGGAAACGGTGAAGGTCTGCTCTCTGGGCCAGATTTCACACGCGCTGTACGAAGTTGGGGGTCAGTACCGCCGCAATATGTGAGGCTAGGCGGCGGCGAGATCCGGCTCTTGCAGGCGATCGAGAATGGCTGAGCGGGCGCGTTCGCGCAGTTCCAGCGCCGCGCTCTCCGTTGAGGTTGCGGTCGACACAATCGCCGGCAGGAATTCAACTTCGATGCGAGCACGGCGCGGCAGAAACGCATTGGGAGGCAGAACCTCGCGCGTTCCGCGCACCACGGCAGGCACTACCGGGCAGCCGGCGCGCGCCGCAGTGGTAAACGCGCCGGCGTGAAATTTCAGAAGTCCCGGCTCGGGCGAAAAAGTTCCTTCCGGGAAGAACACCAGCGACTTGCCATCGATCGCGGTGCGCAGCACGCGCCGCGCATCGGTCGCGCCACGCTGGCGATTGGAGCGCTCAACGAAGAGCGAACCTAATCGGCGCAGCAGGAGCCCCGCGAGCGGCACGCGCGTCATTTCGCGCTTGATCACGAAGCCGAAGCGCGGTGGCAGCACCGCAGTAAACACAACACCATCGAGGTAGCTTGCGTGGTTGGCAACGACGACGCATTGTCCGGCCGGGATGCGATCTGCGCAGATCACGGTGAGCCGCATGCCCGCAAACCTCAGCAAGGCGCGCGAGGCTGTACGTGCGGCCCACCGGCGGCGCGCAACGCCGGGCAGGAGCGCCGAGCACAGGGCGCTCAACGCCAGCACTACAAATACAATCCAGGCATAGACACCATAGACGGCGCGCCCCACTGCGTTTGCAGAGGATGCGGGCGCTGGCTCAACTCTGGGCGGCATGCTCATGGTTCTATTTCGGAGAAACTACGCTGCGTGCGGTGTGAACTGGTTCTCGTTATGTTAATGCTGACACGTAGATGTGATGATCGTCACGCCGAGTGTACTGACGCTATCACCATACTGCGGTCGGGCCACCCTCGGAGTTTTTAAGGCCTTGTCCAAGTCAGCCGCAGCAGTCATCAACGACCCCGCCTCACCTGCCGATTCGGCAGATCCGGCCGTATCGCGCTTTCTCGATGCAGTCTGGATGGAGCGGGGCCTATCCGCCAATACGCTCGCAGCGTATCGAGCGGACCTCACTTCGCTCGCCCGTTGGCTTGCGGAGCGTGGCGTCGCGATTATGAACACCTCGCGTGCGGATCTGCTGGGCTTCATCGCCTGGCGAGTGCAAACGGGTGCGCGGCCGCGTTCCACTGCGCGACAGCTGTCAAGTTTTAGACGCTTCTTCCGCTACTTCATGCGCGAAGGCGTGGTACGCGACGACCCCACCGCTCAGATCGCGATGCCAAAGATCGGCCGCTCACTGCCGAAGTCTGTGACTGAAGAAGAGGTCGAGGCGCTCTTGGGAGCTCCGACCGTCGGTGATCCGCTTGGCAACCGTGATCGTACGATGCTCGAAGTTCTGTACGCGACCGGCTTGCGTGTCTCGGAGCTCGTCAACCTGCGCATGGCGCAGGTCAACCTCAACCAGGGTGTGCTGCGGATCCTGGGCAAAGGTAACCGCGAGCGCCTGATACCGTTGGGCGGCGAGTCGGTGCGCTGGCTCACGGAGTTCACGCGCGGCCCGCGCGGCGAGATCCTGCTTGAGCGACAGACGGACTATCTGTTTCCCACGCGTCGCGGGGATCGCATGACCCGCCAGGCGTTCTGGCACATCATCAAGCGTTATGCCCGCAAGGCTGCAATCGCGAAGGATCTCTCACCGCACAGTCTGCGGCACGCCTTCGCCACCCACCTCCTGAATCACGGCGCGGACTTGCGCGTGGTGCAGATGCTGCTCGGCCACAGTGACCTGTCGACCACGCAGATCTACACGCATGTTGCTCGTGAACGCATGAAGGAATTGCACGCCTTGCACCATCCGCGCGGCTAAGGTTCGGGCTTTTCGCGGCTATCTGCTAGACTCACACGCTGTTCGATAGCGGTTCTAGAACCTTCCCGTTTCGACGCTGTCCAATCTCCCACCGGCGTGGCCGACCTGGAAAAGCCCATGACAATTCGCGCGTGTATCCTTTTTTGGGGCCTGATGGGCGCTTGCGCCTGCGCAGCGGCCGCCACGGATCAGCCGGCGCAAAAAGATCCGCGGATCGAGCTTGCCGGGAAAATCCCCGGTACAACGGCCGAGGAGCTGCACGCTTCACCGATCCCGGGCATGTACGAACTCGTACGCGGCACCGACATTGCCTACGTGACCTCCGACGGCAAGTACGCGATCTCCGGGGACCTGTATGACCTCGCCGCCAACGACAATTTGACCGAAGCGCGCCGGCGGGATGTGCGCATGAAGCTCCTCGCCACGGTGCCGGAGTCCGACATGGTGATCTTCGGGCCGCACGATCCGAAGTACACGGTGACAGTGTTTACGGATGTCGATTGCGCGTATTGCAGGAAACTGCACAGTCAGATCGCCGAATACAACCGTTTAGGCATCCGCGTGCGCTACATGTTCTTTCCGCGTTCCGGACCGAACACCGAATCCTGGACCAAGGCGGAGCAGGTCTGGTGCTCGGCGAACCGCAACGAAGCGCTCACCCACGCGAAACTGGGGGAGGAACTGAAAGCGCCGAAGGCCTGCGGAAATTCACCGGTGGGCCGGGATTACGCCCTGGGCAAGAAGTTCGATATCCGAGGTACGCCCGCCATCGTCATGAATAACGGCGAGATGCTGGGCGGGTACCTGCCGCCCATGGAGCTCGCGCAGCACCTCGCGGGTAAGTAGGGCTAGCGCTCCAGAAGCTTGAGCTTATCGGGAATGCCTTCCCATTCCTTGGCATCCGCCGGCGCCGCCTTTTTCTCCGTGATCACGGGCCACTGCTTGGCGAGCTCCGCGTTGAGTGGCGTAAAGTGATCCTGCCCCTGGGGCAGCTCCTCTTCTGAAAAAATAGCCTCCACCGGGCATTCAGGCTCGCACAAGGTGCAGTCAATACACTCGTCCGGGTCGATTACGAGGAAATTGGGTCCCTCGTGGAAGCAATCCACAGGACACACTTCCACACAGTCCATGTACTTGCACTTAATACAGTTTTCGGTGACGACAAAGGTCATGGAGTATCCGTAGGCTGATCGCAGGCGCGCGACGAAAAAATCGACACGCCATTCTGCCACGCGCATCGCCACGCGTGAATAAATCGCGGTTAAAAGCGCCGCTCAACCTCGGTGAAGTGATACTCCTCGCGCCCCGCCGCTCGGTCCTCAAGATAGCGCCGCAGCGCAAAGTCGGTGCTCGGAAAGGCGATTTCGGACCAAGGAATGTCCTCGGGGCGTACGAGCTCGACCTCGAGGCTTTCCGCGCCCACCCCGTAGTTCGGACTGCGCATCTGCGCGCGAAAAAATACGTGCACCTGATGCGCATGCAGCGCATGCACGATCGCAAGCAAAGAGCCGATCTGCACATCGACGAGGGCTTCTTCGCGCGCTTCGCGCGCTGCGGCTTGCTGCAGCGTCTCGCCGTTTTCCATGAAACCCGCCGGCAGCGTCCAATAGCCGCGCCGAGGCTCGATGGCGCGGCGGCAGATCACGATCATTCCCTCGTATTCGGGTACACAACCCAGGACAAGTTTCGGATTTTGATAGTGAATCGCACCGCAGGCTTCGCATACGTAGCGCGACAGGTTGTCGCCCGGCGGAATGCGCAACGCGACGCGCGCGCCGCACTGGCTGCAGAAATTCATGAATCCTCGTCTCCGGCAATGCGTGATTGTGGATTGGCGGGGCCGTCCGTGGAACCGGCGCGTGTTTTGCTGCGCCTGCCGGGAAAGATCCTGGCGAGATAGCCTTCGATTGGCCGGCCGATGAGAAGAATCACGAACGCGACAACAAGCCCCGCCGCGGCGAGCCTAAAAAGCCCGAGACCCGCGGTCAATCCCAGTCCGGCCGTCAGCCAGATGGCAGCCGCGGTCGTCAACCCGGTGACGCGGCTTGAGGTCGGCTGGTGAAGAATCACCCCGGCACCCAGGAAGCCGATGCCGGTCAGCACGCCCTGAATGACCCGGCTAACGGCGTTGGCGTCGCTCGATGTCTGCGTCATGGCGAGCGCGACGACGGCCGAGCCGACGCTGACGAGACTGAAAGTGCGAAAGCCCGCGGACTTTCTGTGCCGGTCGCGGTTGAGGCCGATGACGGCCCCGCAGGCGAGAGCCATCAGCAGGCGGTACAGCGCCTCTTGCATTGACACCTCGACCACGGCCCAGCTCCTGCCCGTTGAGTGCACACGGGTGAGTCTAGCGTGCGCGCGGCCACGATTCACTCGACTCGCGCAGGTGGTAGGCGCTGCAACTTGAGCTCGCGGGCAGATATCGGCCATGCAGGCCGCAGAGGCCGTCGGCTGAGCGCACCGAGCTGTACGCCGAACCCATGCACAAAATACCGGGGATCTCTTTTTCAAGCTCGGCAGCGTGGCCGCAGAAGTTCTCGCAACTCGCGCAGCTACGCAGCAAGGGTTTCATGTGCGTGCGGCGCGCCTACTGGCCGAGCGCGGCCCAGAACTCGCCGAACACCCGCGCCGAGAGAAAGTATCCGAGGAACACATTGACGACGACGCCGGCGCTGAACGCATAGAAGGGCCGGCTGCCCACCGCGGCAAAGTCGCGCAGTCGCGTCGTAAGCCCGATGCTGAAGAACGCGAATGTGAACGCCCATACCCGAAGAGCCTGCAGCGGCGCGACCACCGCGGGTGTCAATGATTTCTTGTACTCGGCGTAGCTCACCCCATGGGCGAGCGTGGTGATGATGGCCGACGCCAGCAGAAACCCGACGATGAATTTCGGAAAGCGCCGCCAGATCTCCGCAGCGCCGGTATGCGTGGAAATGCCGGTTTTCTCCCAGCGTGTGGTCGCGATAAGCGACAGCACCAGGGCCCAAATCCCAATCCACACATCGCGGCCGATTACCTTCATCAACGTGAAGGCACTGACCGCGGCGTCCGCGCTGCCGTTGATGCCGGCAACGTGGTTGGCATAGCCACCGTAGGTCTGGGCCGCGGCGAACCCTGCCGCGTCCGCGAATTCCGAAGTGCCGATCCATGCGCCGGCGACGCCCGTGGGCAGCAGCAGAGCTCGCGACACCAGGGGCAGGATAAAAATCATGATGATCGCCCAGAGCACCACGAGCGAAATCGCAATCGGCGCAGCATCCTTTTTGGCGCCGACGGCGCCGGCGACGGCGATGGCGCCCGATACGCCGCATACCGCGCCTCCCGCGCCGAGGGTTGCGGCGAGCCGGCGATCAAGCTTGAGACGGGCGGCGACGACATAGATGACGCCGAAGGTCACGATGGAGACGACCGCGGCCTGCACGATCGCAACCGGTCCCGCCCAGATGATGAGCGTCATCGGCAATCCCGCCCCCAGAAGCACGATGCCGGTCTTGATGTAAAACTCGACGCGAAATCCTGCGGACGCCCATTGCGGCAGCGGCAGTGTGTTCGAGATCAGAAGTCCCAGCGCAAGCGCCACCAGCGGCGGCTCGAGGTTGTAACGCGCTGCCTGATCCCATTGGCCGAGAAAATAAAGAATGGCCGACACGACAAACACGAACGCGAAGGCGGGCAGAAACTGCGTCAGCCTGATTCCAAGACTTGCGGCTGCGGCGCCGAGGAGCGCCGCCCACAGGGCGAACAGAGCCAGATACTGCGGCGCGTGCTCACGAAGCTGCGCACGCGCCTCAGGCAGGTGAGTCCACTTCTGCGGCGCGACGGCCAGCCATTTGATACTGCTGCCGGATGCGTACAGTGCAACCGCTGCGAGGATGAGTCCGACGCCGATCCAGATGGCCCACCAGTCCTCCTTCGTGACGAGTTCTTTCCACGCTGATGCGGCGTAATCGGATCGAAGTTCGGGCACAAGGACTCCTCACGGCGCGTCGCCCTTACGAAGGCGGCACGGCGCGCAAGCAGGGCGGCACTTCCTGATTGGCCTTTTTCAGGCGGCGGCGGTTTTTATTGACGCAAAAGTCTAAGCGGTCACAAGCGCGCGTAGAACGAAGGAAATGGCAGGTGCTTATAACCATCTTGCGCGGTGTCCCTGTTACCTGCAAAGCTTGCGAAGTTTTTCTGAGCGATCGGGCTACCATGCATGTGCCGGACGTCCGAAGTTTTTGGGTTGCCTTCGTTGTGGTCGTAGCAGCGACTCCAGCGTCGGCGACGAATCAGCATGATGCGGATGCGCGTCTGACCGCGATCTATAGCGCGGAGTGGAAGTGGCGCGTGCAGCAGCTTGCGGACAACGAGGACAGCCAAAGACCGATCGAGGACCATCTGCCGAAGGTCGACCCAGCCACGCAGGAGCTGCGCCTACGCTACTGGGAAGAGGTGAAAGGCAAGCTCGACGCCATCGATCGCGCCGCGCTCTCCCCGCCGCAGCAGGTCAACTACGACGTCTATCGCCCGCAGATCGAGGGGCTGATCGCGAGCCAGCGATTTCGCGACTTCGAGATGCCGGCCAATGCCGACACCACTTTCTGGACCGATATCGGCTACACCGCGCGCCGACCGTTTCGCAAGGTCGAGGAGTACCGAAATTGGCTCGGCCAGCTGCGCGATGTGCCGCGCTATTTCCGTGAGCAGATGGATGAGATGCGCGCTGGTCTCGCCCGTGGCTTTACCCCGCCGCGCGTGACCATGGCCGGACGCGATGCGTCGATCACGGCGGCGATGGACGTCGCCCCTGAAGCGAGCCTCTTCTACACACCGTTCAAGGACATGCAAGGCGTGCCGGCGGCGGAGCAGGCGGCGCTGCGAGCCGAGGCGGTGAAGACGATTCGCGACACCGTGCAGCCGGCGTACGGGGAGCTTCTGCGGTTCATGCGCAGCGAGTATCTGCCCGGGCTGCGCACCACGCTTGCCGCCGAGGATCTGCCCGACGGCAGAGCATTCTATCGCGCGAAAATCCGTGAATTCACGACCGTCGACATGGATCCCGCCGCCATCCATGCGCTGGGCGAAGCCGAAGTTGCGCGCCTGCACGGCGAGATGTTGCACGTGATGAAGGAGACGGGGTTTGGCGGAGACTTTCCGGCGTTCCTTGCGTTTCTGCGCAGCGATCCGCAGTTTTACGCGAAGAGCGCCGATGAGCTTCTCATGCGCGCGGCTTGGGTCGCCAAGGAGTTCGACGGCAAGGCCGCACAATATTTCGGGCTGCTGCCGCGCGCGCGCTTTGCGATCAAGCCAGTGCCCGAGGATCTCGCGCCGTTTTACACCGCCGGACGCGGCGGCCCCGGGGTCTATCTGGTCAACACCTACAATCTATCAACTCGCCCACTTTACAATCTGACCGCGCTGACGCTGCACGAATCAGCGCCGGGCCACGCATTTCAGATGCCGCTCGCTCAGGAGCACAAGAATCAGCCTGAGTTTCGCCAGCACACTTACATCTCCGCGTATGGCGAGGGCTGGGCGCTGTATTGCGAGAAGCTCGGCCTCGAAATGGGGCTGTACCAAACTCCCTATGATCGCTTTGGCATGTTGGGCTACCAGATCTGGCGCGCAGCGCGCCTCGTGATCGACACCGGAATACATTCCCAGGGATGGACCCGGCAGCAGGCGATCGCGTATCTGCATGATTACACGGCGCTGCCCGAGCACGAGATTGAAACCGAAGTTGATCGCTACATCGCTTGGCCGGCGCAGGCGCTGTCGTATTACCTGGGCGAGATGGCGATCGTGAAGGCGCGCGCCAAGGCGGAGCGCGAGTTAGGCGCGCGCTTCAACATCCGCGCTTTTCATGACACGGTGCTCGAGCTTGGGTCGGTGCCCCTGCCCGTCCTCGAGGCGCGCATCGATCGCTTCATCGCCGCGGGTGGCAGGGGCCCGTATCCGGATCTCGAGTAGCGCGATCCTCACGGCCGCTCAGCGCGGGCCGTAGTAAGCGTACGGATGCACGACGACGTAGGGTGCGGGTACCGCCACGTAAGCGCGTACCGGGCGGCCGTAGGGCGCCACAACGCAACCCGCGAGCGCTGCCCCAAAAGCCCCCAAAATCAATAACTTGATGATCGTTTTCATGGTCCGGTCTCCAGCTATTCCATACCCCCTTCAACGCGCGAGCGCAGGACCCGCTGACATTGAATGAAATCCGCTGCGACCTTTTCACGCCCTCGGGCATCTAATAGCAGGTGGTCAAGCTCGTTGAAATCGGGGTGGCGGCGGATCTCGTGGCGCAAGCGTGCCGCGGCGACGAGCATGCCCAGTCCGAGATCTACACCGCGTTCGCGCCGGCGACGCTGGGCTTGATTCGACGTGTGGTGGGTGGCGGGGCACAGGCCGAGGATCTGTTTCAGGACACGATGATGACTTTTTTCGAACGCTTACAGACTTATCGTGCGGAAGCACCGCTCGGTGCATGGTTGCGTCAAATCGCGTTGTCCAAATGTTTCATGTACCTGAGGTCGCCGTGGCATCGGGCGCGTCTGCAGCTCGGCGGCGTCTCGGAGGAGGCGGGCGTGTGGAAGGGCGAGCTCTGCCAAGGGTCGGTTCCCGCGCCGCTGGCGGAGAGCATGGATGTCGAGCGCGCGCGGTCGAGCCTG
>Ga0302326_10020951_pt1 | contig 13425 bp, 10 predicted proteins | sample Palsa_T0_3_FD_202264 | JGI IMG/M metagenome (GOLD analysis project Ga0302326, IMG submission 202264) | Peat permafrost microbial communities from Stordalen Mire near Abisko, Sweden - Palsa_T0_3 | ecosystem: Environmental > Terrestrial > Soil > Palsa > Peat permafrost | place: Sweden: Abisko... | reverse complement strand
TACCTGGCCGGGCGAGGCAGTGAGGTCTCGCTGGTCGTCCGCGGCCCGGACATCGCGGCCGAGATGTCGGCCTATCTGGTGGACCGGCTGCTGGCCCACCCGCGGGTGACGGTGCGGTGCCGGAGCGAGGTCACCCGGCTGGATGGCGGCGACTTCCTCCAGGAAGTCAGCATCACCGACCGGACGGCGGACACCGCCCAGGCTCAGCCGTGCTCGGGCTTGTTCTGCTTCATCGGCGCCGAGCCCGCCACGGACTGGCTGACCGGGATCGCTGCCGGGGACGACGGGTTCATCCGCACCGACGTCCAGCTGACCGACGATGACCTCGGGCCGGTCTGGGCCACGCTGGGTCGGCGGCCGCTTCCGTTCGAGACCAACGTTCCCGGCGTGTTCGCCGTCGGCGACGTCCACTCCGGATCGATGAAGCGGGTCGCCGCAGCCACGGGCGAAGGCGCAAGCGCCATCGCCTCGGTACATAAGGCCATCGCCACGCTGGCATAGCGATCAGGTCGACTGGCGGAACGTGCTGTTTTTCACGCTCAATCGGGTCTGTGCTGCCTCGCCGAGGCTGTAGACAAACAATGTAGACCTACATCTATTGACATGCCGTCAGATCCAGCGTTGACTGAGATCCGAATCGAATTGCGGCCACGTCGAGACCCCGCGGGCTCATCGGGAATCTTCCCGGAGCACCTGGAGGCGCGGCCATGATCGTCGTCAGAGCTGCCCGCCTTGATCGCCGCGGCGCAGCGGCGGCCGTCCTCGCGCCGCCACCGACTACCGGAGCGGGCAGATACCGCCGTCGGATGAGAACGTCACAGCCCCCGAAGCCAGCTCGCAGCTCATGAGCCCGCTCTCGCCAGGCGCTCCGGCGTCGGCCACTGCAGCGGATCACAGTGGACGGGCCGTCCGCGGATGTCCCGCGCTGCATGTCAGAAAATCCCGGCAAGAAGGAAAGATCATGAAGTCACGAATTGCCGTAGCCGCTGCCGCTCCGCTGATCTTGGGCCTGCTGGCCGCTTGCGGTGGCGGGGGCGCGGTCTCGGCCAACAGCGCGGCTGACGCTCACGGCCCGATCAGCATCTGGTACTCCAACAACGCCCAGGAGGTCGCCTGGGGCGAGCAGATGGTCGCTTCGTGGAACAAACTCCACCCGAGCGAGAAGGTCACCGGGCAGCAGATCCCTGCTGCCGCGTCGTCGGAGGAAGTCATCGGCGCGGCGATCACGGCGGGCAGCGAACCCTGCCTGATCTACAACACCGCCCCGGCAGCGGTGCCGACATTCGAGCAGCAGGGCGGCCTGGTGTCGCTCAGCAGCTTCCCCGGCGGCGCCAGCTATATCGAGGCGCGCTCCGGACCCGGTGCCAGCGTGTACAAGTCGCCGGACGGCCAGTACTACCAGATGCCGTGGAAGTCGAACCCGGTCATGATCTTCTACAACAAGAAGATCTTCGCCAAGGCCGGCATCAGCACCACCAACCCACCGCTGAGCACCTACACCCAGTTCCTGGCCACCTCCAAGAAGCTGGTGTCTTCTGGTGCGGCGAAGTACGCCATCTACCCGGATCCGTCCAGTGACTTCTTCCAGGCCTGGTACGACTTCTACCCGATGTACGCGGCCGAGACTGGCGGAACGGAACTGGTCAAGAACGGGAAGTCAACGTTTAACTCCACGGCCGGCGACGCGGTCGCCGCGTTCTGGCAGCAGATGTACGCCGAGGGCCTGGCGGGCAAGGGAAGCTACACCAACGACCCGTTCGCGGCCGGCACGGCGGCGATGGCCATCGTCGGGCCGTGGGCCATCGCGACCTATCAGGGCAAGGTCAACTGGGGCGTGGTGCCGGTGCCGACCACGGCGGGCAGCCACGGGGACCAGGTGCCGACCTTCAGTGACGCCAAGAACATCGCCATGTACGCCTCGTGCAAGAACCGCGGGACCGCATGGGACTTCCTGAAGTTCTCTACCAGCACCACCGAGGACGGCAAATTGCTGAGCATGACTGGGCAGATGCCGATGCGGCAGGGGATCCAGCAGCTGTACGCGTCGTATTTCACGGCCAACCCGTCCTACAAGGAGTTCGCGGCGGAGGCAGCGCACACGATCGAGGTGCCCAACGTGCCGAACTCGATCGAGGACTGGCAGGTCTTCCGCGACGCCTGGTCCAAGTCGGTCATCTTCGGCCAGCAGAGCCCGGACTCGGCGCTGGCCGGCGCGGCCACGCAGATCAACAAGCTCGTCGCATCAGGCGCAACTCCGTGACCGGCGCGCCATGACCAGCATCGCCTCCCGCCGCCCGGAGCTCCCCCCGCAGGAGGGGGAGCTCCAGCCCGGCGCGCGCCGGGCGCAGCGGCTCGCACGCGCCGCACTGGGCCGCCATCCGATCGGTATGCTCTTCAGCGCGCCGTACGCGTTCTTCATCGCGGTGCTGTTCGCCTACCCCCTTGGCCTGGCGGTGTGGATCTCATTCCACAGTTACTTCTTCGCCGCGCCTGGCGTGAGCGTGCCCCGGCCGTACGTCGGGCTGGCCAACTACGAAGCCGTGCTCGACGACCCCGCGGTCCGCCAGGCGTTCCTCAACATCGCGATCTTCCTGGTCATCAACGTGCCGCTCACGGTGATGCTGTCGATGCTGCTGGCCACCGCGCTCAACGCGGTGATCCCGTTCCGCGCCTTCTTCCGCACCAGCTTCTTCGTGCCGTACGTGACAGCCAGCGTGGCCACGGTCGGGGTGTGGCTGTTCATGTTCAGCTCGGGCGGGATTGCCAGCAACGCACTCGGGCCGCTGGCCCCGCATCCGTCCTGGCTGATTAACCAGCAATGGGCGATGCCGACCATTGCGATCTACGTCACCTGGAAAGGGCTCGGCATCTTCATCCTGCTGTACCTGGCCGCGCTGCAGACCGTGCCGAAGGAGCTTTACGAGGCCGCGGAGGTGGACGGCGCGTCGTGGTGGCACAGATTCCGGTCAGTCACCGTCCCCGGCGTCCGGCAGGTGACAACGCTGGTCACCCTGCTGGCCGTCATTACCGGCGCGAACCTGTTCACCGAGCCTTACCTGCTGACCGGCGGCGGCGGCCCGAACGGGAAATCCACCTCGCCGGTGCTGCAGATCTACGAGACCGGCATCGAGCAGAACCACCCCGACTTCGCCTCCGCCCTCGGGGTCATCCTCGTCGTCGGGGTGCTCGTGATCGTCGGCATCCAGCAGCTGGTCCAAAGGAGACAGGCGTGACCCAGATCCTCCCCGCCGCGCCCGAGGCTGCCGCCCCACCTGCCGCTGCATCCGTCGATGTCCCGGAGATCGAACCGCGCGTCCCGCGTTCGTGGTGGCGCCTGATCGTGCTGGTGTTCGGGGCGCTGCTATTCCTGTTCCCCTTCTACTACATGATCGTCGGATCGCTGCAGAGGACCGCGAACACCTCACTGAGCGGCGTTATCCCCTGGCCGGCCAACCTCACCCTGCACAACTACAGCCAGATCAACGCCGCCCTGGACCTGGGCAAGGCGCTCCTCAACTCCGCCATCTTCACCGGCGGCGTGCTGTTCGGGACCCTCGTGTTCGGCGTGCTGGCCGGCTACGCCCTGGCGCAACTGCACTTCCGCGGCCGCGGCCTGGTGTTCGCGTTCATGCTGCTCCTGCTCATGGTCCCCTTCCAGCTGCTGATCATCCCGCTGTACGTGCTCATCGTGCGGGACTACGGTCTCGGCGACTCCTACCTCGGGATGATCGCGCCGTTCGCGATCAACTCCACCGCCGTCTTCATCTTCCGCCAGTTCTTCCTGCACTTGCCGAAAGAGCTGTTCGATGCCGCCCGGATCGACGGCGCGAGCGAGCTGCGCGTGCTGACCCGCGTCGCGCTCCCGCTCGTCCGCCCCGCGGTGCTGACCGCGATGCTGCTGACCTTTATCGGGCCGTGGAACGAGTTCCTGTGGCCGCTCCTGATCACCAAGCAGCAGAGCATGCAGCCGCTCACGGTCGCCCTGGCCAACTACATCAGCACGGTGTCGGGGGTCGCCACGAATCCGTACGGCGCGGTCATGGCCGGAGCGTTCGTGCTGGCCGTGCCGGTGGTCGTACTGCTGATCGTATTCCAGCGGCACTTCGTGTCCGTCAATATCGGCTCCGCCGTGAAGGGCTGACCGTGACGCACGCCGTCACGACGGATGTGCCCTACCGGCTGACCCGGCTGGGTGTGCTGATGTCCGCCGAGCCGGGGGCGGAGCTCGAGGCCGAGGGCGTGCTCAACCCGGCCAGCGGGCGCAGCCCGGACGGCAGGCTCTGGCTGCTGCCGCGCATGGTGGCCGCAGGAAACGTGTCCAGGATCGGCATCGCCGAGATCCTGGTCCGATCGGGCCAGCCGGCCGGAGTGCGGCGGGACGGCGTGGTCCTTGCCCCCGATGCGAGCTGGGAGCGTTCCTACGACCACGCCGGCGTCGAAGACCCGCGGACGACCTGGATCGCGAGTCTGGGCGTGCATGTTATGAGCTACGTGGCCTTCGGGCCGCTGGGGCCTAGGCCAGCGGTGGCCATCTCCGCCGACCTGCGCAGCTGGCGGCGCCTGGGCCCGGTGCACTTCGAGTACCAGCCGGAGCTGGACGCTGACCTGAACCTGTTCACGAATAAGGACGTCGTGTACTTTCCCGAAGCGATCCCCGGCCCTGATGGCCGGCTTTCGTACGCCATGCTGCACCGGCCGACGTGGGACCTCAGCGCGGTCACCGGCGCCCCCGACGTCTTCCGGCCGGCCGGCCTCGACGACCCGCGGCCGGGAATCTGGATCTCCTACGCGCCCGCCGACGCGGTGGATGAGGACGTGCGGGCGCTCACCCATGTCGGGTCACACCGGCTCGTCGCACTGCCCGAGCACGACTTCGAGGCGGTCAAGATCGGTGCGGGACCGCCGCCGCTGCGGGTAAAGGAGGGGTGGCTGCTCATCCATCACGGCGTCTCGGGCACGCTGGCTCCTGGCTGGGGCCCGCAGGGTAACGCGCGGTACAGCGCCGGGGCGATGCTGCTCGACCCGGATGATCCCGGCACCGTCCTGGCCCGCAGCCCGGGCCCGCTGCTCGAACCGCTGACTTCAGCAGAACGCCAAGGCACCGCGCCCAACGTGGTATTCCCGACCGCCATCGAGGAGATCGACGGGCAGCGGTTCGTCTTCTACGGAATGGCCGACTCCAGCATCGGGGTCGCTCGCCTAGACAGCATGGAGGCACTATGAGCCGCCGACTGACCGCCGCCGCCGCTGGCCTGCTGATCATCGCGTCCTTCGCCTGCGCCCCGGCCGCCGCCGCGTCGGCCGCGTCGGCCGCGTCGGCCGCGGAAGCGCGGCAGCAAGTCGCGGCCGCGCCGCTGACCAACCTGGCGCACCTGGACTTCCTCACCACCACCGTCACGCCTCCGCCGCAGCCCGGGCACACCACCTACCAGCTCGGCACCGAGCCCTCGGTCGGAGTGCTGTGGGTCTACGCCAACTACCTGGCCCCCGGTAGCTACCAGGTCACCGGGGGCGGCACCTACGACCCGGTGAACAACACCTACGCGCAGGGCTCCTACGACGCCGACGACATCTCCCGCGCGGCTGTCGTCTACCTGCAGCATTGGGTGCAATTCGGCGATCAGCACAGCCGCGATGAGGCTTACCAGCTGCTGCGCGGGCTGACCTACCTGCAGACCGCGTCCGGACCGGACGCCGGCAACGTCGTGCTGTGGATGCAGCCCGACGGGAGCCTCAACCCCACGCCCACCCCCGCCGACTCGCCGAATCCCTCCGACTCGGGCGCCTCGTACTGGCTGGCCCGCACCATCTGGGCGCTCGGCGAAGGCTATGCCGACTTCCGCGGCAGCGACCCCGCCTTCGCCGCCTTCCTCGGGCAGCGGATGGATCTGGCCATCGCGGCCCTCGACCGGGAGGTGCTGACCAGCTACGGGCAGTACCAGCTCTCGAACGGCCTGCGCGTGCCGGCGTGGCTGATCACCGGCGATGCCGATGCCAGTTCTGAGGCCGTGCTCGGCCTGGCCGCATACGTCCAGGCCGGCGGGGGAACCGTCGCCCGCACCGCGCTCGCCCAGCTCGCCGGCGGCATCGCCGCCATGGGTTCCGGCACCGCGAGCACCTGGCCATACGGGGCGATCCTGCCCTCGGCGACGTCGCGCTCGCAGTGGCATCCCTGGGCCGCGCAGATGCCCACCGCCCTGGCTGTCGCCGCCACCGCGCTGGACCAGCCGGGACTGCTGAGCGCCGCCGTGGCGGACACGGCCGTCTTCACCCCGCACCTGCTGACCGCGACCGGGCCAGACAACCTGTGGGGGCCTGCGCCGGTCGACAGCTCGCAGATCGCCTACGGCGCCGGTGCCCGCGTCCTGGCCCTGCTGGCCGTCGCAACGGCCACCCACTCGGCCGGCCTGCGGCAGCTCGCAGGCGTCGCGGCCGGCTGGTTCTTCGGCCAGAACCCAGCCGGGATCGCCACCTACAACCCGGCCACCGGAGCCACCGACGACGGGATCAACGCGAACGGCACGGTGAACCTCAACTCCGGCGCCGAATCCACCATCTTCGGGCTGCTCACCATGGAGGCACTCGACGCCGATCCCGACGTCGCGGCGATCGCCCAGGCCAGCGCCCACGTGCAAGCCCGGGACGGCCAGCAGACCATCGAGGCCGAGGCGGCCAGCCTGACCGGGCCGGCCGCAGTCGTGGCAGCCAACCCGGTAAATACCGGCGAATCGCAGTGGAGCGGCGGCGCCTACGTCCAGCTGGCTACGGGCAGCACGCTGTCCTGGACCATCCCGGCCGACGACCAGCCCCGCCTCGTGCAGGCCATCGTCAACCGCGTTCCCGGACCCGGTGCGGTCAGCGACTTCACGTCGGGCACCGAGCACCTCGGCGCCGCCCAGTACGGCGGCGGCGGCGCCCAGGGCGTCTCGCCCACCGCGGACGCGCTGCTCCCTGTCACCCTGCCGGGAATCCTGCCGGCGAACGCGACCGCGCTGACCGCCAGCACGCTGGACGGCACGGGGCAGCTTGACGCGGTCCTCCTCACCCCGCTGATCGCAGTCCTGGTCACCACAGGCAACGGACACAGCGTCGCCCTGCTCAACAGCGAGGCCGCCACCCAGGACGCCCGCACACTCAGCCTGCCAGGCAGCGGCCCGACCGTCGCGACGAGCTATGACGATCAAGGCCGCGAGTGGCGTGTCACCAGCAGCACTGGCTCGGCCATCACCGTGCCCGTGCCCCCCGGCGGATTCGCCATCGTGCAGCGCTAGACCCAAGACCCAAGCTGGCGCAGCTGAGCCGGGCCAGCCGAACGTACGGAGCAATGAAAATGGCCCAGATCATGCTCGATCACGTCGACAAGACTTACGCTGGCGGCGTCAAGGCGGTGAGTGACCTTAGCCTGGAAGTCCGGGACGGCGAGTTCATGGTCCTGGTCGGCCCATCGGGGTGCGGGAAGTCGACCGCCCTGCGGATGATCGCCGGACTTGAGAACATCACCCGCGGCACGGTCCAGATCGGCGACCGGGTGGTGAACAACCTGCCGGCCAAGGATCGCGACATCGCGATGGTCTTCCAGAACTATGCCCTCTACCCGCAAATGACCGTGGCCCAGAACATGGCCTTCGGCCTGCGGATGCGCAAGACACCGAAGCACGAGATCGCGCATCGCGTGCAGGATGCGGCCAAGATCCTTGGCCTGGAACCGTACCTCACGCGCAAGCCGGCCGGCCTGTCCGGCGGTCAGCGCCAGCGGGTGGCGATGGGCCGGGCGATGGTGCGGGAGCCGCAGGTGTTCCTGATGGACGAGCCGCTGTCGAACCTCGACGCCAAGCTCCGGGTGGCCATGAGGGGATCGCTGGCGCAGCTGCATGAGCGGCTCAACGTGACTACCGTGTACGTGACGCACGATCAGGTCGAGGCGATGACGCTCGGAGACCGTGTCTGCGTGCTCCGCGACGGGGAGCTGCAGCAGGTCGACACACCGCATAACCTGTTCGGCCACCCGGTCAACCTGTTCGTGGCGGGCTTCATCGGCTCACCCTCGATGAATCTCGTCACCGCCAGGCTGGTCAGCGATGACGGCAGGGCAGCGCTCACGTTCGCCGGATACCGGCTGCCTGTCCCGGAGAGCGTGGTGCACGCCGAGGCGGGCATCGCAGCGTACTTCGGCCGCGACGTGATCCTCGGAATCCGGCCGTCCGACTTCGAGGACGCGAGCCTGAGCCCCGAACCGTGGCCGAGAATGACCGTCGAAACCCACGCGACCGAGCCGCTCGGCAGCGAGATCCACGTGATCTTCGCCATCGACGCGCCGCCCGTCGAGCACAAGGACGTCGCCGATCTTGGCCCGCAGGGCGAGGAAGACGATTCAGCGATCCCGCTTTACGAAGGCAAGTCCCTGTGGACGGCACGAGTGAACGCGGGCAGCGGGGTCCGGGCCGGCGACCGGATCGAGCTCGCGGTGGATACCAGCAACATGCATTTCTTCGACCCCGGCAGCGGGCTCGCGATCGGCGCCAGGAAAACAGCGGGCGCGCGGCCGGCGACAAGCGAGCAGCCCGCCCGGTGACGCGCAGCAGGACTCATAACATCGTAGGTCTACGCTTACAATAAGTGTGGCCAATGCGCACGATACGTGAGAAGGTGCTGCCGCAATGACCCCACCGCCGGCCGACGACGCTCTCGATGCCGGCGGTAACAACCGGGACGGCAAGATCACCCGGGATGCGGTGCTGGCCGCGGCACTGGAGATCATCGACCGCGACGGGGCCGACGCGCTGACCATGCGCCGACTCGCCCGGGCCCTGGGCCGGGACCCGATGATCCTCTACCGGCACGCGCCCAACAAAGCCGCCCTGCTCGACGGCGTCGCCGAGATCATCCTCGCCCGCCTCAAGGTCGACCCCGCCGACCCCGACTGGGCCGCCCAGCTGCGCAGCGTCGCCCGCGACTACCGGCAGCTGGCTCTCGCCCACCCGCACGTCGTGCCGCTGCTAGTCACCCGGCCGCTCGCCACCCCGCTCGGGCTCCGGCCCCAGGGCACCCTGCGCCCCCTCGAAGACGTCCTCACCTTGCTCACCCGTGTCGGCTTCAGCAGGCTCGACGCCCTGCACATTTACCGGGCCCTGTTCGGCTTCCTGCACGGCCACGTCCTTAACGAGCTCCAGGAACTTATCGACAACCCCGACGAAACCGACGACTTGCTCCGGCTCGGCCTGTACCGGTTGCCCATCGGCGAATTCCCCCTGATTCGCAGCCTTGCCTCCGACCTCGCCTCTTACGACGGCGCCGCCGAACTCGAACGCGGCCTCGACATCCTCCTCACAGGGCTCGCCGCCATACTGCCTCCTCCAGACGGAGGGCTTCATTCCGCACCCACCGCGGTTTGATCGTCTTAGGCACGATGGCCTACGACACCGTGCTGCGGTGCTGCTTCGCGAGCGCGGCCTGATGCGACCGCGGCCTGATGCGACCGCGGCGGCCGCGGGCATGATCTGGCGGCCGCTCGGCGGTTTCCACGTCGTTGAGCTGCCCGTATGCACCTTCAGCGGCATCGTCCGGACCGGGCGTGTCAGGCGGGCGCGAGCTTACGAATGGTGTCGGCGAGGTCGAGGCCGGGGACTGGCATGATCGCCATGACGGGAGTGTCCAGGCCGGCCGCCTGGTACTGCGCCACGCGCTCCCGGCACTGTTCCGCAGGTCCGTGGATCACCAGTTCGTCGACGAGCGCGTCGGGGATGGCCTCGACAGCGCCCTTGCGGTCGCCGGAGTTCCAGGCCGCCAGCATGGGCGCGATGACGTCGCCGCGGCCGAGCCACTGCTGGAAGGCGGCATACACCGGCACGGTCAGGTAGGCGGCAATCATCCGCCTGCCGATGAACCGGGCGGTGCCGACGTCGGCGGTCGGGCAGACGAAGATCCGGGCGACCAGTTCGCAGTCCGGGCCTGCCGCCTCCCGCACCCTCGGTACGTCCTTCGGGGCGAGCCAGTTGGTAATCGCGATGCCGGCCTCGGCGGCGGCGAGCCTGAGCATGCCAGGGCGCAGCGCGGCCAGGGCGAGCGCGGGCGGGACCTCAGGCGCCGGGTCGAGCCGGAAGCCATTCACCGAGAACGTCTCGTACTCGCGGGTGACCTTGCCGCCGGCCAGCGCCTCGCGCAGGAACCGCAGCATGTCCCGCGAGCGCTGGAAGGGCTGAGCGAACGCGATGCCGTTCCACTGCTCGACGGCGACCTGGGACGAGGTGCCGATGCCCATCACGAACCTGCCGGGAGCAAGGGCCGCCAGCGTGCCGGCCTGCACGGCGAGCGAGACAGGTGCCCGGGTGTAGATGCCGACAATCGCGGTGCCCAGGCGCAGCTGCGGCGCCCACTGGGAGGCTAGGATCAGCGGCGTGAAGCCGTCAATCCCGTTCAGCTCCCCCGTCCAGACATCGGTGTAGCCAAGCTCGGGCAGGCCCGCCACCAGGTCCTTCTGGGCGGCAAGCGGCAGCCCGCTCAGCGGCAACGTCAGACCCCAGCGCGATTGCGATCCCATCGGCGTTCCTTTTCTCTTAGCTCACGTGACCTCTTGGCTGCCACCCGCCTGGCGGTCGAGCTTAGGGGATGTGAACCCCGAACGGCCGCAATCCGTTGCCGAACTGAGCCGGACTGATTGTTCAACCGCGTAGTGACCGCCGCTGGTCGTGGCGCAGGCCCTGCTGCGCGAGCAGTGCGATGCAGGCGAACCGTGCGGCGTCATAGGCCAGCACGTAGGCGCTGTACGGGTCGCTGATGACCAGTCCCGCTACCGTGCCGCGCGGAAGCGTTCGCGGCGGACCGTCGCCTTCCGGCCCTTGATGCTGACCTGCCGGAGCGCTGCGACCACGTCGTCTGCCGCAGTCTCGGGGACCTCAACGAGCGAGAAGCGGTCGGCGATCTCGATCGCGCCGATCTCCCGGCCGGACAGGTACGACTTGCGGGCGATGACGCCGACCAGATCCTCCGGCCGGACTCCGGAAGAACGTCCAGTCCCCACGAACAGCCGCGTCGTGGCCTTGCCCGCCGGGCGTCCGTTCCGCTGGTCGCGGCCCTCGGCCTTGCGACGCCCGCCGCGGTCGCCCGGCGCAGGCAGCTCGACCTCGGGCAGGTCCTCTTCGTCACGAGACGTTCCGCTCGCCTCGGCGGCGAGCTTGACCGCGGCCAGTGCCACCTCATAGATGCCGAACTCGTCGCCGAGCGGCTCCACCACGGCCCGGAAGGCGTCAAGATCGTCTTCGAGCACCATCTTCCGCAGGACATCGCGCGTCCGCTCCAGGCGCCTGGCGCGCAGGCCGGCGACGGTCGGTACCTTCTCGATCGCGATCGGCCGCCTCGTCACCCGCTCGATAGCCTGGATCATCTTGTGCTCGCGCGGCTCGGCCAGCGTGATGGCGGTACCTTCGCGGCCCGCCCGGCCGACACGTCCGATGCGGTGCACGTAGGACTCCGGCGCGCTCGGCACGTCGTAGTTCACCACGTGCGTGAGCTGGTCGACGTCGAGACCGCGAGCGGCGACATCGGTAGCCACCAGGAGATTGAGGCTGCCCCCGCGCAGCCGGCCCATGACCCGGTCACGCTGCCGCTGGTCCATTCCGCCGTGCAGCGCCTCGGCCCGATAGCCCTTGCCGTTCAGGGTCTCGGTGAGCTCGTCCACCTCGTCCCTGGTCCGGCAGAAGACGATCGCGGCCGCCGGCGTCTCCAGGTCGAGCACGCGCATGAGGGCGGCCGGCTTGTACCCGCGCGGCGTCAGGTAGGCGGTCTGCCGCACCAGCAGGCTCTCCGGTGACGCTGTCGCCTTGCGGCCGAGTTCGACCCGCACCGGGTTGCTCAGGTGACGGCGCACCATGCCGTCAATCCGTGGCGGCATCGTCGCCGAGAACAGCGCGGCCTGCCGGTTCTGCGGGGTTTTGCCCAGTATCGTCTCGATGTCCTCGGCGAAGCCCATGTCAAACATCTCGTCGGCCTCATCGAGCACGACGATCTCAAGGCCGCTCAAGTCCAGCGTTCCCCTGGCGATGTGGTCGAGCGCACGCCCAGGCGTCGCCACCACGACGTCGACGCCACGCTCTAGCGCACGCAACTGCCTGCTGATCGGCTGGCCGCCGTAGACCGGCAGCACGCGCACGCTCATGTCGCGCCCGTAGCTGTGGATCGCCTCGGAGACCTGTATCGCGAGCTCGCGGGTGGGTACGAGAATCAGGGCGAGCACTCCCGCCGGTCCGCTCCTGCCGAGGATCCGCTGGAGCACGGGAAGCGCGAAGGCGGCCGTCTTGCCCGTCCCCGTCGCGGCCTGCCCGACCAGGTCACGGCCCGCAATCAGCGGCGGGACGGCAGCCCGCTGTATGGGCGTCGGCTCCTCGTAACCCAGGCCAGACAGCGTTCGGCACAGTCCGGGGGCCAGCCCCAGCTCGGCGAAGCCGCTGGTATCGCCGTCGTCTTTCCCGGCTGATGAACAACCGCCTTGCTCGTCAAGCACCCTGTACTCTCCCGCACTGGTTACGTTCTTGGACACGCTGTCGAGGGCTGCCCCGGCCGGGTAGCCCATCCAGCGCGACGGTGACCCTCACGTCACCTGCCATGTCCTGGCCACGACGCTGATACCGGGCTCGGCCTCCGTTAGGGCGGACTACCGTCGCAACTGACCGGCCGCGAGCTGGTGTTCCAGCCGACGGTTTATGCCTCGCTCATGCGGATTCCGCGCGCTGGTTTCGCAAGGAAAAGAACCGTAGCTGCTGACCTCTGATCAGCGCACACATGCGTCCCGAGCCATCAGCGTGCGGACCGGTTTCCCTGCGCTGCTTCTCCACGTCCTGAAAGGAAGCATACGACGTCGTTCTCCGCGAGCTCACAACCGGTACGAAGCCAGGACCATCATGCCGATGGATACAGCCGATCCGGTGCCCGATTCATTCCCCGCGCACGTCCCTCGGCCACCGTCCGAGGAACTGAAAGTCACACGGAATCCGGGGCTGACCAGGAACACCAGGTAGTCCATGGACAGCCCGAACGGCATGGAGAACATGACGACCGGGACGAACGAGTCGATCGGCCCGGATCCGGACAAGCCGAGGGCTGCCGTAGGGGATTTCGGCTGCTTTCACGCTCGCCCGACAGGATGTGACGCACTCGGCGACCTGTACCGTCGCCTGGCCGGCTAGCGAAAGGAACCCTGCTATGCCGTCAGTGCGCTGCGGCGGCGTCGCCTCAGCGGCGGGCGAACCTGCGGGAGCGGCTGGATGGCCCCGATGGGGGGCAAGCAGGAAACGGCCGCCCCGGCGATGCCGATCACGCAGGTGCGGAGAAGGCCCCGTGATCTCCTGCCAGGGATCAGCATGTTGGCGATGATGCGCATTACCGGCTCCTTAGTCAGCGAAGTGACGTACGCGGCAGTCGGTCATGCTGGGT
>Ga0302326_10020950_pt1 | contig 13425 bp, 7 predicted proteins | sample Palsa_T0_3_FD_202264 | JGI IMG/M metagenome (GOLD analysis project Ga0302326, IMG submission 202264) | Peat permafrost microbial communities from Stordalen Mire near Abisko, Sweden - Palsa_T0_3 | ecosystem: Environmental > Terrestrial > Soil > Palsa > Peat permafrost | place: Sweden: Abisko... | reverse complement strand
CGGGGCAAAGTGCCCCATTACTGCGAGACATTCATCGACGATGGCGACACCGACGTGCCGCGCGTTCTGGGGATCCTGCATCGCAACGGATTCGACGGCGTTGTCATTCCCGATCACGCGCCCAAGATGACCTGCGACGCTCCGTGGTACGCGGGAATGGCGTATGCAATGGGTTATCTCAAGTCATGCATTCAGCAGCTCGGCGCTCCGGTTACATGATCCCGAAGCGTTCGAAGGCATCCGTCGCGGACATGCCGGTTTCAATCGCGGTGCGAACCTTCTTTTCGCCGCGGGCCTTCTCGAAGGCACGATGAAAGACCTCGGTTTCGATGTCGCGCGGCACGACGATGACGCCGTCGATGTCTCCCATGAGAATGTCGCCGGGGTTCACGCGAACGTTGCCGATTTCGACCGGCACGCGGAAATCCACGACTTTGCAGCGCGGCGCGGAGTCCTGCCCGTATCGGCCCCAGCAAAAGGTCGGGAAGTTCAGGCGATTGATGCCGTGCGTGTCGCGAACGTAGCCGTTTACAACGGCACCGGCAGCGCCGAGCCTGATTGCCCGGGTACTCATCAATTCACCCCACAGCGCATTGCGCGGGGAGGATCCGGTGCCGACATAAATCTCTCCGGGTTTCAGGTCGTCCAGCGCTTGCAACATCAGCCCGAACGGCTTGGCCATCAGCGGATTGGCCGACGCGGCGACCGTTTCTTCAAACACGTCCACCGCGAGCACGGGCATGGCGCGGCCGATCACCACCATGTCGTCGCGCAACGGCTGCATTTGGGGCGGCAGGAATTGGTGGAAGCGGCGCAGCTTGTCCAACACGTCGCCCACCACGCAGGTGAACAATTCCCGCCGGGCAAGGGCGAACAATTCCGTGTCATTAGTCCATAAGCTGTTGGTTGGCATGTTTCTTTTTTCCTTATCCCGCACAAATAACGGCGGCGGGTGAATGAATCGGCACGCTCCGTGCGGCGCGCCCGTTTGGCAACGCAGTCTCAGGATCGATTTCGAGGATCGCCAGGTTATGTGAATCCAGATTCGCCACGATCATCCAGCGGCCGCTTGGATCGAATGTAAAATCCCGCGGCTCGCACCCGCCTGAGGGAATTTGTTCCGCGACGGCGGGAATGCCGCGGGTGTCCAGCCGGAATATCGCGATCGAATGGTGATTTCGATGGCCGGCATACAGTGTCCGACCCGATGGATGGGCGCGGATCGCCGATGCGGCGGGCGTACCGGGCCAGGTTCCCGGCAGCCCCGAATGCTCGCTCATCCGGCGAAGCTCCCCGCGGTCGGAACCCCAGGAGCACGCGAAGACCGCGCCGGATAGTTCGCAAAGAACATATGCCATTGGCAATGTCGGATGAAACGACAGGTGGCGCGGGCCCGATCCGGCCGGAAACTCGACTCGACGCGGATGTGGGGCGGGCATGGCATCGACCAGGTCATGAATCCAAACGCAATCAGAGCCCAGGTCGCAAACGCAGAGAAACGTCTTGCTTGGATCGACCATCGCCTGATGGGCATGGGCGGATTCCTGCCGGGCGGCATTGAGTCCGCGGCCCTGATACCAGAGCGTTCGAGGTTCTGAGATCAGATTGTTCGGGCCGATTGGAAAAGCATCGACACACGTCCCGAGATACGATGCGGTATAGACGGCCTTTCCGCCCGGCATCACATCAACATGGCACGCCGCATGGCCATGGGTCGCGCGGGCATCGATCAAAGTGAGATGGCCCGCATCGTCAATCCCAAATGCGCACAGCCGGCCGGGGGAGTCGAAGGTGGACTCGACGGCATATAACTGCCGATCAGAACCCAATGCGAGATACGAAGGGCTGTGAATATCGGTGTATGTCGAACGGCGATCCAGAGTGCCCGCTTTGCAATCGAGGGAAAATGTGACGATGCCATCGCCATTCGCCCCGGCGAAATAAGGCGCGCTTTCGCGGGTCATTGTTCCGACAAACACCAGGATGGAATCTTGCATTTTGTTCAGTTGGTTTACCCCAGCTTCGGCAGCCCGACGCCCATGTCCACCTGCAACACATGCCCGTCAACTTCGTCGGCGAGCGGCGAGCAGAGGTAGAGAAATGCATTTGCGATCGCTTGCGGGCTGTTTCGCGAGCCCAGCGGCGACACGCGGTCCACCCACGCCCGGTATACGGGATCGGAATCGTAAAGTTCCTTCGATGAGCCCACCGCCACGTTGCCCGGCGCCACACAGTTTACCCGGATGCCGTGGGGCGCATATTCCAACGCGAGGTTCCTGGCGAACATTTCCAGCGCTGCCTTGGCCGATGTATACGCCGAGATTCCCGCCATCGGGATGCGGCTCACATACGTCGAAGTAAAGATGAGATGGCCCGCGCGCTTTTGCTCACGCCACGGTTTCAGAACCGACCGGGCGAAGTAGGTCTGCCCGGTGAAGTTGAAGGCGATCACGTTGTCAAAGGTCTGCTGATCGCACGTTTCAAACGGAAAGATCCCGGTCCCTCCCGCGTGGCCGATGGCGATGTTGATTCCAGACTCGGCTTCGAATGCAGCTTTCACCGAACCCTCAACCGACACGGGGTCCGTGACATCCATCTGATAATAACGAGTTGCTTCCAATCCCCAGGAAAACAGCGTCTTGCGGGCGGCCGCGGGCTCGACACGATCGGTAACGATCACGGCTGCGCCGGCCGCATGCAGGGCCTTCACAATAAATTCCGCGATCCCGCCAAGTCCGCCGGTAATGAGGATGATTTTGTCGCTCAGGTCGATTGTCATGGGATTTCAGCACTCTACCGCGATTCGCGGCATTCCAGTTTGATGGTCGTCAGACGGCGTGGCGGGACCTCAAAGGCTGCCGCTCCGTTTACGCCGACGATTTTGAGAGGCTGCTGGATTTCTTCCAACGCATTGCAGAGCGCGGCGTGCGTCGCCGGACGATGGCCCAGAATGATCTGGACCTGGACCGGATGCGGCTTCAGATTCATCAGTCGAACGATGAATCCGCGGCCATCCGCCGCCGGTTTGACATGTTGTACCACGATGCCTTTGCCGGCAACGTGAAGCAGTTGGCCTTCGGTTTTGCCGTCAACACAAAACGCGGGATGTGCGAGCATCGGGATGCTAACCGATTGGGCATCTTGGGACATTTGTACTGGATCAAATTTGCCGTGGGTCAAAAACGCATAGTGCAATGTAATGTAACCCGGCTGGGTGAGGGGGTAATTGGTGTTCCAGTAGTTGTTGAGGGGCCACGCCAATAGCAACGGATTCTTGTCGCGGGCGATTGAATCGTGTTTACGGCCGAAGTGGAATCCTCCCGCCTGGATCATCGGCGCGTCGGGACAAAAGAGCGTCACACCGCGATCGCCGGCGTGGACCGACGTGTAAGATTCCGCCGTGAACCACCCGCGGCTGGCTCCCGGCAACTGCTCGCGGTCAAGTTCGACCGGCATGCCGGCGGTATCGAAATGGCAGTCCCAGCCGGCTGGAAGGTTGAGGGGAAACGCGAAGTAAATCGCCTCCGGCGTGCGGCAGTCGAGCTTTTCGAATGCGACATCGAGCTCAATCATCGGGGAGTCGGCGCGCAGGGTGATGCGCTGGGAAAACCGCCGTACGCTGGGAGCTTCCAGTTCCAGCACCAGGGCAGCACTAACCGGGCCGCGCTCGAGGCGGCATGACGTGACGCGAACAGCCCGTTCGCGCACGGCTTTCCAATCGGGCTTCCAGCATGACTGGTCGAATTTTTCCTTGATTAAATCGCGATCGTAATAGGCTTCACGACGTTCATCATGCAGGGCGTCAGTGCGTTCGCGCACGAATTCACAGAACGTGAAGTCACCTGTTGCGATGACCTCCCAATTGCGTTTCTTGTCGAAGAGACTTTGGATGCGACCGGAGCTCGGATCGAACGTGAGGCGATGGAAGGGAGATTCAATGGTCGTGGCACCTTCCGCACGGCGGGAAATGAACTCAAAATTATTGTTGAGGGATTGTTTCTCGACGTTGGCGCGCGAATCGGTGATCGCGATGCGGTCATCGTTCGGAGCCGGCGCGAGGCTATCGATGGGAACCTTTTTCCATCCGTATGCGGGAACGTCGATCGGGCCGCACAACTGCTCGTTTTGCCTGACGTGATACATGCGGTGATAGCTGAACTGCTCGCATCGCAACCGCTTGGCTTCTTCACGCCAGTGTTTCGGCACCGGCACATAATATTGACGGGCCCGGCTCGTGGGATTGACGAGCAGCGCATGAGTGTGCCGCTGCGACTGCGGCGGATTGCCGGCCAACGCTTCAAGCGCGTCGATCAGCAGATAGTCGGCCAGTTCCGCCGCCTCATAGGCATGCTGCTTCTTGATCAGGGCCTGGGCGCGCATCGGCGGCAGATCGGGATCGGGGTTCCAATAGCCCCAGGTATGCTCGTCATATAGATTGAGCGAAGCCCAGGCGCGGGCGGAGACGTCCGCGAGCGCAGGCCGAGGCGCTGAGGCGCCCCGCGCGGATTGAAGCATTTCGGCGGTGAAGAGTATCGGTTTCGTGCGGCGGTTGAGGCGCGTTTCGCAGGCGGTGCTGGCGCAGCCGAAATTCCAATAGTCGGTCCAATCGCCGGCAAGCACCGGCAGCGATTCCGCCGGAATCTGCTTGATGCGTTGCAACAGTTCTTCGGTGGTGACGTAACGGATGGGAGGATTCAATTCGCGCTGGTTCCATTCGCTGATCAACCTGGCGACGGCGGGATTCGGCGGGGCGTTGTCCCACATTTGCGGGGCGCTGGTGCTGGTGAGGTAGAGAAAATCAAAAGAATATTCGATCTTTTCCAGCGTTTTGAGATATTCGGCAAGACCTTCCTGCATGCGATCGACGCGGTGATCCCAGGTGTAGAACAACTGGTCGAACATGGTGTAGTGATTCCCGTTCATCACCAGAATGTCACGGCCGGAAGGTCCCTGCCAGCGAAAAACGCCGGGCCGCGGCTTCACCGCGCCGCCGAGGTGAACGTTCACCGCCATCACCAGCAGCTCGATGCCGCTGTCCAGCATCAGATCGACCATGGGCCAGGGGAGCCCGTTGACGTCGTGCTGGTGCAGCGTGTTGAGCTTGATTCCAAAGCGCTCGCGCAGCTCCTTCACGGGATACATCTGGCGGAGCAATTGTTCGGCGGTGCAAAGGGGCGTGGTGTTGTACTGCATGGCCGAAATGCCCATGCGGCCCTGGCGCAGATGGTGGGCGAAGCGTGCCACATTCTTGTCGCACGCCGTCTTCAACCACCTGGTCACCGGCGCGGTCACCTCGCAGGTCCATTTCGGCTGCGAGATCTCGGGCCAGTCGGCGGTCTGATCCAGAAGGTCCAACGCCAGGTCGATGTATTCGCGCTGCAATTCCCAAATGATGGGCTGACTGTGCGTGTATCCCACATCCAGGTGGCTGTGATGCAGAACGAGGATTTCTTTCAATGGTTTCACGAATGACTCGCTTTGGTAACTTTCAATTTGGGCTTCCTATCGCGGCAGGCAGTTCTTCGGACGAGGAGGGCTCAGCAGCGAAACCCTGGTCGTCTTTGGCGGGCTCCAGGGTTCGATACCACGTAAAATACAGAATCACGCACGATGCGATGCAAATGCCAAGGCAGATCGCCGTATTGGCGAACCAGTGGCCGATGAAATACATCGGGATCAGGTAGGATGTGTAGAGCGCGGCCGTGCCGAAGATAACGTTGCAAATAATCAGCAGCGTATTGTCCATGCCCTCGTTCAGCTCATCTTTGGTCAGGCCGGCGCGTAGACGAACCGGCCCCCACCATCCCTTGGGACGTACACGTTGAAAGAACGTGATGATGGTTTGCTCATCCACTGGTTGAGTGAGCAGCGAGCCGAATATGCAGCCAAGCAAGGCGACGAAATTGAGAATTGGTGCGTAGATATATTCCGGAATGTCCGGGTAAAAGAGCACCACGATGGCCAGGGCGAGCGAACCCAGCACTCCGATCGAATAGCCCCACCCATTGAGGCGCCACCAATACCACCGCAGCATGTTGGGAATGAGGACGCTGGAATAGAGCCCGACAATCAGCCAGCTCCAGATCTTGTCAATTGATCCGGCGTGAAGGCCGGACCAGATGCCGCCAATCACCAAAAACAGCGTCGCGGCATAACTGCACCGCACCAGCGTCTTCTGCTCCGCCGACGGCCAGAAGGGTTTAATCAGGTCGTTGACCAGCATTGATGCCCCGCTGTTCACGACAGCACTGAACGTGGCCATATATGCAGCGATAAACGCGGCCATGACAAATCCGCGGATTCCGTTCGGCAGGCAGTCGCGGATGATGATCGGCAGGGCCTTCTCCGGATCCGAGGACTGATGAAGCGACGAGGCGGCAAGAAAAGCGATGCTCGCGACCATGGCCCAGCGAAGCACAAGCGAAAGGTTCCAAAAAGCGCCGGCAATCGACGCGTCCCGAGTATTCCGCGTGGCCAGGAACCGTTGCTCCCCATAGTTTCCGCCCGCCCCGCCCAGGGAGATGAACAGGCCATACATGAGCCAGAGCGGCACCATGTAACCGAAGTTCTCATACGCTTTGTATGCGGGCGGAAGACCGCTGATGTGCCATGCCGGGAGAAGCGATGTTGAGATCTTCGCGTGGAGAACCTGCGGATCGATCATGTTGAACGCCACGACCGCAACGATGATGCAGGCAAGATTTTTGATGATCGCCTGAAGAACATCGGTGACCACGACACTGACAAAGCCGCCGAAAATCACGTATGCCGTGGTCGCGACGGTCATCACCATCGCGCATTGCTCTTCGGTGAATCGAAACCGCGCGCTGGCGTATTGAGCAAAGTACGGGGCGGCGAATTTTCCGACGCCAACAAAGCCCACCCCGATGGCAAACATCTGAAACACGACCATCATCAGCGCCGCTGAGGTCCTGGCGATCCTTCCTCCGGCGTCTTCACCGAAACGGACTTTCATCAGCTCGGCGGCGGTCATCACGCGGGTGCGCCTGATCCAACGTGCCATGTAACTCATCAAAAAGGCGCCGCACAGAAAGGCCCACATCCAGTGAATGTTGAAAGACTTGAACCCGAATACCAGCAGAATGGAGACCATCCACATGGTGCCGGAGATGTCGAAGTTGGCGGCAGCGCCGGACAGTGCAAGCAGCCACCAGGGCATTACCCGCCCGCCCAGGAAGTAATCATCCAGGTTCCTGGCGGCGCGCCGATGCGACCAGAGACCGGCGAAGATTGTGATCAGGAAGTAGGCGCCGATGATGGCCAGATCGAGTTTCGTCATAAGCTGATGCCTGCGATGCCCGGGTGACCGAGCGCCGCTTCTGAATTACCGACCGCGAATGGCCCACGGCAGGACATTGTGGGCACTTTCCCAGGACAATTAGGCAGGAATTCCGCCCGCGGAATGCCGGCCCGCTATCATTGCTGCGATTCAAGCTCGAGCAGCTCGCCGGGAATCGTCTTGAGCGTGAAGCGTTCGCCTGCCGCGGATTCCGATGGCTTGCCGTTGCGGACAACGAGTACCCTCCGGCTCGGCCACGGATTGATGATGGTGCAATCTTTCCCCTTTTCGCTGAGAATTTTCACGCCGCCTATTGAGCCGTCCTTCAGCTCCGCAGAGACCAGAAACGCGCCGACGGCCCGCAAGGTTCCGAACCGAGCGTTTTGATCGTTCGGCCAGTCTGGAAAGAGTCGGATCACTCCGTCGTGGCTCTGCAGCAGCATTTCGTTGATTGCCAGAAAACCGGCGCAGCTCTCGATCCCGCCGCCGCCGTAATACAGGAGCAGGTTGGGAAACGAGTGTTTGTCACATTCGTCACGCAGTCTGGCGAGGATGATCTTGGGGTCGTATCCCACCCGAGCGCAGGCGGTATACCATGTGGCAAAGCCGTTATAGTCCGTCCAACGATGCATCGCGTCGATCGTATTGCGGGAAACCTCCAGCAGTCTCGGGTCGCTGTCCAGACCAATCGCCCCGCCGGGGAAAATAAGAGAGATGCCCAACGTGTTGTCGCCCCACCAGGCCGTCCCCTTTTCGCTGTAGCGGAAGACCGTTTTGCCATCGCGCTGCTGCGTTGGGAAGGTGCTGATCTTGTCGCAGATGTCCTGCCATTTTGCGCGGCGATCGGCGTCAATCCCCAGTTCCTTGCTCATTGGAATCAGGTTCCGGAACAACTGGCGCACCAGAGCCAATGAGAGAAGCGGGTTGCAATCCGGTCCCGAGCCTTCGTGGATCGAATCGTTGTAGTCGACGTATCGGCCATCCTCAAACTTCAGATAGTCTTCCCAAAAATCGGCGACTTCGCGCAGATAGGGATATGCCGTCGTGCGGAGGAACTCTGCGTCCTGCGTGTACTGGTATTGCCAGATAAAATTCAGCGCGGCAAGCGCCGCGTCCGATCGTTGCCCCCAATCCCGATTGGGGTCTTCGGGGAAAAGCCCCCACGGCCCGATGCTCACGGGGAAATGCACGCCTTTCCACCCGCGCCGTTTGGCCATCGCGCGCCCATTCGGCACGGATTCCAAGATTGCCTCATAGAATGGAAGAGACAGATCGGCATGATTCCCCGAATAAACTCCCCAATACGGAGCCTGGAAGTTGTAGTTCAGATGAAAGTCGCCGTGCCAGTTGGAATGATCGCTTGTGACCCAGTTCCCCCAAAGCCCTGGGGCAACCTTGCCTGCCCGGCTGCACGAGCCCATGACGTACGCGGCGGCGTACCAGCGCTTCTCGATTTCCTTATCCGGAATTTCAATAAATGATTTGGACCAGAAGCCCGCCCACCATTCGCGATGCCGTGCCGAAAGGTTGTCGATATCCACCGGCTGCAACGCCCCGACGCGATCTTTGGCGGCCGAAAGTTCGTCTTTCGTGTCCAGATCGCTGAGGATACACGTCACCGCCGAGACCGACTCGCCCGGCTGCAACGTCACCTTCAGCGTGCCATTGATCTCCGTGTGTGTCGTTCCCCCAATTATCCGCGACACCACCACTACCTGGCGGCTGTTGGGCATGGAGTCGGCGTCACGCGTGTACCAGATCACCCCCTGCTGCGCGTCGACCTCGTCGCCGCCGCCCTGACCAAGGGCGCCCTCCACGGTGCCGTCGACATATACTCGCATCGCGTGTCCATCGAATGTTCCGGCGACATGCAACCACTTGTGCAATTCGAGCGGCTTCTGGGTCTGTACGAACGTTCCGTTAATACTCCATCGCAGGCAGCCGTTGGAAAGTCCGAGGCTGTACGCCTGATTCCAATCGCCCTTGCTGATGATGTAGTTCGCGTCGGGACTGGCGCTTTCAATCTTGATCCATGCCGAGACGCTGACGGCCCTGGTCATCGCCGGCTCCGCCGTCACATCGAATACGCTTTTGCCGTCAAACCGCTTCGGTTGCGGCCAGAGCGCCTTGCGATCGAGAATGCGGCGGATCTCATCCGCCGTCAGGGCGGATGCTTTGATCTCCACATCCATGATGTTGCCGTCGAAATACCATCGCCCGCCGCCGTGCTGCTCGCGGCCGATGTTCACCGGGGCCTTGTTGTCCAAGACCGTGTCCGGCACGCCGCTTTGTTGGCCGGCGGCCTGACGAAGCGAGATCTCCGTCGGCTCGTGTCCCGCGCACTGGACTTGTGTCACCAGAAGATTCACATTGGCGTCCACCCAGGAGCGCGTATGCACCGTCTGGTCGCCTTTGGCGAACGTGCCGCGAACCTCGGCGTGAGCCAGATCCTCCTCCTGTCGATAGCTTGCGTCCTTCAGATCTGGTATCGAAAGTTCCACCGTCCCAACCGCTTCGACGCTGGCATCGTTCCGCCGCCAGAAGTCATTTTTCCCGATGCAGAAGCGTTGATCCTCCGGAGGTCCAGCCAGCACAACGCCCACATCGCCGTTCCCAAGCAGCGGACCATCCGGCATCCCCAACGTGGGAATCTGAGTTGGCGGTGCAAGAAACACGGCGACGTGCCTGGCGACGATGTTCGGCTTCTCTCCGCCGCGCGCTGCGTTCATCAAGGCCAGCAATATCGTGCATAATGCGATGGCGATACCCCCGTCTGACCGGCGAATTCCATCCCGGCGAGCGAACGCACCTCGCGGCATGGACGGTGATTGTTGCGCGGCTATATATGTCATGAAGTGCGTCCTGCTGGCGGCTTTCCCGGCTCCAACATCACGGTTTCTCCCATTTGCGTGTCGAAAGTAAATCGATTGCCGCTGACGGATTCAGAGGGCTTTTCATCGCGGATGAGTTGTACTGTCTGCCCCGGCCACGGGTTGACGACAGTGCAGCGACGCCCTTTTTCGCTGACGATCTTCACGCCGCCAATGACGCCGTCCTTCAATTCCGCGGTAACCAGGAATGCGCCGCGCGCCCGAAGCGACCCAAAACGCGCGTCCTGGTTTTTGGGCCAGTCGGGAAAGAACCGGAGAACACCGTCGTAACTTTGGAAGAGCATCTCCTGCAGGGTGCAGGGAACGACACTGAATTGTTCCATGCCGTGCGGATTGTCGGGCCGCATGCCGTTGGGCGAGGACGTCTCGACCCAATGCCGCAGGTTCCTGAGGATAATTTCCGGATCATAGCCCACGCGGGCTGCGGCCGGGTAGAAACTGTTGCAGCCGTTCAGATCGATCCAGCGACCGAGCGTGCGAACTTGATTTCTGGCGCGGGCGAGGAGTTCCGGCGGACTGTCCAGCCCAATGCCATTCCCCGGAAAAATGTGCTGAATGCCGACGGCGTTGGAGTTCTGCCAGGCCGGGCCGACTTCGCTGTATCGGAAGATCGGAAGGTGGAGCACTTCGGCTGTGCGCGGCTCGTCAATCCTGCTGCCGGGCGGCAAATCACGCACGGTGCAAGTCGGATAGTCGCTCAGGTGATCGCGGATGTCCGCCCATTTCGCCCTGCGGTCTTCATCGACTCTCAATTCCTTGCTCATGTCAATCGCCAGATTCATCACCTGTTTGATCAGGGCGAGCGTCTGAAGCGGGTTGATCTGACCGCAGGGATTGGGGTCTTGGCCGTAAGCCTCCAGCACGGCGTCATCGCGGTCGACATACCGGCTGTTCTCGAATTTCAACCACTTTTCCCAGAAGAACGCGACGCCCTTCACAAACGGATATGCTTTCCTGGCAAAATCCAGGTCATAGGTGGCGTACCACCGCGAGGCAATCGGCACACAGGCATAAGAACTGTCGCTCTTTTGGTGCCAGGTCATGGGCGCCGACACGGTCCCCTTGGGCCCTATTGCCACCGGCAGAAGAATGCCGCCGCGGATTCCCGCTTCCGGCCCTTCGCTGTAACGCCTCCCCAAATCAATCGCGTCCACGATCGCGTCGATGCACGGGTCGGCTTGCTCGATGCGGTTTGCCGCGTAAAGGCCGTAGAACGGAGCGTAAAAATTGTAATTCAGGAAATACGCGCCGTTCCACTTCGGGCCGTCGGTGGTTTCCCAGCCATAGAGATCGGGTGGGAACGAGGCAAGCCGGCTGGCGCACCCCATCGCGTACTGAGAGAGATAATATCGTTGCTCGAGCGTTTTGTCGGGGACCTCGACGAACGACTTGCCCCAAAAGTTCTGCCACCATTCTTGGTGCGCGGTCCTGAGGTCATCCAAGTCGGCGGACTTAAACGCCTCCGCATACTTCGCCGCAATTTCGCGGTATTCCTCGGATTCCCGCAGGCTGGCGGCCGTCGCCACGATCAGGACATCCTGGCCGGGCACAACCTTAAACTCCCCGCCATCGCCAACGGCGCCAGACACGACGCGCACAGCGCAGGCCGCCGCCGATGGCAGCGGTCTTTCCTTCTCAACAAAACGGCGCTCGACGATCTGCATTCCCATGAGCGCGGCCGGCTTCGGGTTGGCGTCTTTGCCGTCGATGAACACACGGACTGTTTCACCATCATACGTCCCGGCAAGATGGACCCATTTGCCCGCTGGAACCGCGTCAACCGATTCGACGAATTGCCCGCCGATCGACATGCGCAGGTTGCCGCCCGAGATTCCCAGCGACCAATCTTTGGTCCATTCGCCCTGGCTCACCAGGTATTGGGCATCGCCCGCGGCGGGCGGATGGTTCAGTTTCACGAACCCGCCGACGGTGATGCCCTTGCCGGGCGTCAATGGCTCGGAGTCCACGAAAGTGGTCGTGCCGTTAAATGCCATCGCCTTGCCCCTGACGCCCGCGGTGTTGCCGCTCGCCTCAAAGTTCCACTTGCGCAACATCCCCTGATCGAGCGCTTCGCCGGCGGCGAGCTTCTGCATTTCCGCATCGGAAAGGGCGCGGTCATAAATCGTGATCCCATCCATTGCGCCGCCAAAGTAATAGCGTCCATTTCCATATTGCTCGCGTCCCAGTTGGACGCGCCCCGTGCCGCCGGTGAGCGGCGGCATTTTGCCGGCGTCTCCGAGCAGGAATAGTTTGGCATTGCCGGTAAACGCCCCTCCCTGGGCCGAAAGCTTGATCCACAGCAGGTTTTCTGTTGCGGATACGGCGGTCTCCATCGTGAGCGTCGTGCCGCTCTTGGTGTAAGACCCGGTGGTGAACCCTTGAAGCAAGTTCTGTTCGACACGGTACGAGGCGTCCTGCAGCGCCGGCAGGTCCAAATCCAGCCGGGCCAACGGCATCGGATGAGATCCGCCGGCGAGGCTCGTGACCCACAGATCGTTTTTATTGATGTAGAGCTGCGGATTTTGCGGTCCTCCTCCGATCGCAACCAGCAAATCGCCGTTGCCCATCAGCGGCGCATCGATCGCGCAATCGGAAGGAATGCGTTGCGGCGGCGCAGAAAAAATCGCCTTGTATGCGGAAACGATGTGCGGCCCTTCCGCCGGCTGAACCGCTGGACCCAGCGCGGCAGCCTGCACGGCACCAGCCGCGACCACCGAAAACACCAACAGCACAAGAACGACTTTCACGACCATCCTCCAGGCCGTCGCCGAAACAGGAGCTGGCAAAGGCGCATTCCAGATGAGCTTAGCAATGTATTGATGACGGCCACACGACATTTCTTGCAGTTCACCGGACACTTTGGGTAAACTTGCGAGGAGCAAGGAGCAAGGAGCCAGAAGCCAGAAGCCAGAAGTAAGTAGAATGCCGGGGAAGAAGCGTGCCGGCAAACTTCCCGCTTCCCGCTTCCCGACTCCTTACTCCTTACTCCTTGCTCCTCTCCTTCGCATGAAACGTCAGAAACGCAGCGTGCTCGCTCTGCTCGGCTGGTACGATCACCGCATTGTGATGGGCATCGCGCGGTTCGCCCGGGAAGCGGGTTGGCACCTGCCGTCGCGGCATCTTTACGACGTGGTGACATCGCGTGCGTGGAACGGCGACGGAGTACTGACCACTGATGGGTCCAATTCCGCTTTTCGGGCGTTCATCCGTCGTCAGAGCCGGCAGCGTCCGACG
>Ga0302326_10020948_pt1 | contig 13426 bp, 13 predicted proteins | sample Palsa_T0_3_FD_202264 | JGI IMG/M metagenome (GOLD analysis project Ga0302326, IMG submission 202264) | Peat permafrost microbial communities from Stordalen Mire near Abisko, Sweden - Palsa_T0_3 | ecosystem: Environmental > Terrestrial > Soil > Palsa > Peat permafrost | place: Sweden: Abisko... | reverse complement strand
CCGCGGCGTCGATCTTGCCTGCCTCATAGGCCGCATGCTGCTGGGCTTTCCAGGTCTCGATGTTCGCGAGTTGCTGATCGAGCAGGCGCTTGTCTTCGGCCGCCTGTTCTTCAGCCGCGCGCTTTCCGTCCTCGCTGCGCTTGATGAAGGTGTCATCGGCCTCGAGCTCGTTGATTTGTTTCTGCGCCTCGATCTGGGCATTCAGCGCGAGCACCAGGGCTTCTTGAGCTTGTAGCTCTTTCTCTGTCGGGCCGCCAACCGGCGACGGCTCTGCACCCGCGGTCTCGGCCGATAGTTTCGCGACTTCCTCTGCTTCTTTTTTCGCCGCCTTCATCGTGTCGAGCGCGGTCTGTGCAGACTTCGCAGTTCCAGAGAGAAGGTCCGCGGCGTCTTTGTTCTTCCCTTCGGCAAGCAGTAGATCGTACTGGGCCTTGAAGTCGATCAGCGCGTTCTTTGCGCCCTTCGAGCCTGCGTCGAGTTGGTACCAGCTGGCGTTGAGCTGAGAGAACACCGCATCCGCGGCCTTTGCCAGGAGATTAAATTGCTGCTCCAGTTCGTTCATTGAGACGTGATCGATCAACTCCAGCTGTTTCCGGAGAGCGTCGACGTGATCGCCCTTCAGTTCGTCCATCTTGATGCCGGACTGGAGGAGCTTGTCGTCGAGGCCCCTGAAGCTCTGCGCGACGGCCGTGTTGAACTCATCCCAGGCGAGGGCTGTCTTATGGGCCTCTTGCGCCCACTCCTGGATTTTATCGACACCTTTCACGAGGGCTTCAATCAGGAAAAGTACGGCGGTTGCCGCGAATGCCGCGGAGAGCGCGGTCCCGATTCCGGGCAATTCTGCGACAAAGCTGCGGACGTGGCGCGGGAGGTGGATGCCGAAGGCCTCGCCGAGAAGTGCGGCTTCCCCGCGGGCCTCATAAGTCGTAGAGCGCGCTTTTTCCATGCCGCTCGCTACCTCCTCGCCAGCCTCCTTCCCCGCATCGCCGGCGTCGTGCATCGCACTCACGAGCGTTTCGTTCCACGCGTCCACATCCGATCGCGAGTTGTTGAGGACCTCAGTGAAATCGCCGACGCTGTCCGAGGCCGCAGACATCGCTTTGTCAGCCCCGTCAACAATGCGCGAGAACGCTTGATCTAAGTTGGTTGTGTCCCCGAGAAAACTCATCACGGCATCGCCGACGTTAAGCATTTTTATCCTTCATTGAGTGCAGCCTGAACTGCTTCTGGGATTTTGCCGATGTGCTCTTCCAGGGCCGGCCAGAGATAAGGCTGAGCAGGAGTTTTCACGGTTCCTAATTCGAGAAATCCGCCGAAGCCGGAATGCGTGGTAAGTCTCGCCTTCGCGCCTTGTTTGGTCTGCCTAACGTTGCAGCGGATCGAATCGCGGTTCTCGCCTGGGAATCTTTCTGAAGTGGCTTTGTCGAGAACCGGTGAGCGCTCGGCAGCTGTGAACTGGATTTCGGCAAAGACGTCCTGCGTAGCGGCGAGCACGGCATCATTGATGCGCGTCATTGCTTCCACGTTCTTGAAATTGAGTTTTACTGTAGCGCCGAGTTTCAGTGCCATCCTCTTACCCCCCCACCCTTCATTTCGCGAGCATGCGTGCGCCCGCGAATGGCGGTTTTCGGCGAGGCGATCGTAGAGATCGGACCCCCTACCCCTTTGAAACCATTGCAAGTTGGCGGCGCCTGATTGCGGCTTTAGGTGCATCCGCCGCCCGCATTCCATCAAGTGGACGGCCGAAGAAATCCATCTGCATCTGGCGGATTTGCAGCGCATTCGATGCTCTGCCGGATGATTTTCCTATGCCGAAGCCTCGCAAAACCGAATCCATGCCGCCCACGCGATCGGTCAGTTTTTCGCGCACGGAATCTGCTGCCAGTAGGCTCCGTCCCTGGCCGAAGCCGCTGCGCACCGCGGCTTGCGATGTTCCGCGGTTCTGCGCCACGGCTTTCACGAACATGCCGTAATAGTCTTCGACGTTCGAAAGCAGAGCTGCGCGCGCTTCATCGGACAATGGCTCGTACGGGTTGCCTTCGGTCTTGTACTTCCCGGCCTTGATGATAGTGTTCTTAATTCCCTCTTTGGCGTAGGCCTCGGAGGCGTCCTGGTGAATCATGTACACGCCGATCGAGCCCGCTTGTCCGCTCGGACTGCATACGATTTCGGTCGCTGCCGAAGCCAACCAATAGGCTGCGCTGCAGGCCATGCAATTGACGACCGCGGTAATCGGCTTCTTCGCGCGCGCGTTGCCGATCTCGGAGGCTAGCTCCATTACGCCGGCGACGCTTCCTCCAGGTGAGTCCACATCGAAGACGATAGCTTTGCAGTTCGTGTCGTCGACAGCCTGGCGGAATTGCGCCGTGAGTTTCTCGATCGAGGTCCCGCCGGCGCCGGATATTTGCGACACCATGTTCATGCGCTGCGAAATAATTCCCATGATTGGGATGACGGCCACACTTCCGGGCGCGGCGGAGTTGCGCTTGCCATCGGCGGCCTGCATGGGCATCCCCGAGAGCATCGCTTCCGTCCGCATATCGAAGTTCTCGTCAGAAAGAAAACGAGCAGCTCCTCGATCCGCGGGCGAGTATCCGCTCTCTGTATTGGCCGCTTCAATGCGCCCGCGAATTTCTTCGGCTGTCCACTTCAAGCCTTCGACTGCCTGCAGGCGGAGGAGTTCCTGCATCGCGAAAAAAGTCTCTTCGCGCAGCGCCCAAACGCTTCTGGAGAATTCGGCTACGACATGCGCGTACTTCACGATTGCTCCTGCAGGATGCCGTGACTGCCGACTGTTCCGCCTTGGCTCCGAACGCAATAGATTGCATCGGCGACGCTCCGGATCCGCTCCGCATCGGCGTCGGGGATTTCGATTCCGAATTCTTGCTCGAAGGCGAGGATCAACTCGATCATGTCGAACGAGTTGGCCTGTAGATCGTCGACCAACGAAGCGTAGGAGACGACTTCCGATTCCTCCGCGCCGAGCTCTTTCACAATGATCTCTGTCACTTTTTCGTCAATCGTGCGCATACAGTTTTCTTCCTCTGTTTTTAAGGGTTGCGGCCCTAGCTCCGGGCAGGTTTCTGCTCGAAGCTGGACGCCGATGGGGCTGAAAATCTGCCCGTTACGCGATTGCCGTGGGGCTTTGTGCTTCGGCGAAACGCGCGCCGGAAAGAACTGCGATCGCCGCGACGAAGTCGGCATTTGCGCCGTTCGTAATGGAGAGCTGTAGGTAAGAGAATTGTCCAAGACTGCCCGACAAAGCTCCCGCCAAAGCCGCTTTTATCTCGTCGGCGTCGATTTCGATGACGTAGAAGATGTCGGCGGTCGCGGATGGCTGATAGCCCGCAGCGGCGATATTGTTAATCGCGCTGAGAACGTCTGCGCTGGCGCTTTCCTGCTTGTAGATGTTGAAGGGGATGGCGGTGGCATTGGCGACGGCGGTGCCTTGGGCGGCAGTCGCGGTCCCCACGCTCAGAATGATTTTGGTGGCCTGGGCAGCTTGCGCACCGATCGAGATGATGATCGAAGCGTGCTTGTATTTAGCCATCGAGAAAGCCTGGCCAATCACTCCTCCCGAGATGCTGGCGGGAATGATGACCTGGACGACGTGCCCGGCTTCTGAAATGTTGAATCCGTTCATGGTGTCTCTCCTTATTTCGAATGCGATTTTTGTCTGTGCCTGATGGTCAGCTCCCGACCTTCAGCGGGATCGCCGAAGGCCAGGAGCCAATGGGCTACCGGAAGTTGCCGCCCGTGATGCAGACGAACGGAGACAAGTTAGGTCCGCCGCTCTTCGGGGTCAGAGGCTTTTTCCATGTGGTCTGCGCGTCGACGCGATAGGTGAAGCGGAAGGTCATCTCGTCATAGACGAAACGAACATGCATGGAAGCGGCTGCCTGCACCGCGCCCTTATCCGCCAGCAAGTACTGCGACATGTCGGCCAGCAGAATGTCCCCAGCGGTGCCGTAAGCAAAGTTATGCTCCGTGGGAATAACAGGCAGTCCAAGCAATTCGCCGTAAGGACCGTAGAGCGGATTCGAACCGGGCGGATGGTAGAGCAGGATGACGCCGGGACCCGTGCCCGACCCGACCTGCAATTGGAACAGGTAGGGCAGCACGCTCTGGTCAACGAACCAGGCTGCGCTCGGCATTCCACCAGGTTTGCCGGCAGTCAGATTGTCGGTTGAGATGGAAGCGATCGACCCCATCAAACCGGGATGCCAGAATTGCGACCAAGCGGCAAGAATATCGCCCACCGAGAGAGCGGCACTCGTCGTGCCACCATTGACCGTCAGGAGTGCACCGGTATTGAACACACCTAAGGGCTGGCCGGCGCCGGTTCCCTGAAATAGTGCATCCTCCACGCGGAAAGCCAGTTCCGAGGGAAGATTCTGCATGATCCATGCTTCGAGAGCTGGCGCGTCTCCGAGCAGCTCGTCCGTCGCGTAAACCAGGGCGGTCAGCTTGTTGAGAACGAGTTCGATCTGGCGGAACTTGCCGCGGCTGTAGACGTACAGATCGGCTTCATTGTCCCACAGGGCAAGAACGCCGCCCATGCGGGAGCCATCGGCCCGGCTGTCTTCATCGACAACGCGCAGCTTGAGTCGGTTCGAATTGCTGCTGATGGGGATGCGATTACAGCGGCTGATGATCGCGCCAGTCGCATAGGTGCGCTGATAGATCTTGTCACTGGTATCGGCACCCACGAGGAAACCACCCTCGGAAGGGACGGCTTCGTTCATGGCGCCATCGGAGCCGCCTGCGGCGCGGAACACGCCATTGCCGTCAAAATCGCCGGCCAGAAGTCGCGGATCCTGACGTCCGCCGCGCGCGAAGCTTGAGACCGCCTGCAGCTGCTCTCCAAAGGATTTAAATCTGTCTTTGCGTTCTCCCACCCGTCGCGGAGGCGCGCCCTCAGAGAATTCCAGTCCGTTCGAGTTCCGCTCGCGATCGAGCCGAGCGGTGGCTTCCGTGAGCATCGCTTCCTGGTTCGAGAGATCGGCATTCGCTTGTTTCAGCAGCCTTAACGTTGCGTCGAATTCATTCTGTTCGTGCTCAGTGATGTCGCGGTTTTCCCGCTCACATCTTTGAAGGATGGCGTTGTTTGCCGCGACAAGTGAATCGTGCCGGGCCCCCAACTCAATATTTCGCTGGCGGATGGCATCGATGCCTATTGACCTCAACATTTTGCGGTTTCCCTTTTTTCTCTGGCGTGGCCGCAAAAGAAAATCGCGGACATCAGGCCAGCCGGCGCGAGCCGGAGATTCTTCTGGCAACTGACAGCCGCTACGTCCGATCGAAGGATCTGAAGAGAGAGACCGTGTTACGGGGCGTCGTGCTCATTCTTTGGAATGGACGTTACGCCTAGCCTTGTAGGGCGTCCGCGTTCGTAGGAACACGAGGCGCCCCCTAAAAAATGTTTAGAAAAACGCGGGAATTGGTTCCGACGAACCAACTCCCTCCCGCGCTTAAGGAGATCATCAGTGAAAACAAATGACCAGAATCAACTATGCAGCGCTCTTCGTCGCGAGGCAACGCACTAAAGTCACCGTGTGTTCTCGCCGAGCCAGCGCATTATGTAAGCAGGCGGAGCTGCAATGAGATGCGGTTTTCTAGCTCGAGGCGACTCTCTCTCCCCTGAGGGTCGCTTCACTCCTCCCCTCTTCTTCATCGTCTTTGAGGGTTAACAGAATTTCGTTTTGTTAAAGGACTAGCCTTTGCAGCATCTTTCGAACGATGAGTTACTCCGATTGCTGACTGCAGCGCGCTGCCATAGCGAAATGGAGTATCTGGCCATCTTGGTTGGCTATTGGCACGGTTTGAGAGTCTCCGAAATCACCGGTCCCAATGGCTTTACGCCGGAATGTGTGCGCGATGGCTACATCACGATTCGCAGGCTAAAAGGCAGCCTGAAGACGACGCATCCGCTCGTTAGACACGGGAATCCGCTGCTCAGCGAGCGCGATCAGATCATCGCCCTGGTCGCCAACTCCGAACCCGGGAAGCCGGTCTTCCGCTTCACGCGGCATCGGTTCTGGATGATCATGCGGCGTCATTGCAAGACCGCGGGTATCGCGGAACACAAAGCTCACCCTCACATTTTGAAACACTCCATCGCCATGCAGACTATTCAAAGCGCCGGCATCGAGAACGTCAGAGCCTATCTGGGTCACAAATCGATCAGTTCCACCGGTGCATATCTGAAAGTGGATGACGACGCCGCCAGCCACGCGATCGCGGCAGCCCTCGCTACGAGTTAGTCTCGCAAATGTCTCTGCGCGTGGCCCTCAGCCTCTCAGGCGCGTCCCTTGAGCGTCTCAGCGGCTCACTCGCGGATGCTGTTAACACTATCGCTAGACGCAAAGAGACTGCGGATTCTCAGCGGCAGGTTTCAATCGTGCCTAACCTCTACCACCAGAAGGGGGTAGGGGATCCAATCTCTAGGGTCGAGCCGGCGAAAACCGCCTGCACGCCCCACGCGCGCGTCCACCGTTCAGCAATTTTGGCGCTGGAGTTGACACATTTGTACTTACAGTTTTAATGATGAAGCCGAGAGTTGGCTTTACGCGGGAGCATCGGATTTTTAGTCCGATGCTCTCCTAATGCGGTCCCCGAGGAGAAGGTTGCCAGAAGGGGAGTACAATTCAAGCGTCCAAAGTAAAGCGCACCGCGCCGGAAGTGAAAATTCCGACGCGGCGCTGACCGACGTCACCTATACAGGAGGCAACGTGGCTGGCAGCAATGAAAACACAACCCTATTCCCTCGTCTAGCAGATCTTCTGAGTTCCGGACGCCAGCTTATTTACGCGATTCGCGATCGCACAACCCCTATCCCGATCGGCGAGTTGTATGACGATGTTGAGCGCGATTACGTCGTAGAGCGGCGCAAGAGTCTGCGGGATATAAGAATCCGCTGGCGCCTACATCTCGCACGAGTCTTTGCATCCGTTCCAGCGGCCGATCTCACCACTGCGCAAATCAGCACTTATATCGCGCGACGGCTGGAAGAGAAAGCTACTCCTGCTACCGTCAATCGCGAGCTCGCGGTCCTCAAGCGATCCTATATGCTGGCGATTCGGAACGGCCGTCTGAAGTTTGCCGCACGCCCCTTCATCCCAATGATTCGAGAGCTCAATGTCCGCAAAGGCTTTGTGCGGGACGAGCAGTACGCGGCCCTGGCACGCGCGGCCGCTGCGATCGGGCCGTGGCTTAGAGCGATGTTCGAACTCGCGTTTACTTATGGCTGGAGGGTGGGGGAGCTGCGCGCCTTGAGAGTTAGCAACATTGATATGGTAGAGCGCACGATCGGGATCGAACCCGGCTCCACGAAGAATGGCGACGGGCGACTCGTTTTTATGACGCAGACCGTCTATCAACTTCTCGGTCCACTTATTGCCGGCAAATCGCCCGACGACAATGTGTTCACTCGGCCCACCAGAGGGAAGACCTGCAGCGTCTGCAGCCATGCACAACTCACCGAGATCGAACTGGCACTGAGCTCCGGAGCAACACAACAGAGCGTCGCAGAGCAGTTTCACATCGGCCAAACCGCGATCAGTCGTCACAATCTCAGCCACGCGCGAAAGGCGAAAACTCTTCTATCGGTGAACAACTTTCGAAAGAGCTGGAAGCTCGTTACTGAAGCAGCCGGCTGTCCTGGCCTTTTGTTTCACGATCTCAGAAGATCAGGAGTTCGCAACCTGGTGCGCGCGGGCGTGGATCCGAAAGTCGCGATGTTGATCACGGGACACAAGACCGCGTCTGTGTTCCAGCGCTACCAGATAATCGACGAAACCGACCTGAAAGAGGCAACGCGGATGCTAGACCTGGCCGCAGCCCTGCGAGGACGTCCTGCGGATCCGCAACAGGCTGAGCTCCCGCTCGAGGATATTGATCGCTGGAATAGACCAACGTCTTTCGTGAGCAGCCCTGTTATCGCGCCGCGAAAACCGGCCGGATCCGATCGGCCCCCAAAAGACAGCGGGGGAATGAAGAAAACTATCGCGGGAGGACTATGAACAAATGGGGGAGCGCACGCGGGCGGCGTGGAAAAGATTTGCGAACCGGTAGGCACTCGGTATAGAAGGATAGGTTATGACGAAGACGAAGAAGAATTCTGCCGCCGTTCTACTTGGAAGTCGAGGCGGGAGGGCCAGGGCCAAAAGACTCACGTCAGAACAGCGCAAGGTATCCGCCCGTATGGCTGCGCAAGCACGTTGGGCGAAAGTGCGGAAACGCGCGGGAATGGCCTGAAAAACCGGGCCCGGGCCGGGGGGAGATCACTTACTTGGATAGTAACAGCAGACTTAATTGCCAGCGCAAGGGTTATGCGAAGGCCCGCATTCCAGAGCTACGCGAAGACTGCCCTAACCCAGCCCTACCCAATGGCAACTACTGTTCAGACAGATGCAAGAATGCCGCCCAGCGGGTGCGAAGTTTCGAGGAACGAAAAGCCAGCATGCGACGCTGGCAAAAGAAGAATCGAAAGCAACGCAGGGCCTACAACAATGAATGGCGGCGCAAGAATCCGGAAAAAGTGAAGGCCCACAAAAAGAAAGCGGCCCCAAAATACGCGCTTCGGCGTCGCATGCTATATAAGAGTCGCACTCCGGAGCGGATCGCAGACGACAATAGAAAGGCGCTGGAACAGTACCACCGCCGGTATCGCAGCCCTGAACAGATAGAGAAGGACAAGGAGCGCAATCGCCTTCAGTACCGGCGCGAGCAAGAGCTGCTGGCCGCGGGGAGACAAGCGCTGCTGCGGATCGAACGCGGCGAGCTAGTTACAGCTGCTGAAATCAAGGAGCTGGCAGATTTGCAGGTGAAGGTTGCCAAGGCCGAGAAAGTCCTTGCGGGCGGACCGGGACGTCCCAAACTCGCGCCAGGAGAAACGAAGGCTTTCGAGATCGGGCCGGAAGTGGACGCTCTGATTCCACGAGCTCGTTTGGCGCTCCAGATCAAAGCGGAAATCCCATCTTCGCGACGGCGCGTCGAAACTCTTACGGCGAGACTCCTGGATCGTGGCTTCTCCAAGGGAGAGGCTGAATTGGTTCAGTTCGCGACGACACCGCAAATGCTAGCACGTCAGTTCGAAGCCGATCGTCGAGCGACCAGCCTAGCAGCCGTGATTCGGAGCCATCAAAGGTATAAGTCCGCGAAGCTGAATGTCAGCTGAGCGAAACGAGGCACCGCCTTTCCAGTAGCCTTTCCAGAAACGCGACAAGAACCCCTTTCTTGTCGCGTTTCAATCGCGACAAAAACCCCTTTCTTGTCGCGTTTCAATCGCGACAAAAACCCCTTTCTCAGCTCTCCCCACACTGCCGCGATTCATATACAAAGAGAACGCGCCGCGTGGCCGCGGCGCGAGTGGCACTTCATGGAAGGGGAACGATGTGCAGACTAAAACGACAAGCAGCGCGTGTCAAGACCCGCCTCGATCAGCGCCGATATCACCGGCAGTTCGTTCCCCTAAGCATTGTTCAGTTTGTGACGGAAGCACCTGGCGTCTCGTCATGGTCAATGGTGAGATCGCTGCGGTGCGCTGTGAGTGCAGCGGCGGCCGAAAGCCGGTCGCCGCTGTCAGGGATTACAAAAAAGCAGCAGCAGGAGACTTTTCGTGAAACGTGCGGGAGCGGAGTTGAGTGTCGCAGGCCCAAAAAATCAGAGCGGTCAACGTCTCTTCCACCCGGTTTTGACGCCCGCAACGACTCATGCAGGCCCGCGGCACTCAACCCTTCTTCCGGAAAATCGGCGGACGCAAGGAAAGCCGATCTTAGTCATGCATAGATCGGAAAAGAAAACCGGGTCCGAAGTCCGAGGCGTTTTTTGCCTCGGAAGTGCGGGAGGAAACTGAAAACCGAAAACGCGCTCGCAACTTTCGGGCTAGTGTAATACCCCGAAAGTTGCGTAGAGAATGTAAAAACGCCGGCGGCTGATGGTTTTGCAGTCTGACGCTCTAAGTGTCTCTGTGGGTTTCCGCAGAGGCTTTAGATCTGGGTTTTGCAGTTGTTTTTGGCCTTCCGGATGGGTGTGATTCTGGCTGAAAAATGATCGACAAAATCGAGGCGATGATCGAGCGTGGAACTGACTTTCGCGGCGACCTGAACGAGTTGAAGCGCGTCTCGCCATTTGAAACTCTGTCGCCGCACTTGCGCCCATCGAAGTTCTACGGGGCGGTTGCGGATCTCCGGCCGTGTGGTTTCGACGCCATGCTCCACATCGAGCAAAAACGGTACGGCACTCACAAGGTGGAACTTTTCGAGACTGGCAAAAAGGGAATGGCGGAAATTCAAAACACGCTGGAGCGCATTGTTGACTGCGACCCTGGCGGATGCCGTCTGGGGCGCATCGATCTTTGTGCCGACGTGCGCGATGTTCAGTTGTCATGGTTCCGCGAGCACGCCTTCGTGCAGTACAAACAATTTCTCTGTGCGCACGCGAAGATCGTCGAGGACGAGCATTCCGAGCTGGGGAAAAAGGTCTATCAGACGCTCTACTTTGGCAAGCGGCCATCGTGCGTGAGGATCTACGACAAGACGTCGGAGCGACTGGCTCACTTCGAATTGTGGAAACGGCGCGAGATCCGCGCGGCGAAGAAGTCGTGGAAGGAGCAGGGCGGCGATGAGCCGCTATTACTGCCCGAGTTCCCCGACGTGCACGCCTGGCTGGCCGTTGAGCTCTCGGAAATAAAGTCCGAACCGCTGCAACCCGATCTCATTCCAGGTACTTCGCCGCCCGAACAGAACCTGCTGCAGTTTCCGGTTGTCACTCGCGTCGAGAACCAGTTCGGCGGCCGTGTCCCGCAGCCGCTGCAGACGTTGGGCGAGATGCGGAAGAACGTGCTCGACTTTAATCCGTTTGCGCGCATGAAGATCGTCGGCGGAAATGCGTTTCCACCGGGCATCTTCGATCGGGATGCAGCTGGCGAATATCGGTTCGGTGTCCAGGAGTGGATGGCCTACATGTGGGCCCGTGAACACTGGAAGACCGAGAGCGCCCAGGTAATGTGGGCAATGCTGAATCGCGATCGCAACGGGAAGTTGTATCTCAACAACATGAGGGAGTTTCTGCCCGACGCCTCTGAGGGCATTTCGGAGCTGGAACTCTACGATCGTTACCGCAGTTCAACCACGCGGCAACTAGCCGCATAGGAGAAAGCAATGGCAACAGCACCCGCAACGCCGATTAACCGCAAGCGCGAGATGGTGGAAGTCAAGGCGCCTGCGCAATTTCAATTCACCGACCAACACCGCACCCTGAGCGGCATCCTGATCGACATTGATCAGGTGATGATCAAACCGAAGGATGGTAAGAGCGAAGCGAAGCCCACTATGCAGTACATCATGCAGCACGAAGACGGGGATCGATCGCAGTTCTTGGGTACCTACGATCTGACTCGGAAGATTCAGCCCGCGCACATTGGGTACTTCATGACGATCACCTACGAAGGCGAAGATTCGACGGTGCAGACGCAGGGCTCTCCGCTTCGAAAATTCAGAGTTCAGGTGAGCAAGGAGAAGGAAGCCGGATTCTGACGAGGCGCGCGCAGGCGAATCCCACTCGCCTGCGCCGTGCTTTTTCCAGAGAGGAAAATACTCATGGTCGATTCGTCTGATGCAGCGAGCAATAGCGTATTCGAGCAGCATTTCACCTTGGCAGAAATTGCCGAAAAGTGGAAGGTCAGTCACGACACCGTGCAGCGAATATTTAAAGATGAACCGGGCGTGCTCAAGATCGGCCATCCCACTCTACTCAAGGGCCGCAAGTATAAAGGGCGCCGTTTCACGATGCGCATTCCTGAGTCGGTGTTTCTGCGCGTCCAGAATCGTCTAATGCACAAGCGCGACGCGGAGAGCATCGCCCTTCCGTCCACTGGACGCGGCCGGCGTGGCGCCGGGGGACTGCACGCGTCGGGCTAGGGATGCGCGCTGATCATCGAGACAGGAATCGAGACGCTTTTGGATCCAGAACAGGTACGACCGTTGCGTCATATCGGTGGTGGCGTGGCCCAGCATCTTGGCCACGTTTTCGAGTTTCGTGCCGTGCGTAATCGCATCAATCGCGCAGGTGTCGCGGAGCATGTGCGGGTGCGGCTTGCGGCGCTCGCCGATCTCGGTTTCGATCTCCTTGACTCCAGCGAAGGCGCACAGCTTCTGAAAGCGTTTGCGCCACAACTCGCAATTCTGGTCCAGTGTGGAGTCTGGGAAACGAAAAGGCTGCTCGGCGCTGCTGCCCAGTTCTGCCGGAATCGAGCCCAGCCGCTTCGCAACTTCTGGATAGAGCTCGACGATGGCAACGGGGTTGTTTCTCTTCGTGCGGTTCTTGTGCCTGCGGTAACTGAGCACGTTCCCGTCAAGGTTGCGGGCGGGCGTAAAAAGCACAATATCGCGGACTGCCATGCCGCCCCAGCGGCCGGCTTCGATGAAAGCCCGCAAACGCATAGCATAATTCGCAACCAGCGGACGCTTGGTGTCGCGCACATGCCCGGCGTGAGGCACGGGAAAGAATGGCAGCGCTTCAATAATGCGAGTGTATTGCTCATCGCTAAAAGAGCCGCAACGATTGCCGGAGGCTACCGCTTGCCCTTTGTTGAACACGGGCAGCTGACTGATATGTCCGGCTTCGAGCGCCCAGACGAAAAACGACTTCGAGTTTATACGCCAAGTCTTCGAAGTCAGGTCATTCGATCGCCAACTGGCTTGCCAGCGTCGAATGACCATCGAGGAGAGTTGCTTCATGCGCGTGATGGGATCGGTCGCCGTAAGATTCTCGCGGTCCAAGAAATCAAGCAGGCTCGGATTCAAAACCGGTTTGGCTTTCGCGTGTTTATCCCTGCGCGCCTTTCGTCGCTGGAAGTAAGAGGCATTGACGCGGAGATAGCGGTCGCACACTTTTCGTCCGGCCAAAACGCCAAGATACTGTTCGACGACTTGCTCGATCGATATGCCGGGAGCGGGATGATTGATCTCGCGAGCGGCACGAATCTCCGGATCAAAACCCTTGAGAAGTTTCTGCGCGTCTTCGCAGGCTTCGGTAAAGCTCGGTGTGCCGGCGGCCTGGCGCTGAGGCCGTCCCTCCTTCGGGTTGGAATAGATCCACTTGGGGCAGCGGCAGTGCTGCTCATTCGCACTCTGCAACGCGCAGCCGTTGATATGGCGCCGCGTATAGACGCGGACGGTGCCGTGGATGGAAGAGAAAACTGTCTTCGAGTGGCCTGCCTTGTGTCGGGATCGCATGTCACAAATTGTACAAGTTTTGTACACGAGCCTACAAGCTAATTATGGCATAGTGTTTATGCGTGTTTCATAGCTTCCATATACTTCTTCGAGAATAACATCGCCGCCTCGGCGAAGTAGAGTTTCGCCCACCTCCTCGCCCAGACTTATGGGATCGTCGCCATCACGAGTTTCGCGCAAGACTTTGG
>Ga0302326_10020946_pt1 | contig 13427 bp, 10 predicted proteins | sample Palsa_T0_3_FD_202264 | JGI IMG/M metagenome (GOLD analysis project Ga0302326, IMG submission 202264) | Peat permafrost microbial communities from Stordalen Mire near Abisko, Sweden - Palsa_T0_3 | ecosystem: Environmental > Terrestrial > Soil > Palsa > Peat permafrost | place: Sweden: Abisko... | reverse complement strand
CATTCCCTGTCGGGAATTGTTCCGGTGGGCGCGTTCCTGTTCGAACATATTCTGGTTTCCAACTCCACCGCCATCACCGGACCGGACGCTTACGCCCGCCAGGTGAGTTTTCTGGCGAATCTGCCGTTGGTATTTTTTCTGGAATTGTTTGGTATCTGGTTGCCGATTGCGTTTCATGCTCTCTATGGCTTTTACATCTGGTATCGCGGGGAAGGAAATACGATTCAGTATCCCTGGAGCGGTAACTGGATGTACACCGCACAGCGCTGGACGGGGGGCATTGCGTTCGCTTACATCCTTTGGCACACATGGACGATGCGGTTTACCGGAGTGGATCTGCACGCGCATCCTGAACTTTCATTCGGCAAAGTGCAGGCGGAAGTATTTCAGACGCCGTTCTTCCTGTTTTATGTTGTGGGCTTGGTCGCGGCTTCGTGGCACTTCGCATATGGCATCTGGCTGTTCTCGGCAAAGTGGGGCATCGTTTCCGGGGAAAAGGCGCAGAAACGACTTCTGGTTGTGTGTTTGGCATTTTTCTTTGTGTTGAGCAGCGCGGGACTGGCCAGCCTTACTTCGTTCCGGTCGCGCCCCCAACAGCCGATTGAGCCGGGCACAGCGGTGACGAACGGAAACAGACAGATAACGGAAAGCCGATAGGGACGATGGCAGCGACTCCGAAAATTATTGTTGTGGGCGGCGGATTGGCGGGCCTCTCGGCGGTGATCAAGATTGCCGAGATGGGCGGCAGCGTTGATCTGTTCTCTATTGTTCCGGTGAAGCGGTCGCACTCCGTGTGCGCGCAGGGCGGCATCAACGCGGCTAAAAACCTCAAGGGCGAAGGCGACTCGACCTGGAAACACTTTGACGACACGGTGTTCGGCGGTGATTTTCTCGCCAACCAGCCGCCGGTCAAAGATATGTGCGAGGCCGCGCCGGGCATCATCGATCTGCTCGACCGCATGGGCGTTCCCTTCAATCGCACGCCGGAAGGCTTACTCGATTTTCGCCGCTTCGGCGGGACTTTATATAACCGCACCGCGTTCGCCGGAGCGACTACTGGCCAGCAACTTCTTTACGCGCTCGACGAACAAGTGCGGCGGTACGAGTCGGAAGGCAAAGTAAAGAAGTATGAGCATTGGGAATTTCTCTCGGCCGTGCTCGATGGGAACCGCGTCTGCCGCGGCATCTGCGCCATGGACTTACGGTCGATGGAAGTGCGGACGTTTCCTGCTGACGCCATCATCATCGCCACCGGCGGCAACGGCGCCATCTTCGGCAAGTCGACCAACTCGGTTGTGTGTACCGGTTCGGCGCAATCGGCGTTGTATCAGCAGGGTTGCTACTACGCTAACGGCGAATTTATTCAGGTGCATCCCACGTGCATTCCGGGCGAAGACAAGCTGCGCTTGATGTCGGAATCGGCGCGCGGCGAGGGCGGCCGCGTCTGGGTTCCGAAGACGGCAGGCGATAAGCGGGATGCGAAGTCGATTCCCGAAGGTGACCGCTGGTATTTTCTCGAAGAGTGGTATCCCAAGTACGGCAACCTGGTTCCACGCGACATCGCCACGCGGGCGATTTTTAAGGTGGTGTTCGAACTCAACCTCGGCATAGACGGCAAGCCGATGGTTTATCTCGACCTCACGCACATCGACCGCAAGATTCTCGACCGCAAACTGGAAGGCATTCTCGAGATCTACGAGAAGTTTGTGGGAGATGATCCACGCGACACGCCTATGAAGATTTTTCCAGGCATGCACTACACCATGGGCGGACTCTGGGTGGATTTCAAACAAGCTACGAACATCCCCGGCATCTTCGCGGCGGGCGAGTGCGAATATCAATACCACGGCGCGAACCGGCTGGGCGCGAATTCTCTGGTGTCGTGCATCTACGGCGGAGGCATCGCCGGGCCGAATGCGGTGAAGTACGCGCGCGGTCTGCAGGCGCTGTCTGACGGCAACGGCTGCTTCGAGGCTGAGAAGAAAAAACAGGAAGAGAGCAATGCCCTGCTCATGAATAACCAGGGGACAGAGAATCCGTTTCGGCTGTGGCGTGAACTGGGCGAGCTGATGACCAAAGATTGCACCGTCATCCGCTACAACAAGAATTTGCTGCAGACCGATGCGAAACTGGTAGAGATGCTGGAACGCTTCCGCAAGGTGAACCTGAGCGACCGCACGCAGTGGGCGAACACCAGCGTGGTCTTCACCCGGCAGCTTTACAACATGCTGCAATTGTCGCGCGTGATTGCTCAGGGCGCTCGTCTGCGCGACGAATCGCGCGGAGCGCACTACAAACCTGACTTCCCCGAGCGCGACGACAAGAATTTCCTGAAGACTACGAAAGCATATTTCGCTCCGGATGCGGACGAGCCGAAATTTGAGTTCGAGCCGGTCGATACGTCGCTGATTCCGCCGCGGGCGAGGAAGTATTGATGCTGCGGAGCGAGAATGCACATGGAGGGGCGGACGCCCTCGTCAGCCCGGCGGAGCGGCAAGGCACCGCGCGGAGTGGTGAGTTTTGTGGCGCTGCTCCCCGGACGAGGGCGTCCGGGGCTCCGCCAATAGTGAGAGTCAGGACTAATGGCTAATAAATCCGTCATCATCAAGATCAAGCGCCAAGCTACTCCCGCTGCCGAGTCGCGGTGGGAGGAGTTCGAGCTTGCCTGGCATCCGGGCATGAACGTGATCTCCTGTCTCATGGAGATCGCAGCCAACCCCGTCACGCGCGACGGCAAGCCGACCACGCCGATCACTTACGACTCGAATTGTCTGGAAGAAGTTTGTGGCTCCTGCGCGATGCTCATCAACGGACGCGCCCGCATGGCCTGCTCGGCCCTGATCGACAACCTCGAGCAGCCGGTTCGCCTCGAGCCATTTTCCAAGTTCCCCGTTGTCCGCGACCTGGCCACCGACCGCAGCGTGATCTTCGAGAATCTGAAAGCCGTCAAGGCGTGGGTGCCTATCGACGGGACCTACGACCTGGGCCCCGGTCCGCGTGTGTCGGCGGAAGAGCAGGAAGTTGCCTATCCCATTTCGCGCTGCATTTCCTGCTGCTGCTGCATGGAAGCCTGCCCACAGTTCAACGAAGATACCGGCTTCGTGGGCGCGGCCACCATCGCGCAAGTGCGTCTGTTTAATACACATCCCACAGGCCAGGCGCTGAAACGCGAGCGACTGGCGGCCCTGATGGGCGATGGCGGCATCCAGGAATGCGGTTATGCGCAGAATTGCGTCGAGGTTTGCCCCAAAGACATCCCGCTGACCAAAGCCATCTCGGAAGTTGGCGGAGAGGTCATGAAACAGGCTATCGGTGACCTTTTTCGGCGCTGATTTGCGTCACTTTGCGGGGTCCGGGCCTGATCTTTTTTGGTCCCGTGACGCTAAACGTCTCTCCGCACAGTACATAACCTGCATCTAACCAGGCTCGCAGGATGGCCCCCCACATGCCAGCTAATTAGGGTGTTCTCACGGCCACATGGTGTAGTAACCGGTAGTAACCAGTTTTTGGAGTACAGATTCTGGTACGGCGGTAACGGCCCGAAGGCAGTATCTGGTTTGAGGGCTTGACAGCGTAGCGTAAAATGTCCGGCAGTCGGGGCGAGTTGTACCGAAACGGGAAAGGCCACTTCGTTGAAGCAAAAAACACAATTCTGGCTCGTTGTTGCCCTATTGGCTGGCTTGTGCAGCCCGCTGTTTGCTGCCAGCCCGACCACGCTGCACCGTGCGGTACACCGGCGGCGACAAGTGCGGTCTCTGCGCTGGAACCCGATGTTCCGGCCGTCTCACCAGTCATTGCTGGTGCAGAACGCCGAGATCAACCGCATGGAACTGCCGCGCATTCAGGACGATGCAGAGCTGGAACATCTGAAGGCGACTGAGGCTCTGGTGCCGATTCGCACCAGCGAGTCGCTGCGCTTCGATCCGCGGCTGGATCCTACGCGGCGGTTTAGCCGTCCCTGGACCCGCGACTTTACCGAAGACGTTGGTCAGGCTTATTACCACCGCTTCCATCAGCAGATTCAGGTGAATTCGGCCGTGCGAACGGTGAAAGTGCAGAAAAAACTTCGCCGCCACAATCGCAACGCGGCCCCTGCGGACGGCGATACGGCTTCTTCGCATCTGGCCGGCGTCACCGTGGACCTGCAACGCCGCGGCATGACGAATGAACAGATCCGCTGGATGGAGCACTACCTGTTCTATATGAAGGCCCTGGGCCTGGTGGAACCGGAAGAAGAGCGGCACCAGTGGGTTTTCCACATCATGGTTTCCGGGCACTATTCGGAGTGGCGCGAGACGCAGAACATTGTTCCGCTAGAAAAGGTGGAGCGTCCGGAAGGCGATCGTCCTGCTGTCGACGCCCCCGCAGTCGACAGTGCGCAGATTCCGCTCCTGGATCTGCAGCTCACGGCACTTACCCAGCCCCAGTAGTCGATCACAAAGTATATTGCGCTTCGCCGTTGCCGAACGACCAGTTCTCCCACGCGACTTCCACTAGATTGACCATCAGGTCCTGCGGTCTTAGTCCCGGATTCTCCGCCAGAATTTCCGCCATCCGCTGAAACAGCCTGCGTTTCTGCGGCGGCTTGCGCCCGGTTGACATCGTAATCTGTACGATGACGATGTTCTCCGTTCGTTGCACGCCCAGGTAGGTTGGGTCGTAGATCAGACCGCTCGCCGGGTGTTCGGTAATAATTTGAAATCGATCCTGCGCCGGGGCTTCGATAGCTTCGACCATTGCCCGATGCACTCCATCACCCAAAGCCCTTTTATATTCTTCAGTTTTGCCTTCTCGTAGGGAAATTCGAACCAGCGGCATTCATGCCTCCTCTAATGTCGAGATCACTGAGACTCTATCGAATGGATGAATCTGTTCCTCGGCACGATTCACAGGTCGGCGTATCGGAAGTGGTCCAATTCATGGTGATCGAACGGATCATCCCTTAATGAGTCAGCTTTAATGAGTCATGCTTTAATGGATCGTGATCGTCCTGATGGCCGGGCTTCCCGGCACCGGCAAAACTACACTTGCGCGCGAACTCGCTGCCCGGATGTTCGGCCGCGTCGTCAGCAAGGACGACATTCGCCACGCGCTTTTTTCTGCCGATGAGATCGAATACTCTTCGCGGCAAGACGATTTCTGCGTTCAGATGATGCTTGAGACTGCCGGATATTTGCTGCGGCAGGAACCTGCGCGCTGCATCTTTCTCGACGGACGTCCGTTCTCGCGGCGCTATCAAATCGAAAATGTTCTCGCGGCTGCGGCTTCTCTGCACCAGCCCTGGCGAATCGTGGAATGCACTTGCTCGGAAGAGACTGCGCGGCGGCGTCTGGAGGAGCACGCTGTCGCGGGAGCGCATCCCGCGGGCAATCGCGACTTTCAGCTTTATCTTGACGTGCAAGCCCGCTTCGAAGTTATATCCGTGTCGAAAACCATTATTCGAACTGATTTGCCGCTTGAAGACTGTATCGCACAGGCTCTTACCGCGCTGCGGTGAATGCTCTGCGGTGAACGTTCTGCGCCGAGATTTCACCAAATACCGTAGGCCTCTATAGCAGACGGCTGACGCTGTTACACTGTGGTCCTTCCCTCATGCCTACCTTTGCCGCCGTCGACATCGGATCGAACTCAGTTCGGCTGAAGATCGCGCGCCTGGCCGGGCGGCGCCTTCGGCCAATCCACGAGGATCGAGAAGTGACGCGTCTCGGCGAAGGAGTATTCCGCTCCGGATTTCTTACGCCTGAATCGATGGCGGAAACGGTGAAGGTGCTGCGCCGCTTTCATCGGGCCGCGCAGCAGGTGGTCACCGACACGGTGCGTGTAGTGGCGACCAGCGCATTGCGCGACGCGCGAAATTCCCAGGCATTCCTCGAATGGGTACGCTCGGCTACGGGCTGGCGCGTCGAGATTATCTCCGGAGTGGAAGAAGCGCGTTTGATTCACCTGGGGCTGGTTTCGGGTCCGCGAGTGGACCGCTTGCCCACGCTGATGATCGATCTCGGCGGCGGCAGCTGCGAGCTGACAGTTTCTGCCAAGGGCCAGATACGCGACACGGTGAGCCTTCCGCTGGGCGCGGTCCGGCTCACTGACGAATTCCTCAAGCACGACCCCCCCCGCAAAGGAGAATTGAAACGCCTGCGCGGATTCGTGACCCGCGAAGTGAACCGCATTGCGCCGCGGATCGTGGCTGCGCGCGTGAAGAATGCAATCGCCACTTCCGGCACGGCGGCGGCCCTGGCGGCCGTAGCGGCCAACCTCAGCAGCAATCGCCGAAGCCATCGGCTGATAGTCTCGAACGCGGAGATGAGCCGTATCGCCAAGCGCCTGGCTCGGCTGCCCGTTGCCGACCGGCGCAAGATTGAAGGCATCGGTCCGCGCCGCGCAGAAATTGTCGTGGCGGGCGCCATGGTCTATCACGCCCTCGTCGAACATTGCCACCTCAAGGGATTTCGTTACTCGCCACTCGGTTTGCGAGACGGAATCCTGGCACAGATGGCTGCGGAATATGACCGCAACACGCGGCCGGGCAAGCAGATCGAGTCCGAGCGCTGGGAGTCGATCGGAAAGGCGGTTGAGCATTACGGCGTCGACCGCAAACATGCACTCGACGTGCGCGAGTCGGCCATGTTTCTTTTCTCCGCGCTGCGTTCGGTGCACCGCCTGGCTCCGGAGTATCGCGAGTGGATCTCCGCAGCGGCCATGCTCTACGAAGTGGGCGACTACGTGAACCGCGCCGGGCGGCACCGCCATACCCATTACATTATTTCGAATTCTGAAATTCTCGGTTATACGCCGCCGCAGCGACGCATCATCGCTGCCATCTCGCGCTACCTGGGAAACTCGCGGCCCACAGTGGATGATGCGCAGATGAAGGTGCTCGATCCTGCCGACCGGTCCGGTGTGCAGAGGGCGATCCTGCTGTTGCGACTGGCTCGAGCGCTGAATCTGGGCCGCAGCCGCGCGGTACAGAAAGTGCGTGTGAAACTGCACGCCGCGGATGTACGGCTGACGCTGGTTCCCCGCCGTCGCATGGGAGTGGATTTGGAACTCTGGGCGATCGAAAAAGATTGCGCTTACTTCCGGGAAGTCTTCGGGCGGGAACTTTCTACTGCCGTGTCGTAGAGCGTCCGCAGGATTTTCGGGGTCACACACCAGCTCAACGTCCCTGAACTGCGCCGCATCTCCACTTTCGCCACAGCTCCCTTTTTCAGTTCGAGTGAGGCTTCACATCCGGAATCGCTGATGATTGCGCCCAGAAACTGGCTGAGGTTCGGATTGTGCCCGACCACCAGGATGGCTTCCTGGCGCGCATATTTTTCCAGCAGCTTGCGGAAATCGGCGAAGCCGGCTTCGGGGCGAAGGCCAGCATCGGTCTGCAGCTTGCCTTCGTAGCCCAGTTCGTTGCCTACGAGAGAACCAGTCTGCGTGGCTCGTTTCAGAGGGCTGGAAACGATCACATCCACCTGGACTTCCAATGCAGACAGCGCGCGGCCGATGTAGCCGCATTGCGCGATGCCTTCGGGGTCGAGAGCGCGCTTCTCGTCCTTCTTGGGATTAGCCACATGCTCGCCCGCGCTGGCGTGACGCAAGAAGTAAAGAATCATTGCGGACTACGTTCCTTCCCCACGAGTACTCTGTGCTTTCGCGGCGCGGGCGGCGGAGGCAGCGTCGCGGCCTGCTTACCTTCCGCTACGCTGATCAGGAAATCCTGAGCGCTGAAAGCCGCTGCGCCCACTGGCGGTTTGGTCTTGTGTTTCCCCTGCGGCGATTGCCAGGCGCGAATATAGGTGGCATCGCGGAGCAGGATACGGGCCTTGCGATTGTCAGCCAGATACGCGTCGAGAATTTCATGACGCACGCGATCGCGAAGCAGTTCGTCGCGCAGCGGCACCAGCACTTCGACGCGCTCGTAGAGATTGCGCGGCATCCAGTCGGCGCTGCCCATGTAGATTTCTTCATCGCCGCCGTTGGCGAAATAGTAGATGCGGCTGTGTTCGAGGAACCGCCCCACAATGCTGCGCACGCGGATGCGGTCGCTCACTCCGCGCACGCCGGGACGCAGGGCGCAAATGCCGCGGACGATCAGATCAATCTCCACTCCCGCTTGCGAGGCGCGGTATAGCGCCTGCACCACGCTCTTATCCAGAAGCGCGTTCATCTTGGCGATGATGCGAGCCTCGCGTCCCCGGCGAGCGTGCTCGGCTTCGCGATCGATCAGCGCAATCGACTTCTCGGCCAGATCGAGCGGAGCGACCAGCAGCGGGTCGTAGCCCGGGTTTTCCGCATACGCGGTGAGGAAGCTGAACACATCGTGGACTGCCCGCGTTATTTCGGGATTCGCCGTGAACAGACTGAGGTCGGTATAAATGCGCGCCGTGGTTGCGTTGTAGTTGCCCGTGCCGATGTGGGCGTAGCTGCGGATCGCGCCATCCGGATCGCGGCGGACCAGCAAGGAAAGCTTGCAGTGCGTCTTCAGACCGACCAGTCCATGAAACACCTGCACTCCGGCATCCTCCATGTCGCGGGCCCAACGGATGTTGTGGGCTTCGTCGAAACGCGCTTTCAATTCCACCACCGCCGTTACTTCCTTGCGCGAGGCGGCATCGATCAGCGACGGCACGATCAACGAATGTTCGTTGGTGCGGTAGAGAGTCTGCTTGATGGAGAGCACACGATCGTCTTCCGCCGCGGACTCGATGAATGAAACCACCGCGTCGTAGGAATCGAACGGGTGGTGAAGGAGAATGTCGTGCCGGCGCAATTCCTCGAATAAATCCTTCGACTTGGCGGTAAGCCGCAATTCCCGGGGCGAAAACGGACGATACTTCAGGTCGGGTCGATCCACCTGCTCATACACGTTGAATAATCGCGAAAGGTTCACCGGTCCGTTGACCGGGAAAACCTGCCAGGGGTCGAGTCCAAACACGGTTCGCAGGCGCTCGATGATTTCCGGATCGGCGTCGGCTTCGATCTCCATGCGCACTGCGTCTCCCTTGCGCCGGTTGTGCAATTCCGCGCGCACGGATTCGAGCAGGCTGCGGGCTTCTTCCTCCTGCAGGTAGAGATTGCTGTTGCGGGTGACACGGAAGGGCGCGGAAGAAACCACGTCGTAGCCGTGATACATATTCACGGCGTGGTGGGCGACGAGATCGGCGAGGAAAATAAAATCTGCCGTGCCTTCCGACGGCAAGCGCACCAGCCGGGGCAGAGCCCGCGGAACGGACACCATACCCGTGTAGGTGAGCGCGGAGCGGCGGCGACGGCGCAACAAAAAACCCAGGCACAAAGCTTTGTTAATCACCCGCGGAAAGGGATGCGCAGGGTCCACCGTAACCGGCGTGAGCAGCGGATCGAGTTCCTTCTCGCAATATTCATCGACGAATCGCAGCGCAGCCGGATCCAGTTCGTGCAGGGCCAACACTCGAATGCCGCTCGCGGCCAGGGCCGGACGCAGGCGCGCGTTCCAGCCGTCATACTGGTCGTCGACAAACTCGTGGCACAACTTCCCGAGAAGTTCGCGCTTCTGTACCAGAGTAGTGCCATCGGGACCGGCTTCGTTGTAGCCGTCTTCAATCTGCTGCACCATGGCGGCGACGCGAATCTCGAAGAACTCGTCGAGGTTGCTGGCTGAAATCGCCAAAAACTTCACGCGCTCCAGCAGCGGATTGCTTTCGTCCCCGGCCTCTTCGAGCACACGCCGGTTAAACGCGAGCCACGAGGTGTCTCGATTGAGGTAATACTGAGGGTCTTCGAGTGAAATGCGAGCCATGCGGACGTGCCGTTACTGCATATCTTTCCTGGGTTCCCGGCCCGGGTTCCCGGCCTTGGGTTTGCCTGCTAACTCTGTTGCCACAGGTTCTTTAGTATAAAGCATCCTGAAAGCCGAAGCGGCGTCCGGCTGGATCTCGCCTGACGCCGCTACATTTGAGAGCTGCCAACCACCCGCTGGCAGCGTCAGCGCACTTCTTTGATCGCTTCTTTCACCTTGGCTGCGACATTGTCCGGAAGCGGCGCATAAGCCAGCGAGGAAGTCATTTTCTGGCCGTCCGTCACCATCCAGGTCAAGAAGTCGGAAAGAATCTTTCCTTTCGCCGGATCCTTGGACTGCGCCGGAATCAGCAGCCAGGTGAAGCTCGCGATCGGATACGCGTCTTTTCCCGGCGCGTTGGTGATGGAGACGCGAAAATCCGCGGGCATCTTCGGAGCCGAGGCCGCGGCCGCGGTGACGCTATCGAGCGATCCTTTTACGAAGTTGCCGGCGGCATTCTGCACGCTGCCAAATGCGATTTTGGTCTGTAGTGCGTAGATGAGCTCGACGTACCCGATAGCTCCGGGCATCTGCCGTACATATGCGGCGACCTGTTCATTGCCTTTGCCGCCCAGCCCGAGCGGCCATTTCACGGCCGTGCCGCTGCCCACCTGGCTCTTCCAGTCGGCGTTCACCTTCGAGAGATAATCGGTCCAGATGAAGGTGGTGCCGCTGCCGTCGGAGCGGTGAATGACTACGATGTCCTTGTCGGGGAAACTCACTCCCGGATTCGCGGCAGCGATCGCCTTGTCATTCCACTTCGTGATTCTACCCAGGAAGATTCCCGCCAGCACATCTGGAGTGAATTTCAGATCGGCGCTCACTCCCGGAACACTGTAGACCGGCACCACCGCTCCCAATACCGTGGGAATATTGAGAATCTTAGATTTCGCCGCCTTGAGTTGCTCGTCATTCATGGGCATATCGCTGGCCCCGAATTCCACGGTGCCTTCCGATACCTGCCGGATTCCGCCGCCGCTGCCAATCGACTGGTAATTGATCTCAATATCGGAGTGCAGCTTGTGGTACTCGCTAAACCATTTGGAATACATGGGATAAGGGAAAGTAGCGCCCGCCCCGTTGATCTTGGTCTGTCCCAAAGCTGCCACGGGCAGAAGGACACACAACCAAAACAGAATGACTTTCCGCATCATCACACCCCCTGAAATGTTGGTACTCCACTTCTAGCGGGGCAATGTTACAGGACTGTTACAGCGTAGTGAATTTGTGGTGAATGGGAAGCAATTGAGAGTTAAGTTACGGTGCCGGCTGAAGACGGGCAAGTTCCCGCCCGAAGAGTGGGTTGGAGGGAAACTGCGCGCGCAACCCAATCAGCAACTGGATTGCCCGCGGCTTGTCCTTGTCGCGCACATAAGCAATCGCCAGCAGGATGCGGGCGAAAGGCGCCAGGTAGCGGCCGTGCTCCGCCGTCAGCTGCAAATCGGAGATGCCGCCCTGCCGGTCGCCAGGAAGCCCACCCAGCCGCAACAGCCAGCGAAATGGCGCCGACAGGCTCCCCACTATGTATTTGCTGAACCCGGTGGCCAGGAACACGTCGTAGCAGTCAGGACAAACGTCAAGCAGTTGCGCCGCCCAGACCGAAGATTCCTTGGTGTAATGCAGCGAATCCAGGGTGCGATGATCGATCAGCGCGGCATAGTCTGCCTGCAGCCCGGAGGACATGGTCATGGCAAATAACCCGTCGCGATCTTTCGGATCTCTAGTGAAACGCGCCCGGGCCAGCGTCTCCGCCCGCGTAATCGCCGCCTGAAAGCGCTCGCGCTCGGCCGGCTCGGCCGCGATTTTGGGCCGCGCCAGAAACGTTTCGTTATTCGCGTAAAACTGGCTTTCCAGGATGCCCAGGCGATTGAACTCGGAAAACAGGAATCCGGCGGCTTCGCTCACTGGGCCAACCGGATCATCGGGATGGTCGGCCTCCCACGCGGAAAAATTTCTTTGGGCGCCGGCAAAATCCAAGTTGTAGAGACCGGCATACCCGTGATCGAGGGCAGAATCCATGGCCACGCTCTCCGCCGGGCCTCCGGCAGCCGAGGGCGCGGACAAACCAATGCACAGGACTGCTACCATGGTTAAGGCTCGTGCATTAGAGAATCTGTTCATGTCCCCAAGATGCGTAAAGATGCGTACAAACATGCGCCTACGGTCCGGTCTCTCCATTGTCATTGATCTACACGACTTTGTAACCGTTACATTCTTTGGAACGACTAATTTTGATGCCACGCGCGGGAAAACGTTCAGGTCTTCGGGGTCAATTTCTTGTAAATTTTGGCTCTTATAGATGTTGGTTCTCCCAAGCTCTGATTCTTGCGGTTCTGGTTTTCGCAACGCCAGAGGGCATCTTCGCCATTATGCAGACTCAACCTTCGAACGAAGGACGAAATCTTCATGAGTAACTCGCCGACACAGTATGCTCCTGGCTGGCCCGGAATTCCTCCCCGCTGGACTTCGAGCGCAAAGGCCGGAGTCGGCACCGCCCTCAACCAGCACAGCCGAGTCTGGTTCACGCTCAGTCACGGAATTCTCAACGAGATCTATTTCCCCCGCGTCGATCAGGCCTGCACCCGCGACATGGGATTCTTGGTCACCGACGGCAACGCGTTTTTTTCCGAGGAGAAGCGCCACTGCTCATTTGAAAACCGTCCTTTTGAGCCCGGCGTTCCCGCCTACGAGCTAACTAATACCTGCAACAGCGGACGCTACAGGATTCATAAAGAAGTTCTGACTGATCCCTACCGCAACGTCGTGCTGCAGAAAGTGCGCTTCGAGCCGCTGCAAGGGCAGCTTTCCGATTATCACCTCTACGCCCTGCTCTCGCCGCATCTGGCCAACGCCGGATACGGTAATACGGGCTGGGTCGGAGACTACAAAGGCGTTCCCATGTTTTTCGCCCATCACGACGATACCGCGCTCGCCATGGCTTGCTCGGTGCCGTGGGAAAAAATGTCGGTAGGTTTTGTCGGTACGTCGGATGGATGGCAAGACTTGTCGCAGCATTTCCAGATGCAGTGGGAATACACGCGAGCCGAGAACGGAAACATAGCATGCACAGCCGAAATCGACCTCGCGGGGTGTAACGGAGAGTTCGTTCTGGCCCTCGGCTTCGGCGGGATCTGGAGCGAGGCGGGCCAACAGGCGCGTTCCAGCCTGCTCGAGAACTACGCCGATCTGCGCCAGCAGTACGTGATCCATTGGAAAAACTGGCAGAATACTCTGCTCAAACTCGACGATCCCACGCGCGAGCACGATCTTTACCGCGCGTCGACTGCCGTCTTGCGCACGCATGAGTCCAAGGATTTTCTGGGCGGCATCATCGCCAGCCTCTCCATTCCATGGGGATTCAATAAAGGCGACGAGGATCTCGGCGGTTATCATCTCATCTGGCCGCGCGATCTGGTGGAGAGCGCGGGCGCTCTGCTTGCTGCCGGCGCCGTGGTTGATTCCGTTAGAGTACTTCGCTATCTCGAGGTCACGCAGGAGGCTGCGGGCAACTGGGCGCAGAACCTGTGGCTCGATGGCCGTCCTTACTGGGGCGGCGTCCAGATGGACGAAACTGCATTTCCCATTCTGCTGCTCGATCTCCTGCGCCGCGAAGCTCCGA
>Ga0302326_10020945_pt1 | contig 13427 bp, 15 predicted proteins | sample Palsa_T0_3_FD_202264 | JGI IMG/M metagenome (GOLD analysis project Ga0302326, IMG submission 202264) | Peat permafrost microbial communities from Stordalen Mire near Abisko, Sweden - Palsa_T0_3 | ecosystem: Environmental > Terrestrial > Soil > Palsa > Peat permafrost | place: Sweden: Abisko... | reverse complement strand
GTCCAATAGGATCCCGCGGCCTGGGTTGCGCCTCGCCTCCGCGAACTTCCGTCCCGCGTCGGACAGCGAGATGGACCGGCGCCAGGAATAGTCGTTCGTGCCGGCATCGAACCCACCTTCAAGAATTGTCCTGATAACGCCTGCTGAGGACATCGCATCTAGATCCTGATCCAGATTAGTTACGTCGACACCTCGCGCGCGCAGGCCCGATGTAATGGTGCCGGTCGACAAGAAGGCGCTTGAGCTATCCGCAACCTCAAGGCGGTGCAATTCCTTCAAAAGATCCAGATTCATATCCCAGCTCTTTCGCGGCGCTTACCATTGAAGTTCTTCGGGTTACGCGGGCTGTTCATAGACTATCTCATAGCATGGTCTCTGAACTTCGGAGCGGTTCCACGGACACCGCGGGAGGCGCTATCGGTCTCCGGGGAATGCAGATTGCCTAGATATGCACCATGCCGGATAAGGAGGGCCAAGATTCGCTATCGCGGACATATCAGCGGTTCCGGCGCTCAACCGGCCGCCTGTGTCGGCGAATGCCTCCGGCCTTCCATGCTTGGCCGGCATTCGAGCATTGGTATCACTCGTGATACCATCATGGCATGGCGATGACATTGCGGTTGGCGGACGACGAGACTGACGCGCTGCGGCGACGCGCGGAGCTGGAGCAGCGGTCCATGCAGGATGTGGCCCGGCAGGCGATCCGCGAGTACGTGGAGAACCACAGCCGCGGCGAGCTGCTCGACCAGGTGCTCGACGAGGAGCTGCCCCGCTATGCCGAGGCCCTGGAGCGGCTCGGCCAGTGATCTACCTGACCTTGCCGGAACTGCTGCACGTGGCCAAGCGCACCCTCGGCCCCGACTACGCGGTCCGCGACTACGGGCTACTCGAGGCGGCCCTGGCCCGGCCCCGGGCCACCGCGTTCGGCAAGGACGCCTACCCCGATCTGGACGCCAAGGCCGCCGCGCTGCTGCACTCCGTCGCCCGCAACCACGCCCTCATCGACGGCAACAAGCGACTGGCGCTGGCCGCGGTCATCGCCTTCTACGGCCTCAACGGCCGACGCCTCACCCTCACCAACGACGCCGCCTACGACCTGGTGATCAGCGTCGCCGCCGGGCACCTCGACACCGTCGACGCCATCGCAGCCATCCTGCAGACCGCCACCCAACCCCGGAGGTAGGACCGGACACAGGCGCAACCCTGCTTGTGGCTCTCCCGACCACCGTCCGCCACCGGAATGCCGTACCCTCCAGCTTCCAGAACATGTCCGCCGGTTGTCCTCAAGACACCGGGTGACGCGTCAGAAACCCGCCGCCCATCAACACTGCAGTTCGCCCTGGACCATCTGGAGCCGCCGTGTCCTCGTGCACTCTGTGCGGGCTGCCGCTCGCTGATCCATCACGCGAGCACGTCATCCCGCAGTGGGCGCGGCGCGAGTTCGACATCCAGGGCAATGTGACGATCCAGGCCGGCGATGGCGAGGCCCGTGCCGAACCGAGGCAGGTCGGTGCCATGCAGCACCTGAACGTCACGCTGGACGACGCCATCTGCAAGCTGGCGCAGTTCCATGACGATTCCAGTATCGCCCCCCGCGGACCAGCCTGTGGCTGACGTGAGCCGTCAGGAGCATCTGCCCGGCGGCACCCCGCTGGGAGGAGCGGAGTCGTGGCTCAGGGCCCGGGCGGCGGGGTGAGGATGGCGTGGGTTCCTATGCGCCGCCAGATGATGTGCGCTTGGCCGGGGACGCCTTCAGTCCCGTAGCTGAAGGTCGCCCGCCCGTCGCCGTCCCATGTCATCTCGAATACGCCCGGGTGCGCGGTCACGCCTTTCACGCGCAGGCCTGGCCGGAAGGGGCGGTCAGGGACGACGAGGTCGGGGTCGAAGGCTTCCTTGATCACCTTGCTGAACGCGGCCCGCTGCTGCGTTGCGAGATTCTTCCAGTCCTGCTCGAAGCGGGGAAGCGTCTCGAATGTCGGCATCACTCATCCGCCGCGCCGAGGCCGTCAAGGTGAGCGAACATGGCATCGGCGGACTCGTGCGCCGTTCCCCGCCCGGCGGCGATCTCGTTGTCCGCCTCCCGCTCGCCGGCCAGCCACTCCGGGGTGAAGAACCAGGCCTAGTCGGTGGGGATGGACACGAAGCCGCGGACGGTGACCGTCCCGTCATCATGCAAGGAGAACTCGACCTCATCGCCCTCGCCTATGTGCAGCGCGCGCCTGATGTCCTCAGGCAGCGTCAGCTGCGCCTTGGCGCGCACCCTCGCCCTGGCCCTGACGCGGGGCGGCGGTTCGACCTTAGCGGCAGGCACTCCCATAACGGCCGCCCTCACAGTGAGAATCTCCTACTTTCCTACTTTAGACGCGTCGAGCGGCGGGGGACCAACCCATCGGGCGCGTGCGCGACATGCGTCGCACTTCCGTGTGAGGAAGGCGCCGCCGAACGATGCTGTGTTCGGCTCCCCGGCGGCGCGATCGACCTCGGCGAGTCCGTCGCCCAAGCCGCGATCCGCGAGACGCTCGAGGAGTCCAGGGATCGAGTGCGCGATCACCAGCATCGTCGGCATCTACTCCGACCCCAGGCACGTGATCCTCTACACCAGCAACGGCGAGGCACGGCAGGAGTTCTCCATCGTCCTCACCGCCCGCCCGCTTGGAGGACAGCCAACACCGAGCAGCGAGTCAAGCGAGGTCCGCTGGGTCCCGGATGCCGAGCTCCCCGGCTACACGATGGATCGGTCAATGCGCCTCCGCATCAACGACTTCCTCTCGCGCAGCGACTCACCGGTGATCACCTAGTCGGCAGCCCTGGGGCGCGGCGTGCTGCGTCGGCAGCCGAACGCGCTCAGCGTCGGCCATGGCAGCGTCGTCCTCGTGACCGGCCCCGGTCGGGCGCTTACCAGCCAGAGTCGCCGAGCTTGGGGTTCTCGGACGTCAGGGACTCCCAGGCGCTGCTGCCCATTCCGGCGACCAGTCCGGTTCTTGGGGGAGAGATCACCGTGGTCGCCTCGATCGGGTCGTCGTCGCCGCCGGCCTCATCGCTGACTGGGCGGCGCCAGCGCGACGGGAAGAACAGCGGCATCACGAGAACGACCCCGGCCGCGCCGAGGATGCCGGTGGTCCCAAGCCCCGCGAAACCGAGGCCGAAGGCGTGCCCCTTCAGCGGGATGTAGTGCGCCGCCCGCTCCGGGCTGAATACGTACAGCGCGGTCCAGGCGAGCAGGACCAGGCCGGGCAGTCCCGTGGCCAGCGGGGAAACCCATCGGATCACGAGCGCCAGCCCGATGAGCAGCGCTACGGCGGCCATCGCGGCCAGCCCGCTCGTCACGACCGAGTTGCTCGTGAAGCTACCGCCGCCTGCGGGCAGGGACCACTCGGACCCGAGGTTGCGCGTGAAGAGCCGGCTGAAGGCCCAGCCGCCTCCGAAGAAGATCGCAGCGGATATCATCACGGCCAGGCCGATTCCAACGAGATGTCGCATGCCTACCTCCTGTCCGGCCCATGGTGTCGCGAAAGCGACCGTTTTTGCAGGGAAACCGGCGGGATGTCACATGTCGTCGCCTCTGCCTGAGCAGACACTGTGACGCGGTTCTCGCGCACCGCTCGCACGGGCGTTTCTCGGCGCCCGGCTGCCCGGATCATCCCCCAAGTGGGCGGTTTCGGCAGGTAGTGGCCTCTATGGGAAGTATCCTGAGGCGGGCCGTCGTGATCCAGCGTCATCGGCCTTCAGGCTGGGTGCTGGCGCGAAGGAGAACAAAGGCTCGTGCGGGTAAGGCAATCCCCCGGCGTCCCGGACGGCAGGGAGGCTAGCCACCGCGGCGAGACCGCGCGGTACCGTGACGTCTTCGCGGTGGCCGAGTTCCGGGCGCTGTGGGCGGCGCAGGTTCTGTCGGTCGGCGGGGATCAGCTGGCCCGGGTGGCGCTGACCGTGCTGGTATATGCGCACACCGGCTCCGCCCTGCTGGCGGCGGCCGCCTACGCGGCGAGCATCGCCCCGACGTTCCTGGGCGGGCTGCTGCTGTCCGGCCTGGCCGACCGGTGGCCGCGACGCCGCGTGATGATCGTCTGCGACCTGGGCCGCGTTCCGCTGGCGGCGCTGATGGCGGTGCCCGGTATGCCCACGGCAGCCCTGATCGGGCTGCTGTGCGCGGTGACCGCGCTGGGGGCGCCGTTCTCGTCTGCCCGCGCCGCCATCGTCCCCGACGTACTCGGGGACGCCTTTCCGCTGGGCACGGCCATCACCATGACGACCTATCAGGCCGCTCAGGTCGCGGGCTTCGTCGTCGGCGGCGCGGTGGTCGGGTTCTTCGGCGCCCGGACGGCGATCTGCATCGACGCGGGCACGTTCCTGGCCTCGGCCGCGATCGTCGCCCTCGGTGTGCGCCACCGCCCGGCCCCGGCCGCTGTCGCCGCGGTTGCCAAGAGTGGTGAGAGCCTGCTGGCAACTGCCCGGCTCCTGCTCGGCCAGCGGGCGGTCCGCGTCCCGCTGCTCCTCGGGCTGCTGTCGGCGGCCTACAACGTTCCCGAGGCGATCGCGGTCCCGCTGGCCCGCGCCGCCGGCGGCGGCCCGGTCGCCGCCAGCGTGGTCATGGCGGCGCCCGCCTTGGGAGCGGCCCTCGGGGTAACGGCCGTGACCATGCTCATCGGGCCGCAGATGCGGCAGCGGATGACCCTGCCCCTGGCCTTCGGCGCGTGCGCCATCTTGACGGCCGCCGCGCTGCAGCCCGGGCTGGCGGGAATCCTCGTGATCCTGCTCGCCTCGGGCCTCTGCGACTCATATCAGGTCGGCGCTAACGCCGCCTTTGTGGCTGCCGTCCCCGACGAACGCCGTGGCCAGGCATTCGGGCTGGCGATCGCTGGGATGCAACTCGGCCAGGGTGCGGCCATGATTCTGGCGGGGGTTGTCGCTTCGCAGGCTAACCCCTGGCTGGCCGTCGCCGTGGCCGGCGCTGTCGGGGCGGCGGCCTCACTACTAATTGTGTTCAACTGATCGCTAAAGCGATCATCATCCCCAAGAAGTGTTCCGCATAGCAGCAGCCTCCCATCTGTGACAGGCACTTGAATCCGCACGTCATCGATTGCCGTGCCGGCTATCGATAACATCGACGTTCATCATTATGTGCCCGACAGTCACAGACCGCAGCCAAATCCAAATACGCGTCCGTTAACAAGAACGACGCGCGCAGATATCACAGTTCGAAGTTATATCAAATCAGATTGTAACAATGAGGCTTAACGTTATCGAGTGAGCACTTATGGTTACCAAATAGCTCTCTCGGGCCTCGTTTTTCACGGCCGTAGCCCGACAGCCAAGCAGCCGAACCGGATCCGAGCTCGACTGCGGGCGTTGGTCGTGGTGACTAACCGGCACTCAGTGTGACCAACGTCGCATCGCCGGACCGCGAAGAACGGCACTCCGCGGCCGGCGAGATGGCCTGCGGGGATCAGTCAGGGGCCGGTCATGACCCGCAGCGCGGGGCTGGGCTGCGGCTCCGGGTCAGACCGATCGGCCGGTACGACCCACACCGCATCCCGCCCGCTCTGCTTGGCGGCGTACAGGGCCCGGTCAGCGCTGCCGTAATACCGGCCGAGATTTCGGTCCGGCCGGGCGGTCACGACCATCCCGATGGACACGGAGACGCAGACGAGGGCCTCACCGGACGCCCCGTCGATGCGGAACGGGGTCAGCGAAATCGTCTTGCGCAGCCGCTCGGCCACCTTGACGGCCGCCTGCGGCGTCGTCCCGGGGAGGATGAACGCGAACTCCTCGCCGCCGGTCCGGCCGACCAGGTCGTTGCCGCGCAACTGGGCCGTGACCACCGCGGCCAGGGCCGACAAGACCTGGTCGCCGGCCGGGTGCCCGTAGGTGTCGTTGACGGCCTTGAAGTGATCGATGTCAAGGATCGCGACCGCCATCGGGACCCCGTCCCGCACGGCCCGTTCCGCTTCCTCAGCCGCGCGCCGCCGCCATGTCCTGTCGTTCAGCAGCCCCGTCTTGTCGTCGACGCTGGCCTCGGCCACCAACTGGGAGTGCCGCAGGCTGCGCTGCAGGCTGATCACCAGCGGAAGCGCAAGCACGGCGGCAAGGGCGACGTGGGCGGCCACGAACGTTACCAGCGTGCCAAGCGCGAGCTCGGCGGTGCTGCCGAATATCGCCTCGCTCCCGGTGATTTCCGAGCGCAGCCGCGTCTGCGGGGCCGCCCCCTTGACCGCGGTCAGCACCAGTCCGTCGTTCAGGGCGAGCCGAAGCACGCCGCACCCGACGACGAGCACTATCCACACCCCGGTCCCGGCGCTCGTGCCAAGTTGCGACACCGAGTGGTGGAAGACGACGGACGCGGCGGCGTAGGCAAGCCCCAGCGCCGCCGCGGAGTAGGCCCGCCGGACCAGTGGCGTCTGGCGGATACGGGCCTGGGTCAAGAGCATCCGGGGAATCGGAACAAGCAGCACGTACACCGGGGGCAGCAGCAGGGCGACCGGCAGATCCCAGATGGCGTACACGTCCCGCACGACACCGCCGGTCTGCCCGGCCCGCCGGGTCAGCTCGACCGAGACCGCGCCGCACGCCAGCAGGAGCCCGAACAGCCACAGCTGCTTCGCCTCCACGTGGACGGTGGCGACGGCGACGGCCACGGCCCCCAGGTACAAGGCGATGACCCCCGTCACCAGGACCTGCAGCCAACGCGGAAGATCCCACAGCGGCCAGCCCGAGCAAGCCTCCCGCACAAACTTCACATGAACCCCCGGCGCCTCCGCCGGCCGTCCGAAGACGGCCGCTGCGGAGACTTGCGCGCGACGGCCTAGAGCCCGCCCCTTGCGGGCCGTACCGTCGCAGTTACTCAGTGTTGGACCTTGTTTACTACAAGACAAATAGTCCGTCAATGTGAGCGAAATTACGAATCGGAGGGGGCAGATCTCAAGATATTGGACATTTCCGGACAAACAGAAAATAGGGCCGCCACGCACCCTTTCCCAGGTCTTCCCAGCCCACTAGCTGGCAGAACGGGCCGTTTATCGGCGCAGGCGGGCCCGGACGACGGCGGGAATCGCCGCCCGCCCGGTGACAGGCCGAAATCGGTCGGAGGCGGCGCTCAACGCGGCGTACTCATCGTCGGACAAATCGATATCGGCGGCCGCGACGTTGCCCTCGAGCTGCTCGACGGTGGACGCGCCGGGGATGGCGGTGACCGCCGGGTGCCGGATCACCCAGGCCAGCGCGACCTGAGCGGCGGTGGCCTGGTGCGCGTCCGCCACCTCGCGCAGCACGACGATCAGCTCGTTGGCGCGGTCGAGGTTCTCCGGCAGGAACAGCGGGTTCGAGGCGCGGACCCGGTTGGCGGGCCGGTTGGACCGGTCGTAGCGGCCCGACAGCAGCCCCTGCGCCAGCGGACTATAGGCGATCACGACCCGGTCGGCCTCGGCCGCGAACGGCAGCAGGTCTTTCTCGGGCGCGCGGTCGGCGAGGCTGTAGCGGACCTGGTTGCTCAGCACCCGCGTGCCCAGAGCCTCCTCGGCGGCCCGCCAGCGCGCCAGCGAGTAGTTGCTGACGCCGACCTCGCCGACCAGCCCGACCCGCTGCAGCGCGCTCATGCCCCGCATCGTCGCGGCGTCGGAGACCAACGGGTTCGGCCCGTGCACCTGATATAGGTCGAGCAGCCGCGTGCCCAGCCGGTTGGCGCTGGCCACGGCCCGCTGCTCCACGACCGGCGCGATCGGCAGGACCGGCAGGATCTTCGTCGCCAGGAAAACAGAATCCCGCCGCGCGCCGAGTGCCTCGCCCAGGATGCGCTCGCTGCGCCCGAGCCCGTACACCTCGGCCGTGTCGAACAGCGTGACGCCCAACTCGACCGCCCGGCGGACGATGTCGCGGGCTACCGACCCGGCGTAGCCGTCCCCGTAGCCCCACTCCTTCGACCCGAACTGCCAGGTGCCCAGGCCTATCTTGGAAATTCTGGTGGGCGTGTCGACGTCCAGATACCGCATGCCGAGCCTCCTCACGGAGAATGGCTACGATTCTCTCACCCCGTACCGCCATCGACGCAGCGGCCCGTGCGCTGATCCTTTATCGCGAAGCCACGCGTCCGTTCGGAGAAATCAAAAACATCAGCCCGAACGGACGCGTGCCTTCGCGCCATCGGTCAGGGGACTTCGCCATAATGGCCAGCCCGGCAAGCGCGGAATCATTCCCGCGGCGAGCGGCACATTGGCCTCACCGTCACCACGTGCACCAAGCCGAGCCGATAAAGACGTCATTGTGGGTCGTTCGGGTCGCGGGCTGCCCCCTCCGGCACACGCTGACGCCCGCGACCGGGAAGCGCGGCCTCTAACGACACACAATCACGGCCTCCCGCCCAGGCCCACCCGTCGGCATACTCCTCGCATGGATCAGATGACTGCGTTTGCCGTCGGCGGGCAGGACTGAGCGCGCCTGCCCGCACGCTCCGCAACGGCCTGTGCGCCCGTCGTCGCTCCGGGAAGCGCTAGTTAGTATTTAGTGAGCATTTGACTACCGGCTGTCGATCTCGGGGAACGGGGGCCATGGGCGCAGGCAACCTGACCCCGCTGGCCAACGGCGGCAGCGGGCTGGTCGGCCGGGAGGCTGAACAGGCCTTTATCGCTGCTCGGCTGGACAACCGGGAGGGCGGTGCGGCGATCCTGGTGCGCGGGCCGGCCGGGATCGGCAAGCCGGCGCTGGTCGATGACGCGGTGCAGCGGGCGGCCGCCTCCACCCGGATCCTGCGGGCCGTCGGGGCCTCGTCGGAGACGGGCCTGGCGATGGCCGGCCTCTACCAGCTGCTCGAGCCGTTGCTGCCGCTCGCCCATCTGATCCCTGAGCCCCGGCAGGCAGCGCTCCGGGTTGCCTTCGGCATCGTCGCCGGACCGCCGCCGGAGCCGTTCGCCGTCGCCATGGCGGCCCTGGACCTGCTCGTCGACGCCGCCGCCGAGCGGCCGCTGCTGGTCGTGGCCGAGGACCTGCAATGGCTGGATCCGGAGACCATCGGCGTGCTCCGCTTCATCGCCCGGCGGCTGGAGCATGACCCGATCGGGCTGCTGGCCACGGCCAGGGACGACGGCCCTGATCCCCTGGCCGGCGCCGCCGCCTGGGTGCTCGAGCTTGACCCGCTCGGCCCCGACGACGCACGCCGGCTGCTCGCCTCCGCCGCACCGAAGCTCCACGGCCCGGCGCAGGCGGCGATGCTCGGGGTCGCCGAGGGCAATCCGCTCGCCCTGGTGCAGCTGCCGAAGACACCCGGCCTGACCTTGCGGCCGGCCGGCCGTGCCGGATGGCTGCCACTCCCCCAGCGGCTCCAGGCCGCCTTCGCGGCGCGCTTCGAGCTGCTGCCGCCAGACAACAGGCGCGCCCTCACCCTGCTGGCGTTGCACGATTCGGGATCGCTGAGGGAGCTGCTCGACGCGCTCGGCGCGCCGGAGCCGGCGGAGTCGCCGGAGCGCCTGGAGGTGCTCGAGCCGGCCATCGCCGCTGGCCTCGTCCAGCTGACGGACGGCCAGTTGCGTTTCCGCCATGGGCTCATGCGATCGGCGCTGTACAACGTGACGTCGCCGAGCGCGCGGCAGGCCGGGCATCTGGCGCTGGCGCAGGCCGTCGGCCCGGCCACCGACCGCGGGATCCTGCACCGGGCCCGGGCGGCCACCGGCCACGATGAGGCCATCGCGGCCGAACCCGGGCGCTCGACCTGCAGGCGTGGGCCCGGCTGCGGCAGGGTCGGTGGTCAACCGCGATGCCGCTGGCCGAGGAGGGCTCCCGCCTCGCCGCCGAGTCCGGCCAGCCGGAGTGGGAAGCGAGCGGCCTCGCCGCCCAGGCCATGGTGGCGGCGCTGCGCGGGGAGATAGCGGAGGCCGCAGCCGACGCGGACCGGGCCGAGCGGATCGGCGGCCCCAGCCACATGACCGTCATCTTGGCGGTCTCCTTGCTGGCCCGGGCCACCGCCGCGGCGGCCGAGGGCGACTTCTCCGGCGCCTGGGACTACCTGAGCCGCCTGCACCGGGAGGCCGATCCGGCCTTCCACCCGGTCCAGGCCCTGTGGTCGCTGTCGCACCTGGCCTACGCCGCCCTGCACTGCGACCGGGTCGAGGCCACCCGTGAGCTGGTCGGGCAGCTGATGTCACGGCTTCCGGCCGCGCCGACCGGCTCGGTGGCGTGCATGAACATGCTCTACGCGGACGCGCTGCTGGCGCCGGACGACCTCGTCGAGGAGCGCGTTCGGGCCGCGCTTGACCAGGAGGTCGGCCGCTGGCCGTTCGAGCGGAGCTGCATGCAGCTGGTGCTCGGGTCACGCCTGCGACGTGAGAAACGGGCCCAGGATTCGCGCGAAATGCTGCGGGCCGCCCGGGACGGCTTTGACCGGCTGGGCGCGGCGCTGTGGGCGGAGCGGGCGGCCGAGGAACTGCGGGCGGCCGGGGAGCCGAGCCATCCGCAGGCGCAGGCCACCTGGAGCTCGCTGTCGGCTCAGGAGCTCCAGGTCGCCCGGATGGCGGCCGAGGGCCTGTCGAACCGGCAGATCGGCGAGCGCCTGTTCCTGTCGCACCGGACGGTGGCCAGCCATCTGTACCACGTCTTCCCGAAGCTCGGCATCAGCAGCCGGGCGCAGCTGACCGCCCTGAGCCTCGACCTCTCGACCGGTCCGGCCGGCTCTGCGCGGTGAGCGGCTGAGGAGATTCACAACCCCGGCGAGATCGACGCCGCCCTGGACCTGATAGCCGACGACGTCGTGTGGTGGCTGGCCGGCGAGCCCGAGCAGTTCGCGATCGCCGGCACCAAGAACAAGGCCGAGCTGGCCGAGATGCTCGCCACGATCGGGAAGGGGATGCCCAACGGGGTCCGGCTGACCATCACCGGGGTCACGGCCCAGGGCGACCGGGTGGCGGTCGAGATGAACGCCGACGGCGTGTCGGCCACCGGCCGGGAATACCGTAACCACTACCACGACCTGCTCGAAGTGCGTGACGGCAAGATCCACGCCGGGCGCGAGTACCTCGACACCGCCCACGCCCAGAAGATCATCGTGGGAAGCATCCCGGCGTAGCTGCCGATTCCGGCGCTAGGCGTCGGGTGAGGGATCGAGATCTTTTGGCGCCGTTCGCGACAGCGCGATAACCCCGTTGGCCAGGATCGCCATCGCCAGCGCGGCGACGGCGATCCTGGCCGGGTTGTCGGTGAAGCGCTCGTCGAACAGCCAGACGCTCAAGATGATGCTGGCGATCGGGTTGACGATGGCCAGCAGCGGCTGGGACACGCTCAACGGCCCGACGTGCAGAGCCGACTGATAGAGCAGCATGCCGGTTATGACGGCGGCGACCAGGGCGTACACCGGCCAGCGGATGAGCATGCCGCTGACGCCGTACATGGCGAGCGTCTCGGTCGCCGTCTTGAGGAACGTTGCCGTCAGGGCCCACGCCAACCCGGCCGCCGCCGCGAGCAGGGCCGTTCGGCGTGTCGCTGAACCCCGCCTGCCGAGCGCGGCCAGCAGGGCTATGGCCCCGCCGAACACCGGCAACGCGGACAGCCACTCCGCCGTCTCGGGACTGGAGTGGCCGCCGGTCGGCTCAGCCGCCGCGAGGAATGCCGCCAGCGCCCCGCAGACGACCAGTGCCGCCGCCCACGCGGCCCGCGCCACGTCCTGGCGGACCCACACCCGGCGCAGCACCAGGACAAAGACCAGCTCGGTAACGAGGATCGGCTGAACCACCGACAGCTGGCCGTAGTGGAGCGCGACGGCCTGGAACGCGAACGCCCCTGCGGCCGCGACCCACCCGAGCAGCCAGGGCGGCTGCCGGAACAGGTAGGCGACCAGGCGCCAGCCCTTCTCCCCCTCCGGCGCGCCGACGCTCGCGGAATGCTGCGTCATCAGGTTGACCGCGCTGGACAAGGCGGCGGCCAGGGCAAACGCCACGGAGATGGTCATGCCTGCGCCCTGGTCCCCTTATCTGCAACCGTCCAGGTGCCAGCCGGAGTGGTGCCTCCCCTGGCGGAACGGCCGACTCCCCGCCGCCCGCGCTTAACACTTCGTTCTGCCCGTCGCGGCCACATCACCCCTACCGGGTGACGCCCGCGCTGGGTGCGGGTGGGCGCTCATCGTGACCCTCCCTGCGCCCCGCCGCCGGCCGGCAGCAGAACCTGCTTGATTCCGGCCGACCCGTCCAGCACCACCTGGTAGGCCTCGGCGCCCTTCTCGAGCGGCCACGTCTGGACGGCCGGGGGTGCAAGGAATCCGCGGTCGAACAGCGGACGGAGCTGGTCGAAGATCCGCGCCACGTCGGCCCCGTCCATGAACACGCTGGCGAGTCCGGTGACGTGCAGCTGCCGGTTGTAGATCTCGGCCACGGGGAAGTCGACCCGCGCGTCAGGGGCGCTGAAAATCCCGATCATCCGGCCGTCGAACCGCAGGCTGCGAAGAGCGGGCTCGAACAGCGCACCGCCAACGGTGTCCAGGGCCAGGTCAGCGCCGCGCCCACCGGTTAGTTCGAGCACCGCCTCGCGCAGGTCGCTCGAGCTAGTGTCGATGAAGTGGTCAGCGTCGTCGGGCCTGCGCCGTCCGGCGACGATCGGCTCCGCGCCGCGCCAGCGGGCGATCGCGGTGGCGGCCTGCCCGACCATGCCTGCCCCGCCGGTGATGAGGATCGTCTCGCCGGGCATGAGCCCCATGGCATTGATGACCGTCTGCCAGGCTACGAAATAGGACCGGCCGACAGCGGCGGCCTGGGTCATCGTCAGGCGATCGGGCTTACGTGACAGCCACGTCTCGGGAAGGGCGACGAAGCGGGCGTGCGTGCCCGGTCGCTTCATTCCCAGCGCCATTCCCAGGTCCGGCCCGCTGCCCCACACCTCCTGGCCGGCGTGGTCGCCGTCGGAGACGACGATGCCGGCGTAGTCGCCGCCGGGGATCATCGGCAGCGGCGTGCCGAGCAGGCCCGCGGCGTTGACGACGTCGAGCGGGTTCACCGCTGCCGCGTGCACCTCGACCAGCACCTCCCCCGGGCCCGGCTCCGGGACCGGCTCGGGGCGGTGGGCCAGCGACTGCGCTGGCGACCCGCTGGCCTGGATGACGACTGCGTCCATCTGCTGCTGCGGATTACCGTGGAATTGTTGGGGGTCGGTGAACATGTTCAGATCCCTTCGTTGTCTTCACTTGCTGGGCAGTCGGCACCTACTCGGGCTGCTGCTGCCACATCACCAGGTCGAACTCGTTGCCCTCCGGGTCGGCGAACGTGGCCTGCCGGACCACATACAAGTCCGCGCCCAAGGGGACCGCCGGGAGCTTGGTCTCATGAAGCGGCCTGGCGCCCAGGCCGGTCAGCCGCCCGATCTCCTCGTCGTAGCGGTCGGTGATCAGGACAAGATGCATCCCCTTCGGCTCGGCGACGTTGTGGAGAAGCATCCGGGGGCCGCTCTCAGGGTCGGTCGCGTCG
>Ga0302326_10020944_pt1 | contig 13428 bp, 13 predicted proteins | sample Palsa_T0_3_FD_202264 | JGI IMG/M metagenome (GOLD analysis project Ga0302326, IMG submission 202264) | Peat permafrost microbial communities from Stordalen Mire near Abisko, Sweden - Palsa_T0_3 | ecosystem: Environmental > Terrestrial > Soil > Palsa > Peat permafrost | place: Sweden: Abisko... | reverse complement strand
AACGCTCCGACCGTGGGCGCGACCATCAGCCAGAACATGCCCCAGTAGAGCCACGCCCGTACTACCGGCCAGTCCACCAGCGCATCCAGGTCGAGTCCCGCGTACGGACCATGTAATGCGTCTGCTGTGTTCCCTGTCGTTGCTTCCGCCATAGGCGCTCACCCCATGATTCGATCTATTCTTCGGCCGGGATCACCGAGTCGGCGAACGAAGGCATCAGGATTCCGGAAGGCCCGGCGATGCATGCGCGTCGGTTTTGACATCGTCGCACCTCCTCGACCCGTGCCGGTGAACCTGCACCGCGGTGTCTTTGCTACTTGGGCTGGAGCTGGACGTCGGCGGTCACGGTCTTACCCGCAGCCACCGTAACCGACACTGATTTCTCGCCGGCGGCTTCCTGCCACGCCACCAGAGTGTAGGTACCGGGCGGCACATCCTTGATCGTGAATTTGCCGTCGTCGCCAGTGGTCGCAAAGTAGGGATGGTCGAACTCCCAGATCCATGCGTGCATCCATTCATGCGCATCGCATTTGACTTTGATGAGTTGCGGGGTTGCAGGCAACGGCTTGGTTACCGAGAACCCCTTGTAAGGCAGGGCGATATTGTAAATGGTGGCGTTGGTTTCGGCGTTTTGCGGATGCGTGTTGTGCAGAACCGGATCCTCGGAGGAAATCGTGATTTGCTGACCGACGGTTGCAGCCTGCACCCGCGGCCTGAACATGCAGTGGCTGTTCACCAGAGAAATGGCAACGGGCTCGGTCGGAAGTGCCTTGCCCTTGGTGATGTCCTTCAGGTACACCTCGACGTTCTGCAGTCCGCCATCCTTGCCGACGACATACACAGGGTTCGGTATTGACTCACCGCAATAGTCCTGGTTCTTGGTGACCACGATGGGGGCGATGGTGGGCGCCGGGCCTGCGAGCTTTATCGTCCCTTGAATGGTGCCCCCATTGGAGACCGGAACGACCGTATACGAGTCTGCCAGAGCCAGTGGCGCCAGCAGCAACGTGCCGCTCACAACTGCGGCGGTGCGCGACAGAAGGCGCGGCCTGGAGGAAGCCTTCAGCAGGCACGGTGCAGCGGCAATTTCAATCACTATCCCCCCCTTTTGCGATTTTGCATGACCTGCATCGCTTGTCACTATTACTCGAACGAGCCCGTGAATCAACCGCCAGCAGTGGGACAGTGCATCGCGTTCCAAGTTGTCGCAATGGGTAGATATACCCACGAATTCTGCAGTTACGTGGAACTACCCAGCTGCTGCCTGCCGCGGCCGGTGTGCCTGAATGTTGTTTCATTGCCCGACGTCATCGATGGGCTTGTTCGGCGCCCCAGTCGTGTTCTTCGGGTAGGTCGGACTCAGGCTCTGTATGAAATGCACCAGATCCCAAGCCTCGTCGGGGCTGATCGAGTCGGCGAACGAAGGCATCGGCGTGCCATTCAGGCCTCCAATGAACACCCGGTATATCGCCGGTCCGGTGTCGCCACACTTGATGTGGCCTTCGGTAAGGTCATACGGCACGATCGGGTTGCCCCAGTCATCCGTCAGATCATCGGCCGACGGACCATCGCCTTCAGCGCCATCACCATGGCATTGCGCGCAGTTGAACTTCTCGTATACGTCCGCGCCGCGTTGTACGGATGCGTCAGTGTACGGCGGCTCGGGCGGAATGGTAATCGCCGGTTCAGGCTTATCGGTCGCAAAGCGCGGCGAGAAGGTCTTGACGTAGGCGACGACATCGAGCCTCTGCTGGTGGTTCAACGTGGTGCGAAGGCTTGACATGGAGGTGCCATACAGACCCGTGATCAGGACTCTTTCAAGGTCGGCGTCCGTCGGCAACGACCCCGACGGCGTGGTGCGCCACTTGAAGGTGCCCTGCCGGAAATCGCGCGGCACCGGTGTTGTGTCTTGGCTATAGTGACCGTTGCCGTCGCCCTTTTCACCATGGCAGAGGACGCAATACTGCTCGTAGACGATCTTACCCCGAGTCGCGTCTCCCACGTCCTGTGCGCGAGCGTTACCTGCCACCAGCAACAGCGTGACCAGAGCAGGGAGGACTGTCGCTATGCGATTGGCGGCCAAGATCGTTGGGCTCGCGGCAGCCCTACTTGGTGGAGATATATTCAACTAAAGCGGCGATCTCATCATCGGTCAATTTTTCGCTGACGTGCTGCATGACTTTGTTTTCCCGCAGCCCACTGCGGAACTGCTGCATCTCCAGCACAAAATAGTCTCGATGCTGGCCGGCGATCCGTGGCTGCGTGTTGACGCCCTCGCCACTGTGACCGTGACAGACCGTGCAAGCCTCAATGTCACGCTCCGGCGTCCCGTTTTCGTAGAGCACCTTGCCTCTGTCAGCCAGCGCCGGATTGCTGGAGCCGCTGCCTTTCGCAGCCGGTTGGCTCGAGAAGTACTGTGCGAGACCTTTGATTTGCTCATCCGTTAGCGCCCGGGCTATCCCCCACATAAAGGCGCGCGCGTGGGGATCGCTGCGACCACGCTGCCGGAACAGCTTCAGTTCGGTCTCGATGTATCCGGGTATCTGCCCAGCCAGGTTCGGAAAGAGCGGCGAGATGCTGATTCCATTAAAACCATGGCACTTGGAGCACGCGTTACTGACCAGCTGCTTGGTGTTCAAAGCCGACGGATCCGGCGGCACGACGGCGGCCGCCTGTGCATCATGAACTGCTGTGCTCGCGAGCACGATTGCGGCGACAATGAGCGAGGTTACTGCCGGGCTTCGCATTAGAAGTCCATCCATAGCCCGATATCAAACGTATTATTGTTCGATGCCTTGGGATTGGTCGCGTTGAGAAGAATGAATGGGTTCTGGTTGTTCTTGACGACGTTGTAGATGTTGTACTGGACAATGAACCTGAAGTTTAACCAGGGCAGGTAGTCGAGCTCCAAAACCTCGTATTGGTTGCCCGGTGAGCCGTTACCTCCATAGACGAGGGCATCGGCCGTACCGGTAGTGCGAACGAAGTTGACCAGCGCGCCATAGTGACGATTGTGGAAGTAGGTTGCCGTCAGGTTCCATTCATCGAGATGATTTGTCGAGTTACTGTAAAAGGTCGGCACCAGCCCGGGAGCGTACTCTGCATTTTCGTGCGTGTAGCGACCCAGGAAGCTAAAAATATTGTGTTGACCAATGTATTGGTACTGCCAGTCATAAGCGATGTCCAGATAGCGGTTGACATATCCAGGGTCGACTGTTTGCCCCGCAACGAGGCTCGGCGTGAACTTCGAATACATGCCGGAGAGGCCAATCGACGCCGAGTTGTAGCCCCAGTCGCGCTCGTACGCGGCTCGCCAATACGGGGCCCAGCCCTCGACGACGCCGCCCCCCACGCCGAGGTTGGTGCTATCGATCGTGCTAGTCAGACTGCCAGACACCGCTGCGTGATAGATCGATGCTCCGAGGTACAGTGAATCCTTGTACCAAATGTAGGCGGTGGGCCCGGCTGTCAACCCACCCAGGCCCTCAAAGAACGGCGAACTCAGGCCGGCGCCACCGGCTCCCCCGGCGCTCCAGAGGGACTGGTTCGAGAAGTCGAGGGTCGGATACGCGGCAACCGAGTTCCAGACATCCTGGTTGCCCGGATTGTTGTTGAACAACACACCCCAGACCCAATCATTGTTTTGAGTATGGTTAACATATCTGATTTCGGTGTTATCGACGCCGAACGTCCCCGAGGGCTGATCGTAGGTCATCTGCAAAAAACCACCGACCTGGTCTGAGATCGCTCCGGCGGCAATGATGCTCCACTGCTGTGGAAATTCCAGGTTTTCACTTTGCGCTTTGGCGCCGGGCACCGCGGCATCGGGTGGCGCCCGGTCGTAATGATTGTAGGTGGCCTGGAATAGAACTCCTAACCCCGGTAGGTCCGAGAGCCACAGCGTGTTCTTCTTGTGCTCGTCGGTGTCCGAGACCAATGGCGGCCTTGTGGTCAGGGTGTAACCATTGAGCTTGAAGCGCCGGCCGAATGGCGTCAGCTCCGGGGGTACGGTATGGCAGGCCTCGCAGGCCAACCCGGTCTGTCGGGCGAAGGGCGGCACAGCCTGTGCCGGCGTAGAAATCAGCATCAGCGCTGATCCGACGAGGACCAACGTCGCCAGGACGCCGAGGCTGGATAACCTCACAGAAGCCAACCCGGACCTGAGCTCGCGTCGGTCATTTTGGTGTCCCCTTACTCGCTCGCATTAGTCTTGGCTTTTGAATGACGCTAGTTCTGAATGCGCACTGCACACTGCATCGCGACTCGTTTTGTAGCAATGGGGATTTGTACCCAAAATTGTTATCATAATGGGCAGTTATACGTACGTTTGCCGCCTAGCTCTTAGAGGCCCACTCCTTCTCCTTATATTGGGGCGAGCGGCTTCATCGACCGGCGTCTCACCCAAGCAGGCGACGGTCTGCGCTCATCTCATCTAACGACCGGCCCTTCACAGTAGGTTCCAATAGTGTCGGCCGGCTATTTCATAGCGCTTTACGGTTTCTTTTTGGTCGTCTTGCTACTGCGTTTCTGCGCTTTGTTCATCACCTACTTTCGCGCGAAGAGGCGCGCCGAGCGTGACGGCCAGACGCATTGGTTGTTGGATTTCCTGCTCGTGTCGCCACTGGTTCTTGATCAGCCGGCGCGCACGGAACGAGTTGCACGTGGCGAACGCTTGTTATCAACTCGCGAGTTACTCGGCGCTATCGTTTTACTTGCAACGGTGGTGCTCGCCATGGTGTTTGATTGGTGACGCCACCCTCGGCCATATAAAAGCTATTTGTGGATGCACTAAGGCAACGGGCGCTTGGAGGGCACAACGTTCCCGCCCGCGCGCAGGCCGTCAAGATAGTCCGCGCCCGCCTACATTAAGGCTGCCGGGGTAATCCATGCCAGGCGCACCTACGGCAATGGCACCGGAGAGGCGAAATAAGCGCCGGCCAAGGTCTGGAATTGACCCCCGTCCGTCAGAATCGTTGTATCGCCGGCCTGACCCGAGAAGCTCACCGCCAGTGTGCCGATCGCGGTGAGCTCGGTCGGGTGTTTGAGGAAGTAGTCGACTCGGTTATCGCGGTAGTGATGGATCGTCCCGCCTGGCGTGGCCGACGGCACCCCCTCCGGTGTCTGCCACCAGATGATCGGCAGGTTGCCGCCGATACCTGACTGGTACGCGGTGATGTAGTTGAAAGCATCCTGAAAGTTCGGATGCGTAGTGTTGGTTTCATCCCAGTAGAGCTGCTGTCCTTCAGGTCCGCGCTCACAGCTCGAGGGTTCGGAGGCGTAGGCCTCGAGACAACCGACATCCACATCCAGCGTGCCACCGACAATATAGTCAGCCTGACCGGCGCCGACCTGCTGCATGAACGCCGTGACCTGTGCCGCGGTGCCGCCCCAATTCGAATACGAAAAACCGACGTAGGCATTCGGGGCGTACTTGGCCCGCATGCTCAGCAGGCACTGGCCCATGCCAACGGCGGTATTTGGCAGATCAGCGCAATCGGGATTGTTGTTCACATAGGCGAACACCACCGTCGGATCCTGATGTTGCTGCTCCATGAAGCCCCAGCCGTCGGGCTCGAAATTGATGAGCACCGGCTTTCCGAAGGCGGCAATAAGCTGCAGCAGCAGTTTGTAGTTCGCCCAGTAGGTCGCCATGTTGCCCTGATTGGCGATGGTGCCGATGTTACCGGCGATCTGATAGAGCGTGAAAAATGGAATCGCACCGGCAGCCGCTGCGGTTTGCATCACGATCGTGGCATAGGCCCCGGCCGGGCTGTTCCAGCTCGGCCAGCTGAGGCCCGACAGGTAGCGCTGATAGATGTCAGGGGGCGGCAGACCGAGGCTTTCCCAAGCGGCAATATCATTCGGCGTGGTTTCGTCTTCCTCGCCGAGCAGCAAACGTGACGGCGCGCCGAGCTTTGCGGCCAGCTGGGCTGCCGGACCGGTGCCACCGCCCGAAGAGCTGCTTCCGCCGGAAGAACTGCTGCTCGAGGAGCCGCTACTCGACGAGCTACTTCCCGATGAGCCACTGCCCGAGGAACTGCTTCCACCAGAAGAACTGCCGCTCGAGGAGCCGCTACTCGACGAGCTAGTTCCCGATGAGCCACTGCCCGAGGAACTGCTTCCACCGGAAGAACTGCCGCTCGAGGAGCCGCTACTCGACGAGCTACTTCCCGATGAGCCACTGCCCGAGGAACTGCTTCCACCAGAAGAGCTGCCACCCGATGAGCTGCCACCCGATGAACTTCCGCCCGATGAACTACCGCCAGAGGAACTGCCGCTGGAAGACGCGACACCCGAGGAGCTGCCGCTCGACACACCACCGCCGGAGCCGCTGGAGCTGCTCGAGCTGCCGGAACCGCTGGAGCTGCTAGAACTGCTGGAACTGCTAGAAGAGGATCCGCCACTGCTGCTCGACGATCCTCCTGCGGCCGGTCCTGCGACGATGGTGTGAGCCACCGTGCATGGATCGGTGCTGTAGGTGACAGTCAGTCCGGGCGTCTCGGCGATCTTGCAAATCACCACCTCACGCGCATTCTGGTAGAGCTGGAAGACATGCGTCGCGGCGGAGTATGCGGGGACACCGGTGGTCGTTACGGTCGACGATTCGACATAGACGCCGGCGGCGGGAACCGCGTAGACGAGTTTGCCGCCGGGACAGGCCGCGAATTGCACGGTACCTGTTGCCGTGGGACAGGAGAGCGCCAGGCCGATCTGCGGCGCTGTGCTGGCCCCCGAGCTGCTGGAGGAGCCGCCGCTCGAGGAGCTGCCGCCTGAAGAGCTGCCGCCCGATGAACTTCCGCCAGAAGAACTACCGCCGGAGGAACTGCCGCTGGAAGACGCGACACCCGAAGAGCTGCCGCCCGAGGAGCTGCCACCCGAAGAACTTCCGCCTGAAGAGCTGCCGCTGGAAGACTTGGCGCCAGAAGAACTGCCGCTCGACACACCGCCGCCGGAGCTGCTCGAACTGCTGGAGCTGCTAGAACTGCTAGAAGAGGATCCGCCACTGCTGCTCGACGATCCTCCTGCGGCCGGCCCTGCGACGATAGTGTGAGCCAGCGTGCATGGATCGGTGCTGTAGGTGACAGTCAGTCCGGGCGTCTCGGCGATCTTGCAGATCACCACCTCGCGCGCATTCTGGTAGAGCTGGAAGACATGCGTCGCGGCGGAGTATGCGGGGACACCGGTGGTCGTTACGGTGGACGATTCGACATAAACACCGGCGGCAGGAACGGCGTAGACGAGCTTGCCGCCAGGACAGGCCGCGAATTGCACGGTGGCTGTTGCCGTGGGACAGGAGAGCGCCAGGCCGGTCTGCGCCGTTGAAGCGGTCGCAGCAGCATCGTCCACAGCAACAGCGTGTGGAACACTGCTGTCCGCTGACGCGTCAGCCGCAGATGAGGACTCATCGCTCGAGCTGTCGTTGCAAGCCGCAAGCGTGGCGAGCAGCGCGCATAGCGCGACGCACGTAAAAAAGCGCTCCGCCAGCACTTAGTGTCTACCCACGCCGCTGCTCCCTGGTCGCGCCGGCTTATTGACCCAACTAACAACATCCGTCGCTTTTCGTCGACTTGTCGCGGATTAGTGACACCTTGCTTTTGCGCTTGTCAACAGCCCTGGTACCGGATGGGCACCGCGCAATGTGTAAAGCAGCCCGTTTTCCACCGGTGCCGGTAGCCGTGCGGAAAGCCCTTTAAGAGGGCTTCAGGATTGCGCCTTTGACCAACTTTGGGCTCAGGGGAGGACCTGCGCTGGCATAGGGTTGTTAGGCGTCCCGGTGAGCCATCGCTCCGCAGGAGAGCACCATATTATCCTGCATGCCGGAATGTCAGAACTGCGGTGCCGGCAACGAGAAACGTAACGTGTATTACGGCCATGTAGATCAAGAACCACCATTGGTACGACATTGTTGCGCTGGCGCTGAGCGACGTACCAAGCTTCGCTCACGGAAAATGGGGACGACAATGAGCGGAAACCAATGTAGACGCGGCGCGTCGATTCGGACGCCTCAAAGCCAATACTCCAACACCGGTAATCGATTGTGGCCTGCACGGCGCCCAATCGCCGATCCGATGCCGATTCGAGCGGTCCGAAGCACAAGTCAGCTCGTAGTGCGACATCGACCATGGGACGCGCAGGCAATTGATCGACGGATGCACCGGCCGTAGGATTTGCTCAATGAATACCAGCGCATTACGGCCGAGCACCCCCATTGCTCCGGTCATAGAAACAGAACGTCTGCGCCTCCGCCCCCATCAGTCCGATGATTTCGCAGATTGCGTCGCCATGTGGTCTGATCCTGCCGTCGTTCGCTACACCATCGGCGATCCTTCGCCACCGCAGCGAACGTGGATCAGGATATTGGCCTACCGTGGACACTGGGCGCTGTTGAGCTACGGCTACTGGGCGGTGGAGGAGAAGGCTTCCGGCCGCTACGTCGGTGAACTCGGTTTCGCCGATTTCAAGCGGGATATTGTGCCCTCGATCGAAGGAATGCCCGAACTGGGCTGGGCGCTGGTTCCGCAGTTTCATGGCAGGGGTTATGCAACGGAGGCCCTTAGAGCTGCGGTGGGCTGGGGTGACCATCACTTTGCGCAACGTCGAACCGTCTGCATTATCCACCGGGACAATCACCGTTCGTTTCGCATCGCTGAGAAGCTGGGTTACAAGGCCATCTTCAGCGCTACCGGAAGCGGGGACTCCAACACCATACTCGCTCGTCCCGCGTAGCGACGATGCACGCCGACTGCACGCGGCCCCTCCACGAATTGAGGAGGCGTCGCCAAAACTGGAAGATGCTCTGTGCGCACCGGCCACTGCAGATGCGTCTCAAGACCGAGTGGCGTCAATCGACTCGCTTGGCCCTCAGCAACGCAAGCCCATGGTTCAGTGCCAGCATTGGGGTGAGCACTTCAGCGACCCGAATTATCCCGAAAAATGCGTCGCACAATATCTATAGCTGGCTGCCTGAGGCGCGATGACCGACACGATCGAAAACTTGATTCTTGATCTCCTGGAATGGGTTGAAATCCGTGAGCGCACTTACCGGGAAACGATGGACGCTTGGCGTACGTCTTGCCCACGACTTCCGGTTTGGCAGGACGCGAATGATCGCGGCCTGATCGCGATGGAACATATCAACGGCCGTTCGCTCGTCCGCGCGGCCCCATTGGGGCTCGCACTGCTTAACGATCGGAGGCCAAGTTCTTACGAACTGGTTACGGCGGCCGCACGACCGGAACCAAGAAGATCACCTGGAGGGCCCCCCTGATTCACCCCACGCTGGGCATTGCGCCTTCGACGCCGGTTGCGTCTCGGCTTACCGAGCGGCCTTATCTGAGCTTCCTATATGTAGAGTCCGGCGATGGTACCAACTGCGTGCTCTGCCTCGGCTCGATCGGGTATCGCGGTGTCATCGTTGAAGCCGTAATAATCGCTTTCGCCGATGACCTGGAACACCATTCCGTCACGACGCGGGATGAACGCAACGTCCTTGTAGAACAGTCCGTAGTTGATGTCGGGTTGTGGAATCATGTGCGCCAATTGCCCGCGCACCGGAACGACCGACTGGTCGTCGAACAGCGCGCGAGCGCCGTAGCCAGTTGCATTGATCACCGTCGCCTGCCGCAATGACGCCAAATCGGCCGGTGAGTGAAACTCCGTGATCTCGATCTTCCCGCCATTGGCCATGAAGTCCGACATCAACATTCGCGCGTACGCCATTAGATTGAACATCATCGGCGTGTCGCGCCGCAAATAGCGAGCCCCAAACTGATGACTGCCCGGTGCAAACTCCTCTTCGTGCGGAATGAGGTCGGCGATTAGCTTGCTTTGCAGCTCGGCGAACGGCGGTCGGTCATCGGCCGGCGGATTGGCAGGACGGTTGCGGTCAGCCGCATCCTGCACCTTGTAGATATCGATGAATTCGACGGGATTACCCGGCAGTCCGAGCAGACTCTGATATGTCCGAAACGATTCTCGGGCCATGCTCTCCCACACTCGCTTGAATGATGGCGTAGCGTGGTCCTCGAGACATATACGTGAGTCCGGAGACCAAATCCCGGTAGCAAACGATGAGCGCACATTTGGCGGCAAATCCTTTGCGTAGATCGTCACATCGGCGCCGGCGCGCTGAAGCAGCAGGGCCGATGTCAGGCCCAGAGCGCCGCAGCCGACGACCGCAACGTCGCGCGCGCCGGTCGCCAGTGCTTTCTGAACGACAATACTGCTAGAGCCCCATGACAACGACCAGCCGCTGCCACCGTGCCCGTAATTGTGGACAATCGTCTTACCACCGATCTGCTCGACATCGAGGCGCGGGCCCTGAGCTCGGAACGGTCGAGTGCAGACTGTGATGCGGGTGATTCGGTCGGTGGCTGCGCGCAATGCAGGCAATTGCAATCGGGTCGGGGGCACGCCGTTGCCCTTAACCCTCATAAGTCCCGCGCCACAGCCTTCCAGCGCGGTGAGCGTGAACGCTGCCCCCGCTGTGGCTAGAATTTCTCGACGTGTGGTCGGATTCTGCATGCAATTTCCCTGCGGCTCGAACGAGCCGGTATTGTAGGCAGGAACACGCTTTTGCGCCGACTCGGTGCCCAGGCCGTCGGGTAATTGTGGGCCTTCACTCCCCGGCGGGCGTCGACGGCTCGCGTTCGGCTCGAGCTGCCGCCCGTAATTGTCGTCAGAAACTACCGGTTTGGACTATTTTGCTTCTCAATGGCAGATCAGCGTGCCATCTTGCAAATCACAATCATCCGGCGGCCCGTATTGTCCCCAGTATTCCATAAGTCCCAAACGCGTAACGACCCCTTGAAAACGAGCGTCCTGGCGGAATGGCCGCATTTCGGGAAGCCAGTAGGTCGCAACGTGAATGGTGCCTGACAGCACGCCGGTCGACTCGAACTCATCAAGCGTCGCGAGCGCGAGATCATAGGCTAGATCCAGGGCACCCAATCGCGTAAACCAATTGATTGACAGCATCATCATGACTGGACGGGCCATCGCCGCGCGCGCGGCTCCTGCGCGCAAGGCCTGCAACGCTTCGATCGCGGAACCCCTCTCGACGGCACCCGCGGCCGCGGCGTACAGGAGCCGGACTACCACGTCGCCCCCCGCGGCGCGTATCTCCGGTGGCAAGACGGTGCTCATATGCTCGGCGGCTTCGGCGTGACGTCCCGCATTCATCGCGATCGCCGACTCGATGAACGGCAGCGGAGGCGTGGACCGCGGCATGCCGAGGTCGACCGCCAACTGAACAGAAGCGAGCGCATCTGAGTCCTGACCTAGAATAATCTGGGCCACCGCAACGCCCACCGCCGAAATCGAGTCTCCCGGCCCCAAGCGGCGGGATTCCTGCGAGCGCTGTAGCGATGCACCCAGACGCCCGGTCGCAGCGAGCAGTACCTGCGCATCCATGTTATGCGGGATGGGATCCAAAGGATTCAAAGCGAGGGCCTTGCGAAAATACTGCTCGCAATCGATCCAGCGGGCCCGATACGCGCTCAACGCGCCGAGGCTCGCATAGACATCCGACAGCCCCGGATCCAGCGCCAAGGCACGCTGGGCGTTTCGTTCTGCTTCGGATAGTAGACTCTCAGTTGCAGCCCCCATCGATACCAAGCTGGTTTGTGCGATCGAGAATCCTGCGTAGGCGCGCGCAAACCTTGGATCCACGCCTATTGCCTTTTCGAAGCAGCGAAGAGCCGCTTGCAGGCTGACGGGGTCACCACGCACGATCATCCCACGTCCTTGAAGGTACAGTTGGTAGGCTTCGACACTCGGAGTGGGCGGTTCAGGCAGCACGGTCGCCGGCGACCCGCCGTCGAGATTTACTTCGAGCGTCTCCAGGATCGCGCCGGCGAGCTCATCCTGCAGCTTGAAAATGTCGTCGAATTTTCGATCAAAGCTGCGCGACCACAGATGAAAGCCGCTGCGTCCATCGATGAGCTGGGCGGTAACGCGAATCCGGTCGCCGGAGCTGCGGACACTGCCCTCGAGCACCGTCGCGACACCCAGGTCGCGAGCAATTTGTCGGACATCGCTATGGCGACCTTTGTAAGCAAACGATGAAGTGCGTGCAGGCACCTTTAGGCCTGGAAGGCGAGCCAGCAAATGAATGAGCTCCTCCGCCACCCCGTCTCCGAAATATTCCTTCTCCGGATCTCCCGTAAAGCATGCAAAGGGCATCACCGCAACCGATTTCTCTGACGGGCCGACCGTATGCGATACGGCAGTTTCGATTGGAGCCACGGCAGCTGCGACTGCGCTTACCGGTGCGACGAATCGATAGCCCCGCCCTGCAACGGTCGCTATAAACCGTTGTTCACCGGGTTTTTCGCCAAGCGCCCGGCGCAGGCTCGAAATGGTTTGGGTGAGGCTATTCTCTTCGACCACCGTGCGCGGCCAAAGGGCTTTCATCAGCACCGTCTTATCGATGAGCTGCCCGCGGCGTTCTACGAAATAGACCAATGCATCGAATGCCCGGGGGCTCACTGATACGATCTCGTCGGTTTCGACCGTGCGTAACAGGTGCTCGGCCGGCTCGAGACGAAAGCCAGCGAACTCATAAATACCCGGACGCGCGATTTCCGCCTCCACGCCAAGTCCCTTCGGTACGCTCTTTTGGGAACAGTTCACAGGCGGCCCATAAGTATTCGGGCTGCCTGTCCGATTCTACGCAGGCAGCAACAGCGGTCAAATCTCGTTGCGCGAGCCTCCACCGCCACTGGCCGCTAGTTCGCCAGACGCGCGGCAATTCGTGAGAAAAACGGATGTGGACAGTGAATGATAAAGAGGGAATCGATCACGCGCGCAGCCTGAAGCCGGCGCTCAGATCCCGGAATATGGTTAGCACCGCGCCCATTGTGTTGGGTCGATCGGCAAGGCGTTGCCGGCGGGCGGAATGCGGAATCCGTCCGCCAGGATCAACGCCCGGCACCCGGCCCAGCTAACTGCCCAGTGCGTGCTTCAGATGCTCAGTGTGCAGTGCGGTGAGTGGCTGCTTGTTGAGGCGGTTAACCGCATCCTCGATCGTCTTTGCGATGCATCTCTCATTGAGCGACGTTTTTCCGTCCGCGTCGCCGCAGATATCGTGTGCGGTTCGGCTGATACGTGCGTAGAGTCTTGCGACGCCCTCCGGCTTTGAGAGGTCCAAGTCTGCGAAACGAACCGTAGTTCCAGCGTTTGTGCCAACCGACTGAGATGCAAATGTCATGGCGTCGGCGGCCATTGGGTGCCCGGGCGCGATCAGCAATGCGGCGATCAACGCCGCTGCAATTGATTTCTCGGTGACTGCGGACATGGCGTTTCTCTCCTCCTGTTGTGGCTCGTTCCAGCGGAATCTCGGTGCTCCGTTGGCCCAGGAAGAAGCATCGGCCACGGTGTGTGAATAGTCGTTGCCAGTATCGTGAAAAATTCTGACCATCCTCTGAA
>Ga0302326_10020943_pt1 | contig 13428 bp, 11 predicted proteins | sample Palsa_T0_3_FD_202264 | JGI IMG/M metagenome (GOLD analysis project Ga0302326, IMG submission 202264) | Peat permafrost microbial communities from Stordalen Mire near Abisko, Sweden - Palsa_T0_3 | ecosystem: Environmental > Terrestrial > Soil > Palsa > Peat permafrost | place: Sweden: Abisko... | reverse complement strand
GTAGGCGAGCCTCCTGACCGCCGCAAGCCTTTGGTTGATCGTACCCGCGGCTAATCCGAGCGATTCTAGGTGGAGACGGAAGCGGAGAACAACCGTTCGGTTCAGGGCAAGTCTTGGTTCGGAACAGTACCAAGTGATGAACTGCTCCATGGCAAACTTGTAGTTGCGTCTCGAACGCGGGGAACTCAAGCTGTTCAACACTGAGGTTTTCGCATGATCGAGATCTGGCAGGCGGAGAACGACCTTCGGCACGAACGGCTTCTTTGTCCTCTTGGGCATATGCGCGGCCTCCTCTGCCGCAGGGCATGCCCAATATTTATGCGCCTGTCTTGGCAGCCCAGGCGAGTGGGCTAGATGAGCGCACAGGCGACGATGCACCCGTTGAGACCAGCGTCGGTGTCCATAAGATGAAGGATGAAAGCGCGCTTGTCGGGGACTAACCCAATGCGCCATTGCAAGGGAACATTTGAGATTGCCTACGCGTAGATACCCCTACACATCATGCTGGCTCGTCGGCCGTCGGTACGTCGAAGGCGGGACGGCTCGGAGGACCATGACAGGGCGCACAACGGAAGCGACGCAAAGAATAGCGGCGCGCATTGCGGGTTGGACTCTCCTATTACTCATGGTGAGCGGTTTCGCGGGGATGTTCGCCTTCGGCGCGAATCCAATCGTCGATGGGGATGCCGCAGCTACCGCGCAGAACCTCCTCGCGCATGAACGAGCATTCCGTGGGAGCCTTGCTTGCGAGATTGTTATGCTCAACTGCGATGTGGTTTTGGCATTAGCTTTGTACGCACTACTGAAACCGGTGAACGGAACGCTCGCACTTCTCGGTTCGTTTTGGCGGATCGCAAACGCAGGGGTTCTCGGAGTGGGCGTTGCGGCGAGCCTCGTAGCGCTCGATTTGTTTAGTAATGCCAATTACATGTCGCTGCTGAATGGCAGTCAGTTGCACCCAATTGCGTTGATCTTTTTCGACCTGAATGACCGTCTATCGTTGATGGGATTGATGTCTTTCTGCCTGGGAGCGGGTGTTCATAGCTGGTTGCTCTACAGGTCGAGGTACATTCCGCGAATCATTTCCGGGCTTTACCTCTTCGCTTGCATAGAGATGCTCCTTTGTTGTTTCACCTTCCTCATTTTCCCGAAGATCAGGGAGGTGCTTGACCCCGCGTTCGTGGTACCGGATGCATTTGCTGAACTGTCTGCTGCGCTCTGGCTAGCGATCAAGGGTGCAAAGTTGCCGACTGGAGAAACGAAACTTCAAGCGAGCTTGTGATATGAGCGCCGCGCTCAGCGTGATCGCGCACATGAGTACGGACGAGCCGGCTAGCGTTCGTTGATCTACATAGAAAACGCTCTGGGGTGACGACTTCAGGCCAATGCACGTTTCCAAGCCGAACTTGTTCGAACGCGCATTTGCAATTTCTCAACGATCGAGCGTTCTTCGCTTTCACTTCGCAGCGCTGCGCTGAGGCATCTACCGAGAATTCTCACCTTTCCAAGTGGTGATCCATCATGTGCAAGGCGCGCCAGGAGGCGCTATCAGCGGCGAGTGACGGATGGTTCAGCGATGGTAATTTGAGACGTTCGGCAATCGACTCCGGACTTGGCGCTGGAGTCAGAAGGCCCGCAAAAAGGTTGTGGATTGCGGTGAAAGTCGATCCGATTGTCCTTTTGCGCAATGCGGAGCGGGCAATGTACCGTTGAACGGTCGTTTCAAAACCCTCAGCCTCCACGCCGCCCACCTCCAGCACCGCACTCGTCGGCGCTCCCACCCCAAAAGAATTCCGTTGGTAATCACGCAAGAACCAATACAGCTCTTCAATGACGAAATCGTCGATCTTGAGCGACTTTGCTACCTTTAGAAATAGGTTGATTGGCACATTCCGATACTTCACCTTACGCCCGAGCACTTTGCCGATGACCGCAGCGATTTCTTCCGGCGCTAATGACTTCGGCCCCGTCGGACGGTAGGTTTTGCCGATATGAGGCGCTGGATTAACAAGTGCGCCGACTATTACCCGGGCGATGTCTTCATTGGAAGGGGGTGCATTCAGTCCGTCGCCCAAGGGCATGGCCATCAGCCCAAAATGAGCGATCGGCTCCAGGGCCAACATGTAGTTGTCGGCGAAGAATCCTGGATTGATCGTGACCACGTCGAGGCTCGGATTCCATTGAAATACTTTCTCACTAAGCCATTTCTCCCGCGCATGAATCGCCGGATGGCTTGCCTCTGCTAGCCATTGGCTCATCACGACGACGGCTTCCAGTTTGCTCTCGAGCGCCACGGCCGCAAAGAGCGCTGCGCGCCGAAGTGTTCCCGGTTCCAGCGGCGGGCAGTAATAAGCCCGCTGCACGCCAGCCATCGCTGTGCGCAGGTCCGTCGCATCTTCGAGTGACCCGACGACGACTTCAGCCCCCGCTTGCCTAAGCCGCGCGCTGCGTTCATCCGCCCGTCGGGCTAGCGCCCGCACTGGGTATCCCTGAGCCAGAAGTTGCTTTATGGTTGCCGCGCCAGTCTTACCGGTCGCACCAGTCACCAAAGTGAGAGGCTTCCGCATGAATTGACTCCTCACGATCTCTAATTTTTCTCTTCGCGGACTTACAAAGCCCGCGACTGCGCCAACGATAATGAGAAGAAATTGGCCCCGCAATTACCTCGTAGATAATTGACCTGTGTAGCCGAGGAACTATAGTGGGGAACGTGAAGAGTGGATTTGGATCGATTCTCAGCGAATGGCGGTCTATTCGACGCGTGAGCCAGCTCGACCTCGCTCTTGCAACCGGTGTCTCACAAAGACACATCAGCTTTATCGAATCGGGACGCGCACAACCCAGTCGCGAGTTGATCCTGAAACTCGCGGGCGGTCTTGACCTCCCATTGCGCACCCGGAATGAACTTCTGCTGGCAGCCGGTTACGCGCCAATGTACCGTGAACGTCAACTTGACTTGGCGGAGATGCAGCCAGCGCGTGAGGCGTTGGAACGCATCCTAAAACATCACGAACCCTATCCGGCGATCGTCACGGACGCGGCATGGAACATCGTAATGCGAAATTCAGCCGCGTCGCGGATCATCATGGCTTGCGTAATAACGGATAGCATGTTGAAGGTGGCGCCAGACTTGCCTCTGAACTTAATGCGTTTGATGTTCGGTATCGACGGCCTACGTCCCCACATCCTCAACTGGAATGAAACCAGTGCTGTACTGCTCAACAGATTGCAACGCGAGGCTTTCGCAAATCCGAACTCTCCTTCCGCCGAGTTGTTCCGAGATTTGCGCGAAACCGCGGGAGTGCCCGGCGAAAGAGCCTTCAGGCAGAGTGAACCGTTTGAACCCGTTCTGCCACTTGAGCTACTCGTTGGCGGCACACACGTCCGGCTCTTCACCATGTTCACGACCTTTGGCACATCGCAAGACATCGCGTTGCAGGAACTCCGTATCGATATGTCCTTTCCAGCCGACGAACCAACTCGCCAATTCCTCATGAGCACGGCCGCAAGCGAGGTTTGCAATGGACCACAGGATGTAGTTAAAAAACGCACGCCTAACGATCTGAATGAACTGATCTAGTTGGGAAAGCCCGCCTGGCGAAGCTCGCGGCGGACGGTACGAAAGACCTCATCATACTGAGGCAACGCTTCCATCTGATGTCCGAGACGGCCCTTCCATAGGGCCATCAGACGAGCTTCTTTTGCGAGAATGCGGCCTTCGACGCCAGCAATGTCCTTCGCCCGAAAGCGCAGTTTTTCCGTAATGGCTCCTATGAGATGACCGATGTCTATGCCGGCATGAGAAGTCAGGAACCACAGATCGTAAAGGTCGCGCGGCTCGTTACGAGCCCGGTCCTGGAGAGCCACGATCTTTTCGGTGGCGATCTCGTGCAAGCTGTACACAGCGATGGGGCGATCTTCCGGTACATCCCCAAACTCTTGATAGGTGCGTAGGACCGGAAGCTGCTCCACGGGAAAAAGCAGAATCTCCTCGACCGTGATGTCCACCTTGACTGTGTTCGATGTTGGGAGCGGTCCTTGATATCGGAGATAAAAGGTGTAGCTGTTGACGTGCGTCTGGCGGTCTTCGGCCTCGAAGGAGAAGCGTATACCCGAGCCTTGGGCCACCAACTCATAGACCTTTTCCAGTCCTGAGCGGATCTCCGCGAACTCCACTCTTCTTGCAAGCGTGAAATCCAAATCTTCGGAAAAACGATAGTTTCCGAAGTGGCAGCGTTTGAGGGCGGTGCCGCCTTTGAAGATGAGCAGGTCGCGGAGCTTGCTTTGGCTCAGGCCGACCAGGAACCAGGCTAGGCAGTAATCCCGCTCCAGTACGGTCTCGGGAATGCGACGGCCACCATGTTCCTTATACAGCCGGTTTGCGAGAAGGGAGAGATTGCGCTGCGGGATCATGTGAGCGGAATCGCCTCCAGTTCGTCGATACCGATGTTGAGTTGCAGACGCCAGCGCGCCTGAAAGGAACCTGACTTCGGCAGCGTTGGATCGAGGCGGTCATATGTGGAGGTCAGCTTCGAGCGCAGGAGTTCGAGTTGATCCGATGAGGCCATTGCATAAAGCTCCAGCAGGAAGCCGAGGCGCCGGCGCAGAGCGCCACTGGAGAAGTGCTGCGCGTAATCAAGAAGCTCCGGGATCTTGATGTCATCACGGCTCATCCAGAGCGCCTTCGCCACCTCCGGGATGCCGCCCGCGTATTGAGGCTGGCGCAGGGCGTCGAGGATAGTCCGTTCCTTGTCGCTGACCATGACGGACTGCTGCTTCGTAACCCACACTTTCATCAGGCCAAAGAAATCCGTCGGCTTGACCGTGACGAAGCGGTAGTCGTGTCCATGCACCGAACGTGGCGGCGTCCGCATCGTTGAACTGACATAGATGGTGAACTGAGGCTGGGTCACCATACGGTGCAGCTCCATCGCCGAGGCGTGCGAAAGGAAGTAGGAACGTCCCTCGCACATCTCCCGGGCGATGACGTAGGGATCGCCGACATACTCCGTCGCCCGGCCCAGCTCAAAGGGAACGAGCGTGTAGAGGCCAGAGCGCAGCCGGGTCACAAGTCCCCGCCGCTCCGCCTTGTGGATGAGGGTCCTCGCCGACGATCCGCGCAATCCGGTGATCTCTTCGGCCTCTTGGAGGGTGAACGTGGTCTTGCCGCGTTCGTTGAGTTCCACCCATAAGGCAGACGACTTCGGCCCCAAGGTTTTAGATCCGGGTCCGGCAGTCTTCGAGTTGTATTCTGTGCTCATATTGTTCCCCCGGAAGGAACGAAACAAGAACACAGTATCATAACCCAGTGCTATTGTCTGCATGAAACGTTCCTTCACAGGGAACAATTCGTGATTCGGATATCATTTGGACCCACGGCCTCTGCCTTCTCGCGAAAGAGGTAGAGGTCGAAATCAGACGCAAAAATGGCCCAAATTCCATCAAAACTAAGAATAGGGCAAAGGTTTAGAGGGCAAAGGTCACGGGTCCGGTAAGGGTCCAATAACCGTTCCCGTGGGTCCAATAAGGCGCTCAGAGAGCCATCCGCTACGCCTAGTATCAACAAGTTACGCGTTTCCGGTTAGCTGTCACGGCAGAGGTCGCGGGTTCGAGCCCCGTCGTCCCCGCCACTAAGCCTCAGAGAAACAAGGGCTTGTGGCACTAGACCAAAGTGACAGTCAAGAATAAAAGCGCTTTCTGTGGAGTCATTTCACCATGCTCCGTTGCCGCCACTTAGAGGCCAATGCCTCATCGCTGAGCGCCTTGATGAAAACCCCTCCCACTACACTTCTTGCCTGAAAACCGATTTGCTTTCCAGTCTTCGTATCGTACCAATCCGTCAGTGGGACGCGGCTCTTCGTTTCGTTCGTCCAACGATAGATTGGATCGATGATCTGTTGAAATTCCTGTGGCTTGTCAGCGAGCGTCGCCGTCCAAAGTTCCCAATCCAGCTTTGTGTAATCTGCTCGGCTGTCCAATGGAAGTCCGTACATGTTGAGCTTCGTCAAATAGAAAGCGATTTCCGCGTTACGGACCTCCGCAGGGAATAGTTTCAAATCGAGCAGTTTGTCCCACACAAGATTGTATTTTTCACTCCAGGTGCCGGGGCTGTTGAATGCAAGTTTGTAATGGTCACCCTCTTGCGCCATCGTCATCCACTGGCGCGCCATGCTGCGGGCCGAGGAAGCGTTCTCCTCAGCATCCGGGCGGTGTAGTCGCTTCGCGAGGTCAGCATACGCCGCAATACCTTCCATCGCCTTGATTGAGAGATTAGCGTTGTGAGCGACATGACCAGCAAAATCATCCGTCGTCAATTGATTTTGTGGGTCAAGCCCATTGGCCTTCAGATAATTGGCCCACCGTGTGAGTTGAGGCCAAAATCGTGTCGCCAGCGTACCATCGCCGCCGAATCGATCCAAAGCATCCACCAGGATCAATAGGTTGCCACTTTCCTCAATCGGCATTTGGTCTTCTTCGGTGACTTCCCCTCCGCCGTATTCTTGACCGTTTGCCAGCGGATACTGGCCGAGATCGTGCGGCGCAAAATCGAAGTGCCAGCGATCACGCATCGCCGCGTATTCCAGCACTGGCAGAACTTGCGCTTCGAGCAACTTTGGATTAAAGAACAGGAATAGTGGAGCAGAAGGATAGAGCACATCCACTGTTGCGATGTCATCATTGGAGAAGTTTTCCTTCGCAAAAAGCATTGGATTACCCTCTGCATCGGCAACGAGCATGTGCGCAGCGATGGCCTGGCGATAACTGAGTATGGCTAGCCATGCGTAATGTTCGCCGCCGACTCGGGTCAGATCCGCAGTGAGTTCGCTGTCAAAGGCACTTCCGCGCTGTTCAAGTCCCGCGTAGTCGTGTTCCGCCTCATCCAGCATGGTGGAGGTGGGTTTGCTATTCCGCTGCCAATACGGCCGCAGATTTTGGTGCATCAATTGAATGGCGTAATCCTGGGTGTACGCCACCAACAGGTGTCGCGCAACTGGGGCAGAACCTACGCTACCGAATGCCAATGAGACCGCGAGTTGGGGAGCAAATCGGCTCGCTGGCGTGGGGCCTTCCATCATGTCGGTAGAATTCAATTTGCCGTTGCTCTCGAAGGACTCCCAAGGTCGATTTGAGATTGTCGTCTCGGATGATTCGGCATCGGGAATAGCGATATCAAAATAGCCCCAGTCGATGCGCAAGTCGTCACCGGAGCGATTGAGAATGGCCTGATCCCGCGTGCCTACACTGAGAACCTGCGTACTGGCTGTCCGATGCCGTGAGAACACAACCGGCTGTCCTGAGTAACTGGTCGCCATCTCCGCGCCCGCCACAAGCAGAACTTCCACATCGTGCCCGGTACCGTCCGTGGAATGTGCAGTCCACGTAAGGTAGGTTACCGGTCGCGAAAGAAGATCGAGGTCGTGAGAAATGCGGGTGTGAAAAAACTAAGCTCAATCTCTACATCGTATCCCTGGAAGGTATACCGCGTGTGCATTGGCGTAAGAACAAGTGACGTCTGTTCGAGTGCCGGCACCAATCTTGGATCGCCTCCCATGATTCGGAAACATTTGGCATCGATACGCACCAATCCCATCAACGGCTGCGGGGGACCTGTCCAGTGCCTGGTCGGCGAGTCGCTAAGCTTGTCCGAATTGGACCAGACACTAAAGTAAGGATTATGCGTAATTAGCGGCGTTGCAGGGGGGCGATTTTGCGCGTGTACCCGTGGCATAGGCACAATTGCAGCGCACATGAGGCATGCGAGACCTACCAAAAGCTTCATAGGACTTGATTATCGCGCTCTTCGGCTACCCCTCCAAATTCAACCTTGCCAGGTCCGTTCGAGCCGTCCCTCTTTCATTTACTATGACGCATGGCCTCGCGACGACCTGCAGTTGACAAGGCATCTCCCCTGTCGCAGCATTCCCGCCTCCCCGTCGTATGCGTTGTCACCGTAGATGATCAGTTCGTCGAAGACCTGGGTCCAGAACTCATCCCCTGGTTTCAGGTCGTATTTCGAGAGACCTACGAGGACCTTGCACGCTGGACGCGCGAATCCAACGTCCAGGCCGTTTTGCTCGATATCGATACTGGCGACAGCGACGACGAGCGCACCTACGGCGGCCTTTCTGTCCTCAACGAATTGCGCAAGCTAAACAGTGAGTTCGTACTCATCTCGCTAAGCCGCTCTCGCACTCGCTCGGTCGAAAAACAGGCGCTGGAAGCTGGCGCCGATGCCCACTTTCGAAGTCCCGTCGACATCTCGGAGCTTCGACTGGCTCTGGTTGACCTTCTTCGCACACGAAGCGAGGAATCTGCCCGTCAGTCTATGCGGCAGCAGGTCTTTGAGAACAGTCGATTCCAGGATTTCATCGGCGGAAGTGAATCGATGCGTACCGTCTACGATGCCATTCAGCAAGTCGCCGGAAGCAACGTCAACGTTTTGGTCCGTGGCGAAAGCGGCACCGGAAAAGAGTTAGTTGCTCGCGCCATCGTGGCTCTCAGCCCTCGCGTAAACAAGCCATACATCCGCCTGAACTGCGCCGCCCTGCCTCAGGATCTTATCGAGTCCGAGCTCTTCGGCAGCGAGCGCGGCGCTTTTACAGGAGCCACCGAAGCCCGCCCTGGCCAGATTGAATTGGCCGACGGCGGCACTCTCTTCCTCGATGAGATCGCAACCCTTACCCTTTCACTTCAAACCAAACTCCTCCGCGTTCTCGAAGACCACATGGTCCAACGACTCGGTGGCCGCACACTGCGCAAGATCGATTTTCGTTTGATCTGCGCTACCAACGAAAATCTTGAGGAGATGGCCCGTACCGGGCGCTTCCGCGAAGATCTTTACTACCGCATTCACGTCGTCCCGATACAGCTCCCCCCGCTGCGCGAACGTCTCGGCGATATCCCCCTGCTTTGCGAACATTTTCTCCAGACCCACTGCATCGCCAACGGCGTTTCCACCAAGCACATCGACGATACGGCCCTCTCTGCTTTTGAACAACACAGCTGGCCCGGCAATGTTCGCGAGTTGGAGAACCTCATTCAACGCCTGATAATCACGGTACGTGGTGAAGAGATCCATGCCACCCACCTACCGTCCCGGCTACTCGTAACCAACCTCGCCGCAAGTGAGGCGGCTCTCCTGCCCGAGTCGGGTGCGGACTTCGACCATGAGATTCAGCAGATGGAAGTTGCTCTGCTCACTGCTGCCCTTCGTCGAACCCAAGGCAATAAGGCAGGCGCGGCCCGCCTGTTGAATCTTGACGGGCAACGCATCAAATATCTTTGCCGCAAATATTCCCTCGCGTAACGACTTTAGCTATAAGTAACTTTTTCACCTATGGGTAATTTATTTTTTACCTATTCTAGAAACAGTACCTGAACGGGCTTCTATAAGCTCCGCTACCCACCGCCCTTGTTTTCAATGATATACGCAAATAGATTGACCGCCCACATGTTTGGCACGCGGGTTGCAATTGATGTTGCCGTACAGCAGTTCAAATTTATACCCGAGGTTACGATCATGGCAGTTTCCAAAAAGTCGCTTATCAAGTCCCCCACCGCCAAAACCACCACCAGAAAAGCTCCAAAGCCCGCGATCGCGTCTCCTGCAGCGCCTGCTGGCAAGATGGTCACCGCGATGAAGATGGCAAAGACCGCTACGCTCGCGAAGTCAATTACCGCAATGTAATGCCAACGCCGTGGAATTCACAGCGTGATTAGACGTACCCACTTAAGTTGAACTATCCATCTCAAAGAATGCGAGGATTTCACCATGGCCGTATCGAAGAAGTCGCTTACCAAGAAAGCTGCCCCCAAGTCGACAACTGCAAGCGCTCCCAAGTCGAGCAAGAGCCCTGTAGCTTCTACAAAGATGGTTACTGCGCTGCGGATGGCGAAACAAGCGCCAGCGGTAATGGCGCGCAACATCGGCGTGAATGCGAACTAAATCCGTACTTCAGTCTCGGGAGCTTTGAAAACCGATGGTCCGCAGTACATCCGAGTGAATGCACTACATAACACCAATGATCGGTGACCGAAAGGTCACCGATTTCCTTTTGCGCTACCAGACGTGTGCGCTAGTCACGTCCACCATAATCTGTCCAGCGCGTGCCGCTAGACTTCTTCGCGCACCGAACACCTTCGCAGAACCGACGGTACCCAGCGCCAAACGTGGACTTCCCTGCGCCAACTCCAGACGAGCACAATAGAACGTCGGCAACACTATCCCTTTATAGTCTTGATGCGCAACGAGACCCTCCGGCAGCGTAGAAGCTTCCCCCTCAATGGACGTCAGACGCAGCCGCATGACCGAGAAAACCCCTGGTAGCGCTATCGACACTTCATCGCCAGGCCTGATCCGATTCATCTCCCCTGAAGGAATGTAGAGTCGCAGGCGCTCCTCCGCGTGCCCTGGATCTCCTCCAGCAATGGTAAGCAATGGCTGGCCGGACCCGACTTGTTGATACATCAATCCAACCGGTTGCGGCGTCACCACGCGCCCGTCCACAGGCGCTCGCAATGTTAGGGAAGTTTGCGCTTCCTTCGCCAGATCCTCAGACCGCCGTGCGCCTGTTTCTTCCGCAGCGGATGCACCAATGGACCGCCCCCCAAGCTGCGCTTCGATTGCATGGTAGCGCGCCGAACCAATCGCCGCCTGCGAGCTCGACGTCATCCCCGCAACGTCCGTACTCGACATACGCAGCAGTAGCTGCCCGCGCCGCACAGCATCTCCCTCACGCACGTACACCGCTTCCACTCTACCGTTGACACCAGCATGCAGTGTCACAGGATTCGCCGCTTCCACAACAAAGTACGCATTCTGACGATCCCGTAGCGCCGGTGCAAACAGGACGACGAGCAATACCAATATTGTTCCCAGCGTCCACGGTTGCGTCCAGAATGCTCCGCTCAAATGGGTTTTCCAAAATTGCTTCGCCACGCCAGCGAGCGACTTCAGCCGTCCTCGAAAAATCGCAATCGCCATAGCGCCCGCGGGAATTAAAGCAAACTCCGCCACAAATTTGGAGCCCACATTGTAGGAAAACCGGATGACCAGGAAGAGAACCATGTAGCTGTATGCCCCCGAGACCACCGCATAGACAAGAAAGAGCAAGACACGCCGCCGCGGTACCGAGGGCACTTCGGCCGGCAGCCGCAGTACACTGCGCTGAAACCAGCCTGAAACAAAACTGGTCGACCGTTCCTTCAAATCAGGTATCCCAATCATCTCGGTAAGAAAGTAATAGCCGTCGAGCTTCAGCAGCGGATTCAAATTCATTACGATGACCGCTAGGCCGGTAATCAAAATCACCTTGTAGGCCAGATCATGCACAAAGGCACTCGGCTGCGTGTTAGTCCACACGATCATTGCCAGCCCACACACCACCATCTCCACCCATATACCTGCAATGATCGTTGCCAGACGTTGAATCTTCGTCGCCGACACCCATGTCTCGGTTACGTCTACAAAAAATGCGGGCGTCAGGTACAGAAACATGAGCCCCATATTGTGGACCTCCCCGCCATAATGTTTGCAGGTAAGCCCATGGGCCGACTCGTGAATGAACCCAAGCCCGAACAGGAGCACCCAGAACTCAGCAAAGTCCGCAAATGTCTTGTGAGTGAAGTTGTAATACAGCGAAATATCCGGACCAAAATCCTTCCACTTAGCCACGAAGACCACACCCTCGAAGCAGAACAGCAGCACCACCGCGAGCACACACCAGCGGCTATAGATGAATTTCCCCACCATCCCGTCCAGCCAGGTCAGATACTTATCCGGGTCCCACGCAGTAAAACTGATATGCGCCAAGTTAATCTTCGACGTTCGATTCGCCTTTCGTCCTCTTTCCGCCTTAAGCCGGGCACTGTACGCCATATTCTTTTCCTGCGGTGTCTTGAACCAGAAACCGGCCTCATCCAGGCTGGTCGCGAACTCCTCTACTTCGCGCGCTGTTAGCGTGCCCCCTTGTTCCTCGTTGAACCTCTGCGCTATTTCGTCGTAGCTGCGAATCCCATCAAACAACTGTGCCAGATGCCACTGCTGCGGCTGAAAACGAAAAAAGCTACCCCTACTACGCTGCAAAATCCCAACAACGGGTTCTCCGTCCAGCACGTCTTCACGTGTCACCAGCTCCGGATCAAGACGGGGAGGCCGTGCGCGAGAGAGCCGCGCTTTCGGAATCTCCGGTAGTGCTGCATCCAGCGCCTCACTGAGATTCATCGCACGTGCGCCACTGCGTCGTTTGCATTACCCGCTGCCCGCACTTGCATCGTCATTCCAGGCTTCAGCAGTGGCGACGGGGCGATGACCTCGCCGATCACCTGCACACTTCCGCTCGCCGGGTCTACCACCGGGCTTACGCGGTACACTCGACCCTTCTGTTTTAGCGCCGGATAATCCTCCGTCGTGAGCACCAAGCTTGTCCCACGTTCGAACGCTCGCATCGCCGATTCCGGCACAGTAAACATGACGTGCAGAGGCGCCGCCGCGGTAACCCAGAACAGCACGTCGCCTGCCTTCACTTCCTGTGCCATTCGCAGGGATCGTCGTCCCACAACTCCAGCGAACGGCGCAACGATCTGTGACTGTGCCAGCTGCAAATTGGCTGCCTGCAACTTCGCCTCGGCACCCAGCTCGTCTGCCTTATAGCGCGCTACTTCCGAAACGGTCTCCGCCAGCTTGTACTTCACGTGTTCCCAGTCCTCATCGCTGAGAATCCGGTCCGATCGCAGCGCATCCGCGCGCCGCAGATCAGCCTCCTCCACCTGCTGCTCCGACTGCCACTCCTTAACCTGAGCCTGCAATGACGCTACCTTCGATTTCTCCTCATCGCATGCCGCATGTAGCGCACGATCATCCAGGAGCGCCATGAGTTGGCCCTTCCGCACATGATCGCCAATATCGATCTTAACCTCAACGACGCGCCCATCGCGCTGCGCAGCTACATCAGCCTGCTGTTCCGCAACCAGCGGGCCAGAAGTGCTGAATGTCAACGGGCCATCGGGCATTGGCGGAGGCGTGGGTGTGGCAGTCGAGCTCGCTACCACCGCTGGAAGAACCGTTGGACGCGAGTCACATCCACACACAGTCGCAATTGCCAGCAGGGACAATGCGGACGCCGCACCAATACTCACCGGCCATCGAGACATCGACGAACCATTCATCGCATCACCAACCTATCCAGTTCCACAATGTCTGCCACGCCCATAGCGCCGGTTTTCGCAGCAGCACATACCCTGCGGACCGATAGCCAATGAAAATCTTTCCATGTCCGCTCATCCCAGCGCGCAGAATCGCGTCCCCGTTCCCCAGTGTGACCCGCGCCGCGAACGTCCGCTCATCATTCACAGTCTGCGCAACAGGACTAACAATGTTTACCACTCCGCGCCATGTCTGCTGCGGGTAGCTGTCCAGCTTGATGACGG
>Ga0302326_10020939_pt1 | contig 13430 bp, 13 predicted proteins | sample Palsa_T0_3_FD_202264 | JGI IMG/M metagenome (GOLD analysis project Ga0302326, IMG submission 202264) | Peat permafrost microbial communities from Stordalen Mire near Abisko, Sweden - Palsa_T0_3 | ecosystem: Environmental > Terrestrial > Soil > Palsa > Peat permafrost | place: Sweden: Abisko... | reverse complement strand
GTCGATCGGCTCAACGTCCAGCTGCCCGGCGGCGAACCGATCGTCGCCGCCGAGCATATCGCCTTTCCCGCCGGTGAGCGCGTTCTGGTCACCGGGCCATCCGGCTCCGGCAAGTCGACCCTGTTCCGCGTTATCGCCGGAATCTGGCCGTTCGGATCGGGCCGCGTGATGGTGCCCCAGGGCGCCAAGGTCATGCTGGTGCCGCAGCGGCCTTATTTCCCGTTGGCGACGCTCGCGACGGCGGTGGGCTTTCCGGCGGAGGCCGGCACGTTCGACGACGCCCGCGTCGCCGAGGCGTTGGTCGCGGTGGGATTGCCGCAGATGGTCGGACGGCTCGGCGAAGAGGCGCACTGGAACCGCATGCTCTCGCAAGGTGAGCAGCAGCGCTTGGCAATCGCCCGCGCGCTGCTGCACGCGCCCGATTACCTCTTCCTCGATGAAGCGACGGCTGCGCTCGATGAAGCCGCCGAGGCGGCGCTATACCGCTTGCTCCAGGACCGCCTCAAAGGCACGACCATCATCTCCATCGGTCATCGCTCCACGCTCAGCGCCTTCCATGGCCGCCGCGTCGAGCTGGTCGCCGACCGGGCGCTCTTTCGGGTGCGCGAGGTCCCGCTGGTTTCGGCGGCCGAGTGAGCGAATGAGCTATCTAAGCTCGGCGATCGAGGTGTCGATCGAGAGCTTGGCGATAAAGGCGGCACCGCACCAATTGGACGTCAGTACACCGCCCGCATTTGCAGTTGCCGTCTGGTCGCTGGTGAAGACGTTGCATTGGGCCGGCGTCAGGTTGGACTGGTAGTAGCGCAGGTCGAGCGTGAACGCCTTCCAGGTGATGGCAAGTCCGGCATCCCAATTCGCATAGCTCGGGAGCGGAACGCCGCCATAGAACGCATCCGTCGTGCCGAGTTGCCACCAGCCGGCGTCAGCGGACACATAAGCGCCGATGCCGTCAGGGAACCACGTCGTCGGAGCGGTCAGCGTCACGTTGCCGGTGTAGTAGACGCCGGAAGCGCCGGAGTTGAGCACAGAAGGCGAGCCCCAGATGCTGCCGCCGAACTCGAAATTATCGTTCACCGTATATGTCGCCTTGCCGTATCCCTCATAGAAGCTCAGATTCTGTTTGACGACGTTTCCATTGGGCAAAGGCGCAGCGCCGGGTCCGCAAAATGCCGGTGTATTGAAGCACTGGCCGCCCGGGTAATAATAATCCCAAAAACCAAAATCGAGCGCGAGCTTGCCGAAAGTCGGACGAATGCCGGCGTAGAGGTCGATCTCCGCGGCCGCTCGATTGGGGAAATCGATGCTCTCACCGGACACACCGACGTACCCCTGCAGCGCCGGCGTGAAATTGTAGCGCGGCTCGAACCCGATTTGAGCCGACGGCTGGTGGTTCGATTGGGTGATGCCGCGGAAATTGTAGTCCGACATCAAGGCGCCGGCGATGGCGATATCCCAAGGCGACGGCGGCGCCGCCGCATCCTTGACCGCCATATCCGCCGCAATCGCGGATGCTGGAGTGAGGCCGGCGGCGACGATGAGAAAAAAAGCGGGGTTTCTCGTGGTCAGCCCCTTTTCCCCGCTTGGCAGGCTCGCACCAGGCCCAAACCAAGATTTTCTAGGTTGCGGGCCGGCGACTGCGCACACCGGACGTTCCCCCTAGCAGGCGCGATCCTGAGTATTACGTTTATGGTTAGCGGATCATTAAGCCGGCGCGCCTCGCGGCGGTATGCATGGAGGTTCGTCTCATGAAGGCAAGCATTGATGGGCAAATCCTCGCCCAGAGCGACGACGTCGTGGCGTGCGACGGCTATCAATATTTTCCGCGCACGGCGGTGCGCATGGATCGGCTCGAAAAGGTAGAAAAGACCCAGAACGATCTGGCCTGTCCTCACGGCGTCCAGTTCTATGACGTCGTTGTCGACGGCAGACGGCACCCGCGCGCCGCGTGGTCATACGAAAAGCCCCAGCCGAAGATGGCGCAAGTCGGCGGACGCTTCGGCTTCTGGGAGGATGTCGAGGTGAGTTGACGCGAGGCCGTGCGCGTCACGCCGCCGCTTTTTTGCGATTAGCATCGAGACGAGCGTCGACCAATGCGACCTGCGCGTCGATCGCGGCGTTATGCAGCCCCTTCTGCGCGGCGATGAGCTGTACGAGCTTGTCGGCACGCTCGATGTTCGGCGCGCCGTTCTGCAGCGCGCGCGCCGCCGAAGCCGGGCGCGTGAGCGACTGGGCGGCGGCGGCATACTTCTCGAACGGCACCATATCCTCCGGCTTGGCGCCGAGCTTAACGCAAAGATCGACGACGAAATTGTAGACCGAACGCGAGGTCTCGATGTCGCTATGCACCGCCTCTTGCGCCGTGCGCATGCCGTCCTTGGTGATACATCGATAGTTGCCGGCAAGCAGCATCGCCCATTTGGCAAGCGGCACGAAGATCGATTCATAGACCCTGAGCTTCACCGGCAGCTCGGTCTTGCCTTCCGGCGTGTCGAAGCGGATCGCTTCGATTTCGTCCTGCAAGCGTCGCAGGATCGCGGTGTGCTGCTCCGAAGGAAAGCGCGCGACCTTGAAATTGGTCGGCAACGTCACTTGCAGGACGTTGACCTTCTCGTCCGGCGGCCGGATCGCCTGCGGGTCGGGACTGCAAAGGGTGATGCAGGCCGGATCGAAGCTGTTCCACACGCTGGCGTCGGTGTAAGCCGGCTTCAGCGCGTCGGCATCGAGGCCCGGGATGCGCCGCAGATAAGCGAGCGGCGGCATGTTCATGATCGACATGCACGGCACGTTGGCCCGCGCCACGGCGTCGAGCAGTTCGCGCACGCCGGCCGCGCGATATTGCGACTCCTGCATGGCCAGCCCAACGAGATCGTAGTGCTTCGGATCGACATCGGCGGTGCCGCCGGCACTGACCTTGCCGGGCAGCTTGCGTGAATCGATTTCAACCGGCGCCTTGCGGCCGCGCACCGGCAGGCGCACGCGAAAACCTTCGGCGTTGATCAGGTCGGCCTCGGCGGGCAGGCATACGAGCTTGACGTTGTGGCCGCCGAACAGGAGCTTCGACGCCAGTAGCGAGCCGTAGGACGCGCCCATGATCAGGATGTTGTAAGTCGCAGCCATCACGCACCTCCAGGATGCAAGATCGCCCAAGATCGCCAATGACGCCCGGCCTCGGACGGGTCGCCGTCGGCCGTTATGCAGCCGCCAATGCTATGGCCGAGCCAAGTCCGCGCAATGCGTCTGCCGGTGCCGAGCGCAATGCGCGCGCTTCGAGGCGAGACCAAATGCCGCGGCGCATCGCCGGCTGCCGGCGCGAGCCGGCTGCCGGACGTCGATCCTTCGGTGGAAAACTATTTAGGTGCTGCCGCTGCCGCCGAAGCCTGAACCGAGCGGCGGTGGCCATGACGGGGCGGGAGCGGGTTCCGCGGCGGGCGCCGGCGGCGGGGCCGGCTTTTTCGCCGGTGCCTTGTGCTTCGGCGCGGCCTTCTTCGCGACTTTCTTCTTCGCGGCCGACTTCAGTGTTTTCTTCTTCTTGCGCGCCGGCGCAGCTTTTTTCTTTTTCGTGGATTTCTTCTTTGCATTCGACTTCTTCGCCATGATCGTCCTCCCGATCGATGCTGCCAATAACAGTACCTCGTCGGCCCCCATGGGAGACCGGGTTCACGCCACAATAACGACCGAGCCTCCCCGTTCAGCCCGCGGCCGCAGACGGGTGCATGGTCGACCGATGTTCCCGAAGCGCGGGCGGACGTGGCCCCCCGGTGGCCCAATCGATCAACTCGACCGTATGGACGGCAGGGAGCTTTGTGCCCGCGGCGATCTGCGTCATGCAGCCAATATTGCCCGCTGCAATCACATCAGGTCGCAATCCTTCGATAGTCCCGACTTTGCGCTCGCGCAACCTCCTTGCGATATCCGGCTGTAGAATATTGTAGGTTCCGGCGGAGCCGCAGCACAAATGCCCGTCGGGCACGTCCTTGACCTGGAAGCCGAGCTTGACCAAGAGCTCCTTCGGTTGCCGCGTCACGCGCTGCCCGTGCTGCAACGAGCACGCCGCGTGATAGGCGACGACCAGTCCGGGAGCGCTTTGGTCCGCCGCGAGCGGCAGCGCGGCCAGATATTCGCTGATGTCGCGCGCCAGGCCTGCCACCTTGCCGGCGCGCTCGGCATACGCCGGATCGGTGCGCAGCATGAAGCCGTAATCCTTCACCGTGGTGCCGCAGCCCGAGGTGGTGATCACGATGGCATCGAGCCCCTCGAGCGCCGCCCATGCGTCGATGTTGGCGCGCGCCTGGGAAAGCGCCTCCTCCTTGCGGCCCATATGGTGGACGAGGGAACCGCAACAGCCGGCGCCCTCGGCCACGACCACCTCGACGCCGGACCGGGTGAGCACGCGGATCGCGGCAGCGTTGATTTGCGGCGCCAATACGTCGTTGACGCAGCCCGCAAGCAACGCCACGCGACCCTTTATTCGCGGTCCTGCGGCCGGGAAAATCTGCGGGGCGAGTGGCCGGTGCGGACCACGCCAGGGCGCAAGGCGCAGCATGGCGGCAAGCCGCTTGAGGCCGACCCCCTGCGCGAGCGGCGCGAAGGGCTTGCCGAGGATCGCCGCCGCCAGCGCCAACTGGAAACGCCGCGGATAGGGCATCAGCTTGGCCAGCATCGCGCGCAGCAGGCGTTCCCCCCGCGGGCGACGGTAGGTGTGTTCGATGTGAACGCGGGCATGATCGACAAGGTGCATGTAATGGACACCCGACGGACAGGTCGTCATGCAAGCGAGGCATGACAGGCAGCGGTCGATATGCAGAGCGACCTCCGCGGTCGCCGCCCGGTCGTTCTCGAGCATGTCCTTGATGAGGTAGATGCGCCCGCGCGGCGAATCGAGTTCGTTGCCGTCGAGCAGGTAGGTCGGACACGTGGCGATGCAAAAGCCGCAATGCACGCAGGCGCGGAGAATTTTTTCCGATGCCGCGATGTCCGGATCGGCAAGTTGCGCAAGCGTAAAGGATGTCTGCATGGCTAGACGCCTGCCCACATGCGGCCGGCGTTGAGCACGCCTTGCGGATCGAAGCTATTACGCACGCGCTTGGTCAATGCGGCAAGGGCCGCCGGCTCCGGTGTGAAGACGTCTACCTTGGCCCGCACCGCGGCCGGCGCGCGGACGAGCATCGCGTGCCCGCCTGCCGCCGCGACGATGGCGCGCACCAGACCCGCGCCGGCATCGTCGGAGGGCGGCAATGCGGCCCAGATGAGTCCACCGGCCCAGTCATAGAGAACCTCGGCCTGCGCGCGTTGCGCGAGCGCGTTGCCGACTTCGGCGCCACGCGAGGGCGCCGTCGAGATGCGCCAGATGGTGCACGCGCCCGCAGGCCCGTCCGCCGCTAACGGCTTAACGTCGCGGATCGCCCGCCATAGCGCACGCGAAACCTCCTCGCGCAGCGTGCCGAGCCCGCCGAAGGGCCCGGCGAGGTCTTCCAACAGACCCTTGCGGTGTACGACCGAAGGAGCGACGCCTTCGAGCCGGAAGGCGGTGACGGCGGTGCCCGCGGCGGCAATTTCGGCAATGCGTTTGGCCGCCACCGCCGGCACATGCGCGGCCGCCGAGACATCGACGAACGAGCCGATGGCTGCCGTCATGGCCTTGGCGGCGGTCGCAGCGTCAAGGTTGAGCACTAAGACAGTCTCCTCGGTTTCCGCCCGCGGCAGCGTCTTGATCGTCACCTCGGTCATGGCTGCGAGCGTGCCCCAGGAACCGGCGAGGAGCTTGCACAGATCGTAACCGGTGACGTTCTTGACGACGCGGCCGCCAGACTTGAACGTCTCGCCGCGCCCGGATACGGCGCTGAAGCCGAGGAAATGGTCGCGTGCGGCGCCCGCCTTGATGCGCCGCGGACCGGATAGGTTTGCCGAGAGCGCGCCGCCAATCGTCCCGACGCCGCCCGCGGTGCCGACCAGCGGTCCGTAATCCATGGGCTCGAAGGCTAATTCCTGGCCGTTCGCGGCCACCGCCGCCTCGATGTCGGCAAGCGGCGTGCCGGCCTTCGCCGAAAGCACCAGCTCGGCGGGCTCGCAAAGGGTGATGCCGGAAAGTCCCGAGAGGTCGAGCGTGGCGTCCCATTGCGCGGCGCGACCGATCCCACGCTTAGAGCCACGGCCAACGACTTCCAGCGTCTTGTCGCCGGCCAAAGCCCAGCGGATGGCCTCCTCGACCTCCGCGTGATAGCGCGGTTTGAGATTTTCACTCATGAGCGCGGCGCGTCAGAATCGCGGCAAATCGGGGAACGCCACGCGGCCCGCATGCACATGCATGCGGCCGAGCTCGGCGCAGCGGTGCAGCGTCGGGAACACTTTTCCCGGATTGAGCAGGCCCTTGTCGTCGAAAGCGCATTTCAGACGCTGCTGCTGGTTTAGATCGGCCTCGGAGAACATCACCGGCATCAGATCTCGCTTTTCGACGCCCACGCCATGCTCGCCGGTCAACACGCCGCCAACCTCGACGCAGAGGCGGAGGATATCGGAGCCGAATGCTTCGGCCCGATCGAGCTCACCCGGTTTGTTGGCGTCATAGAGAATCAGCGGATGCAGGTTACCGTCGCCGGCATGGAAAACGTTGGCGACGCGCAGGCCGTATTGCGCCGATAGTTCGTTCATGCGGTGCAGGACGAATGGCAGCTTCGCCCGCGGGATCGTGCCGTCCATACAATAATAATCGGGCGAGATGCGGCCAACCGCCGGGAACGCCGCTTTCCGGCCCTCCCAGAACAACATGCGCTCCTGCTCGGAAGTCGAGGCGCGGTAGAACACGGCACCGCATTGCTGCGCGATCTCCTGCACGCGGTTGAGTAGATGATCGACCTCGGGACGCGGACCGTCGAGCTCGACGATCAAGAGTGCTTCGACATCGAGCGGATAGCCAGCGTGGACGAATTCCTCGACCGCGTGGATGGCGGGCCGGTCCATCATTTCCATGCCGCCCGGAATGATGCCGGAGGCAATGATGCGCGCCACGCATTCGCCGCCGTCCTCCGACGCGGTGAAACCAATGAGTGCAGCGCGCGCGCTTTCCGGCTTCTTCAGAATCCGCACCGTGACTTCGGTGACGACCCCGAGAAGGCCCTCCGACCCTGTGACCACGCCTAGGATATCGTAGCCGGCGGCGTCGAGATGACTACCGCCGAGCCGCACGATCTCGCCGGTCATCAGCACCAGCTCGCAGCCGAGCACGTTATTGGTGGTGACGCCGTATTTGAGGCAGTGCACGCCGCCGGAGTTTTCCGCCACATTGCCGCCGATCGTGCAGGCGATCTGCGACGACGGATCCGGCGCGTAGTAGAAGCCGGCGTGCGCCACCGCATTTGAGACCGCGAGGTTGGTGACGCCGGGCTCGACCACGGCGACGCGGTTGGCGAAATCGATGGCGCGGATGCGATTAAACTTGGCCATGCCGAGGAGGACGCCATCGCCGAGCGGCAGCGCGCCGCCGGATAGCGAGGTCCCCGCCCCGCGCGGCACGATCCGCACGCCTTCGCGGTGACAGTAAGCGAGGACCGCCGCGACCTGCTCGGTCGTTCCCGGCAGCACGACCACCATGGGAAGCTGGCGATAGGCGGTCAGCCCATCGCTTTCGTAGGGCCGCATGGCATGCTCGGAGGCGATGACGCCCTCGCCGGGCACGATGCGCTCAAGCGCCGCTACGATCTCGGCTCGCCGGGCGAGCACCGCGCCATCGGACTGAGGCATTGCAACGGGCATCGCGACATCTCCGCCGTCTTCTCGGCCGCCTTGTTCGCCGTTTCGGCGACCGTGTCGCGGACATTATAGCCGGAAACGGCGGCTGTATCGTGCCGCGGCTACGCGCCGACGCGCCGCATCTTCCTGCGGCAATTCGCCGTTGACATGCTGCGCTGCGGCCGCTTCAACCGCTAAGGCGAATTTACGGCCGAATAAGCGGGACGGCCTCAAAAGCGAAGGGGCATATGATGCTGACGAAGTTTGTGGTGGCTGCCGCGTTGATTGCCGCATCGACGGGCAGCGGCCTGTCGCAAGACGTGGAGAAGGGACAAAACGCGTTCAAGAAATGCCTGCCCTGCCACGCGATCGGGCCCGGCGCGACGAACAAGGTCGGCCCCGAACTCAATGGCCTCGATGGCCGCCATTCCGGTAGTATCGCGAACTTTAGCTACTCCGACGGCAACAAGGGATCAGGGATCATCTGGAGCGAGGCAACGTTCAAGGACTATATCAAGGATCCCAAGGCCAAGATCGCCGGCACCAAAATGATGTTCGCCGGCATCAAGAACGAGCAGGAAATCAACGATCTGTGGGCTTACCTCAAGCAGTTCGACGCCGAAGGCAATATAAAGAAATAGCCGGACCGCGGCGAAACCTTTGATCTCGCTCAATTTGAACTGGAGCCTACCGGGATAGGCATTACGTATCGCTGCAGCGCGCCGAGGAGAGGCACCGTGATCAAGGACATCATCGTCAATCTCAGCGTCGGCGAAGGGGCGAACGCCGCGGCCGACTATGCCGTCTCCCTCGCCGCGGCCTTCGATGCGCATCTTGCCGGCATCGCTTTCCTCTATGACCCGATCGTGCCGGTTTCCGGCGCCGGCTACATCCCCGCCGACGTGATCGAGGCGCAAGAGCGCGATAATGCGGCGGCCGCGAAGGCGGCCATCGACCGCTTCGTCGCGGCGGGCAAACGCGCCGGCGTCGCCGCCGAGCCGCTGACGCTGAGTGGGAGCTTCGCCGGCGTCGGCAACCAATTCGGGCGGATCGCGCGGCGTTTCGATCTGTCCATCGTCGGACAAGCCGAGCCAGGAACCAGCGCGGTCGAAGAGATCATCGCCGAGTCGGCTTTGTTCGAGTCCGGCCGACCGGTCATCGTCGTGCCGTATATCCAGAAAGCGCCGCTCAAGCTCGACCGCGTCATGTTGTGCTGGGACGGCAGCCGGGCGGCCGCGCGTGCCATCGCCGACGCCATGCCGCTGCTCGAGCAGGCTGGACGCGTTGAAATCGTCATCGTCGCCAATGAGCGCGGCAAAAAGGACGAGATCGAAGGTGCCGATATGGGCGCGCACCTCGCCAGGCACGGGCTCAATGTGGAGGTCAAGCGCACAGTCCTTGGCGACATCGACGTTGCCGACGTGATCCTCTCCCACGCTGCCGACGCGGGCAGCGATTTCATCGTCATGGGCGGCTACGGTCACTCGCGGCTGCGCGAATTCGTGCTCGGCGGCGTCACCCGCACCATCTTCCGTTCGATGACGGCGCCGGTGTTGATGTCGCATTAGCAGGTATCAGGAGTCAGGATTCAGGAGTCAGTAACAGGGCACGATTCTCATTCTCCCTTTTCTGATACCTAACTTCTGATTCTTGATTCCTGTTATTGACGCACGAACGCGCGGCGTGTCACGCTTCACTGACCCTCACGACCTATCGGGTTTGCGCCTCGCCGAAGCGAACCCGCAACGGGCGCCTCCAGCGGGCATGATAAAGAGAAACCGGGGTCGAGGAGGATCAGGTCCAATGGCGGGGCGAGCCGCATGACCGAAATCCCGCGGCGGACAGCGGCTGACCCGCCCGCCGGCGCGCTGCTGGAGATCGCCGACGTGACCATGCGCTTCGGCGGCATCGTCGCGCTTGAAGCGGTCACCTTTTCGGTGCGCAAAGGGCGGATCGTGGGATTGATCGGCCCCAACGGCGCCGGCAAAACCACCTTGTTCAATTGCCTGAGCCGGCTCTATCGGCAAATGCATGGCGACATCCGGCTGAACGGACAATCGCTTGGCCGCTGCGCGCCTTCGGACATCGCCGCGCTCGGCGTCGGGCGTACCTTCCAGGCCCCGACCCTGTTCACCTCGATGTCCGTTCTCGATAACGTTAAGGTCGGCGCGCACGCTCGCGGCTACAACGGTCCGCTGGCCGATGCGCTGACGCTGCCGACGAGCCGGCGCGAGGAGCGGGAACTCGACGAGACCTCTCGCGCGATGCTGGCCTTCGTCGGGCTGGAGACCATTGCGAGCCGGGCGGCCGCGAGCCTCTCGCTCGGCGCGCGCAAGCGCGTGGAATTGGCGCGCGCGCTCGCCGCCCAGCCGACGCTCCTTCTGCTCGACGAGCCCGCCGGGGGGCTCAATCACGAGGAAGTCGCCGAGCTCAGCACGCTGATCCGCTCCATCCGCGATCAACTCGGGATCACCATCCTTCTGGTCGAGCATCATATGGGCATGGTGATGGGTCTTTCGGATCAGGTGGTGGTACTCAATTTCGGCCGCGTGATCGCCGATGGGCCGCCCGACGAGGTGCGCGGTAATCTGGCGGTCACCGAGGCCTACCTGGGAACGCGGCACTGATGGCACCAATCCTGGAGCTGCGTGCGGTCAAGGCCTTCTACGGCCAGTCCGAGGTCGTGCATGGGATCGACGTCGCGGTCGAGGAAGGCGGGATGACCGTGCTCCTGGGCGCCAACGGCGCGGGCAAGACGACAACTTTGCGCGCCATTTGCGGCTTGGTGAAGCGCGAAGGCGAAATCCTATTCGCCGGGAAGCGCCTGGATCGGCGCACGACCGAAGCGATCGCAGGCCTCGGCGTGGCTCACGTGCCGGAAGGACGCGGGACCTTCGTCGGGCTCACCGTCGAGGAAAACCTGCGCCTTGGCGGCTATACGCGACGTTCGGCCGCGCACGAGAACATCCAGCGCATGTACGGATATTTTCCGATTCTCGCTCAGCGCCGGCGCCAGCAGGCCGGCGCCTTGTCCGGCGGCGAGCAGCAGATGCTGGCCATCGCCCGCGCGCTCATGATGGCGCCGCGGCTCCTGGTCCTTGACGAGCCGTCTTTCGGTCTTGCGCCGCGAATTGTCGAAGACATTTTCACCATCATCGAGCGCATACGGCGGGAGGAGAAGGTGAGCGTGCTGCTGGTGGAGCAGAACGCAAGCCTCGCGCTCGAACTGGCGGATCACGCTTATCTGCTCGAAACCGGCTATATCGTCACCTCAGGCAGCGCGAAAGCCCTGGCTGACGATCCCCAAATCCGCCGCTCGTATCTCGGATACTGACGGGCCCGCGATGCACCAGTTCTTGCAGCAAGTATTCTCAGGGGTGGCGGCGGGCGCCATTTACGCCAGCGTGGCGTTGGCGCTGGTGATGATCTACCGGGCGACTGACCTGGTGAACTTCGCACAGGGCGAGATGGCGATGTTCTCCACCTATATCGCCTGGACGCTGGTGAATGCCGAAGTGCCGTTCTGGGCGGCTTACCTGATTACGCTGGTCGTCTCGTTTGTCGGCGGCATGGTGATCGAACGCGTGCTCATCCGGCCGGTCGAGAACGCGCCGGTTCTTGCGGCGGTGGTCGTCACCATAGGCCTATTGTTGATCTTCAATTCGATGGCGGGGTGGATTTATAGCTACACGGTGCAGGACTTCCCGAGTCCGTTTCCCGACCGGCCGCTGTTCGGCGCACTGATGACCACGCGCGACCTCGGCGTGATCGCCGTGACGCTGGCGATGCTCGTTCTGCTGTTCGTATTCTTCCGCTTCACCGCGACCGGTCTAGCGATGCGCGCCGCCGCGCAAAATCCGGACTCCGCGCGGCTGTGCGGCATTCGCGTCGGACGCATGTTGGCGATCGGCTGGGGCCTGGCTGCCGCGATCGGCGCAACCGCAGGCATCATGGTGGCGCCGGTCTTGTTCCTCGATCCCAATATGATGGGCGGCGTGCTCATTTATGCCTTCGCCGGCGCGCTCTTGGGCGGCATCACCAGCCCGGTCGGCGCCGTCGTTGGCGGGCTCATTGTCGGCATCACCGAGAATCTGGTCGGCACTTATCTTATCGCCAGCCAGCTCAAACTGACGGTGGCGTTCGCCCTGATCATTCTTGTGCTGGTGTTCAGGCCGAACGGCTTGTTCGGCACGGCAATCGTGCGGCGGGTATGAGCATGGAAGGGCGCATCACCGCGATTGCGCCGGGCGGGCCCGCCGCCGACCGCTATGCCGGGCTGAGTTTTACCGCATGGCGATGGATCGGCACGCTGGCGTTGATCGCGTTCGCCGCCATCCTGCCATTCAGGTTGAGCAACTATCACGTGTTCGAGCTGACGATGGTGATGATCTACGCGATCGCCGTGCTCGGGCTGAACATCCTGACCGGCTACAACGGACAGATTTCGCTCGGCCACGGCGCATTCTTTGCCGCCGGCGCCTACACCGCCGCCATCCTGATGCATCGCTACGGCGTTCCCTATTGGGCGACGCTAGCGCCGGCGGCGCTGATTTGCTTCGTGCTCGGTGTGCTGTTCGGGCTGCCGGCGCTGCGCTTCGAGGGTCCCTATCTCGCGCTGGTCACGCTGGCGATGGCGCTGGCGACACCGCAATTGCTCAAATATTTCGATACCTGGACGGGCGGCCAGCAAGGCATCAACCTGGCAAAACCGATGCCGCCGCCGTGGCTCGCGGGGCTCGGCCTCGAGCGCGATCGCTGGCTCTATTTCGTGGCTTTTGTCGTACTGCTGTTAGCCATCCGCGTCGCCGCCAATATGCTGCACGGACGCACCGGACGGGCGCTGGTCGCAATCCGCGACCAGCCGATCGCCGCCGCCGCCATGGGCATCCACACGGCGCGCTACAAAACGCTCGCTTTCGGCACGTCGACGCTTTTCACCGGCGTCGCCGGCGCGCTCGCCGCGATCGTCGTCGGCTACGTCTCGCCCGAAGGCTATAGTCTGTTCCTGTCGGTGTCGTTTCTGGTGGGCTCCGCCGTCGGCGGCATTGCGACAATCGGCGGCGCGATCGTCGGTGGGCTGTTTATCCAATTCGTGCCTAACCTGGCCAACGACATTTCCGACGCCGCCCCCTGGGCCCTCTATGGGCTCGCCATGCTGTTGTTCATGTATGCGATGCCGCGCGGCGTCGTCGGCTCGCTCGGACCCTTAATCAATCGAGCGATGCAGCGAATTCAGCAGCATCGTGCGGCCTTCGATACCAGCGCCGAAGAATGAAGGGAGGATATCGTGACAACGAAACAGGCGATCGTGACCGGCCTGTCGGCGATCAGCCTCCTACTCGCAAGCGCGTTGGCCGCCGCAGCGGGACAATACGGCCCTGGCGTCAGACACCGAAATCAAGATCGGTAACACCATGCCCTATAGCGGCCCGGCTTCGGGCTACAGCGCCATCGGCAAGTCGCAGGCCGCCTACTTCGCCATGATCAACGACCAAGGCGGCATCAATGGCCGCAAGATCAACTTCATCAGCCGCGACGACAGCTACAGCCCGCCGAAGACCGTCGAGCAGGTGCGCAAGTTGGTCGAGGAAGACCAGGTATTGCTGTTGTTCCAGACGCTCGGCACACCGCCCAACCTCGCGATCCGCAGCTACCTCAACGACAACAAGGTCCCGCAACTGTTCGTCGCCACCGGCGCCGACCAG
>Ga0302326_10020937_pt1 | contig 13431 bp, 6 predicted proteins | sample Palsa_T0_3_FD_202264 | JGI IMG/M metagenome (GOLD analysis project Ga0302326, IMG submission 202264) | Peat permafrost microbial communities from Stordalen Mire near Abisko, Sweden - Palsa_T0_3 | ecosystem: Environmental > Terrestrial > Soil > Palsa > Peat permafrost | place: Sweden: Abisko... | reverse complement strand
CGCCACGCCCTTTCAGATTCTTGAAGATTCGTTTTCAATTGTGGCGCTGTCGCTGATGACGGCGCTGCCCGTGATCGAAATGATCTCGCGGCAATTCCGTTGGTCGGGAATTCCAGGCTCGGCCGTTGTGGTGCAGCAGCTCACCTTGTGGATCGGAATGCTGGGCGGAATGCTGGCCTCGCGATCGGGCCGGCTGCTGGGGCTCTCCTCCAGCAGCTTCCTTCCGGAATCTTGGATCGCACCCGCGAAAGTCTTCTGGAGCGCCGCGCTGGCCGCGGTGTCGACGTGCCTGGCATATGCGAGCTGGGTCTTCGTCCGAACCGAACGCGAATCCGGCAGCTATCTCCTCCCTGGCCTTCCCAAGTGGACCGCGCTCGCCATCATGCTGGTCGGCTTCGCCGTCATCGCACTTCGCGCCGTTTGGAATGCCAGCGCAGGTTGGAAAGGCCGCGCCATCGCCGCTCTCGGCCTGTTCATCCCGGCGCTGTTCGGCTATGTTATTCCCGTCGGCACCCTCGGCGTACTCCCACTTTCCTTCGCGCTATTGACTCTCGCCATAGTTCTCGGTCTCCCGATCTTCGCGGTTTTCGGCGGCCTCGCGCTTTTGCTCTTTTGGAGCAGCGGTACGCCCGTGGCGTCGGTTCCCGTAGAAATGTATCGCCTGGTGGCGTCGCCGTTGTTGCCATCCATTCCGCTGTTCACGCTGGCAGGATTTTTTATGGTGTATGGTGGCGCGACGAAACGCCTGCTGCGCGTGTTCACGGCGCTTTTTAGTTGGATTCCAGGCGGCCTCGCGATCGCGACCGTCGCCATCTGCACCGTCTTCACCTTTGCAGGTTCCGGTCTCACAATCCTTTCGCTCGGCGGCCTGCTGGTTCCCATGCTCATCAAGACGCGCTATCCCGAAAACTTTTCCATCGGGCTGCTCACCGCCTCCGGCTCGCTCGGCCTGCTATTTCCCACCAGCGTTCCCGCGATTCTCTACTGCGTGTATTCGCAGACGCCCATCGACCGGCTCTTCATCGGCGCGACGCTGCCCGAGCTGCTGATGATTTCTTCCATCGCCTTCGTGGGAATTCGCATGGGCATCAAGAGCGACGCCGTGCGCGATCCATTCTCGTGGCGTGAGGCCAGCGCCGCGGTATGGAGCGCCAAATGGGAACTCGCGCTGCCGGTGATCATGATCGTGGGCTTGTTCGGAGGATTCGGCACGTTGACGGAGGCCGCGGCCCTCACCGCCTTCTGCGCGTTCTTCGTCGAGGTGTTCGTCTACCGCGATCTCAAGGTGACGCGCGACCTTCGCGAAGTCTTCGTCGAATGCGCCACCATCGTGGGCGGCATCCTGCTGATCCTGGGCGTCGCGCTCGGCTTCACCAATTACCTGGTTGACGCGGAGGTGCCGTCGCGCCTGATCGACTGGGTGCAGACGCATGTGCAGTCGAAATACCTGTTCCTGCTGCTGCTCAACGGCGCGCTGCTGGTGGTTGGCGCGCTGATGGATATTTTCGCCGCGATCCTCGTGGTGGTCCCGCTGTTGAAGCCGCTGGCCGCGGCCTATTCGATCGATCCGGTACAAATGGGCGTCATCTTCATCGCGAACCTCGAGCTCGGCTACCTGCACCCGCCGGTCGGCATCAACTTGTTTTTGTCGGCGTATCGTTTCAAGAAACCGATGGGGACGATCATTTGGGCCACGCTGCCGTTTCTGCTGATTCTGGCCGGAAGCGTGCTGCTGATCACCTACGTGCCGTGGCTGACGACGGCGCCGCTGCACTGGCTAGGCAAGTAGTCGATCCTAACTCAAGTGCGGTACGCGGCGAATCCCTCGCATCTGCGAAAAGTGTCGATCAAAGGCGAACGCGGTCGAAATCCCGAGCCGCTGCATGAGCGCGATGCTTGTGCAATCGGTGAAGCTCCACCTCTTATCGCTGTGCGATTGGAATGTCCCCCAAGCTCGTGCTTTGTCCTCGTCAGTAAGCTGGATCAGCCCGGCAATAGCTTCTCCGAAGAGGACAGAACCCGCCCGAATGGCAGTTTGTCGCCGATAGCGTGCTGTGATGAGCGTTAGCACCTCGTCGACGATGTAGTCGCTCGTGACTAGCCTGTCGCGATTCGAAATGATCCACGCTCGGGCCGCCTCGTGCCGGTCATCGTCCTCGACGAACAAGGCAACCCACGCGCCCGTGTCGACGAAAGTCACTCCTGCAATTCACCGTAAAGCACGCGATCGTGGTCTTCCTGCGCGACCCACTTTTTGCCTTTATCCGGCTTAGCCTTCTTGAATGTCGCCAGAATTCGCAGCGCCCTTTTCCGATACGCATCATCGGCGTAGTCCCCACTCCGCTTGCGCGGACCAATACTGATGTCCTCGGGACGGATGCCGATTAGGCAAGCTACAGGCCGGCCCCGCGACGTGATGACAACGTCCTCCGTCGCAGCTTGCCGCAGCAACTCAGAGGTCTTGTTCTTCAACTCTCGAACTTGTGCGGTTTTCACGAGTGGCTACCTTGGTGGCTACATCATAACATTGTATCTACCCCAGCTTGGCAACGCCTCGAAAGAATTCGTTCAGTTCCGAATATGGTACAGCGCCATCCAGCCCCGCGAAGCTGCCTTCTTCGGCGATCAACTTCGCGGCTCGAATAAAGCCGGTCCAGGCGGCGCGCGCGAGCGACGAGCCTACGCTCACCCGCCGCACTCCCAGCCCCGCCAGATCGCGCACGGTCAGGCCCGCAGTCGCCAATACATTCACCGGCTTCGGATGGACGGCCGCGACAATCGCCTGGATGTCCGCACGCTCCCGCACGCCCGGCGCATACAGCACGTCCGCCCCAGCTTCGGCGTAAGCTTGCAATCGGCGAATCGATTCTCGGAGCGGGTCCGGATGCCCGACCAGAAAGCACTCGGCGCGGGCAGTGAGCAAGGCTTCGCCGATGGCAGAACGCGCAGCCCGGATTCGTCCCACGGCCAGCGGCACATCGTATAGCGGTTTTTCGCGATCGCCAGTGGCGTCTTCGATGGACAGCCCGGCCACGCCGGTTTCAACGCACAGCCGCACGTTTGCCGCGACGCTCTCGGGCTCGTGCGAGTAGCCCGATTCAAAGTCGGCATTCACGGGTAAATCGGTTGCCGACACGATCTCCGCAATATGTTTCAGGACCAAATCGAGGGGCACGGCCCAATCGGCGTCCGGCAAACCGGCCGAAAACGAGAAGCCGGCGCTGGTGGTGGCCAGGGCTTGGAAACCAAGATGACGCAGATAGCACGCGCTCCCGATGTCCCAAGGGTTGGGAATCACGAAAGAGCCGCTCTCATGGAGCTTTCGGAAGGCCGCGCGGCGTGCAGCGAAATCAGTGCTAGCCATGGCAGCTAGAGGTTAGCAAATTAACCGATTCTTAATGTGATAGGATGCTGCTTGATCTGGAAAGTGGAGTGAAACTGAGTGAAAGTATACGAAGGTTCAGACATCAGAAACATCGCCCTTATCGGCCACGGACACAGCGGCAAGACCACGCTCGCGTCCGGATTTTTGTACACCGCCGGGGCCACCAATCGCCTGACGCGCGTGGATGAAGGCAATGCCGTCACCGATTTCGACGACGAGGAGATCCAGCGCAAGCTGACCATCTCAACCGGCCTCGCCTTCGCCGAATGGGCCAAGAAGAAAATCAATCTCATTGACACGCCTGGCTTCAATATCTTTCTCAACGACACGAAAGCCTCCCTAGTTGCCGCGGACGCCGCGCTGGTGGTGGTGGATGGCGTGGCCGGGGTGGAGGTCCAAACCGAAAAGGTCTGGAGCTTCGCCGATGAATTCAATCTGCCTCGCGCCATTTTCATTAACAAGCTAGACCGCGAGCGTTCTTCCTTTGACCGCGCTCTGGCAAGCGTGCAACAGGTCTTCGGCCGCCTCGCTATTCCCGTGCAGCTTCCCATTGGCGCGGAGAAGGAATTCAAAGGTATCGTCGACGTGATTCGCATGAAGGCCTACACGTTCACCATGGACGGCGACGGCAAGGGCAAGGAAGGCGCGATTCCCGGCGATCTCGCCGAGGCCGCGCAGAAGGCTCACGAAGCGCTGGTGGAAATGGTGGCGGAGGGCAATGATGCGCTGATGGAGGAGTTCTTCGAAAAAGGAACGCTTCCGGTGGAGCATATCGTGGATGGCCTCCGCCAGGCGATCCGGGAACGCCGCATCTATCCGGTGCTGTGCGGCTCCGCGCTGCACAACATGGGGTCCGATCTGCTGATGGACTTCGTGGTTGAAAATTTCCCCGCGCCCACCGAACACGAGCCCATCCCCGGGAAGATCAATGGCGGCGCCGAAGTCCAGCGGTCCATCAAGGACACCGAGCCGGTCTCGGCTTTTGTGTTTAAGACCATCGCCGATCCCTTCGCCGGCCGCGTCACGTATTTCAAAGTGATCTCGGGCGTCATCAAGAACGATGCCAACCTGGTGAACGCCCGCAGCGGGGCTACCGAGCGTCTGGCGCACGTGGGCTGCCTGGAAGGAAAGACCCTCCAGCCCGTTACCGATATCAGGGCCGGCGACATCGGCGCGGTGGCTAAACTCAAGGAGACCGTTACTGGCGACACGCTGTGCGACAAACCGTCGCTCATCAGCTACTACCCCGTGCACTTGCCGGAGCCTTCCATCGCCTTCGCGATTTCGGCCAAGAGCCGGCAGGATGAAGACCGGCTGGGCAATGCCGTGCAACGCATCTTGGAAGAAGACCAGTCGCTCCGATTCTATCGCGATCCGCAGACCAAGGAGTTCCTGCTGGCGGGCAGCGGACAGCAGCATGTCGAAGTAATCGTAAGCCGTCTGAAGAAACGCTACGGTGTCGATGTCGAGCTGCACGCACCGAAGATCCCTTATCGCGAGACGGTTCGCGGCAAATCCGAGGTGCAAGGGCGCCACAAAAAACAAACCGGCGGCCACGGCCAGTTTGGCGATTGCTGGATTCGCATAGAGCCTCTGGCGCGCGGCTCGAAATTCGAGTTCGCCAACGAGGTTTTCGGCGGGGCTATCCCACGCAATTTCATTCCCGCCGTGGAAAAAGGGATCGTGGAAGCGGCCGCGAACGGCTTCCTGGCTGGATATCCGGTGGTCGATTTCAAGGTGACGGTCTATGACGGCTCGTATCATGACGTCGATTCTTCGGAAATGGCCTTTAAACTCGCCGCCCGCAAGGCATTCAAGGCCGGGATGCAGCAGGCTAAGCCAGCTTTACTGGAGCCGGTCATGAACGTGGAGATCCAAGCTCCCGTGGAATACGCGGGCGATCTGATGGGCGATCTTAATAGCCGACGCGGCCGCATTCAAGGCATGGACATCAAGGGCGCCACGCAGATTATCCGCGCGCAGGTCCCCATGTCGGAAATGCTCACGTATCAGAACGACCTCATTTCGATGACGCAGGGCCGCGCCTCCTATCAAATGGAGTTCGATCACTACGATTACGTGCCGCAGCTTCAAGCCGAGAAAGTCATCGCCGCCGCTAAAGCCGCGAAGACCGGCGAAGATGAAGAAGAGGAATAAATCCAATTCGCCGGGAAATGCGCTAGCATTTTTCATAAGTGCACGAACTTCGATACGCTCTTCGCTCGCTCGCGAGACAACCCGGCTTTTGCGTATCCGCGATCTTGACGCTGGCGCTCGGCATCGGCGCCAATACCGCGATGTTCAGCGTGTTCGACGCGGTGGTGCTCCATCCATTGCCGTATCGCGATTCGAGCCGCCTGGTCCTGGTATGGCAGAAGCCTCCCAACGGCGAGGAAGCCGCGGTTTCCGGCATCAACTACCTGGAATGGCGCAAGCAAACCAACTCGTTCCAGCAGCTGCTCGGAATGCGCAACCTGTATTTCAACTATCGCGGCGGCGGGGAATCGCATCAGTTGCTGGGTGCGGAGGTTTCGCGCGGATTCTTTTCGGCCCTGGGCCTGCAACCGGCGCTCGGACGCGAATTTCTTCCGGACGAGGAATCCGCCGATCACAACCACGTTGCCGTTTTGAGCTACGGCCTCTGGCGGCGCGAATTCGCGGGCGATGCCCGCGCGCTTGGAACCGCCATCCACATGAACGGCGAGTCGTACACCGTAATCGGCGTCGCGCCTCCGAATTTCGACGAGTCGCTCGCACTGAAGGGGATCGATGTGTGGACGCCGTTGTACTTCGATCAGAATTCCGCGCTGCGTTCGAACACCATGGCCGTCATCGCCCGCCTGCGGCCGCCGGTGACAATCGAACAGGCGAATCACGAGATGCAAATCGTCGCCAAGCGCCTGGAATCGGAATTTCCCGACATCGACCGGGGTTGGTCCGCCATGGTGACGCCGCTTCAGGACTACGGTGTAGACCGCCTACGATCCGCGGTCGCCGTGCTTCTGGCTGCGGTGGGAATGGTGCTGCTGATCGCCTGCGTTAACGTTGCGAATCTGCTGCTGGCGCGAGCCGAGGTTCGTTATAAGGAAATCGCCATTCGCGCGGCGCTCGGCGCCAGCCGCGGCCGGCTGATCCGCCAGTTGCTGACTGAAACGATGCTGCTGGCGCTCGGAGGCAGCATCGGCGGCGTCGCGCTTGCTCATTTCGGACTGCGGCTGCTGATCGCGCTGCGGGGAGTGGATCTGCCGGGTCTGGAGAACGCCGGCCTCAACCCGAGCGTTCTGGCCTTCACTTGCGCGGTCACAGTGCTCACGGGCATGCTGTTTGGGCTGCTTCCTTCGCGCCAGTTGCTCGGCGGAGATTTGAATCAAGCCGCTCGGGAATCGGGCCGAAGTTCCATCAACACACGGCGTGGCAGCGCCTCGCGCAACGCTCTGGTGATTTCCGAGACCGCTCTGTCTCTCGTGCTCCTGGCCGGCGCGCTGCTCATGGCGCGCAGCCTGCTGTGGCTGCAAAAGGAGAATCGGGGATTCGCTCCCAGCCACCTGCTCAGTTTCCGCGTGTCTCTTGCCCGCTCCGATTTTCCGGACGCTCCCGCGATGGCGGCATACTATCGGGCGTTGATGGGTCGCCTGGCCGAGTTGCCGGGCGTCACGGGAGCGGGCGCGAGCACCAATCTTCCGATCGACGGGTTTCTGCTCACTGGCCAGCAATTCCGTTTGCCCGGATCGGTGCTGCCCGCGTCCGAACGCCCGGCGGCTGCTTGCGGCTTGATCAATGGATCTTATTTCAAGACGCTCGGAATCCCGCTCTTACAGGGCCGCGCGTTTGAGGACCGCGATGATGAAGGCGCGCCTCCAGTCGCCATTGTGAGCAGTTCACTTGCGCGGCGCTTTTTCCCGGAACAGAATCCAATCGGCCGCAAAATTATTGTCGCCACTCCCGGGAAGGCCGCGATCGAAGTGACGCGCGAAATCGTGGGGGTGGCCGGCGACATCCGTTACCTGACGCGCCGCGAGGAGGAGTCGCTCGAGATTTACTTGCCCTACGTACAAACCACATGGCCGAACATCTATGTGACGTTGCGGACTACGCGCGATCCGAACACCCTTGCGCCTTCGGTGCGCGCGGCTCTGCGCGCACCAGGCTTGAACCGGCAATCCATGGCCGACCTTCGCGGCATGGAGGATCGGATTGCGGCCGTGAACGACAAGCCACGCTTCAATTCGCTGCTGGCCGCGGCCTTCGCGGCGATCGCTGTGTTGCTGGCGGCGGTGGGCGTGTACGGCGTGGTCGCTTATTCGGTTTCGCAAAAGGCCCAAGAGATCGGGATCCGCATGGCCCTCGGCGCCACGCCGCGCGACATCGTTCACTGGATTCTCGGACACGCCTTCAGATTGACCTGCGCCGGCTTGGCGCTCGGCTTGATCGCTTACCTTGCGCTCTCTCCGATTCTTGGGAGCCTGATCTACGGCGCGAGTCCGCGCGACGCGTGGTCATTGTTGCTAGGCGTGATCGGGTTGGGATCGCTCGCGCTAGCCGCCAGCTATATCCCGGCCCGGCGCGCCGTCCGGGGCGATCCCATGGCGGCATTGCGGTCGGAATGAGGCGTCGGAATAATTTGGAACCAGCCGCGCGGGCGGCGCGTAACTCTTCTCAAGGAGTACCGCGCCATGGCATTTGTGTCTTCGAATCGGTCGAATGGACTGGCTGGTGTGAGCCGGCCCATGGTCCAAGCGCTCTTCGTGGCAAGCTGCTTGCTCTCGGTGGTTTCCTGGTACACCACGTTCGAGGGCATGCGCCTGTATCTTTCCGTATGGTTTTCCGTACTGGCGTCGTTGGGAATACAGACCGCGCTGGTGCTAGTAGCGTGGCTCATCGGCTTCAGCAGTTCCTTGCGTCACGCCGGCCGCCGCCCGCTGCTCATCGGCGTTTACGTTGTTACGGCCATCGTCTCGATTGCCTTTTCCTACACCAGCCTCTACACGTGGTTCAGCGCGCGTGAGCGCCCGGAAAGCATCGAGCGCAAACTCTACGACGCCTTGGGCGATTCCGCCGGCCAAACCCGCAAGCTGCTGGCGGCCGCCATCGGCGAGCAACAGAAGCACGTCCTCGCGCTTCAGGAGATGACCGAAGCTGAAAAGACGCATGGACTCATCTCGCGGGCCGAGGACGCCGATCCGTATCTCGCGAAAATCCGTACCGCGGTGGCTCGCGAAGCGCAGACCTACGCGCAGAACTACAAGGAAGGCGCGGGCGCCGGCGTGCGCTATTCCGCGTTCGACCGCTATTCGAAGTTGGCCCAGGAATCGCTCGGGCAGATGCAGCGCTCTCAAACAGAACTGGCGAGCTTTGTTTCAAACACCAAGCCGCTCGATTCCACTCAGCAGCAGCTCGAATCCTACCGGCAAATCGACGCCAACGTGCCCTGGAGCGCAATCGAACAGACGCTGCATTCGGGGCAACTGGCCAGGCCGCCCATGCCGGTTTACAGCGATTTTGTGGACCGCACGGTGTCGGGACAAGAAGATCTCCTGGTGGCCTTCGAAGAGCTTTTCACCGCGCCAACCTCCCGGCACGCCTTCGCCCTGATGCTGGCCACTTTCATCGATGTGGTGGTCTTTCTGCTCGCGTTCGCGACCGGCCCATACTTCTTCGGCGCCGCGGAGCAGCGCTGGATCTCGGCCGGAGCCGCCCTGGAAGGATTGGACCAGCAAATCTTCACTCGCGATTTCCTGCGCAAACTGGTTCCCGGACCGCGCGGAATGGCTCGCGTGGAGGCGGCCGCGTTGACGCCGGGAGAACAGCAGCTCTGTTTGCTGCTGGCGGCCAAGAGGCTCGCGGTGGTGATGGAAGAAGACGGGCGGCAATACTACATGCTGGATCAGAGCATTCACGAGCAGTTGCTCGAATCGCTGGCGTCGCAGCAATTTCCATTGCGCGCGGCCTCCGTCGCATCGAGCTAGCGGTGGCGCTTTTTGCCCGCCCTCGCCGGCTCTACCAGCGAAAACTGCAGCTTGTGCTCCACCGGATCCACGCGGTCGAGTAGCACGCTGACCGTATCGCCGATGCTGAACTCGCGTCTGGTGCGCTGCCCAACGATCTTGCGGATCTTCTCCTGAAACATGTAGCGGTCGCCGGGAAGTGTGTCGATGGGAACCAACCCTTCGACGAACAGATTTTCGAGCTCGACGAAGAATCCGAACCGCGTGGTGCTGGTGATTAGGCCGCTGAACTCTTCGCCGACGCGGTCTTCCATAAACCGGGCCTTCTTCCACTCCACCAATTCGCGCTCTGCCTCTGCCGCGCGGCGTTCGGTTTCCGAGCAATCGTGGGCGATCAACTCCAAGCGCTCGGGCGCGAGGAAGTCGCGCTGGCCGTCGAGAAAGGCGCCCAGGATGCGATGCACGATCAGATCGGGATAACGGCGGATAGGCGACGTAAAATGCGTGTAGCTCGAAGCTGCCAGCGCAAAGTGGCCGCGGTTATCGGCGCTATAGCGGGCTTGCTTCAACGAGCGCAGCATGAGGTAGCTGAGAATGCGCTCCTCCGGCTTGCCCTCGATTTGCGCGATCAGCTTCTGATAATTCCGCGAAGTGACCGCAACACTGTCGCTCGCCAGAACAATATCGCGGTGCACCATCTTCCCGTCGCGCCGGCGCATGGGCGTACGAAACCGCTTCACGGGAATCGCACCGATGCCCAGCGAATAACCGAAGTGCGTGGCGATCTCCTCGAACTCCATCACCCGTTTCGGATCCGGCTTCTCATGGATGCGGAAGATCGACGCGATCCCGGCCTGCTCCAAGTGCGAGGCCACGGCTTCGTTAGCCGAAAGCATGAACTCCTCGATGATGCGGTGCGCGATATTGCGGTCGCTGCGCGTGACCGCTGCCATTTCGCCAAACTCGTCGAATTGGATCAGCGGCTCCGGCACGTCGAAATCGATGGCGCCGCGCTGGATACGCTTCTTGTTCAGGATCAGCGCCAGCTCACGCATTAATTGAAACCGTTCAACTAAACGCGCGTAGTGGTCACGAAGCGCCGCGTCGCCTTCCAGCAGCGCGTGAACATCGGTGTACGTCATTCTCTCAACGCTTCGAATCACGCCCCGTCCGAAGGTTTGCGCGATGATGTCGCCGCGCCGGTCGATCTCGAGCTCAACCGAAAGGACCAAGCGATCCACCCCCGGTTTCAAGGAACAAATCTCGGTGGAGAGCTCGAGCGGCAGCATCGGAACGGCGCGATCGGGAAAATATACGCTGGTGCCGCGCAGGAATGCCTCTTCGTCGATTGGGCTGCCGGGCTTCACGTAGTGGCTGACATCGGCGATGTGGACGTGCAGCGCGTAGTTGCCATTCGGCAATCGCTCCACCCAAACCGCGTCGTCGAAGTCGCGCGCGGTCTCGCCATCGATGGTCACGATGTCAAAAGAACGGTAGTCTTTGCGCCCGGCGAACTCATCGAGCTGAATGACGTTCGCGAAGTTTTGCGCTTGTTCGAGGACTTCCGGCGGAAAATGATGCGGGATGTGATGCTTCCGGATCATGATTTCGACATCGACGCCGAAATCATCCGGACGGCCCAGGATTTCGATCACTCGTCCGACCGCGTAGCCGCCGTCTTCAGGAAACTCGAGAATCTCCGCGTTGACAACCATGCCGTCGAGATCTTCGGCGGACTGCACTTCCAGCGGTGCGACCCCGACGCGATCGCGATTCACCGAGGCCGGCCGCGCCTCCATGCCCGCGGGAATCTGTATCCATTGGCGAATCTTTTCATCATGGGGTTCTACAAAATTCCCGCGCTTGCGCATCCGAAACTCGCCCACCACGGTTTGGTGCGCGCGGCGCAGGATCTTCACGATCTCGCCGTCCGCGCGGCCGTCTTTTTCGATGCGCGCGATGCGCGCCACCACGCGATCGCCGTGCATAGCCGCTTGCGCCGACTCGCGCGGGATGTAGACGTCGCCGCGCAGCCCTTCGATAGGATGATCGGGAATCAGAAATCCGTAGCCGTCCCGATGCATGTTCAAGCGGCCCACGGCGTATTCGCGGCTCAAGCGGGTGACCACGAAGTGGCCGGAGCGTACTTCGATAAGTTGGCCGCGCCCAATCAATCGATCGAGAGCCTGCTCCAGCTCGTCGCGCGATGCGACGCGGGCGCCAAGCTCGCGGACCAGTTGCTTGAACGTCGCTCGGGCATGCGGCAACCGCGCGACATGTTCGAGGATGGCGGCGTCGGTCAAAGCGGTCGCAGTGCGCCTTTCGGGACGCTCCATGGTCCGATTCTACATGCACTGTGTTCGCACGAGCCACTGGCGTCCCGATCGCAAGAATAATCCCAAAAAATTCCGCTCGAGTTTATTCGAGGCGTGCCGATAAGGTAGCGAAAGGAGCAATTCAAGTGATCCATTCGAAACACTCAAGCCGGGCCCTAACCCTCCTGGCTTTTCTTCCATTGATGCTGACCGCGCAGCGGGCCCAGGAGAAAGTCGTTCCACTGAAAAACTGGTCGACGCCGCTGTACTGGCACCCCAACCAAGCCGAGAGCGAGGCCGGCAAAGGACTCGCGCCTCGCGGCCCCGCGCCGGTGTCATCTCCGGTGCCCACCTTTCTCACCTTCGTCGCCACGACGCCCTGCCGCCTGGTTGACACGCGCGGCGCCGCCGACGGATTTAACGGGATCGAACCATTTGTGGGGCCGTCTATACTCGGCGGGACAACCGTGACTTTTCCCGTGCAGTCCCTTGCCGAAGCCGGCGCCAACAGCTCCCCCGCGCCCTGCGGCGTGATTCCATCCATCGCCCAGGCTTACTCGTTTAACCTGACAGTGATCCCCCAAGGCGGGGGCTCGGTCGGCTTTGTCACACTCTGGCCGGCCGGCGTGGCACAACCCATCGTCGCCACCTTAAACGACGGGCAAGGCTTAATCGTGGACAACGCGGCCATCGTTCCGGCGGGCCTGGCCAGCTTGGTGAACCCAGCCGGCAGCGTGAGCCTGTTTAACTCGGGTCCGGCGACCATTGATGTGGTCATCGACATGAACGGTTACTTCGCCGCGGCCACCGATCTGAACGGCAATACCGCCCTCGGGGCGGGAACGCTGGTGAGCAACACCGGGATCAACAACACCGCCACCGGCGACGACGCGTTGCAGAACAACACCGGGGGGAGCTCCAACACGGCCAACGGCTACCAGGCGCTGCAGACCAACGCCGGGAGCCAAAACACGGCCATCGGCTCCGGCGCGCTGACGAGTAACGCCACGGGCAACGATAACACAGCCACCGGCTTCCGGGCGCTGAATACCAATAGCGGGAGTTACAACACAGCCGACGGCGCCGAAGCGCTGACAAATAACACCAGTGGGAGCTTAAACACGGCTATCGGCTTTGCCGCACTGGCTAGCAACGCTCAAGGGATCGGTAATACGGCCAGCGGTTACGACGCAATGGCGTCCAACGTCGGAGGGAACTCCAACACGGCTACCGGGGTGTCCGCGCTGCAGGTCAACACAGCTGGGAGCTTCAACACGGCCTTCGGCAACCAGGCGTTGCAGAGCAACGTCGGGGGTTACAACACAGCCAACGGCGCCGCCGCGCTGCAGGCCAACACCATCGGGACCAATAACACGGCGAGCGGCTTTGACGCACTGCTGGTCAATACTGTCGGGAACGAAAACATGGCCAGCGGCGCCTACGCGCTGTCTTCCAACACCACCGGCAGCGCCAATGTGGCCAGCGGCGGCTATGTGCTGACGAGTAACACGATCGGTGGCAACAACACCGCCAGCGGCGACAGCGCGATGTATGGCAATACCGCTGGCGCCAATAACACCGCCAACGGCCAAAGCGCACTTTCGAACAACACAACCGGGAGCAACAACATAGCAGTTGGGAGCAATGCGGCTCTCCTGGCGCCGCCTGGCAACAGCGACAGTATCTATATAGGAAGCCAGGGGACCGCTGTCGACCTTTCCGGCAGCATCGTGATCGGAACGCAGGCCGCCGAGGCCTCTGGCACCATCACCATCGGCGCCGTTCA
>Ga0302326_10020936_pt1 | contig 13431 bp, 9 predicted proteins | sample Palsa_T0_3_FD_202264 | JGI IMG/M metagenome (GOLD analysis project Ga0302326, IMG submission 202264) | Peat permafrost microbial communities from Stordalen Mire near Abisko, Sweden - Palsa_T0_3 | ecosystem: Environmental > Terrestrial > Soil > Palsa > Peat permafrost | place: Sweden: Abisko... | reverse complement strand
CTCCAGATAGTCCAGGCACGCAAGCTCGTCAGGGAACCACGACAGCAGGTCCGCGTAGGAGCCCGGATAGTCTCGACCGGCCGCCGGCACCGCCCAAGACTACCTGACTCAAATGGATAACCCGTTCACGCGTTAGCCCGAAGTTCCCCCTGTAGTCGGGCCGGATAGAGGCCGGGATCCCTGTAGTTGTGGGGATTCCGGCTTTTTTGTTGGGATGATGTGTACCCACTACTAATTGTCGACGCGATGCGGTATTGTGCGGGTATGGGCCGTCCTGCTCGTCAGACTGGTGCGATGCATGTGAGCACGACTACGCGTCGGTCGGGGGATCGTGAGTACACGGCGACGTTGCTGCGCCGCTCCTACCGCCAGGACGGGAAGGTCAAGAAGGAGACGCTCGCGAACCTCTCGCATCTCCCGCCGGAAGCGATCGACGCGATCCGGCGGGTACTGGCCGGCGAGACGCTCGTGAACGCCACCGACGCGTTCGAGATCGAGCGGTCGCTCCCGGCCGGGCACGTGAACGCGGCGTTGACGATGGCGCGGCGGCTTGATCTCGTGAAGCTGTTGGACCGTGCACCGTGCCGGGAGCGGGATCTGTGCCTGGCGATGATCCTCGGGCGGGTGATCTGCCCGGGGTCAAAGCTCGGGATGGTCCGCACACTCGGCCAGTCGACACTCGCGAGCGAGTTGGGGGTGGATGGCGCGGATGAAGACGATCTGTACGCGGCGATGGACTGGCTGCTTGAGCGTCAGGACCGGATCGAGGATCGTCTCGCGGCCCGTCACCTGGTCGACGGTGAGATGGTGCTCTATGACGTGTCCTCCAGTTACTTTGAGGGCAGGACGTGTCCGCTGGGGAAGCTGGGGTACTCGCGCGACGGGAAGCTCGGGCTGCCGCAGATCATCTACGGTCTGTTGTGCGACCAGGATGGGCGGCCGGTCGCGGTCGAGGTGTTCAGTGGCGAGTTGCACGACGATGCGACGCTGCCCGCGCAAGTCACGAAGCTGAAGGACCGCTTCGGGCTCTCACGCGTGGTCGTGGTCGCGGATCGCGGGATGGTCACCAAGGCGAACATCGAGCTGCTCACCAAGACCGACGGGGTTGACTGGATCACGGCGCTGAAAGCCCCGACGATCAAGAAACTCGCGCGATCCGGCGTGTTCCAGCCATCGCTGTTTGATGAGCAGAACCTCGGGGAGATCACCGACGCCGGCGAGTTCCCCGGCGAGCGGTTGATCGTGTGCCGCAACCCGCTCGTCGGTGCCCAGCGCGCCCGCAAACGCGAGGAGCTCTTGGCCGGCACCGAGACCGATCTGGCGGTGATCAAGGCGCGCGTGGACCGTGGGACGCTGCTCGGGGCCGCTCAGATCGGGTTGGCGGTCGGGCCCGCGCTGAAGCGTTACCGGATGCGCAAGCACTTCCAGATCGAGATCACCGACACCACGTTCATCTACACCCGCGACACGACCGGGATCGCCACGGAGGCGGCGTTGGACGGGTTCTACATCCTGCGCACCAGCCTCGCCGACCTACCAGCTGGCGATGTGGTGCGGGCCTACAAGAACCTCGAACAAGCCGAGCGGGCGTTCGGGTCACTGAAAGGCCCCGACCTGCAGATCCGCCCGATCCATCACCACCTCGCCGACCGCGTCCGCGCGCACGTGCTGATCTGCACGCTCGGCTATTACCTCACCTGGCATCTGAAAGCCGCGTGGAAACCCTTGCTGTTCACCGACGAGCACAAGCCCAGCAGTCCGGACCCGGTCGCGAAAGCCGTCCGCTCCCCCGCCGCGCAGCACAAAGCGCAATCGAAACGGACCAGCACCGGGCAGCCCGCGCACAGCTACCGCACACTCCTCGCCGAGCTCGCCACCCAGACCCGGAACACCACCCGCCTGCACGGCCACACCAGCACGTTCGAGAAGCTCACCCAGCCGACCGAACTGCAAGCCGAAGCGCTCGAACTCGCGGCAAACGCGCCCGTCCTCGGCGCTCAGTAGACACGACCCGAACACCCCAAACAGCCCGAAACGCGAGGAAATACGCAGGATTCGGCTACCTCACCAATGGGAACTTCGGGCTAGTTCCGCTGGAAGTCGATCCGGAAGCTGGCGATGTGTCGCTGGCCCGGGCGCACCCAGGCCAGCGCACGGCCTGATCCGGACAGTGAGTTGACGGGCGCGGTCATCGGCTCGACACACACGTACTCCTGTCCGGGGGGCGCAAAGATCTGAGCGACTGGATAACCGTGGGCGAAATCGATCTGCACGGTCGCGCCGCTCCCGGAGAGCGTGAAGCGAGCGGGGTGCTCCAGGCGGTCGAAGCAGTCGTCCCAGGTCCGCTCACCGATCGGCCCGGTGATCGGAGCGACAGCCTGGTGCTGGCCCGTGGGCAGATTGCGGTCGTCGAGCAGAGCCTGGCGGCGCACCGGAAACATGACCTCCCAATCCCCGCGCGATGCCCCTGGCAGCTGCAGGTAGGGATGGAAGCCGAACGCGACGGGCACGGCCGTGTCGCCGGTGGCCGTGAGGCCAATGCCCACCTGAAGCGCGCCGGCGCTGAGCCGCACCTCCATCTCCAGCCGATGGGGGAAGGGGAACACGGTGAGCAGGGCGGGATCGTCGAAATCAAGCCCGGCGACGAGCCGCGCGCCGTCTGCGCCGGCGTCCGTTGTGAGCACCGACCAGCGATGGCTGGCATTCAAGACGCCGTGGATGGGGAGGCCGTGCTCGTCCAGCAGCAGCAGCGGCGAGGCGGGGTCGAGCACGACCTCAGCGGGGCCGACCGAATAGCCGAAATGATCCAGGCGATTGGCCCATGGGTGCAGGAAGGGGATGCCCATGAACGTGCGCGCCTCGGCATACGCCCCGACGCCGGCGCCCTGCCACAAATGCTCGTCCCCGTGGTGGACGAGCGAGGCGCCGAGCATGCCCGCCTCCGGTACCCAGGTGGCATGGACATCGGCGGCGTCGTCGTGCAGGATCCACGCGGCCAGCCCGTCGGCCAGCGCCGCCTCGATGCGATACCCGACCGGTGCGGCGTGGCGCTCAGTCATCCTCGGGTTTCATATCGCCAAGTGCAGCGGTCAATTCAGGCCCGGTCATCGCTCGTTTCGGATCATCTCATCCGTCCCGGGCGGTGGATCCTCATTTCACCCGCTTTGGGCGATGCGGGACCGTGGCTCACAATATGTAATCGATGGTTCTGGGCGGTCGATGGTGTGCCGCGGGTCAATCGAGTAGATGTGGAGGTGGTGTCGCGTGACATCTGGCGATTCGCACACAGCCGACGATGATCCCAGGACGCATGTGGTGATTGTCGGTGGCGGCTTTGCTGGTCTGGGCTGTGCCAAGGCGCTGGCGGACGAGGATTCGGTCCGGGTCACGCTGATCGACAAGAACAATTATCATCAGTTTCAGCCGCTGCTGTATCAGGCGGCGACGGCCCAGCTGTCCTCGACCGATATCGCCTTCTCGTTACGTCAGGCGTTTCATGGTGTCGAGAATGTCGGTGTGAAGTGGGCGAACGTGACCGGGGTGGATCCGCACTCCCGGTCGGTGTCCACCGCTGATGGTGATGTGTTTCAGGGGGATGTGCTGGTGCTGGCGGCAGGAGCTCAGGTGAACTTCTTTGGCACGCCCGGTGCGGCCGAGCACGCGTTTCCGTTGTATTCGGTCGCTGATGCCGAGCAGTTGCGGACGCGGATCTTGGCCGTGTTCGAGGATGCTGATCGCGACCCATCGCTGATCGATCAGGGGGCGCTGAATTTCGTCATTGTCGGTGCGGGCGCGACCGGGACGGAGTTGGCCGGGGCGCTGGCGGACATGATCAACGAGACGATCCCGGCCGAATACCACGATCTGGCCAAGGGCAGCGCGAGCGTGCGCGTGGTGGATCTGGGGGATGTGGTGTTGAGCGGGTTCTCCGACCGTGCGCATCAGTACGCCAGCCGGGTGCTTCAGGAGCGGGGCGTCGAACTGCTGCTGCGGACGGGGGTCAAGGAGGTCGCGGCTGATCATGTGCTGCTGTCCGATGGGTCGGTGATCAAGACTCGGTGCGTGGCGTGGGCGGGGGGTTTGATGGCTGCCTCGCCGGCGGCGGCGAGCGGCATTCCGCAGGGGCGGGGTGGGCGGATCGACGTCGGTCCTGACCTCACGGTCGATGGATTCTCCGGCGTCTATGTGGTCGGTGACATCGCGAACATCTCCGACCCGGACGGCAAGCCGTACCCCCAGTTGGGGTCGGTGGCGCTGCAGAGCGGCCAGTGCGTCGCGAAGAGCATCCTGGCTCAGGTCAAGGGCGAGCCTCGCCAGGAGTTTCACTACCGGGACAAGGGGATCATGGCGATGATTGGGCGGGGCGCGGCGGTCGCCGAAGTTGGTAAGCATCGGCATGAGCTGCACGGCTCGATCGCGTTTGCGGCCTGGCTCGGGGTGCACGCAGCGTTGATGAGCGGGCTGAGAAACCGGATCGAGGCGTTCATCGATTGGGGCTGGGACTATTTCTCAGACACCCGCGGACCTCAAGTCCTCGATCAGCGCTCCGCTGCCGCCCACATCGACTGGCACGAACCCCAGGACCCCGAGGTCGCGGACAGCCTGACCCCCACCACGCCGGGGGCGTGAGTCCACCGGCCCCCGGCCCGCAGTTCGCCTCTCCTGCCGCCGCCTAAGACGCGGTCGGCAGCGTCAGCACGAACACGAGCGACCCGAGGAACATGACCGTCCCGAACGCGAGCACCGCGATCCGCAGCGGCTTCCAGTCCAGCCGCAACGACACGGCGGCCAAGAACAGGACCGCCGCGAAGAACACGGTCGAGAGGATGTGGCGGTCGTCGTTGGTCTTGGCCGCTGTCCCCTCGTCATAGAGCTGGTCAGCCCGGGCGTCCAGCGTCGCCGAGGCCGTCGTCGCCGCCAGATGGTATTGCGGCATGTAGGTTGGACCCGGAGGGGCGCGCCGGTTGGTCAGGGGATGCAGCGCCAACCAGGCCTTGAACACGGGTTGGAACGCGGGCCGGAACCGGCGCTGGTAATCCGAGGCGAGCTTTGGATTGCCGGACTCGATCGCGTTGAACCAGCCGTTGACGAGCACCAGGTCGCCGAGGTGCGTTTGACCCGCCAGCACCGACTGCTCGTCGGCGTGGACCCGCAGGGTCGACGCCTGCGCATATTTCTGGGACTGCTCGCCTGACCACAATGCGGCCTGGTAGCCGCTCCAGGCGGTGGCCAGCGTCGCCAGCGACAACAGCACGACCGCGGCGAATTCCAGCCAGCGGTCGCTGAAAAAGGACTTCGTCTCCTCCTCGGCTTGGGGCTCGGGAGGCTCGCTCAGCTCGTGTGGCGCATGGATGTGGACGTGAGACATTCGACGCGATGAACGCTGTCACAGAAACGAGCGTAGGCTGGTTGCGGCCCGGCCGGCGCTCGCTCGGCTGAAATTATGAGGCTGCGCCCACGACCGTGAGCTAGTCGCCTCCGTTGCTGCTGGAGCTGACCCCCATCCGCTCCAGCAGGCGGTCGCCCACGCGCAGCGAGTTGGCCATCGCGGTGAGGGCTGGGTTCACGGCCCCGATGCTTGGGAACACACTCGTGTCGGCCATGTACAGGTTGTCGAGCTCGTGCGCTTTGCAATTCGCGTCGAGAACGGACGTGCTCGCGTTGGCGCCAAAGCGGCAGGTGCCGGCCTGATGGGCTACGCCGGCCACCGGGATCTCGTTCTTGAGGTACGCGGTGTGGGGTAGGAGGTGGTGATGGTGCATCCCGAGGTCGCCGAGCATCGATTTGAGCTGCTCGAACAGGCGCTGCTTCGGCTCATCGTTGGTCGGCGTGTAGGCGATCGTGATCGCGCCCTTATCGTCCACCGTCACACGGTTCTCCGCACGCGGGAGATCCTCGGTGGAGAGCCAGAAATCGACCGCATGGAGGGCGACATCCTCCAGCGACCAGTTGGGGGCGAACCTGGTTTCGCCCGGCTTCTCTCCCCGGAACATCGGCGCTTGTGACTTGCCCACCATCTGAATGTTGCCCATCGGGAACTCAAAGTCGGGGCCCCGGAAGTAGAAGTCGTTGAGCCCCAGCGTCTTCTGGAAGACCGTCGGGTTCTCCTCCAGCGAGAGGGCCAGAACCGCCTGGCTGTTGTGAAACATGTAGTTGCGCCCGACCTGATCCGAGCCGTTGGCGAGTCCGCGGGGATGTTGATCGTTGGCCGACCTCAACAGCAGCCGGGCTGAATTCGCCGCTCCGCAGGCGACGACGAACAGGTCCGCGGTCAGGGTTTCCTCCGTCCCGCCGTGGTTGATCACCACGCCGGTCACGGCAGTCCCGGCCGGATTCGTGGTCAGTCGTACCGCCTCCGTGTCGGTTCGCAGCTCGACATTGGGATGTTCGAGCGCTGGCCTGACCCCGAGCACATCCGCGTCGGACTTCGCATGCACGATGCATGGGAAGCCGTCGCAGTTGTTGCAGCGCATGCAGGCGCTGAAGGCCATGTTGCTTTCGTTGAGCAAGACCCCGCAGGGGGCATGGAACGGGTGATGACCCAACGCGACCAGGTCGTCTGAGAGCTGCTGGATGCGCGGCTCGTGGGACACGGCCGGGAACGGATAGGGGCCGCTGGAGGGCGGCTCGGTCGGGTCCTCCCCCCGGGCTCCGTGCACGCAGTAGCGCTGCTCGGCGAGCGCGTAGTAGGGCTCGAGCTCGCCGTAACCGATCGGCCAGGCCGGCGAGAGGCCGTCGTGGTGCTTCAGCTCACCGAAGTCCTCTGCACGCAGCCGGTACAGCGCGGCGCCGTAGAGCTTGGTGGCGCCACCGACGCAGTAGTGGATCTGGGGCTGGAACTCCTCGCCGTTCTCATAGCGCCACGTGTCAGCGGACACGTAACGGTTGTTCACGAAGACCTCTTCGGCGGAGATGTTCTGGGGCTCGCGACGCAGCCATCCGCCGCGCTCCAGCAGCAGGATCTGCTTGCCCGAGGGCGCCAGGTGACGGGCGAGCGTCCCGCCGCCCGCGCCGGTCCCGATGATGATCACGTCGTAATGGCTCACAGATGGTCTCCCGATGCCGGTGGAATGGAGCTGGCCAGAGCGGACGCTCTCGGTGGCCCGAGGCCCTCCAAGGCCAGCTGCTCGGCGAGAATGATCCGCGCCGCGGCCTCGATCAACGCCAGATGCGAGAACGCCTGGGGGAAGTTGCCCAGGTGCCGGCCGGTGGCCGCGTCGAACTCCTCGGCATACAGCCCGAGCGTGGAGCCGACGCGGAGCAGGCGTTCCATCAGATCGTGCGCCCGCTGTGCCTCGCCCACGATCGACAAGGCTGAGACGAGCCAGAACGAGCAGATCAGGAACGTTCCCTCCTTGCCCGAGAGCCCATCGTCGGTCTCATTGGTCCGGTAGCGCAGGACGAAGCCGTTCTCGGTCAGATCATCGGCGATCGCCAGCACCGACTTGTGCAGCCGCTGATCATCGCCGGGCAGGAAGCCAAAGATGGCCGCCAACAGCGTCGAGGCATCCAGCGCATCGGTGCTGTAGTGCTGGCGCAGCACGCCGTCGGTCACGCCGTGGGCGAGGATGTCAGCGTGAATCTCCTCTGCCGTGGCCTGCCACGTGGCCGCGAGCTCGGGTGCGTCGCGGATGGCGGCGAGCTTCGCCGCCCGGTCCATGGCCACCCAGCACATCAGCTTCGAGGACACGTAGTGCTGTGGCTTGCCCCGCGCCTCCCAGATGCCCTGATCGGGAGCTCGCCACGCCTTGGTGGCGCACTCGGCCTGCGCCTGCACGATCGGCCACAGACGTCGGGGGAGGCGCTGGCTGTGCATCGTGTGCTTGTGGATCGAGTCGAGGACGGCGCCGAACACGTCGTTCTGACGCTGGTCGAAGGCGCCGTTGCCGATCCGTACCGGCCGGGCGCCCGAGTACCCCGACAGGTCCTCGCGGAACGTCTCGGTGAGATCCCGCCGACCGTCGATGCCGTACATGATCTGCAGGCCGCCGTCCTCGTTGGGCTCAACGTCGGCGACGAACTGCATGAACTCCTCGGCTTCCCAGTCGAGGCCGAGGAGATGGAGCGCCTGGAGCGTGAACGTCGCATCGCGCATCCACGTGTAGCGGTAGTCCCAGTTGCGCTCGCCGCCCGGGGTTTCGGGCAGCGAAGTGGTCAGGGCCGCGACGGCCGCTCCGGTGGGCATATAGGTCAGCCCCTTGATCGTCAGCGTCGAACGTTGAATCGCCTCACGCCAGCGATGATCAGCGAACGGGCGCGCGTGGGCAAGCCAGCGACGCCAGAACCCGACGGTGGCGTCGATGCGCCGCTTCGCCTCCTGCACGTCGGCCGGTGCCGCCAATCCCTCCCCCCAGGCGAGCGCGACGTACACCTGCTCTCCTGCTTTGAGGGTGTGCCGGGCGCGGACGCGGCTGACCTCGACTCCGAGCTCCAGATCGGTCTGCAGCCGGATCGTCTGGCCGGCGCCACTGGCGTCGGCGGTGTGGCGACTGCCCTCGACTAGCGTCCAGTCCGCCGGGGTGCGGCCGTAATCGAAGGCGGGCTCGCAGATGAGCTCCAGCTGCACCTCGCCGTCCAGGCACTTGACCGTCCGCACGAGCAAGTGTTCGGCGTCTTCGTCGGTGGGCGGCCGGGTGTGGGGTGTAATGGTGTCCTCGTGCGTCGTCGGCCCCATCGTCAACGCATCGATGACCTCGATCCATCCGCCCGCCGTCTTCCACGTCGTCACGAGCACATTGGTGCCGGGCACATAGTGACGGTCCGACGGGACGTTCACTCCGAACGGCCCCAGGCGGAACAGTCCACCCTCACGGTCCAACAGCGAGCCGAACACGCTGGGGGCGTCAAAACGCGGCACGCACAGCCAGTCGACCGACCCGTCCGGCGCCACCAGCGCGCCGGTGTGGCAGTCCGACAGGAACGCGTAATCCGCGATCGGCGGGAACGGCGAGGGCGCTGCCGCGCTCTGTTCGGGCCGCTCGGCCTGCGCCACGACCTTAGCCTTGCCCCTGGCTCCGCCGGGTGTGTCATCGGCGGCTTTGGCCTTGCCCTTGGCTGCCGCGGCGGTCATGACGTCACCCACGGCTCGTGCCAGCGACCCACGCCGGCGACGAGACGGTCGGCTTCTTTCGGACCCCAGGACCCCGGCGCGTAGGGATACACCGGTGGCGGGTCCTTGAGCAACGGCGCCATGATTCGCCACGTTTCCTCGATGCTGTCCTGGCGCGTGAACGGTGTGCTGTCCCCGTCCATTGCGGCATGCAGGAGAACCTCGTAGGGGGTGGGGTCCTCGCCGCCTTCCTGCGCGAACTCCATGTCGAGCGTGATCACCTGCGGTCCTCCCTTATCGGCGCGGTGAGCATCGAGTTCCAACCGCACGCCCGTGGTCGGGTCGAGCTTGACGATCAGCTGACCCTCGGCCGGCGCCCGGGCGCCCTCGGCCAGGAAGCCCAGGCGAGGCGGGTGGCGGAACACGAGGCGCAACTCGGTCTGGGTCACCGGGAGCAGCTTGCCGGTGCGGATGAAGAAGGGAACGCCCGCCCAGCGCCAGTTGTCGATCTCCAACCGCAACGCGGCGTAGGTCTCCGTGGTCGATCCTGGTGCGACGCCGTCGATCTCGAGGTAGCCGTCGTGCTGGCCGCGAACGTAGTGTTCTGGGTCGGCGTCGGCCATCGAACGGAACACGGCGAATTTCGCATCCTTGAGGGTGTCGGCGTCTGAGCCGGCCGGAGCCTCCATCGCGGCCATCGCCACCACCTGCATCAGGTGGTTGACCACCACGTCCTGGAGGGCTCCCACGCGGTCGTAGAAATGTCCGCGGTCCGCGACTCCGAAGCTCTCCGCCATCGTGATCTGCACGCTCGAGAGGTGGTCGCGGTTCCAGATCGGCTGGAGCATCGTGTTGGCGAAGCGCAGGTAGAGAAGTTCCTCCAGCCCCATCTTTCCGAGGTAGTGGTCGATGCGGTACAGCTGGGACTCGTCGATGTACTGGTGGATGTCCGCCGCCAGTGCGCGGGCGGAGGCAAGGTCGTGACCGAACGGCTTCTCGACCACGACGCGCGCGTTCTTGGTCAAGCCCGCTTCGGACAGGCCCTTGATCACCGTTCCGAACAGGAACGGCGGGATCTCGAGATAGAACACCGGCCGCTGCGCCGAACCGATGGCCGCGCGGACGCGCGCGTAGGTGCCCGCGTCGCCGAAGTCGCCCTGGACGTAGGAAAGCCGAGCCGCGAAGCGCTTGAACACCTCGTCGTCGATCGGCTCGCCGGTGCCCTCGATCGCCGAGCGTGCGTGCTCGCGGAGATGATCGACTGACCAGTCGTCCACCGCGACCCCGACCACGGGGCAGTCGAGCAGACCACGTCGCTCGAGGCGGTAGAGCGAGCGGAAGGTCATCACCTTGGCGAGATCCCCCGTGAGTCCGAAGGCCACGAAGACGTCCGCCGCCTGCTTCGTTCCTGTCCTGCTGTCCGTCTGAGCCTCCGCCACTGCCATATCTCATCTCCCTCTTCGCTGCTCGGTCTTTCGTGGGCCAGATCTGTCGGGCCCGCACCAGGGTGAGGGAAATGTACGCTGCGATCGATCGGCGGTCATCACCCCGTTTGGGTGACGACGTCGTCGGGCCCAGGCCGGCGGGCCCGTCTGGACGTGCACACACCACCGAGAAAAGCCAGCCGGCACGGTGCCGCTGCCGCTAAGCGCTCGCCAGACTCGTCCGGTTAGCGCTCAGCCGCCGATCACCGACGGAGCCCTCAGACGATGACGAACGACCTCGCGCGTTGGCAGTTCGCCACGACGAGCATCTACCACTTTCTGTTCGTGCCGGTCACGATTGGGCTGGCGTTTCTGGTCGCGTTGTTGGAGACCGCCTGGTATCGGGGCGGGCAGCCGGAGTACCGGCGGCTGACGCGGTTTTTCGGGACCTTGCTGCTGATCAATGTGGCGGTCGGCGTGGTCACTGGACTCGTGCAGGAGTTCGAGTTCGGAATGAACTGGTCCACCTATTCCCGGTTCGTCGGGGATGTGTTCGGGGGTCCGCTGGCGATGGAGGGGCTGGCGGCCTTCTTTCTGGAGTCGACCTTTATCGGCTTGTGGCTGTTTGGCTGGGGCAGGTTGCCCAAGCGAGCGCATCTGGCCTGCATCTGGATGGTGGCGGCCGGGTCGATGCTCTCAGCGTTGTTCATCCTGGCCGCGAACTCGTGGATGCAGCATCCGGTCGGCTACACGCTGAACAAGCAGGGCATGCCGGTCCTGAACAACATTTGGGCGCTGTTCACCAATCCGACGTTCCTGTGGGGCTACGTGCATGTGATCCTGGCCTCGCTGGTCACCGGCTCGCTGGTCATGCTGTCGGTGTCGGCGTGGTATCTCCGCAAGCAGCGGGAGGTGGGAGCGTTTCACCGCACGGCGTCGGTCGCTGTGCTCGTGCTGCTCCCCGCGATCTTGATCCAGATGTTCGTCGGCAACAAGCTCGGGGAGATCGAGGCCAAATACCAGCCGGCCAAGATCGCGGCCGCCGAGGCGCAATGGAGCAATTGCCAGCCGTGCTCGTTTTCGGTGATTCAGATTGGGGGCGGGAAGAACGACGAGACGCCGACGCAGATCATCGCGATCCCGCACCTGCTGTCGATTCTCGCCACCGGCACGTGGGGCGGGGCGGTCGAGGGCCTCAACTCGTTGCAGAAGCAGTACCAGAAGCAGTACGGGCCCGGGAACTACATCCCTGATGTGTTCATCCAGTATTGGTCGATGCGCGTGATGGCCTATCTGGGCTCGCTGATCGCGTTGTTGGCGTTGTGGGGGGCCTGGCTCTTGCATCGCGGCACGCTGGACCGGTCGAAGTGGTTCTTACGCGCCGGCCTGTGGGCGGTGGTGACGCCGTTTTTGATGAACACCGCGGGCTGGCTGCTGACCGAGAGCGGCCGCCAGCCGTGGATCGTGCAAGGGCTGATGAAGACGGTGAACGCGAACTCGCCGTCGGTCACCTCAACCGACATTGCCATCAGCCTGATCGTGTTCGTGGCGATCTACATGGCGCTGGGTGCCGCGGACGTGGTGCTGATGCTCCGCTACGCCAAACGCGGCCTGGACCACGAGGACATCACGCGCGGGGAATCCGGCTCGGAGTCCGGCGTGGGGGCGGGGGGCAGCGCGGTTCCCGCGCTCACGTACTAGGAGAACTGGGCGCGCGATGCAGCTTCACACCATCTGGTTTGTGATCATCGCGATCTTCTGGGTCGGCTTCTTTGTACTGGAGGGGTTCGACTTCGGCGTCGGCACGCTGCACACGATCCTCGGCCACACGGATATCGAGCGGCGCGTGGCCCTGAACACGATCGGCCCGTGGTGGGACGGCAACGAAGTCTGGCTGGTCGTGGCCGGCGCGGGCACGTTCGCCGCTTTCCCGGGCTGGTACGCGACCATGTTCTCCGCCCTGTACCTGGCGCTCCTGCTCACATTGGCCGCGCTGATGGCCCGCGGGGTGGCATTCGAATACCGCGGCAAGAGCGAGAACCCCCGTTGGCAGGCCGCGTGGACATGGTGCACCACGGTGGGCAGCCTGTTGATCCCGCTGCTGCTCGGCGTCGGGCTGGGGGATCTGCTGGCTGGGCTGCCGATCAACCAGAACCACGATTTCACCGGCAACTTCTTCGATCTGCTCACCCCGTATGGCCTGATGACCGGAGTGACCCTCGTCGGCCTGTGCCTGCTGCACGGGGCGACCTTCCTCAAGCTTAAGACCACCGACTCGTTGCGCGGACGCGCGCGCGCGGCGGCCGGGCCGCTGGGCTGGGCCGCCATCGTCCTGGTCATCGGCCACGTGATCTGGACCCGGGCGGTGGCCGGCGGCGCGGATGTGCCCGAGCCGCTCCAGGTCGTCGCGGTGATCGCGGTCATCTTCGCCGCGCGACTCGGCGTCTCTGACCAGTACGACGGATGGGCGTTCGCAGCCTCAGCGGTCGCGATCCTCGCGACGGTTGGATCGATCTTCGTCGATCTCTATCCGAACGTCATGATCTCGAGCACCAACGCCGCCTACAATCTCACCGTCAACAACTCCGCCTCCGGCTCCTACGCCCTCAAGGTGATGACCGTCGCCGCGGTGATCTTCTTCCCGCTCGTGCTGGCCTACCAGGGCTGGTCCTTCCACGTCTTCCGCGCCCGCGTGAGGACGCCCCCAACCCAAGCCGAGCCGGCGGCACCGCAGGCCGCCACCCCGCCCGCCTAGAAACGGCGCCTGTGCTGTTTCGTGGGTCGGGGTGCGGGGCGGGGTCAGCATGGTCGGTCGTCGGCGGTCAAGTAGCGTCGGGCGGGTGATGTTGTGCGCGGGGCGGTGCGGTTGCTCGGGCGTGGTTAGCGCTACTTGACCGCCGCCGCCCGCCGCGCTTTGGGGCAGGGAGGTCGGGCGCGGGAGCGCCCGACCTACGGGGA
>Ga0302326_10020935_pt1 | contig 13432 bp, 10 predicted proteins | sample Palsa_T0_3_FD_202264 | JGI IMG/M metagenome (GOLD analysis project Ga0302326, IMG submission 202264) | Peat permafrost microbial communities from Stordalen Mire near Abisko, Sweden - Palsa_T0_3 | ecosystem: Environmental > Terrestrial > Soil > Palsa > Peat permafrost | place: Sweden: Abisko... | reverse complement strand
CGAGCCATCGAAAACAACTACTCCTCGGCGCGCCAAGCCGTGGCCCGCCTCGCCGCTCAGGGCCGGCAGCGGATAGGACTGGTCCTGACTGAGGACCAGGATCAACGCGTCAATGGAATGTGGTCCGCCGGATACCTGCTGCAATCGGTTGAGGCCGGCATTCGCGATCCCGCCCTGATTTTTCGCCCCAGCAAGCTTCGGGAGCGCCCCTTTCTCGCCTGGGTCGACGCCATGCGACCGGACGCCATCATCAGCATCGATCCTCGAATTCCTCATTGGCTCCAGAGGGCGGGTCGAACCGGGCCGAGAGCCATCTCCTACGTGGATCTCAACCTTCCCGGCCTGGACCATTCCGCCTGGCCCGGAATCTTTCAGGATGCCCAGGGCATTGGCGCCAGCGCGGTCGATCTGTTGGTCAGCCAGCTGATGCGCCATGACCATGGAATTCCTGACAAGCCTACGACGGTGATGATTGAGAGCCGCTGGGTCGACACCCACTCGGCTGCCCGCATTCAGAACCAAGCCGCGGCCGTCGCGGCGTGCTGACGTCCATCGTCCCATGGACACCCCCGTTCTCGGATTTGGAATCGTTGGCTGCGGCATGGTCGCCAACTATCACGCCAAGGCCTTGAGCCACGCCGTCGGCGGGCGCCTCATCGGCGTCGCTGAACGGTCTGCCGACAAAGCCAAGCGATTCGCCGAACGGCACGGAGTCCCGTATTGGACCACCAGCGTCGATGAACTCATGCGTCGCTCCGACATCGACGTCGTCTGCATTGCCACACCCAGCGGCGTGCACATGGAACCCGCGCTCGCGGCCATTCGCGCCGGCAAACACATCGTCGTGGAGAAACCCCTCGAGATCACTGTGGAGCGGATCGATCAGGTCCTGCGCGCTTCGGAGATTGCGGGGGTCAAGGTGGCGGCGATCTTTCCTGCTCGGTTCGGGCCGGGCGCACGCGCCCTCAAAGCAGCCGTGGATGCCCGCAGGTTTGGCCGCCTCGCGCTCTGCAGCGCCTATATCAAATGGTACCGCAAGCCGGAATATTATCAGGACAGCTGGCACGGCTCGCTAGCGCTGGACGGTGGGGGCGCTCTGATGAATCAAGGCATCCACGCGATCGACTTGCTCCAGTGGCTGGCCGGAATGCCCGTCGAGGTCTCCGCATTCAAGACCCGGCGTCTCCACGTCGGGATTGAGGCCGAGGACACGGCCGTGGCCGTTGTTCGATTTCCCGACGGCGCGCTCGGATCAGTCGAGGGCAGCACGGCCGCGTATCCCGGGTTCAAGCGCAGGATCGAGATCTGCGGCGAGAAAGGCTCGGCCGTTCTTGAGGATGACCACCTCATTCGGTGGGAATTCCGCGAACCCGCCGAAGGGGATGCACAGACCGCTGCAGCCGGCAGCCGCGGCGAGGAAATGCAATCAGGCGCCGGGGCGCCGGACAAAATCAGCTACCATGGGCATCTGCTTCAGCTCCAAGATTTGATCGACTCCATTCGCGAGAACCGCCCTCCCTTCGTCGACGGCCGTGAATCGCGCAATGCGGTTGCCCTGATTCGCGCCATCTACGCCTCCGCGGAGAGCGGCGCGCCGGTCAGTCTGTTGTAGACAGTTGCCCCGGCCGAGAGCAGAGCGTCAGGGGCTCGCGGGCTTTTTCAGCTTGGGGAGGCCGGCCACAGGCCCCGAGGGCGGCGGCAAGGTCCAGGCCTCCGGAGTCACTTGATCGATATTTGGAGAAATATCCGCGTCCACCTGCCCCGTGGCCCAGGAGAGCCCCCCGAAGAGAAGGTCCCGGAAGATCGGGAAATCCCAATCATTGCCCGCCTCCGGCCCATTGTCCCCGTGACCCATGGATGTATAAAAGACCCGGCCCTTGCCGTGCATCCGCGCCCACGTGGCCGGATAAGGCGGACGGACATAGGGCTTCCAGTCGTCGGGTGTCGGCGAAATCTCCCGGATCTCCGGCGATGTCATGGCCGCTGTTTCCTGAACGAGCAGCACATGAAGATCATGGGAAAAATCGGTCATCGAGTACCATTCATCCTTTCGCGAGAAATGGTCGCCGAGTTTCTCAAGACCCGGGAAACGATGATCCACCACCCGCATAGCCGCCACCTGCTGCATGCCGTGAACGATGAATTCCGCACCGAGCATGCGAGTATACGGATCGGCCTGATCCCCTAGATTTCGGTAGCGCCAGGTTCGGACCTGGCCGGTATTGGTCTCCCCTGTCTCCCCCTTATGAAACGTGTCGGCGGCGGAGTGGATGCCCACAAATCCTTTGCCGCTTGCGACCGCCTCGAGCAACGCGGTCTTTCCCTCGGGTGTCATCGGAGGATTTCCGTCGCCGCCGTGGCCGGTTCCGGCCGGCTTTTTCGCCACCAGCAGATCACCGCTCGTGTGGAAGCAAAAGGCGTCAAATTGCGCGACGTAGTCCGGTGTGAAGAGGCTGCCATCCTTGGAGAAGGTGAACTCAAGGGCGTGATCGGGGCCGGACTCCGACAGAATCCGCTCAGCGTAGCTGAGGGGTTTGCCGTGGCGGTTCACGACGTCGTGTATGAAGTCGGAACATTTGGAGAAGAACAGCACCTTCTTCTTTTGGGCTGCGGCGGCAGCGGCGCGGGCACGCGGCCAGCCCGCCAAACCAAAGCCGAGGGCCGCGGCTCCCGTGCGGGCAATCATTTCTCGGCGCGTCATGCCAGATGTCATAGAGATTCCCCGGTGGTCAGTTGATGGGTCACACAGTCAAAAAGCGCGGTCCGAATCCGGCTCAGCGCCTTGTAGGCGGCCTCCATGGATCTGCCTGACCGGCTAGCCGCTTCCTTCACTCCAAATCCCGGTTCGTAGCGGGTCAGCACCAGTTCACGGTCGCGGGCATGAAGCTTCTGCAGGCAATGCGCAAGGGCCTCATGGCGCTCGTCCAATTCCTGCGCCATCGTTCCCGCGGTCTTCGCCACCGCATCGAGCACGTCCTGATCGAAGACCACCTTCGCCCGGGCATATTTTTGGCGCGAGTACCGAATTCGCCAGTAAGCGATCTGGCAGGCCCACGCGACAAAATCGGTTCCTTGCCGGAATTCCCGGAATTTCTCGCATATCACCAAACTGGTCTCTTGGAGCAAATCCTCCGCGTCATGCCGCCGCGGAACCAACGTGTAGATGTACGAGAAGATCCGCCGCTGATGTCGGGTCATCAGCGCCATCAACTCCTTACGGCTCTCGATTACTTCGGGGGGTTCCGGCTGCACGGGTTTGACTGCCTCTATTAAGCAATAGCGCTACCCTCACGATTTAGGACACTCTCAAGCCAAACGAAAGCGCCATCAACCGTCTCAATAAGCATCCCGAGCGCTATTCCTCTTTAGACGGGCTCACACCCCGCCGAATCGTCCACCCCCCCTCCGTTCCAATGAACCGCCCATTCCAGACCCTTCTCCTCCTTGCTTTGGCGACCGTCCCCGCCCTGGCGGCGAAAAAACAGCCGAAATACGACTTGGCGAGCGAGGCACCCCCCGATACTCGTACGCTTAAGCTCGGGGATCCCGCGCCCGACTTTGCCCTGAAAGGGGTGGACGACAGGACGTATTCACTGGCGGATTTCAAGGATGCGCCCGTCCTGATGGTCGTCTTCCTCTCCAATCACTGTCCCTATTCCCATGCAGCCGAGACCCGATTGCTTCCCCTGTATGCGCAGATGAAGGACAAGGGCCTCGCAGTGGTCGCGATCAATCCGAACAGTCCGGAAGGAGTCGGCATCTACGAACTCGGGTACAGCAAATACAACGACAGCTTCCCGGAGATGAAGCTCTATGCTAAGGAGCAGGGATTCGACTTCCCCTATCTCTACGACGGGGACACCCAGAACATCGCGAAGGCCTATGGATGCCTGTGCACGCCCCACGTGTTCATCTTTGATCAGCAGCGGCGCCTGCGCTACATGGGCCGGTTGGACAACTCGCCCTACGCGGAGATGGATACCGTGACGACGCCTGACGCCCGCAACGCCATTGAATCGGTGCTGGCCGGCAAGGCCGTCTCCGTGCCGGTGACCACGCTGGCGGGCTGCTCCGTCAAGTGGCTCGAAAACAAAGGCTCCATCGTCAAATTGAACGAACAATGGGAAACCACTCCTGTCGCCCTTAACCCGATTGACGCCGCCGGAATCACCGCCTTGGTTCGGAACGACACCGCACAATTGCGGCTGATCAATGTCTGGGCCACCTGGTGCGTGCCCTGTGTTCAGGAATTTCCCAATCTTGTCACGCTGACCCGTCAGCTCCAGAATCGAAACTTCGAGATGATCACCGTCAGTATCGATGCCCCAAAAGATCAACCCAAGACCCTCGCCTTTCTGGCAAAGCAGCATGCCGCTCTCCCCAACCGGCTGAAAAGGATTCTCAAGGACGAGGGGCGTTCGACCGATAATTACCTTTTCACCGGCAAGGTGGAGGCCCTTCAGCAAACCCTCGATTCCTCGTGGCCGGGACCGGTGCCCTACACGTTGATCGTGGCGCCTGGCGGCAAAATTCTCTACCGGCATGTCGGCGCGTTCGACATGGCCGAAGTCCAGGGCAAGCTGGTCGGACTGTTGGGCGCCTATTACAATCCGAAGACCAATAACTAGCCCTAGCGGGCGCTCATGACCCCATCGCCCGCGCCCTGGTGGCGCATATTTAATCGTCATCACTGGTTTGTCTTCATCGCCGCATCGCTGGCCTGGATCTTCGATTGCCTCGACCAGCAGGTATTCAACCTGGCGCGGGATGGCGCGGTGGAGCAGCTCTTGGTCGATCCAGCCAAGGCAACCGAATACGCCTCTTACACCACTTCGTTCTTTCTCGCGGGCTGGGCGGTGGGCGGACTGATCTTCGGCTCGCTCGGCGATCGCTTCGGGCGCGCCCGCGTTCTGGCCTCGGCGCTGTTCATCTATGCGCTGTGCACAGGACTGAGCGCATTTGCCACAGGCTATTGGATCTTTTGCGCCTTCCTTGCCCTCACCGGCCTCGGCATTGGCGGGGTGTTCGGCCTTTCCGTGGCATTGGTGGCCGATTCCGTCCCCGACCGCACCCGCGCACCCGCCCTCGGAATGCTCCAATCGCTCTCCGCGTGGGGCAACATTGCCGCCGCCCTGATCGGCCTGGGGGTGGGCGTAATGGCCGCCCAGCATCTGCTTCCCTTTGGACTCAAAAATTGGCAGGCCCTGTTTCTCGTCGGCGCCCTCCCTGCCTTCGCCTGCACCTTCGTCATTCTGCAGGTGCCGGAGCCGAAGACCTGGATCGAGGCAAAGGCCGAAGGAGCCAAGCGCGGCATCAAATTCGGATCCTACGGGAACCTCCTTCGCCATCCTCGCTGGTCGCGCCACGCATGGCTCGGCCTGCTCCTCTGCTGCTCCGGGATCATCGGGCTTTGGGGTCTGGGGAATTTTCACCCCAAGATCGTGCGCTCGATTGTCGACAGCCATTTCGCCTCGGCCCATCTGCCCCCTGAAATCCTCGCGGCACAGAAGGCTCATTGGAGTTCGGTCGGCCTCCTGTTTCAGAATATGGGAGGATTCTTCGGCATGCTCACTCTCGCCAAGGTGGCTCAAGTCAAAGGCCGCCGCGTGGCCTTCGCCGCGGCCCTCCTGCTGTCGTTTTTATCCACGCAACTGGTCTTCCGCTACATGCGGGAATTCGACCAGATCTATTGGATGCTGCCCATCATGGGCTTCGGCCAGTTGTCCGTCTTCGGTGTCTACGCAATCTACCTTCCCGAGCTCTTCCCCACGAGCTTAAGGAGCACCGGCACCAGCTTCTGCTATAACTTCGGAAGACTGGCGGCCGCAACGGCTCCGTTCACCATCGGACGCATCACCAAGAGCCTGGGCGGCGACATCGAAGGATTCAGGACGGCCGGGCTTTGGGTCAGCATCCTTCTGCTGGCCGGCATCCTCGTGCTGCCGTTCTTGCCGGAGACAAAGGATCAGCCGCTCCCGGAGGAATCGGCCGCCTGACGGGCGCCTCCGCCCATAAAGAAGGCGGCCCGCTGCCGGGGCCGCCTTCCCCCTAACCAAGATTGGGGCAAGCCGCCCCAAAATATTTCGCGGAACTCAGTGGCTGATTTTGTAGTGGACGTAGAAGCCCCGGCTTTGAACGGGATTGTCGCTGGCGTCCACGTAGTCGCCATTGAGGGCGTTGATCACGCTGATCCCGATGCTTTGACCGAGTTTGACCCCGGCGATTGACCGCGTCCAAGTATAGGTGATTCCGCCGTCCACGGAATAATAGGACGGTATCCTCAGAGTCGTTTCACTGAGTGTCGTCGCCGTGGTGTAGGGATAGGAGACTCCATCGTACCGAAGACCGAAGTTAACGGCGAAGCCGGTGAGCGGACCTCGGCTGAAAGCATAATGCAGAATCATATAGCCGTTATCCACGGGAATCATGGGCGGCCGGAGACCATCCGCGGCGGTATCCGTGCCTTCATTCAGCAGACGCGCGTTCACGTAGCCGAAGCCGGCCGCCAGGTAGAGGCCCTTGGTCACAACGAAGGTCATGTCGGACTCCACACCCCGCGAATTCTGCGAACCGCCTGCCACCGATTCGGTCGTTCCGTCGGGTTCCAGCATATTGATCTTGATGCCCGTTTCCGTGACATAGTACCCCCCGATCGTGAAGATCAGCCGGTTGTCCATAAAATTTGCCTTCACTCCATAGTCGCCGCCGAAGCCTCGCGTATTGGGCAGAGGTTGGTCGCCGAGTTTCGCGCTCTGCGCCGAAGCCTGAAACGATTGGCTGTAGTTGGCGTAAAGAGCGATATTGGACGTAAGCTTGAAATTGGCGCCGCCCGCCGGAGTCCAGGCGGAGTTGACGAAGTGCTGCACCTGTCCAGGGGTGGCTATCGGATAGGGAGCCGTCGAACTGTATTGATTGCCGAAGTTCAGGTTGTACGTCACCTGGTCATGACGCATGCCCGCAAAGAGGAATAGACGATTATCCAGCAGCGTAGCCTCCTCGTGCATGAATATGCCGTCGGTATCCCACCGCACACGGTCATTGCGGTTGACGATCGTCCACGAAGGATAGTCAGGAACATTGTTGTAGTTGGGCGCGTTTGGGTTTTGGACGCTCGGCAGGAATTTTTGAAGCGTGCTGGGAAGGGTTGTACCCTCGCGGTAACGCCAATTCTGAGTGTAGTCCAAAGTGAAGAGCGTCTTGTTCTCCAGCGTGTGATTGAACAGGTACCAATGCGCGAGGAGGTCCGCCTGCGCAGCCCCGCCGTCCTCATTCAGAATCGTCCGGGTCGGCTTGGTCGATATTCCCACGACTTCGCCGAGAGCGGGATCGAACTCGTTGCTGACGCCATTGTAGACTTCGGAATTATGCCGATCGTAGCCGTAGGCGCCCATATGAAGGGACCATACCTCGCTGAATCGATTCTCAAAGGTGGAGTAAAAATCGGTGAATTCGCGGTTCTGCCGTTCGTTCGGTCCTCCCTGGCTGAAACGTGACAGATTGATCGGCGCCGGTGTCCCAATGTACGCTTTGGTGACGGAGTTATAGTTGAACAGCCCTTCGGAATCTCCCGTGTTGGAGAGGTTCTTGTACCAGTCGACTTGAAGGAGCAGCGTGCTGTGATCGTTGATTTTCAGCTTGAGCGAGTCGGCCAGCGAGCGCTGGTGCTCATACTGGTAGGGCGTGTCGTAATAGTTATCCATCCCATCGAAACTGATCAAATTGGAGATCTGCACGCCGGCGACCGAACCGACCGGCGTATCGACGTGGCCTTCGAGGCGGGCTGTCTTGAAGCTGCCGTAGGTCAGGGTCAGATCCTCGTAGCCGGTATCGGTGGGCATCCGGGTGATATAGTTGATGATGCCCGAGGGCGAAGTCTGGCCGTAGATGCCCGCGTTGGGACCCTTGATCACTTCGATGCGATCGAGGTCGACTCGGTCTACCAGGCCCAGCCGGTAAAAGCCGTTCCAGAGCTGGAAGGTGCTGGGAAATCCGCGAAGGTTGGCATTTCCCTCCGTGTCCAATTGGCTGAGCGAACTAACATAGCCCACATTTCCGGAGAGGCTGAAGAAGTCGAAGTCGTTAAGGAATTCGCTCGTGATCACATTGACCACAAAGGGAAGATCCGCGACCTTCGTCACCACCCGGGTTCCGGTGGTCGACTCGGAGGCCACATAGCCCGTTTGCGAACCGGCGCTCACAGTGAAGTCTTGGAGGCGCACGGGTTGGTCTGACGACGAAGCCGGCGCGGTCTGCGCCGCCAAAGGAGAGAGTACGGAGAGGCTGCAGGTGAGGGCCGCATAAACGGCCGCGGGCAACTTTTTCATTCGGAATCGGGGTGGTGTTGGGGTTAGGGTTGGCGAAATAAGCGAGCGGCGAAACGAGCCAAGGAAGCGCCGGGCCGGCAACGCCGCCGTTGCTTTACGTTAAGCATCGTTGGTTCTCCATCTAAGCGGGCATGCCGGCCAGCATTCCGCGCACATAGCCCACCGACTCGGCCAGTCCCGGCATCTTGTCGTCGGCCCTCACTTCGTACTCGAACTCGGTTTCGTGAGAGTAGCCCACCTCCGCCAAGGCGGTCAGGATCGCGTGAATGTCGATCGCGCCGCGTCCCACGACCACGGGGGCGGGATCCCGGGTCGCCGTTCCGCGAGGGCCTTTGGTGTCCTTGAGATGGACCTCGTATAGGCGGTCCTTGACCTGCCGGATCTCGGCCGCCGGATCGCCGCCCGCCCTCCATGCGTGGCCGACATCGATGCAGATTCCAATCCGCGGATCGAAGGCGCCGATGTGCTTCCAGACGTCATCGGCGGTTGGATACAGGTCGGTGGGTCCGTGGTTATGGATCGCGATCGTGAGGTCGTATTCCTTGACGAGCCGGTCGAGCAGTGGAAGCGCCGCGATTTCCGGGCGGGCGCAGATCTTGGCCACGCCCGCGCCCTTCACATTCTCAAAGGCCTTTCTGGCCGCGGCCTCGTCGGTCGAGAACTCGATCACTCCGGTGCTTGTGACCGCGATCCCGGAGTCCTTGAACTGCTGGACCACCGCACGGCAGGCCTCAGGGGTTCCGTCCGCCCACGGAGCATGGCTGTGGTAGAGCGAAGCGCGGGTGATAGCCAGGGTGTTGAGGGCCGCGATGACCCCTGGAACAGGAAGTTTTGTCAGTGAGAAGGTGGCGACCCCCAGGGGAGAACGGCGCTTTTCACCCGCCGGCAGAGCTGAGGGCGCCTCGGATGCCGGCGCGGAACGGCCAAGCACCGGCGCTGCCAGGGCGGCGATCGAACCCAGTTTCAGGATGTCACGGCGGGAGAATAGTGGCGGCGCATTCATAAACGCATGGGGTTTGGGACGGCCTGGGGATAGGCGGTTAAACCATCTAATAGCGCGAAGCCTCCGGTTTCGGACGCGCCCACGCGCAAACCAGCGTTCAAACGGGCAACGGCATGTCCGAATCCGGCGATCCGGAGCTATTGGATCATTACATGCCACACCCCATGAAATGGCCCCCGCTCCTCGCCGCACTCGCCCTCGTCGTCGGAACCGTCCGCGCAGCGGAGGAGCATGAAGGCACATTCTATCCCGCAACAGACAACCCGCTCGTCGGAGATTGGGCGGGCCCAAGTCCGGGCTATGTCGCCCAGGTGATCGTTGACGAGCACGGCGACTACCGTGCCAGCCTCCTTCGCCGTTTTGACACCGACGACAAGCCCCTGGCCGATCTCAAGGGCAAGGGTGACGGCGCCGACATGCAGCTCCTGGGCTCCGGTTGGAGCACCCACGTGAAGGATGGGCATCTCCTCGGCACAAACGGGGTCGCTTCCTTCGATCTGCAGCATATCACCCGCGTGTCGCCGACCGTGGGAGCCAAGCCCCCGGAGGGTGCAGTCATCCTATTTGACGGGAAGAATCTGGCCGCCTGGGCAAAGAAAAAAGGCAAGGACTGGCTGACTGAGGACGGAGCGGCCGGCTGGAAGATTCTTCCCGACGGAACTCTCGAAGTGGTTCCCGGATCGGATTGCATCATCACCCACCGCAAATTCGGGGACTGCCACATCCACGTCGAATTTCGAACCCTTGGCTGGAAGAGCAACAGCGGCGTCTTCATGCAGACCCGGTACGAAGCGAATATCAACGAAACCTACGGCCGATTCGACGAGGCGCCCAACGCTGGTTTCGACAATTGCACCCCGAAGGAGGCACGGCTCCACGTGCGCCCCTGTTTCCCTCCCCTGGCCTGGCAGACCTTTGACATCGATTTCGCGGCGCCCCGCTTCGACAAAGCCGGCAACAAGACGGCCGAGGCCAAGGCGACCGTGGTCTTTAACGGCGTCAAGATTTACGACCAGCGCGAGCTCGATCCGCCCCATGGCGCCGCCGGCAGGCTTGGAGAAGCGCCCACCGGTCCGTTGATGCTCCAGGAGCATGGCATGCCCGTCCAATTCCGCAATATTTGGCTCGTGGAGACGGGTTCTTGAAGAGCTTTCCCTGTCCCAATCAGACCGTTTCGAACTATTAACCTCTCATCACCGCTCGGTGAAACCCACTATGCGTCTACGTTTCCTCCCTGTCATCGCCCTTCTCGCATTCGCGATCGCATCGCCCCATGAAGCTTTCGCCGCGAAAGAAGACGGTCCGAAGGCCAAGCTCATGGCCAAATATGACCTCAACAAGAACGGGAAACTTGACCCCGATGAAGTCGCCGCAATCCGGAAAGATTTCGCCGCGAACCCAACCGGCGAGCTCGCGCGCTTTGACAAAGACCACGACGGCAAGTTGAGCGACGAAGAGATCGCTTCCATGGTCCCCGGCTCCGGCAAAAAGTCCGGCGGCAAAAAATCGTCCAAATCCGGATCCAGCGCTTCCAAGGATACGGCCGCCGCTGGCGCAACCGATTCATCGGCAACCGCCAACGCCCCCGCGGCCGCCACCCCTGCCTCCACCGCGACACCTCCGGCCGCGACCGACGACAAGACCGCCGACCCAGCCAGCCCGAAGCCGTAGAGCAACGGAACGTTGCTTTTCAACGGCGCAGCTCCCACGGATTAGGGTCGAAACTTCGCCGTGAACCTTTCCGATCCTGAAATTTTGGAATTGAGCGGGCTGTGCTCGGCTTTGGTTGACGGGACCCTTTCCCCCGCCCAACGGGCTCGTTTGTCCGACTGGCTCGGTTCCTCCGAGGAAGCCCGCCGTCACTACGTCCGCGTCATGGGGCAGTCGGCGAGTCTGCACTTGTATGCGGCCGAGCTTCAAACGGAAGCGGCCGTGCGCCAACCCGCTTCCCTGGCGGCCTTCCCAGTTTTGATGTGGGCTTCGAGTCTCGCCGCGGCGCTCGCACTGGGCGCCGGACTCTGGTTTGCGTTTCGCGGCGCAGGGGCCCCGGACTCCGAGCCTGTCGCCCAATTGACCGCCTCCAAAGGATGTGAATGGACTGGGCCGGCCCTTGTGGCGGGCGGCCGCGTACGTTCGGGTCAGCGGCTCGAACTCCTCAAAGGTCTCGCAGAAATCACCTTCGACTCCGGCGCTCGTGTGGTCCTCCAAGCTCCGGCTTCGCTGGAGGTCAATTCAGCGTGGGAGGCGACGCTCCGGCGCGGAACGCTTAGCGCAAAGGTCCCCCATGAGGCGATCGGCTTCCGGGTATCCAATCCGTCCGTGGACGTGGTCGACCTGGGCACCGAATTCACGATGATCGCCGACCTCAGCGGCACCGCCGAGGTCCTGGTTTCCAAGGGAGAGGTCGAGGCCGCTCCGCGCACAGTGACCGAGCCTGAAACGATCCTTCTGAAAGAACGGGAATCGCGCCGGTTCGCCCCCTCCGGTGTCTCGCCGATTGCCAACAGCGCCCAGATATTCGACACGATGAGCAAGCCGATCTCACTCGATCGGTTCAGCCAGGCCACACGCTTCGCCTATTGGAACTTCGAGGGAGCCGCCGCAGGCCGGTTCCTAACGGGCAGTTCCGGACTCCCTTCGCAGCCCTTGAGTCTCACCTTCGAAGGCTCCACTCCCGCTTCGGTCGCCTCGGCACACATTCCGGGATTCAAGGGCCAAGCGCTCCATTTTGACGGCGCCCTCTATGGCCGGACGTCGTTTCCAGGGCTTTCCGGCTCCGGTTCGCACACGGTGACCTTCTGGATCCGTGTGCCTTTGGATGCGGAGCTGTCGGACGCGGTTGCCGCGCTCGCATGGGCCACGAATGTGGAAAAGCTCCGGGCGCGTCCCGTGCAGATTGGTTGGAACCGCAATCCGAACGAAGGCACCCTGGGGGCCATTCGCACCGATTTTGGCGGCGGTTGTGCGATTGGAACGACCCCGCTGCGGGATGGACGCTGGCATCATCTGGCCGTGGTTTTCGCTCCAGGCTCGGAGAGCGCCACCCCGGTCCAGGTGAAGCAGTATGTCGATGGCCGGCTCGAGAGCGGTTCGATCATTCCCGGAACGGTTCATGCCCCGCGGGGAACTCCCGCTGAGATCGCCTCCATCCGCGACGTTCTATGGCTTGGTTGCCGGCTGGGCCTCTCCTCCCCTCGCAAAGACCGCTTCCGCGGCGATCTGGAAGATCTCTCCATTGCCGACCGCGGGCTAGAGCCGCGCGAAATCGTCGCTCTCATGCAGACCAATCATCTGCCGCCGGATACGCTCCTGGCCGTTCGCGCAAATCCCTCGGCCAAGTCGGTTGACTAGGGGAAGCTTCGCGGCTTCCGGCGCCCGAACCGGTGGCCGGGCCTCAGTTTTTCGCGGCTCCGACAGCGTGGAGTCCGATCAGCCCCATGTCGGCATGCGTCAGCGTCTCCCAGTTCATCATGTGATTGACAGCAGTGGGACGGATTCGCGCGAGAACGGCGGACATCTTGGGAAGGTCAAAGCCCAGCCGATTGTGGTACTCGTTGTAGGCAATCTCCCAGGTCGGGTGCGTCTCGAACTTCAGATGCGGGGGCGGTTGACCCTGGTTGGGCGCCAGATACTGCGCCTGAAATTCGAGAGCGGCCATGATCCGCTTTCCCTGCTCGGCATAGAGATCCAGTCCCTGCTGGCGGGCGGTTTCGGCGGCGTTGACCATGGCGGCAAGCGCCAAATTCGCGTGCTGGGAATCCCTCGTCGTTTCCTGGAGCAATCCCTCCACAAACGGAGGTGTGTAGCCCTTGTTGCCCCAGAGAGCCGGGCCGCAACCCACGGGCTCGATCGGTTTGGGACCATCTGACGGGAGGTAGATAGTCGCAGGCGCCCGTCCGCGCCACATTTTCACCCCGAGATCATATGCGGGCCGGTCGTCGATGAATACCCCTATATTCATCAGGGCTTCGGCCATCGCGAGTTCCTTGTTCCCGTTTTCGGTGCACCCGTGAATGAGGGAAGGCAGATACTGAGTCCGAAGAAAATTCTGAAACCGCCCAATCCCGGCCTCGGGCCAGGCATCGTAGGTATAGCGGATAATTTC
>Ga0302326_10020931_pt1 | contig 13434 bp, 11 predicted proteins | sample Palsa_T0_3_FD_202264 | JGI IMG/M metagenome (GOLD analysis project Ga0302326, IMG submission 202264) | Peat permafrost microbial communities from Stordalen Mire near Abisko, Sweden - Palsa_T0_3 | ecosystem: Environmental > Terrestrial > Soil > Palsa > Peat permafrost | place: Sweden: Abisko... | reverse complement strand
AGCCATGAAGATCGAGTGCCCCGCTTCCCGCAGACAGCGTCACTTCGAGGCTCTCGACCGGCGCCGCGTGAAACGTCGCTTCAAGCTCTGCGGACGAATCGAAGCGATGACCTTGCACATGACGTGCCGGGAACTCAAACGTAAGCGAGACATCGGCGAACGGCCACGGATCAAGCCGGAAGTGGCGCGGCCCAAGAGGCAATACTCGCACTTCTGAAGCACCACCGCCGTTCAGTGGCAGAGGATGCAGCAGATGCGCCGGAGAAGCAAAGGCCACGCACGTCAACAGCGAGAGATTATCGCAAGCCTGCAGCAACCGAAAATGCTCGCGGATGGTTTGCGGAGCCTTCTCGATGGGAATAATCCCTTCATCTGCCTGTATGCGGCCAATCAGCTCATGCCGATACTTGGCCTGGTCCTCCAGAAAAGTTTCCAGCAGCGGCATCTGCTCCGGTGCAATCGTCGAGCGATCCGCGTGCGTAGTCAAAAGATCGTTGGTATGCAACGCAATCAGCAGCCCCGCATACGCGTCCCGTTTACCGATGGTCCGCACAGCGCGATCGCGCACGGCAAGGTAGTCGGCCAGATCGATCTCTTCAAAGGCTGAATACTTCCCCACCAGTTCGGTGGAGAACGCCGACGGCTTCCCTTCCCGCGTAATGCTCGGGTGAGCATCGCGCGCAGCCCATCCATCGTCATGCGCAGTAATGCCGTAAAGCACCCGCACCCGCGGCTCAGGCTTGCGAAACCGCGCATTGCCCCACGCCTCGGCAAAAGCGCCCGCCAGGCGTGCGTGATCGGGATGGGTGATCAGCCACCAGCCGGTTTCAGACTCCATGCGAAGCATCCTGCATTCACTCCTTGGAAAGTTGTTACGCAGCAAAGGCTAATCTGGAAGATCGGATCTCTTCGACTCATGCCAGTTGTGCAAAAAGTACCACTCCAGAAACATCCCAAGAAAAAAGAAGAGAAATCCCAGCACAGTCGCGGCCAGCACCAGCGCAAAGAGATAGTCGATCTCCAACTGATTGCTCGAGTAAGTGATGGCATAGCCAAGCCCTCCCTGGCCAACACGGCTCGATCCCGCAAAGAATTCGCCAATAATAGCGCCCATCACAGCAATACCCGCTGAAATGCGAATCCCTAGAAAGAGATGAGGCATCGCATGAGGAAACCTGAGCTTGAAGAGAATCTGCAACGGCGTAGCATTGTGCATCAAGAACAAGTGCACAAGATTTTCTTCCACGCTGATGAGTCCTTGCGTCGTGTTGGCGATAATCGGAGCGAGACAGATTACAAAGGCGATGATCGCAACCGAGTAAATTCCATTGCCCACCCACATGATCACCAGCGGCGCGATCGCCACAATGGGCACAGTCTGCAGCAGGATCGTATAAGGATAGAGCAACTGGCGCAGCCATCTCCATTGCGCAAACACAAGCGCGATCGCAACGCCAACCACAATGCTCGACACCAGGCCAATCGCGGCAGCCTCTGTCGTAAGCAGCAGCGAATGCATCAATTCCGGAAAACGAGTTTGCACCGCTTCAGCCACCAGCAGCGGACCGGGCAGAATGTATTTGGGAATATGCAGGAGCAACACGGCTGTCTGCCAAATAGCCAGAAGACATGCAAGCACAATCGCACTATTGAGAACCAGCCACAGATGCCGCTTCATGCCACGCCTCCCTCGTCAGCCTGCGCACTCTGCACGCTGCGTAGCAAGCGAGAAACGCGGACGACCTGTTCTTCGTATGCGGAAGTAAGGCGAGTTTCAGCCGTTCGCGGCCAGGGCAGATCGATCGGGACCACATGCGCAATGCGCCCAGGATGCGCCCCAAGAATGACCATCCTCGTGGAGAGAAAAACAGCTTCGGCGATCGAATGCGTGACGAACAGCACAGTCCAATGCTGTTCGAGGTACAGGCGCAGCAACTCTTCGTTCAGCCGGTCGCGGCTCATCTCATCGAGCGCCGCAAAAGGCTCATCCAGCAGAACTATACGCGGGCGGCTGATCAGAGCTCGGGCAATGGAAACACGCATCTTCATGCCGCCGGAGAGTTGTCTCGGATAGCGCCTCGCGACTTGCGACAGCCCCACCAGCTCGAGCATCGCATCCACTCGTTCCCTACGCAAGTTCTGCGCGACGCGCTCCAACTCAAGGCCCAGGCCCACATTCTGCTCGACAGTGCGCCACGGCAGCAAAGTCGCATCTTGAAAAATAAAGCTGATCAAGTCGCGCGCGTTTGCGGGAGTCATGCCGTTAACAGCGACCGATCCCGAGGAAGCAGGCGTAAGCCCCGACACCAATCGCAACAGCGTAGATTTCCCACACCCCGATTGGCCGAGAAGTGAAACAAACTCACCCTTCTCAACCCGCATCGAGATATCCTTCAAGGCCAATGCGCCATTTCGAAACTGTTTACTCACGCCCTCCAAAGCAATCTCCGGCAACCCGGACTTGCTCTCGTTAGGGTCAAGCCTCACCATGGCCGCTCTCCCAATATAGGCAGATGCAAAGCCGATGGATGCTCAGTCGTATGCACGATCTGCTGTGTGGACCGCTGCCAATTCCAGTTGTCCGCATGTTGTGGCAAAACATCCGTAGACGGATTGCGATCGTACAAGGAAAACGCCGAACTGGCGATCTCCAGTCGCAGTGATTCTCCAGCCTTAAGGACCACGGCAGTCGGCTCCAGAGTAAATTCCCAGCGTTGAACCGTGTCCGCTAAATAATCGGACCTTCGAAACAGCCACGAAGAACGTGCAACTCCAATGCAGAGAAACTCAGCGCGGCCCGATGATTTAACACGAATCAGCTTTGCAGTGAAATCGGCGCTTGCAGCAGATGTAGCAGCATAGAGACTCACACGCGGCTGGCCAAAAACATGCACAGCATTCGCAACGGGAGCAGTAGTGTAAACCAGCAGATGATTGCCCATCTCCAGCGCCATCTGATCATGAGGTCCGCTAAGCGCTTGCAGTCCTCCAGGCGCAACCACAGGTACCTCAGGATCGTAAACAAAGATATCCCGCGGCTCTTCCAATTGCGGAGCAACAGTGTCGAGCATACCGTCGCCCTTGCGCGAATTGGCATTGCCGTCGCTGTGAAGATACAAGCTCAGCGGAGCCTCCGTCGGCCATTCATCCGCCGCGCACCATCGGTCTGCGCCCAACGCAAAATAACGCACGCGCGGCTCATCTCTAAACTCACCCGAATCCTTGAGCCAATGATTGAACCAGCGCAGCAGCAGCCCATCCGTATCAAGATTGGCCGCGGGCCCGAGCTGCCGATCCCCAATGCAGTCGCCCCAGGGAATATGAATCCAAGGACCGGCAACCAGGTACTGATGATCGCGCGCATAGGCGCTGCCGGCATGATTGCGCAAGGCAAGATATCCAGCGATAGTTCCTTCTAAATAGGTGTCGTACCAGCCCGAAATGTGCAGCGCCGGAACCGCAATCTTCTCCAGGCGAGTGCTGATATCCAGTTCGCTCCAGAACCTATGCTCATCCGTATCCGGATCGCGATGCGAAATCCAGTCCCTCACATAGTCAGGCAACTCGGGATCGGTAATTGCCGGATGTTTCCCGTAGGGAACAACAATGCATTGAGCCCGCACATGAACCCATGCAGCTTCCAGGCGATCGCTGGCGACGCGCAGATTGCGCCTGCGTGCATCTTCCCTAAGCATCTGGATACCCCAGCCAAGCGTCGATGCCAGCCGCAGCGCCCCCTGATGATAGAACCAACCATGATAAAGATCGCAGGCCGTCATGTGCGGCGCAATGCAGACCAACCCCTCAGGATTTTCTACCGCTGCCAGCAGTTGCGTAGATCCTTGATACGAGAACCCATACATCCCAATACGGCCATTGCACGCCGGATGCCGCAGCAGCCACGCGATCGTCTCCGCTCCGTCCCGCGACTCATGTCGAAAGGCATAGAACTCGCCTTCCGAGCCGCCGCGGCCGCGCACATCCTGAATCGCCACATGATAGCCATGGCGCGCAAACCAGACCGGATGCGCATAAACCACCGTCGATGCAATGTCGCGTCCATAAGGCTGACGCATGAGCAATGTAGGCCACGGGCCCGAGCCGGCAACCGAGACCGGAGGATAGTAGTGGTCGGAGACCAGCGTAACTCCATCGGAGAGCGTGCAACGCACGCCCCGCTCCAGTCGTACACCATTGCCGCAATCAATCACGTCTCTAACATTCTCCCGATTATGCGTCGTGGCGAGGCACAAAGTTGTACATGGCCACCAATATCTCGGCCATCTTCGCGGCCGCTTCCTTGATCCATCGCTCGCCGTTCTCTGCGCTGGCCGCGGAGGGATCGCCCATCACGCCACTCGGCGCAATATCGCGCGTCAGCCAAGCGAAGTTAGCGCTTGATCCCTCCGGCTTCAGTAACTCAGTCCTATCCACGCGAGCAATATAGTTCGAAGTGTACTGATCGGGATGCACCAGTTCCGGAGCGCCATACAACAAGTACGCAGTCTCGATCTCACCCGCATGAAAGCCGTAGGTACGCTCCTGTGCACTCACCGTATCGAAACTGGCTCCCGGCGAGCCGAAGAGTGAAAACGTGCGCAGGCCAAATTCCGCGCGCAGGTCGCGAGCCATCACATCCGCCAGCGAAGTATTGCCCCCGTGCGAGTTGTACAGCACAAGCTTCTGAAAACCGCTCGCAGCCACGCTTGCTCCAAGGTCGCGGATCACCGCCATAAAAGTAGCGGCAGACACAGAGAGCGTACCCGGAAAACCGATGTGCTCGTTGCTCTTGCCATAACATACCGGAGGCAAAGCATAGACCGGAAGATCCGAAGGCACTAACTCCAGAGCTTTGCCAAGAAGCAGGTTGTTGCACAAAGTATCCGTCGCCAGCGGCAAATGATGGCCATGCTGTTCAATCGCAGCCGTAGGCAGAATCAACAAGGTCGACTCGCGCGGAAGCGCGTCGACCTGCCTCCATGTCAGGTAGGCGAAATTGCGGGAGTCGGGAATCCATGTCTTCATTTGGCCTGCGCCTCGGGATGAAAGCTGATCATCTTTCCAGGATTGAGCAGTCCGCGCGGATCGTACCTCTGCTTGGCCTTGAGTTGAATATTATCGGCACGGAAACGTCCTCCATCTTCCAGATAGTTCACATGCGGATTGGCAATGAAGACGCCGATCTCACGGCAGTAAGCGATAAGTTCGCTCAATCGCTCCTCGCCGGTAAAATACACCAGCGGTATGGCGCCGGGTATAATAACGCCTTCGCCGTTTTTCATGAACTCTATGTGGAAGACTATCTCCATGCCATAGCGATCCCGCAGCAAACGAAACTGCTCCATGCAGTTCGTGGGAGAAAAACCAGCCTGAATGTAAGTCCAGGTTGGATCGGCTTTCATCGCCCACAGCGTGGTGTGATTCCATGTGTAGTCGCTAAGCAGCGGCTGCGTCCGCGGACCACTGTAGGCTCCAGTAAAAGTAACTTCGCCCTGAGCAGTCGTTACTGCATCTCGCAAGGTTTCCAATTGATTCGTCGCAATCATGATCAAGACCAATGTCTTGCCCTGCGCAACGACCTGCTTGACCGGCATAAAGAACGATGGAATAGGCCATTCGAAGACCGTCACCAGCCGCTTCGTCCACTCGCTGCCCTCAGCGATCGATTTGGCAAAATGAAATCCCTCTTCAAAGGTATCGAATGCCGCGGTGAACTGGGTCCATTCGATCGCGGGAGTGAGAGCAAACCAGATGCGGGTGAGAATCCCGTTGGTGCCCCAGGCATGAAGAATTTCATGCACCGCTGGCCCCTCATGAAGCACTACGCGGGGTTCGTCTTCCATGGTCACCACTTCAAACGCGCGAACCGTATCGAAGTCGCGCAGCCCACCATGCGCCACAGAGCCAATACCGCCGGAGCCTCCAGCCAGAAAGCCGCCGACCGAAGCTTTCGCAAGTGTCGAAGGATACATCCGCAGCTCCCATCCCAACTTTCGTGCTTCCGTCTCAAGCAACCCGAGGCGCAATCCCGGCTGGCAAACAGCCACTCCATCAGGCGTGATTTCTTCGAGCTTATCCATCAACGCAAGATCGAGAATGATGCCGCCGTGCAGGGGAATGCACTGCCCGTAATTCCCCGTTCCCGCGCCACGCACCGTAATAGGAATTTTGTGCATCCCGGCATAGCGCCCAATAGCAAGCACCTCTTCCACGCTTACCGGTTGCACAGCGATGTCACCAACCTTCGACTCCAGCTGGCGCTTGAGCACCGGCGAGTACCAATAGAAGTCCTTCGAAAGCCTCTCCACCACCGCAGGCGCGGTAAGTACGCGCGCCGGATCGCCGATAACTTCCGATAACCCAGCCGCCAAGGATTCAGACATGCGTTCCCAACCTCAACTTGCTTTGAACCTGCTTGGATTAACCGTTGCCGGACGTTGCCGGTTCGCTTTCCGCGTTGGCCAGGAGCGAAAGGCGCGCAGCATCTTCGGATGAGTGAACAGGGCATAACATTGCTCGCGCAGAATAGGCCCATCCACGATGCATCTCATGTCGCTGCGTTCGGCTACCTCTGTGGCATGAATCTGAATCTGCCTGCAGTGACGATTGGCGTCTTCAATAGTCGCGCCGTAAACCACGCGATCCAGGCCAGCCCACAGCGCAGTGCTCATGCACATGGGACATGGTTCACAAGTGGTATAAAGCGTGTAACCGGCAAGTGAAACGTTCTTGAGTTTTTTTGTGGCAAGACGAATGGCGCGCACTTCCGCATGTGAACTTGGATCGAACTCCCGCGCGACGGCATTCAGTGCCCGCAAAAGCACCTCGCCGCTGCGCGTATGCACAATCGAGGAGCCAAAAGGAACGGGGCGATCCGTCTTGAGCGACCGCGCGGTGAACGCAGCCAAAGCCGCCATGCGCTCCTCATCGAACGCCGTGAGAGTTCCAACGCGCTTCCTGCGTGAGCTTGCAGTACTGGCAGTTGCGATGCGGTCGGCCATACTCGAAATTAGCATGTCCGAAGGGGTTTGCGTCTCGCCAAGATGCAGCCGGGACTATCCCGCTACCGCGCAATCGAAACGCTCTGGTTAGAATGCCAGTATGGCGGTGGAGAAGAATTCGATTCGAGAGCTTCGTGCAGCATGGGCGTCCGTGGCCAATCCCAACAATGAAGTTGTGGCCATGACCGAAGCCGCACTGGCCCGCGCCAACACCAACCCAAGCCACAACTCGTACCTGTGGCGGGATGAAGACTGGACGCGAGCCGAGGCGCACCGCGTAGCCGCGATGCCGCGCGAAAGCGGCGGCGAATTTGGCGACGGACGGCCATCGCTTTGGGGCATCCCTGTTTCAGTGAAAGACTGCTTCGATCTCGCCCGAGCTCCGACCAGTTGCGGTACAAAGTTCTATCGCGACCTGCATGGAATCGCCACGCACGATTCGTGGCTGGTGGAGCGGCTGCACGGGGCGGGCGCGGTGATCACAGGCAAGACGCATCTGCATCCTCTGGCCTACGGCATTACCGGCGAAAACGCCGAGTTTGGCGATTGCCTTCAACCCGGCGATGCAGGAGCGCTGACCGGAGGCTCCTCCAGCGGCGCGGCAGCCAGCATCATGGAGGGCTCAGCAATGGCCGCCATCGGCACCGACACCGGCGGCTCGGTGCGTGTGCCCGCAGCGCTCTGCGGCATCGCTGGATATCGCGCATCGCTAGGCCGTGGAGACTGGCGCGGCGCCGCGCATCTGGCCGAATCGTTCGATACCTACGGCTGGCTATTTCACGATCTGGAAGATGGTCCGCTGCTAGGGTCGGTCTTCGGCAAGTCCCATGCCGCCGGAGCCAACCTCCCGGCAAAATTCGCGGTCGTGGACGACAGCTTTTTAGAGGACTGCGATCCCGCAGTCGTTGCGAATCTACGGCGATGTCAGAAAGAATTGGAAGCCCTGGGCTTGACCGCGGCCATAGTCGATGTGGATTGGTGGAGCGAATCGCGCGATATCTTTGCTCCAATACAAGCATCGGAGGCAGCACGCATTCATCGCGGCTATCACGCGGAATTCGAGGCTTCGATTCGGCAGCGTCTCGAGTCGGGCGCAAGCTTGAGCAGCGAGACCGTGGCCGGGTTGAGGAGACGCCATTCGGAGTTCCGCCTTCGCATGGACGGGCTGCTCGATGAGCACAAGTTGCTTTTGCTGCCCGCCGCCCCCGTCGCGCGTCTCCAGGCAGGAGCCGGCCATAGCCAGACGCGTGCGCGGCTGCTGCGATACACCGCGCCAATCAGCCTGGCCGGGATGCCCGCGGTCACGATTCCCTTCGTGGAAGATCGCCGCCCCGCGGGCGGGATGCAGCTTATAGCCGCGCGCGAAGACGACGCCCGCTTGCTGGCCGTCGCCGCCGCTATAGGAGCAGCGCGAAAATCCACGAAATGAGCTTCGGTTCGAGCGTGATCGTGTCTGGAATCGGATACGATCCCACAGCTTCTCGATAATTTCCTACCGATATGAGACAACGGAGACGCCCTTGATTCATCTATCTTTCCTTCGGACAACCAGCGTGCGCATCGCCGGCGCGCTTGCGTTACTGGCCACGCTGCCGGCACTCACGAGTTGCCGTAGCAATCCACCCGCAACAGAGAGCAACGGCCTGGTCCCCGTGCGCCTTCAGGCCGATTGGTATCCGCAGCCGGAGCAGGGCGGATTCTACACCGCAGTGGTCAAGGGCTATTACCAGGCCGAAGGTCTGGACGTGACCATCCTGCCTCTGGGGCCCTATACCAGCGGCCCGCAGGTAGTTTCAAGCGGCGGCGCGGAGTTCGGCCTCGGATCGAGCGACCAGATACTCGAAGCAGTTTCGAATGGGCTGCCCCTGATCGCCATCGGCGCAACCATGCAGCACAATCCGCAGGCCATCATGGTGCATAAGAACTCGCCGGTGCATGATTTCAGCGACCTTGAGGGCCATTCCGTTGCCGCGCAGCCCGGAGCGACGTGGTTCAAGTTCATCGTCCACAAATATCATTTGAAAGATACGCGCGAGACTCCCGCCACGCACTCCGTTGCAAACTTTCTCGCCGACCCCAACTATATCCAGCAGATCTTCATCACCAGCGAGCCCTATTTCGTCAAAAACGCCGGCGGTGATTTCCGCACCATCCTCATCGGCAGCGCAGGCTACGATCCCTATCGCGTCTTCTTCGTTCGCAAGAACTACATGGAGCAGCATCCCGGCGTCGCGGCAAAATTCACGCGCGCAACCATCAAGGGTTGGCAGGAGTATCTGCGCGATCCAGGACCAGCCAACGCACTCATCCTGAAATTGAATCCCGCCCAGAATCCCGAGCAGATGCAATACACCCTGCAAGCCATGAAGGATGGAGGCCTGATCACCGGCCCTGATGCCTCAGGCGCGGAGATCGGCAAGATGACCCCGGCACGATGGGCCGTCACCAATGAGCAACTCACCGCGCTCGGCGTAATACGAAAGCCCATCGACCCGTCCACTGCGTATGCGCTGAAATTTCTTCCCTAGCACCACCACAACCTTCGCTAGTACCGCCAGCTAGTCAGGTCCGCCCCAGCCGGCGCAGTCTTCTGAATGCGATCCAGTATCTTGGGCAGATACATCGTGTTGTAGTGCAGCCGCGAGAGCGCGTTGGGCAGCGCCGGATCGCCATTCCAGCAGTGCTCCGCGCGCGGCCCATACGCAACTTCGCCGCCATACGGAGGATTGCTCGCGCTCTTCAGAAAATCCTCCAGCCGGTACACAGCATCGTTCAGCATGTAGGTATCGTCGCTCCCAACATAGATGTGCAGCTTGCCCTCAAGCTCCGGCCCAAGCGTCGCCCAGTCACGCGCCAGAATCGCATCGAGATCGTAATGGTCATGCCAGTACGCAGCCACTTTGTGATCGATCTCGCCCGTAGCCTTGTCGAAAATCGGCAGCGGATACCCATCCTTGCCCTCCGGCGAATACACCGCCTGCCAGATATCGAACTGCTCGCCCGACCGCCCATGATCGCCCAGCGCAAGCTCGTATTGGTTGATCTCTTTGGTCGTGATCAACGTATGTCCCAGGTAGTCGCGCATCGCAGGCTGTTCCACCTGTTTATGCGCCCCGTAGATATAAAAAGCATTCTTGTCGTCGTAGAGGTTGATGTTGGTGAAGGCATGAAAATCCACCGGATCGGGACACGCGACAAAAGCCCCGTTGTAGTGCGTGGGATAAAACATCTGCACCGCCAGCGACTCCCATCCGCCCGTCGATCCGCCATAGAGAAAGCGCGCCCAGCCCTGCCCAATGCCACGGAACTGCTTCTCGATGGACGGCATCAACTCCGTCTCAATCGCATCGCCGTAAGGGCCAAGATTCGCGGAGTTCACCGCATACGAATCGTCGTAGTACGGGTTGGCATGTTGAATCTTGATCACCAGGTAGCGCGGAAAATTGGGGCTCACCCACTGCTGATAGGTCTTGTAAGCCTCTTCCTGCTGAATGCGGTTATAACCGGCCAGATGAAAGCGCTCGCTATAGTCCGGCTTCAGATTAGCGTCGGGCGGCGTAGTGCGAAAGTCGCCGATGCCATCCACGAAGTGATCCTCGAAGACCATCTCCGGATAATGCGCTTGTGGATGCTCGTCGAAGCCCTCAGGCACCAGCACGACAGCCGAAAGAAACATCGGCCTGCCCCAGAATTTCCTCAGCAACTCACTCTGAATCCGTATATGGCGAATATATTTCGTATCCCTGGGAGTCTCAATCGGCGGAATCACCTCCGTCAGCGATACGGCGATCGGCGCCGAGCCCGCCCCGATCCTGATCTTCGTCGGCTTGCTGTAGAGATTCCCAGGGGTGATGTTCCAATGCTGCCCCTCGCCCTGGTCCATATGCAGCTTGACCACCGAGCCATCCGAACGATGGAAGGTCTCATAAAGATTGAGCACCGCCTGCACCGTATACTCGCCCGGCGGAACATCCCTGAGGCTGCGAATCGGATAGCCGGCAGCAGAGTCATCTACAGTCGCTTGGTTTCCCGGCGCAAGCCCATCGACATTCACGCCGAAAATCATCTGCGAACGTGGCGTGTCGTCGATCTGCATCCGCGGCTCTTCCGAAGGGTCGGTCGAGAGCAGCAGAAGAAGCCGCCCATCGAGCGGCTTTGCGCTGCGCTCCTTGGGAAAGCCAATCGTGAAGGACTGCGCGGAAGCTGCGGACGAGACAGCTGCCACGAACAAGAGCGGAAGCAGGATGCGAAGGGGCCTCATAGCGTTGAAGACTATCACTTCACAGGGCAAAAGGCCTTGATGAACTTGAGACCGCTCGCCGCCAACGTTCCCTATTCCCTGTCCCTTAGTGCAAATGCATCCGCCACAGCGTGTAAGCCACCATCTCGTGCCAAACCTGCTTCCACTCGCTCGAACTGCCCACCGCGCTCACCTGTTGCCGCGGAGAGGTCAGCACCTGCAACCCCTCGCTGGCGCAGATTTCCCGAACCCGAAACAAGTGCGCCGGGTCGCTCACGATCACCACGCGACGATAGCCATTGGTGCGGGCAATCGCCACAATGCGCAGCGCCTGCTCTTCCGTGTTGCGGCTTTGTGTTTCCGCAATGATCGCCGTCTCGGGAACGCCATTGGCCATCAGGTAAGCCTGACCGACCTGGCCCTCCGAATAGGCGTCTCCCGGCGCGCTGCCGCCCAGCGTCACCAGCACCGGGGCAATGTGATGCTCATAGAGAGCCAGCGCATGATCCAGCCGCGCTCTCAGCACCGGCGACGGCCGCCCCGCATACTCAGCCGCGCCGAAGACGCAGATCACATCCGCGGGAGCGGCCTGGTCTTCGTAGGCGTAGTGCTCAATCTGCACGTAGACCCAGATGCACCATCCCAGCGCGGCCAGAAATCCAACAGCAATTAGATAAATCAGCAGAAAGCGCGCCGCCGAAGCAGCCCAATGGCGGCGCGGCCGCACTGGGCTCTCGAAGGCGTCCGAACCACTTGCGAGGGCGTTCATTTATCTCTGCAGCGCCAGGGCAATCTCGTGCGTGGAGATGGCTCCCTCGCGCAGAATCTGCCACAAGCCATGGTTGCCGGAAAGATCGACAATCGTCGTCGGCACCGCGTGGCCCGAAGGTCCACCGTCGACAATCAGCGGAATGCGGTCGCCAATCTGGTCGCGCACGCAAGCCGCATGGGAGCACTCGCTGGCTCCAGCAAGGTTGGCCGAAGTCGCAGTAATCGGCAAGCCAAAGCATTCGACCACCGCGCGCGCGATCGCGGCATCGGGAACACGCAGCGCAACGTTGCCGGTATGAGCAGTCGAGCGCAGCGGCAGCTTGCTTCCCGCCCGGACAATGATCGTCAACGGCCCCGGCCAGAAGCGCTCGGCCAATCGGTCGAAGCGGTCGTCGATATCGCGCGCCAGCTCATAAGCCTGCGCCACCGAGGCGATCAACAGCGACAGCGGTTTGTGCTTCTGCCTGGACTTGATCTGGTAAATCTGCTCGACCGCGTGCAGATTCACCGGGTCGACCGCCAGGCCATAGAAAGTATCCGTAGGCAGCGCCACAACGTCGCCCTGGCGAAGACAGGAGGCGATGTACTCGATGCGTTCGGGTTGTGGTTCGTCGGGATGGACGCGCAAAATCTCCGCGGACAAATGGTCTACCTCGGTTTCCGGACGTTCTTAGCTGATTTCCCTTCGGGTAGGTCTCAAACCGCTCCTTCAGGAGGCGTTCTTAAGCAGGTGCCGTCTCCCGTACTATACCGGTTTCTCGCTTCGAAAGCCCACGTAAGCCGAGAGGCTACAATCGCCTAAGGCCGTATGAGGCTCCGAAAGATGGCTATCCGCATTATAGAGAGTAAGCAGAATGCCCGCGTTAAAGAGCTGCGCGCCGCCCTGCTGCGCCCCGGCCGTGGCGAGACTGACCTGGTCGCCCTTGAGGGCTTGCACCTTGTCGAGGAAGCGCTGCGCAGCGGAACGCGCCTGCAAACTGTTTTTGTCGCCCAGGGCCATGAACATCTGCTCGAAACCCTAGGCCCAATCGACGAATCCGTAACAGAATTCCTCGCCGTCCCGCGCGAAATCCTTGATTCTGTGGTCTCCACCGAAAGCCCCCAGCCCATCGCCGCGTTAGCCCACCCGCGCCACTGGCCCTGGACAGAAGTCCTCGCTGAGAAGTCCGGCGCTTCAGCGCTAATCGTCGTTCTCTCCGGTATCCAGGACCCCGGCAACCTCGGCACGATCCTTCGCTCTGCGGAAGCCTTCGGCGCCACCGGCATCCTCTGCCTAACCGGCACCGTCAGCCGCTGGAACCCCAAAGCCATGCGCGCCTCGGCCGGCAGCGTCTTCCGGCTTCCTGTTCTCGCGAGCTCCGAAGCCAAAGCCTTCCAGCATCTCCGTGAAGCCGGCATCCGCACCCTCGCCGCCATCGCCCG